>Ga0207796_1000720_pt1 | contig 12392 bp, 10 predicted proteins | sample Pon1CUnioCityCA_6_FD_187274 | JGI IMG/M metagenome (GOLD analysis project Ga0207796, IMG submission 187274) | Marine sediment microbial community from Union City, CA, USA - Pond 1C Sediment 1 (SPAdes) | ecosystem: Environmental > Aquatic > Marine > Intertidal zone > Salt pond sediment ...
TCCAATCGTCCCGCGCCGACATAGACCACATCCAATGCGGCTGAACCCAAGCGGCGGACCGTCTGAGAGACCTGGTTAAAACGGAAGAAATTATCCATGTTATCATCGGGGGAGCCCCAGATATCGTTGGGAAACCCGGTCACCAGCATGCAGTTGATCAATTCTCTATATCCGGACACCTGAATAGGATTACCATTCAAAGTGGCGCCTTGACCGCGCTCAGCACTGAAAATTTCCTCCCGGACTGGATCGTAGATCACCCCTAGGGTCAGTTCACCCTGGTAGGCGTATCCCACAGAAACGCAGTAGAAAGGCACACCGTGAGCAAAGTTAAGGGTGCCGTCCAGGGGGTCAATGAACCAGCGGTGCTCAGAGGTACCCTCCAACTTGCCAGATTCTTCAGCATTGATGGCGTGGCTTGGAAAGGCTTTGTGAACAGCCTTGATCAGGTATTTCTCAGAGGCATGATCCGCACGGGTGACCAGGTCTGTCCGCCCTTTATGGCGAACGTCCATCTCCTGGCCGATAAAGCTTTGCAGGATTTGTCCGGCTTGCGTGGTGATCTCCTGGATGAAGTCTAATGTAGGTTGCATAGGGGTCCTTTTTATCTCATTTCGACGCTCTATTGTAGCATACCTTAAGACCCCAGGATTTCCTGCTTCTGTTAAAGCAGAGCTTCTATCTTTTCGCAGGTGAGGACACCTGCGCAATCGTCTACTCGTACAAGCAGGGTCCCTATCTATTCGCAGGTGAGGATACCTGTGCGATCCTCCAACCGTTCAAGCAGAGTCTCCTGACCCTGCGTCAGTCTTATCCTTGCGCACCTCCCAACAGAAAGTATTTCACTGAGGATTTTTGCATGACCAATGTCTTTACTTTTAAGATTCCCGGGATTTAAGGCTTTATCTAACCTGCAATGCTAATATTAAAATCCCGGGGATCTATCTTTTCGCTGCACTATGCAGAAGGTTTTCGCAGGTGAGGACACCTGCGCGATCCTCTAATCGTTCAAGCAGGGTCTCCTGACCCTGCGCTAGTCTTATCCTGGCACACCCCCTTACTGGAGGTGTTTTTCGAAGGCTATTCGCATGGCCAGTGCCTTAACTTTTAAGACCCCCGAATATAAGCCTTTATCTAACCTGTACAGCTATTGTTAAAACCCCAGGAGTCTATCTATTACTAATAGGGTCCCCTACGCTACCTAGAGAAAGTTTGCAGTAAAATTAAGCTACCTGCAAAAAAGGTCTTGAACAATTTCTCCACATCCGTGGATAACTGTGGATAAGTTGCACCCAAACCGGAAAGGACCAACCCAAAATGTCCCAAAATCAAACCCTGCCTCGTTTTGCTGTGCTGCAGCTCTCCGGTTGTGCGGGTTGTGAGGTCTCCCTGATCAACGCCAGCGAATGGGTTGAAAAATACCAGCTCGTTTATATGCCCCTGGTGGTCTCCACACACACCGTACCAGAGGACACGGAGATCCTCCTGGTCAGCGGTGGGGTCCGCAACGATGAGGATGTCTGGAACCTCCGGCGCTCAGCTGAAATCGTGGACCGCGTGGTGGCTGTGGGCACCTGCGCTATCTCCGGCGGCGTCGCCAACCTGGGTGATCGTGACGAGGTTCGCCAGATGTTCATGGCACAGGCCAGCCGTCATCACCTGCCCCACCTCTTGCCCAAGAGCCAGCCGATCGATGCCTTTGTGGATGTGGACCTCTATCTCCCGGGCTGTCCCCCCACCCCGGAACTCTTCATGGGGGCACTGACCGGCCCTGAAAATTTCGAAGCCAGCAGCATCGTCTGCCAGGAATGTGGGCGTAAAAAGCTCAAAGACATGCGTCCCAAACACCTGGTCGGTTTTCAGCAGGGTGAAGTCCTGCCCGATATCTGCCTGATCAACCAGGGATATCTATGCGTGGGTTCCTCCACACGCGGCGGCTGCCGGGCGATCTGCACTCGACCGGGTCACCCCTGCGTGGGCTGCCGGGGACCCTCGGACGCCTACATCGAAAAGGAATCCCAGGTCTGGTTCGACCGGGTGCAGAGCGTCTTCGAAAGGTTGACTGATATCCCTCCCGAAGAGATCAACGCCGCGCTGCACTCTCCACAACTCTCCCTGTTCCTGTTCCAATTCACCGATTATATGAACGGGGACCGTCCCCCGCGACCGAAAGAAAAGGTGCTCTGAAATGACGACACTCCGTTTTCCCCTCAGCCGTATTGAAGGCCATGCCCGCGTTGAAATGGAAATTGAGGAAGGCAGGGTCGTCTCCGCCCAATTCCAGGCGATCGAAATGCGCGGCTTTCGCTATTTCATGCTGGGCACCCCTGCCGAGCAAATGCCGGTGATCGTGCCCCGCATCTGCGGGGTGTGCTCTACGGCGCACCATGTCGCTTCCGTCAAAGCCCTGGAGGACATTTACGAAGTTGAACCCCCGGTTCTGGCAAAGGAGATTCGAGAATTATTACTCCTCGGGCAGCTCATCCAAAACCAGGCGACGTCCATGTTTATCTTCACCATGCCTGACCGGGTGGGTGCCAGCAGTATCTTCCACATGGACGAATCCGAAGCGAACCCCGAACAGCAGCTCAGCCTGGCGCAGCGCTCTTTGAGAGTCCGGCAGGTTGGGACAAATTTAATCACGCTGGCTGGCGGGCAGTTCATCCATCCTATCAAAGCGATCATCGGCGGCGTCACCAGCGGAATCAAAAATGAACCCGCTGAAAAGATGCGTGTTGAGATGACAGAAATGCTGCCCGTCGTCTGCGACCTGTTTGACGCCTATTGGGAAATGTCGATGTCGATGCGGGAGCGCATCGGCACCTGGGGCGATGACCAACCTGCTTATTACATCGCCTCCACCGGGCGCAGTCGCCCGGAATTGAACAGCACGATGATTAGAGTTTTGGGACCGGATGGGACCGAACGCGCCAGTTTCCCGCCGCGCCTTTTCCGAACCTATCTTGAATATGAGGAAACAGAATACAGCTACGCCGGGCAATCCAGCTACCAGGGACAGGTGATGCGCGCCAACAGCCTGGCAAGGATGAACCTCGCCCTCTCCATGGGCACACCCCTGGCAGATGATTACCTTGAGAAATTGACACACACCTTCGGAAAACCAGCACACCCAATCCTCCTATTTGACCTGTGTCGGGGGATTGAGCTGGTCTATGCCTTTGAGCGATCGATAGAAATGCTTTCCAAAGATCTGGATTATGAAGACACATCCCTTCCTTACACGCCTAAGGATGGGGAAGGCTATGGGCTGGTGGAGGCACCGCGCGGCCCCTTAATCCATCATTACAAGGTCAAGGATGGGTTGATCGAGGATGCTGAGTTCATCATCCCCACAACCCATAACATGTTAGCGATCGAAAGGGCGTTGAAGGTGGCTGGGGAACGCTATGTCAGCCCTGAGGGGATCAACCTGGAATTGGAGAAGGCAGTTGGTCGTGTGGTGCGCGCTTTTGACCCGTGTATCGCTTGCGCCACGCAGTAATCATCTGGGTGAGTTAACAGCATCGTTCAAAATTATATTGTTCAGCCTGCAGTGATAATGAAATATCTAATCAATTTATTGGCGGGTTGGTATCCATATCCTCAAAAATCAAAAGACCAATGCAGAAGTAGATAAATCCATTAACTGTATTGTGCCAACCCGCCCCACAGAAAATTATTACATATGAGGATTGGGCAGACATGAAATATAAGGGTTTTATCTGCAGGGCAAGAATATTGATGGCAATTATTCGGCGGGTTGGTATCCCTATGACTCAAAAATCAAAAGACCAATGCAAAAGAAGGCAAAATTCATTATTTGTGTTTCGCCAACCCGCCCTACAGAGGATTATTAAGTATGAGGATTGGACGGAAAAGCAACAAAAACAAAGAAACGGTCGTTTTTTTACAAATTCCACAACAATTAAATGTCTGAATCAATAAAAAGCATTTTCTAAAATCTGAATATCGCCAACCCGCCCTAAAATTTAAAAATGGCGATCTTCCCAATCCCAAATCACCGGTACACAAAAACCAATACCTGACAGCAAATCCCTAACCTGCCAATGATATAATATGGGTCACAAATTCATCGGCTCATCAACAGAAAGGACATCATGACAACTGCTCATAAAAAGACGATTGTTGTTACCGATCAAGCACCTAAAGCGATCGGTCCCTATTCCGCAGGGGTTTCCACAGGTCACCTTGTTTTCACTGCTGGTCAACTCGGGATCGACCCCCAAACGGGTAAGCTGGTTGAGGGCGGCATCCAAGCTCAAACCCGCCAGGCACTCAACAACCTCAAAGCAGTTCTGGAGGCTGCCGGGAGCAGTTTGGAGAACGTGGTAAAAACCACCGTTTTCTTAAAGGATATCGGGGAGTTCGCTAAAATGAACGAGGTTTACGGTACATTCTTTACAGCTAATTTCCCTGCGCGCTCTGCTTTCCAGGTCGCCGCACTCCCACTTGGCGCAGACGTTGAAATTGAGGCTGTCGCCCTGATCCTGGGTGAGTAAGGCTAACCTGACAGCATCCATGAGTGCTCAAAAAATTTTAATCGTGGATGATGAGCCCAATATCATCCAGCTTGAAAAGATGTACCTGGAACGGGATGGCTACAAGGTAATTGCCGCGAGCGATGGGCGAATGGCTTTGGAAATAATTAAATCCCAAGAACCTGACTTAGTTGTTCTGGATGTGATGCTGCCAATCATTGACGGATTTGAGGTTTGCCGCCGTTTAAGAAGTTCCGGCCATCCCATACCCATTATCATGGTCACTGCCCGTGATGATGACATCGATAAAATCCTTGGATTGGAACTGGGAGCGGACGACTACCTCACCAAACCCTTCAACCCCAGGGAACTTGTTGCCCGTGTTCGCGCAGTTTTACGGCGCGGCGTAGCAAATGAACATCAAAAACAAATCAAAATCGGGGACATTCTTATTGATCTCGCTGGTCGTGAAGTCATGATTCAAGGCAAACCGATCACCCTGCGCACCCAGGAATTTGAAGTTCTACTAGTCCTGGCTGAAAATGAGGGCATCGTCCTCACTCGCGAACAGCTCTTACGCAAGGCTTGGGGATATGATTTTTATGGACAGACGCGAACAGTCGATGTCCATATCGCACAACTTCGCCAAAAAATCGCACCCAGTCAGGTAAAGATCGAAACGGTTACCGGCATCGGTTATAAGTTGGTTGATTGATGTTTAATACCCTTCGCTTTCGCCTCTGGCTGACTTATGCACTCCTGATTTGTTTGGTCCTTTTTATCGTTGGAACTGCCATGGTCGTTGTGATCTACCGGGGAAATATTCCCATTCAACAAGCATCCCTGAGTTTACAAATCCTGCGTGCAAATGCCCTTCCCAGGCTACGGGCGCTCAACAGGTACAATCCGGCTTCGCTCCAGGTTTTATTGGAACAAAACTCTGAACAAATCCGAGGGCGGATCGTGATCATGACAAATAACGGTCGGGTGATCGCCGACACATTGAACGAAGAAAATATAGCGTTGCCTGATCTTGGTGAATCCCCAATAAAAACCGAGGTTGGAGCTCTGCCAAAGTTTTACCGTGATAACCAGGGACAAAGGTGGTATTACATTATTGATGAGATCAATCAAAACCGCCTGGTCCTTTTTGCTGTAAGGCGTCCGCGTCTACAGTTTGTGTCCATCTTTCGGGATCAATTTCTTGGTCCCTTGGTACAGGCAGGTCTCATAGCATTATTCACTGCTATCATACTCTCCCTGACTTTGTCACAGTGGGTCAGTGCACCCCTTAAACGCATCAGCCTAGCTGCATACCAGGTGACGGAGGGCCAAGCCCAACCCATTCCGCTTGAGGGCCCAGCTGAAGTGCGCCAGCTTGCTAGCGCATTTAATGATATGTCCCAGCGCGTTCAGGAAACGCAGCAGGCTCAGAAAGACTTTGTTGCCAATGTCTCGCATGAACTTAAAACACCCCTGACATCCATCCAGGGATTCGCCAGGGCTATTCAAGATGGCACAGCTAAATCCAAATCGGAATTAACCCAGGCAGCTGAGGTGATTGACAGCGAAGCGACACGCATGCACCGCTTAATCCAGGATTTATTGACACTAACAAATATGGATGCCGGTACAGCCGCTTTCGAAATGCAGCCGATCAATCTTCAGAACTTACTCGATGCTGTCGTAATTAAATTTTCACCTCGCGCAGTAGCTGCTGGGGTGGCGTTTGAATCCAGCCATCCTGACTTACCCGCATTTTTACAAGCTGACCCAGACCGTCTCATTCAGGTTTTTGACAACCTCCTGGACAATGCCCTTAAATTCACACCTCAAGGTGGTAAAATTTCATTCTTCAGCCAGATTATGGAAGAACACGTGAAGATTCATGTGGTTGACACCGGCGAAGGGATTCCCCAAACAGAACAAAAGAGGATTTTTGAACGGTTCTACCAGGTGGACAAAGCCCGTCCGGGGGGAAAGATTCGGGGGTATGGGCTGGGTTTAGCCATCAGTCAGCAGATTGTGGAAGCCCACAGTGGTTCAATCTCCCTGACCAGCTCCCCTGGGGAAGGCAGTCATTTTATGGTAAAACTACCACTACGAGCTACTCCAGGATAATTCATGAAACCAAACGTCTCCATCATCATCCCTTGCTATAACGAGCAACCCACCATTCACCTCTTGTTAGAAGCGTTATACGCCCAGACCTATCCTCACACAGCCATGGAGGTGGTTATCGCGGACGGCGGTTCGACGGACGGCACGCAGGATGCAATTCATGCCTGGCAGGTACAGCACACTGACCTACTCATCAAATTGATTGAAAATCCCAAGGGCACCATCCCATCTGCCCTGAATACTGCCATTCGCGCTGCAACTCATGAGGTGATTGTGCGCCTGGACGCCCATTCCAAGCCCCACCCAGAATATGTTGAACGGGTTGTAACTGCCCTGGCAGAGGGACGCGGGCAAAACGTAGGCGGCGTTTGGGATATCCAGCCCAGCCAAAATGATTGGATTGCCCGCAGTATTGCGGCCGCTGCCGCCCACCCCATTGGGGTCGGGGACGCACGCTACCGCTACACCGACCAGCCCGGGGTAGTCGATACCGTGCCCTTTGGCGCTTTCCATCGCCAACTGCTTGAGCGAGTCGGCATGTTTGATGAGTCTCTGCTGACCAATGAGGATTATGAGTTCAACACGCGCATTCGCCAAAGCGGCGGCAAAATCTGGTTAGACCCACGCATTCGGTCGGTTTATTACGCCCGCAGAAATCTTAATGCCCTTTCCAAACAGTACTGGCGCTACGGCTATTGGAAATGGCAGATGCTGCGCCGCTATCCAAAAACCATTCGTTGGCGCCAGGCACTGCCGCCCCTGTTCATCCTCTCCCTGGTTGTCCTGATCATCCTTTCCCTTTTTAGCCAGTGGTTCTTGTACGCCCTGCTTGGGCTATTAGGCCTCTACAGTCTGGTCTTATTAACAGCAGGGATCCAACTCTCGGCACGGTATAGAGATATCGCTTTTTTGGCAGGCGTCCCCTTGGCAATTGTCACCATGCATTTCTCATGGGGTTTGGGCTTCCTGTGGGGCATCGTACACCCGCAAAAACAAAATAAAGGATAAAATGTAAGGTATGGAATCGAAATCTCGACCGAATCGATGGCGCTTGGGCGCATCAGAAAGGGTTCTGATTCTATTGGTTGGCGACATCCTGATGGCTGTCGCTGCTTTCTTGCTATCCCTTTATTTCTGGGCTGCCGGGGATGCCTGGATGCAGTTCTCCATCGAATTCATCACCGATCGCCCCCCAATCTGGTATTTTCTTTTGCCTTTGTTCTGGGTCATCTTGCTGGTTGAATTGTATGATGTTCATCGTGCCAGCAATCCTTATGAAACCTTAAAGGGTATCGGCTTAGCCTTCACCATCTACACCCTGATCTACTTAATCATTTATTTCACCTCTGAGCCAAATTCACTCCCACGCCGCGGGGTTTCCTTCTTCATCCTCTTCGCTGCCATCCTTACACTGATCTGGCGCATGATCTACATCCAGCTCTTCACCTCCCCGCGCCTTTTACGACGCGTATTAATTGTCGGGGCAGGGAAAGCAGGAGAGACTTTGGTCAAGGTTGTATCCGAACAATGGCCGCCGCCTTTCAATGTCATTGGTTTGGTTGATGACGACCCCAATAAACAAGGAAAAAAGTTTGGAAACTTCACAGTGATTGGAGACAGCCAATCCCTGATCCAGCTCATCAAAGATCAGGAGATCACTGACCTTATCCTGGCGATCAGCGGTGAGATGAAGGGCAATATGTTTCGTTCGATCCTGACCGCACAGGAAATGGGAGTCGATTTATCAATTATGCCTCAGGTTTATGAAGACCTCCTTACAAGAGTTCCCATTTTTTTGCTGGAGGCAGAATGGATTGTGCGCTCCTTTGTCGAGAAAACACGCACCAGCTCTCTCTACCAACTTTCAAAGAGCTTGATCGATTTTATGGGTGGATTAATTGGAATCTTCATCATGATGGGCTTTTTCCCACTGATCAGTCTGGCAATTATCCTGGAATCTGGTTTCCCAATTTTTTTCACCCAGGATCGTATGGGACAGGGTGGGCAAACTTATAAAATTATCAAGTTCCGTACAATGGATCGGGATGCTGAAAGGGACGGCGTCATTCGAATGGCTGAGGAAAATGATGACCGGGTAACAAAATTTGGCTGGTTCCTTCGAAAAACCCACCTCGATGAATTACCTCAATTTATCAATGTCGTCCGCGGTGATATGAGCCTGGTCGGTCCACGCGCCGAACGCCCAGTCCTGGTCGAATATTTTCAAAAACAGATCCCCTTTTATCGCGCCCGGCTCCTGGTTAAACCCGGCATCACCGGTTGGGCGCAAATCAATTATGGTTATGCCGGCAACGTGGATGAAACCGCAATCAAGCTGGAATATGACCTCTACTACATTGAACACCGTAATCTTTTCATGGACATCTCCATTATCCTGAGAACAATTTGGACCGTTCTTGGATTCAAAGGACAATAAACGATATAGGTCCCACTCAATGGCACTTTTTTCTAAAGAAATTCGAAACCGCAGCCTATTTTTTGCAGATATCTTCCTGAGCCTGTTCTCGGTTCTTGCCAGTTATGTGATCAGGTTGGAGCTGATTGCCATGTTTCCAACCTATGTCGCTTCAATGCTGTGGATGCTGGGCATCTCGGTCATCATCCGGCCCCTGGTTCATTTTTTCTTTGGCATTTATCGCCGCCTGTGGCGGTACGCCAGCATCAGGGAGTTAATTCTGATCCTCGCCTCGGTGACAACCTCCTCCCTGGTCATCTCAGCCCTTATGCTGACACTTTTTTATGTCGGCCTTTTTCCCGGTTTTCCAAGATCTGTTCTAATCATTGACTGGTTATTATCCCTGACCTTTGCAGGCGGCATTCGTCTCGCCTTCCGGTTGATCGCCGAGAGCACATCAACGGCGTCACTCAAGGCTTTCGGCTATGTCCGTCGCAAAAAATCGATCCTGGTGATTGGCGCTGGGGATGCCGGGGCGATGGTTGTGAGGGAATTACAGAAAAATCCCCACCTGAATATGAAGCCGATAGGCTTCCTTGATGATGACCCCGTCAAGCAGGCTATTAAAATCCACGGCATTCCCGTATTAGCCCCATTGGACAAGATCAGCTACATCCTCGAAGTTTATCCTGTAGACGAGGTGATCATCGCCATACCCAGCGCCCCTGGTCAGGTGTTACGCAAGGTGACAGAAGTTTGCAGGCGGAAAGGGGTTGCCTTTCGGACTATGCCCGGCATCTACGAACTCCTGGGCGGTGATGTCAGCGTCAGCCGCTTACGTGATGTGGATATCTCCGACCTCCTTCGCCGTGAACCTGTTAGGATGAATACAGATGCACTGGGTGAGGTTATCGAGGACAGGATCGTCATGGTCACCGGCGCTGGTGGGTCCATTGGCAGTGAGCTGTGCCGACAGATTGCACGGCAAAATCCAGGCAAATTACTCATGCTGGGACATGGGGAAAACAGTATTTTCAGCACCCTTTTATCCCTTAAAGAAAGCTTTCCCGGTTTAGAAATTATCCCCCTGATCGCCGATGTACGGGACTTTGACCGGCTTTCAATTATTTTTGATCGCTGGCAGCCAGAAGTGGTTTTCCACACCGCTGCCCACAAGCACGTCCCCCTCATGGAAACCAACATTGAAGAGGCTGTTACCAATAATATTTTAGGCACCAAAAATATCGTGGAGGTTGCGCTGAGATATAATGTGCAGCGCTTGGTGATGATCTCAACGGATAAAGCCATCCGTCCGGTGAATGTGATGGGTGCGACAAAACGTATCGCGGAAATGCTTGTTTTGGACGCTGCTCACCACTATGACCACGCTTTCACGGTTGTTCGTTTTGGCAACGTCCTCGGGAGTCGGGGCAGTGTCGTACCGCGTTTCAAACGGCAGATTGCTGCTGGGGGACCGGTCACAGTCACACATCCTGAGATGAGACGCTACTTTATGACCATCCCGGAAGCGGTCCACCTGGTGTTACAGGCATCCACGATGAGCCAGGGCGGTGAGAATTACATTCTGGATATGGGACAACCCGTCAAAATTCTTGATCTGGCAGAAGACCTGATTCGGCTTTCAGGCTTTGAACCCGGAAAGGATATCGAGATTGTCTTTTCAGGGATACGGCCAGGTGAAAAAATCAGCGAGGACTTATGGGATAAAGGCTTTGCATATTCCCCCACCAACCACCCGGACATCCATCGTGTGGATAGCGAGGAAGTGCTCTCCTCCCATGAATTGCAAACGGTTGTGAACCAGCTTTATCAATACGCCAAGGAAGGCAAGCCAGAAGCTATCCAGAAATTGCTCAGTGATACCATCCCGGGGGCATCTATCATGGTTCAGGAAACCGACCTCAATATGGTAGAATAGTTTCTTGCAGCCGTACTAGGGGAATAACACAAGATGATATTGCCATGCTAGGGCAGTCTCACTCGGTTAAAGGAGCCCATGGAAATACTTACCCCACAAGCCTGGGAGAAATTTCTTAACAACATCCCTCACGCCCACATCCTTCAAACTTCCACCTGGGGACAATTAAAAGCCGACTTCAATTGGACGCCGCACTTCATTCGCCATGAGCAGGTGGGTGCCATGATTTTATTTCGCCGTCTGCCCTTTGGCCTCAGTGTGGGCTACCTCCCAAGAGGTCCTGTGGGAAGGGGTGATTGGTCTGCCTTATGGCCGGTTGTGGATGCCCTCTGTCAGCAAGAGCGCACTGTTTTTCTGCGGGTGGAACCGGATACCTGGCAGCCAGTTGAGGATAGTTTCATCGAAAAACAGTTACCGGGGTTCAAACCATCTGAGCAAACCATCCAGCCGCCCCGCACGATTGTGATCGATCTTCAGCCATCCGAAGAAGATTTGCTAATGGCGATGAAATCAAAAACACGCTACAACATCCGCCTGGCATCCCGAAAGGACGTTTTCGTCCAACAGAGTTCAGATGTGGCTTTATTTCATCAAATGAGTTTAACAACCGCCGAACGGGATGCCTTTGGCGTTCACTCCCTTGCTTATTACCAGCGCGCCTATGATCTCTTCAACGCGAAGGATGCCTGCACACTGTTGATCGCTTACTATGAAGGACAACCCCTGGCTGGTTTGATGGCTTTTTCCTATGGTGATACCGCCTGGTATTTCTACGGCGCATCCACCAACCAGGAACGCAACAGGATGCCAACTTACATCCTCCAGTGGGAGGCGATCCGCTGGGCAAAAGCCAAAGGATGTCAGAAATACGATTTATGGGGCATCCCTGATTACCCTGAAACAGACCTGGAGGATCAATTTTTAGATCGGTCTGAGGGACTATGGGGTGTCTATCGTTTTAAACGCGGCTTTGGTGGAGAAATTCGCCGGACCATTGGTGCTTGGGATCGTATTTATTCCCCTATAGGTTATCAGCTCTACCAATTGTGGACCAGAAGAAGAAAACCGCCAGCAGCTTAACAGGAGCAGTCTCCTTTGGAAATTCTTGATATCAAACAACCCGAACAGTGGAATCCAGTCATTGTGGACTTGCCCGGCGCCCATGCCCTGCAAACACACCAGTGGGCGGTTGTGAAATCTCACTTTGGATGGACACCCTATCATCTTGTCTGGCGGGATGACCCAGGTGAAGTGGTTGCTGCTGCCCTGGTTTTACACCGCAGGATTACCAATGTCCTGTTTGGCGCACGATTGGGGGTGATGTATGCACCCCGCGGACCACTTTTGGATTGGTCAGATTCTGACCTGGTCAGCCGCGTGCTGCATGACCTGCAAAATTTCGCCAGGCAGCAGCGTG
>Ga0207796_1000721_pt1 | contig 12387 bp, 11 predicted proteins | sample Pon1CUnioCityCA_6_FD_187274 | JGI IMG/M metagenome (GOLD analysis project Ga0207796, IMG submission 187274) | Marine sediment microbial community from Union City, CA, USA - Pond 1C Sediment 1 (SPAdes) | ecosystem: Environmental > Aquatic > Marine > Intertidal zone > Salt pond sediment ...
AAGTCCGACCAGATCGAGGGACTGCTGAGCCGTTTCCTCGGCATGTTCGGCTGCCGCACGAGCTCCTGGTCCGTGCCCAGTTACCAGGGCACCACGACGAGTTCGCGCTGGACCTTCGGCACCATCAACGACGGCAACGAAGACGATGCGTTCGCGCACAGCAAGCTCATCATCATGTGGGGCTGGAACCCCGCCTACACGTTCCACGGCGGCAACACCTTCTACTACATGCGCATGGCCAGGCAGAACGGCTGCAAGTTCGTGCTGGTCGATCCGCAGTACACCGATTCGGCGCAGGCCTATGACGCCTGGTGGATCCCGATCAAGCCGAACACCGACGGCGCGATGATGGCGGGCATGGCCCACTACATCTTCACCCACAACCTCCAGGACCAGGGGTTCATCGACCGCTTCTGCATGGGCATGGATGCGGGAACGATGCCGCAATGGGCCCCGAACTCGGTCAACGGGCAGGAGAACTTCAAGGACTACATCCTCGGCACCTACGACGGCGTTCCCAAGACGCCCGAATGGGCTTCCGCGATCTGCGGCGTGAAGGCGGAGGACATCCGCAAGCTCGCCGACATGTATGCCAGCACCAAGCCCGCCGCCCTGAAGGCTTCCTGGGCACCCGGGCGGGCGCTGTACGGGGAGCAGTACAACCGCATGGCCGCGGCCCTGCAGGCGATGACCGGCAACATCGGCGTGCTGGGCGGCTGCGCGGAGGGGGTCGGCAAGGCCTGGAGCGCCGAGGCCGTCGCGCATCCCTACGACGAATGGGCGAACGTCTGGTACGCATCGATCAAGTCCGACCGCTGGGCCCACATCGTGCTGAACTATCCGAACGTCCGGCGCGAGGAGGCGGGCCTGTGGCCGCGCGACGACCATCTCGACGGCGTGATCCCGAACATCAAGGCGATCTTCTGGCACGGATCCGACTGGTTCAACCAGCTCACCAACATCAACCGGGAAATCGAGGCCATCCAGAAACTCGAACTGGTCGTGTGCATGGACTCCACGATCACCCCGTCCGGCCTGTACGCCGACGTGCTTTTGCCCGTCGCCACGCATTTCGAACGTCACGACGTCGCCCTGCCCTGGTACAAGGGGCACTACTACATCCACCGGCCCAAGGTGATCGCGCCGCTGGGCGAGAGCAAGACGGATTTCCAGATCTTCACCGAACTGGCCTACCGGATCGGGGACCTGAACCCGCAGGGTTACGGCTCCTTCGGACGCCTCTACAACCCGAGGGCGACCCGCGAGTATTTCCTGAACGACGACGCGGTCGACGAAGCCTACCTCCGGGAGTGGTGGCAGAACCGCGTCATGCCCAACCAGGGCGTAACGATGTCCTGGGAGGACTTCAAGCGCCACGGCATCTACAAGTTCAAGCTCGACAAGCCGTACGTGGCTTTCGAGAAGCAGATCCAACAGGGCAAGCCGTTCCCGACGGCCTCCGGAAAGATCGAGATCCTCAATACCGAACTGGCCAACATCAGCGACTGGACCCGGACACGTTACGGCTACCACATTCCCTCGATCCCGAAATGGGTGGAACCGTGGGAGTACCTGCACAGCCCGGCGACCGAGACGTACCCGTTTCACCTGGTCAGCCCGCATCCCCGCTGGCGGACGCATTCCATCTTCAACAACTCGCCCTGGCTGCGTGAGACCTACGAGCAGGAGGTCACGATGAACGCATCCGATGCGCGGCGCCTCGGTCTGCGCACGGGAGATACCGTCGAGATCTGGAACGAACGGGGCAAGGTGGTGGTGCCGGTGTACGTGACCGAACGGCTGATGCCCAGCGTTCTGGTGCTCCACGAAGGCGCCTGGCTCGACCTCGACGCGAACGGCGTCGACCGGTCGGGCAACCCCGACATGCTCACCCCCGACGAGCCCAGCCCGGCGGGCGCTTTCGCCTACAACACCGCGCTGGTCAATCTCCGCAAGACGCACCTCGAACACCGTCCCGGCTGGGATCGCCTCGCCACGTCCCGCGCGCACGTTTTCCGGCGTGACCTGTAACCATCGCCTCGAGGACCGGAATCATGTCTGACACACCGAAAAAGGACAAAGAGACCATCAAGCAGGCGATCAAGCGGCGCAGGCGGGAGGTGTATACCCCGGTTGTCCCGGATATGCAGCTGGGTTTCATTCACCACAACGTCGACTGCATCGGCTGCCGCGCCTGCGAAATCGCCTGCAAGGACAAGAATGGCCTTTCGGCCGGTCCGCGCTTCCGGCGTGTGCAGTACATCGAGGGCGGCACCTACCCGGATGTGTTCGCCTACAAGGTCAACCTCTCGTGCAACCACTGCGCGGAGCCGGCCTGTCTTCCGGCGTGCCCGACCGGCGCCATCTGGAAGCGCAAGGCGGACGGCATCGTGGACATCGACTCGACCCTGTGCATCGGCTGTCGACGCTGCGAGGCCGCCTGCCCCTATGGCGCACCGCAGTTCATCCCGGAACTCAACATCGTGGCCAAGTGCAACCTATGCGTGGACGAGATCGAATCGGGACGCCGACCCTACTGCGTCTCGGCCTGCATGATGCGGGTGCTGGACATCGGGCCGATCGACCAGCTCCGGTCCAACAGCTTCCCGACCAAGGCGGTCGGTCCCAACGAAACGCCGGTCCGCGCCGTGAAGAACTTCGCGGACCCGGAACTCACGAAGCCCTCGATCGTGTTCGTGCCACACAGCAAGGGCAAGGTGGAATCGTGAGCGCGCTGCCCGAGAACCCCCTGCCGAAACGGCTGGCCCGCGGTGTCGCGGAGGACCTTCGGCTCCTGGGCCATCTGCACGACCGCGAGCTCGACGGCGCCACGCTGTCCGCACTGCATTCGGACGCGTTCCCGGACAACCTTGCGTTGCTGCTCGAGGGTGAACCGGCGCAGGCGGCGTTGCACCTGCTGCGTTCGACGCTCAGCGCCCTCGAGGGCAATGCCGACGCGGAGACCATGGACCTGCTGGCCGTCGACTATGCCGCGATCTACCTCAATCACACCCTGCGTGCCGCACCCAACGAGTCGGTCTGGATTGACGAGGAGGAGCTCGCGATGCAGGCCCCGATGTTCGAGGTCCGCGAATGGATGGCACGCCACGGCCTGACGGTGCCCAACTGGCGCGTGCGCCCGGAGGATCACCTTGTCCACGAACTCGAATTCCTGGCCTGCATCCTGGAGTCGGAACCCACCGCGGAGGCCCTTGCGGAATCGGCCGACTTCCTCGACCGCCACCTGCTGCGTTGGGTCCCCGACTTCTCGCGAAGGGTCGCGGCCCGTTGCGAGACTCCGTTCTACGCGGGCCTCCACGCGCTGACCGGCTGCTACCTCGACGAGGTCCGGGACCTGCTGGCGGTGATGACCGGGGTGCCGCGTCCGACACGGGAGGAAATCGACGCGATCATGGCCAACGAACAGTCGGCGAAAGCCACCCCTGGCCAGGCCGAGATTCCCCTGCAGTACGTTCCCGGTGCCTCGCCATCGTGGTGAGCACGGCTCGCCCGGACGGATGATGTCGACACCGAGCGCCCCCGGTTCCGAAGATCCCCGCGGGATGCCGGAACTGCGGGTGAACCCGGAGCGCTGTGTCCACTCCCTGTTCGAACAGGCGAGTTGCCGAGCCTGCGTCGATGCCTGCCCGACTTCGTCGTGGAGCATCGACGGTGAGGGTTTGAACCTCGACACGACGCTTTGCGACGGCTGCGGGTTGTGCACGGCGGCCTGCCCGCAGGAGGCCCTGTCGGTTCGCCTGAACGTGCTGCCGGTGGAGATCGAAGGGGAACGCGTCGTCCTTGCGGCCTGCGATCACGCGGGGGTGCCCCAGGGTGACGGCGTGATCCCCTGCGTGCACAGCCTGTCGGCGCGTGCCCTCGCCCGCCTTGCCGCGGAAGGCATCGAGGCCATCGCAACCGTCACCGGCGACTGCGCGAACTGTGGCCGCGGGACCGGAGAACGCCTGGAACAGCGGCTCCCAGTGCTGAACCGGCTCCTCCAATCGCGGAGCCATGTCCAACTCGTGCATTACCCCTACCCGCCCGCTGCATGGCAGGCCCTCCTTGCACGGGCCCACCGGACGCCCGCTCACTCCCCGGAGCGACGAAACTTTCTGCGCGGCGGCCTCCGGCAGCTCACGCGTCTGGCCCAGGGGCTCGACGAAACGGATCCACCGGCCGGGCCGCAGCCGGTCACGGCTCTGCTCGGACGCATCGGAACCGGCCTCGCCGAGTGGCGCCCCCGGTTCCACGAGGCGAGCTGCGATGGCTGCAACGCCTGCATCCGGCTGTGTCCGACGCAGTCTCTCGAACTCGACGACGCGCTGCACCGTTACCGGGTGTTTCCGGATCTTTGCACGGGTTGCGGTGTGTGCCACGACGTCTGTGCAAGGGGCGCGATCACTCCGGTCCCCTGGGCCGACGCGACGCCCTATGCGGTGCAGCTGAGACTGCGGCGCTGCCGTGCCTGCGGAGTGGAATTCCACCTCCCGGAAACCCGCGACGACGGCGGGGACCGGTGCCCAACCTGCCGCAAGGTGAACCACTACCGGCACCTGTTCCAGGTTCTGGACTGACCGCAGGCAACCATCACGGCACTGAGAGGGAACAGCGATGAACGAGAAACTGCTTGCCGGAGGTACCGTCACCGCCGTGCTGCGCCGCCTGCAGACACAGGTGCTGCCTCGGATCCTCGAAATCAAGGCACGGCTCGATCACGGTGAGAAGGCGAGCCCGGCGGACATCCGCTACCTCCAGCTGGGACTTTCCGACGCGATGTACGCCAAGATGCTGTTCGACCATCACCCGGAATTCACGGAAATCAGTGCCAAGGTGGTGGCCCTGTACCGCGACATCAGCACGCTGGCGTTGCGGAACGAGGGCACGCCGTTCGCGTGAGGGTGGCCCCCGCCCGGCCAGGCTCACGCCCGCGGTTTTCCCGGGAAGGTTCCGTCCACGTAGACCCACCGGCCGTTCACACGCCGGAACCGGCTGCGCTCGTGCAGGCGCTGGCCACGCCCCCCGACTCTGGATCGGGCCACGAACTCCACTTCGCCGTCATCATCGGTCGTGCCGCCCGCGGACGTCGCGCGAACGCTGAGGCCGAGCCAGCGTTGTCCCGGATCGAACTCGAGCGTCTCGGGACGCGTCTCCTCGGCCCACGTCCGCAGCAGGTAGTCCCGGCGCGCCTCCACGAACGCCGAGTATCGCGATCGCATCAGCGCCTCCGCGGTAGGCGCGTCGGCATCCCCGTCGAGGTAGGGCCCGCAGCACAGTCCACGCGCCACCCCGGACCCGCAAGGGCAGGGCTCGCCCGTCCCACGACCGCTCTTGTCGCGCTTGCTCATCGCTGACATGTCTACAGACTGCGGGTGGACCCGGTCAACGGTCTGGTGCTCGGGACCGACACCTTGAGTGGAGCGGTGAGTCCTGATCTCCCTCCGTCATCCGGGGCCGAGCCCTCGCGGGTGCGTTGCCGCTTGCCGCCTCGCGAGGCTAGACTCGGGGCGAATCTCCTAAAAATCGAAGGCTCTGCCGGAACCGGACCGTGCACGCCGGGCGCAGGAAGTGATGGCGACACCGGACGGTCCCGCCGCGACCGCACAGGCGGAGACGGCTCCTCCGCTGCCATGCTCACCGAAAAACCCGGACGTTCACGATGACCCCAGCGCTTCCCTTCGACGGTGCCGTCAGCCGCTTCTTCGCCGAAGAGGTTCCCGAGGACATCCGCACCGCGATCGAGGACGGCAGCAAGCGCGACATCCTCGACGACAGCTATCCCTACGATCGGTGGATGAAGAAATCGGATTACGAGGACGAACTCGACGCATTGCAGATCGAACTCGCGAAGTGCCAGCGCTGGGTGGAGGACAGCGGAGCGCGCCTCGCGCTGGTGTTCGAGGGGCGTGACGGTGCCGGCAAAGGGGGCGCGATCCGTCGCGTCACGCAGAATCTCAACCCGCGCGTGGCGCGTATCGTCGCCCTGCCCAAGCCCACCGAGCGCGAACGAACGCAGTGGTATTTCCAGCGCTACGTGGCCCATCTGCCGGCCGCCGGCGAGATTTCCGTGTTCGATCGCAGCTGGTACAACCGTGGCGTCATCGAGAAGGTGTTCGGCTTCTGCACCGCCGAGGAGCGCCAACGCTTCTTTGCCCAGTTGCCGCACTTCGAGAACACCCTGGTGGGCGAAGGGATCGTGCTGATCAAGTTGTGGCTCAATGTGGGCCGCGCCGAGCAGCTGCGCAGGATGCTGAAGCGCGAGTCCGATCCGCTGCGCCAGTGGAAACTCAGCCGCATCGACATCGACGGGCTGGCGCGGTGGGACGCCTACTCCGAGGCGATCGCCGAGACGTTCACCGGCAGCCACACGCCGACCGCTCCGTGGAACGTGATTCGCGCCGACGACAAGTACCGCGCGCGCCTGGCCACGATCCGCGTGATTCTGGGAAGGCTCGACTACACCGGAAAGAACGAGGAACTGGTGGCAAAGGCCGACCCGAGGATCTGCGGCGGACCGGAACTCTGGCGCGCGTCCTGAGACGCGGAAACGCGCGGCACGTGTAGGCAGTGCGGCCCGCACCCGGTAGAGTGCGCCCACTCCCGAACCCTTCGAGGACCGAACAATGCTGGAAACCCTGAAGACCCGTTTCACGCACCCGAACGTGAAATTCTCCCTGCGCGACCAGCTCGTCATGGTCGAACTGGCCAACGACTTCGGCACTGCCAGCCTCACCACCTACGGGGGCACCCTGCTGAGCTACGTGCCCACGGGCGGCGCGGACCTGCTCTGGGTCAGCGACACGGCGGTCTACGACGGCAGCAAGCCGGTGCGCGGCGGCGTGCCGGTGTGCTGGCCCTGGTTCGGCCCCTACGATCCGGAAGCCATGGGCGCCGACCCGACGGACGCGGCCAAGAAGGCGCACGGTTTCGCGCGCTACGAACCGTGGGAGGTGGAAGCCGTGCGCAGCCTCCCGGATGGCGCGACGCAGGTCGTACTGGGACTGGCGCCGAACCCGTCGATCGCGAAGGCCTGGCCCCACGATTTCAGGCTGCAGCTGGCGGTGACGCTCGGGGAGAAGCTGCGCGTCGATCTGATTGGACAGAACCTGAGCCCGCGGGACTGGGTCGTCAGCGAGGCGCTGCACACGTACTTCCGCGTCGGCGAGGCCGAGGGGCTCGCGATCCGCGGCCTCGAGGGGACTCAATACGTCGACAAGCTGCAGGGCAACGCGCTGCTGACCCAGAACGGAACGCTGCGCATCGATCCGCCGCTCGATCGGGTCTTTCTGGACCACACCGGCCCGGCGATCATCGAAGACGCCGGCCAGGGGCGCGCGATCGCACTCGGCAAGGACGGCAGCGCCTCGACCGTGGTGTGGAATCCCGGGGCCGAGGGCGCCCGGGGGTTCGCCGACATGCCCGACGACGACTACCACGCGATGGTCTGCGTGGAAGCCTGCAACGCGCTGAAGAACCGCTACGCCCTGCGCGCCGGCGAGGCGCACACCCTGAGCATGACCCTCTCGCTCGTGTCGTGACGCAGGTCGGGAGCCGGTCGGTTTCGCTCACGACAGGCTGTTCGGGATCTAACGTGTCCCGGTTTTCGAGGAGTCCGGCAGAGACAGGGGCTGACTGTTGGTCTGGTCCCGCCCCTGATGCTTGCTTTGGTACAGAGCCCGATCCGCGCTGTGCGTCAAACCCTCCGCGACTGCCACCAGGTCCTTGACCTGGGTATGCCGCTGCTCGCAGACGCTCACCCCGAGCGAAACGGTCACTCGGACGACCTGCCCCTCGTGGCCCAGGAACCCGATGTCGCTGATGGCCTTGCGCAAGGTTTCAGCCACATGCAAGGCCTGGGGCAGGTCGCAGCCGGGCAGCAGGATCGCAAACTCTTCACCGCCGTAACGCGCCACGGAGTCGGTTGCGCGTACCCGCTCGGCCAGAACCCGGCCGACCGCCCGCAGGATCCTGTCGCCCGTGAGATGGCCGTTACGATCGTTCACCTGTTTGAAGTGATCGATGTCGAGCAGCAGAAACGCCAGCGGTTCACCGGTGCGGTTGGAACGCTTGATCTCACCGACCAACTGGCTTTGGAGTGCACGCCGGTTCAACACCCGCGTCAGCGGGTCCGTGCTGCTGAGGCGCTGCAGGGTTTCCCGGCTGATGCAGCTTTCGATGCACAGCGACACGGCCGATGCCAGGTGCGATACGTAATCGTAGGAGAGATGGTCACTGAAACGCCCTCGGTCCCTGCTACCCAGACCCAGGCTGCCAATCAGGCAGTTCTCGCGGACGAGCGGCAACAACGCACCGGAGACCACTTGCGGGTCGTCCGGAAAACAGCTTTCGCGCAGCGCATCGTCGAGCTCCCCGCAATAGAGCTCATCGTTCGGATGAATCTCCCGGAGCGAACGTTGGCTCCGGAGCAGGCGCAGGTTGGGCAACCTTGCATCGCCCGAGCGACCTTCCAGCAGTTCCCGGGCCGCTTCCTCCGGGTCGAGCAGGAGCAGCGTGACGGCATCCAGCCGGAAATTGCGACGGAAATCGATCAACAGGTATTCGAGCAGCTGCGTCAGCGTGGTACAGGACAGCAACTGGAGCTCGGCGGCAAAGAACGCCTGCAGGACCGCCTCGTTGTGCCGTGCCTCCAAGCGCATGGTTTCCAGGAGGCGCCGAAGCCTCTGGTTTTCCCTGCCCAGCAGTCCGTCCCCGAGGTTCATGCGTGTCTGTTCCGAGGTCAACCGAATCGAGCCGAAAAGACACCGTTGCTGCCGGCCCACTCACCGCTGCCCTGTCTGCCGAGGCCGCCGGCCACACGGCTGACGTAGTATCGCGAGTATCCAGAACTTAGCACAAACTCGGGTCACGGCCGCCACGTCGCAAGAACCACCCGCGGAGCCAATGCGGTCGCCACGCGAGGCTCGCCTGCGCACGGGTCCGAACCTCTCCGGGGACGAACCTGCGCCGCTTCGGTCGTCATGCCCTGCAGTTCCGGGGTCTTCTGTCGCTTCTCGCCACTCCTTGCGATCACCGCCCACGCTGCCAGGAACCCGTTTTTCACCGATGCCGACGGCGACCTGGTCGCGAAAGTCGACGCCGATTCTCTGCATCGCTCGGCTGGTTGAAGGCGAAGCTATCGGGCACATCGACTCGGGACAGGCCGGGATCGTGCGGGCGACCAGGGCCACTGGCCATCGGCTGTCAGTTGCGCGATCCAGCCACAGGCGCTGCCGCGTCTGAAAGGGCTTCCTGAAGACCGGAGGAGGCGGCAGCGTCCATTGCCGATGGCGGCACGGCCAAGCTGTTGCGCATCAGCAGTTCGGAGACCGACCGCAGGCTGCAGTCGAAGCCGATCCAGATACCGTCCGGCCAGCGCCAGACCACCGTGCCCGGAATGTGACCGTTGCCTTCCCGTTCAAGGGCTCCGCCATCCGGGAAGGTCACCTCTACCGGACCGCCGGCGATATGGCCGATATACTCCAGGAATACGCCATCCCTACAGAGCGTCCGCGTCTGCACTTTGATGGGGGTGCCTTCACCGATTCGCAGCCAGACTTCGGTGCGAACCCGGATGCAGTCCTCGTCGCTGATATTCATGTCGTTCCCCTCCCCGCCATGCGGATTCAAGGGTGGGCGGTGGTCCAGCCATGCTTCGCGGGTTCCGGCGCATGAAGACGTCGAACCCTGCCGGGCCTCGAAACGGAAGCCACCGGAATCCAGGGGACAGCGGAACCCATGACTTCGTCGCCACAAGTGCCGCGCGCCGCTCCCGAAGACACGGCATCGATCCGACAGCCTGTGCAACGCCGGCTTGCGTCGCTCGCACCATGGCGAGCCCGGTCGGCATTTTCCCCGAGCGGTGCTTCTCGCTTTGCGCCAAGTGTCCTCGCTCAGCTTTTCAGCATGATGAACTTTTCGTGATCATTGCCGCCGGAAAGTCCAGGGCCACGGTGCCGCACGCGTTGCCCATGGGCCGCGTGGCGCTGTTCGTTCGATCCGAACACAATGCGTATGCTGGCCGCTGATTTTTCGCAAGGAGCCGTCGAATGGCACGATTCTCCGTAGGGATCATCGGCGTCGGCAATGTGGGTGTGGCTGCCGCGTACTCCATTTTCCAGCGGCAGATCGCCAGCGGGATCGTGCTGGTGGACAAGAACCGGCAACGCGCCGAGGGCGAGGCCATGGACCTGATGCACGGCCAGCCGCTGGTCGGACGCGTGGCCGTCCGGGCGGGTGACTATCCCGACCTCGCGGGCTGCCAGGTGATCGTGATCACCGCCGGCGTGAACCAGAAGCCGGGCGAATCGAGGCTCGACCTGCTGAACCGCAACGCGGCGGTGTTCCGGGAGATCGCCGCGGAGCTGGACCGCCATGCACCGGAGGCGATCCTGGTGGTGGCGACCAATCCTGTCGATATCCTCACCTACGTGATGCAGCAGCTGAGTCGGCGTCCGGCCCGGCGCGTGATTGGCACGGGCACCATGCTCGACACGTCACGCTTTCGTGCACTGCTCGGCGCGGAGTACGCCGTGAACCCGCGATCGGTGCACGCCTACATCCTGGGCGAACACGGCGACTCCGAGGTGCCGATCTGGAGCAGTGCGATGATCGGGGGACTGTCGATCATGCACCACGCGATCAACGGCCGTCGCTTCGACCCCGAGCCGATGCATGCGCTGTTCGAGCGCGTTCGCACCGCGGCCTTCGACATCATTTCGCGCAAGGGGTACACGAATACCGCGATCGGTCTGGTGATCGCCTACGTGGTTCGGGTGATCCTCGAGGACCAGCGCAGCGTGTTGCCGGTTTCGGTGAACCCGGAAGGCGACTACGGGCAGCACGACGTCTGCTTCAGCGTGCCCTGCGTGGTCGGGGCGCATGGCGTGGAGTATCGGCTCGCTCCCGAAGTCAACGACGCCGAGCGTCAGGGGCTCGAGGCCTCGGCACAGCTGCTGCGCACGAGCCTGCAGGGCATGACGATCGAGGTCGCGTCGTGAGGCGTGCACGGACTGAAAGGGCACGGTGAACGTTCTCCAGGCTGTGCTCGGGAGCAATCACGCCTCACTGCGCTTCGGGTCCCGTTCACCCGGGTTCACCTGCCGGTCCGCCTGCTCGCGGCGGCCGTCATCGTGGCGATTGGTATTTCCCGCGCAGCGGGCTACCCTTTCCGCTACGCGACACAACCCGCTCGGAGGCTGAAATGATGAAAGTCATGATCAGCATCACGCGATACCTTTCATTGCCGGTGCTGGCACTGACGCTCGCCGCCTGTTCGGGTGGCGGTGACAGTGGTTCAGGCAGCACCACGGCCGGTTCCAATACTGGATCACTGTCGGTGAGAATCACGGACGCGGCCGTCGATGAGCTCAGCGCGGTCAATATTCAGGTCCTGGCGCTGGAATTGCGGGTGAAGCCGCAAGAAGCGCAGGACCCGGAAGAGGAAGACGAAGAGAACGGCGAGGGAAATGGCGCGAAGGGGCGGCCCGAAGGCGTCGGTCAGGGAAACGCCGGCGCACCGCCGGGGCTTGCCGCGCAGGAGCAGTTGGTGCGCATCGACTTCGATCCCTTCAAGCAATTCAACCTGCTGGCGTACCAGAACGGCGAGGCGTTCGAACTTTTCAACGATCAACGTGTTCCGGCCGGGGAATATACCTGGGCGCGGCTGGTGCTCCGGGCCCCTGCGCAAACCCCGAATCAGTGCGAGGGTCTGGACGCGGCGGGCAGCTCGCACGTGGTTCGATCCGAAGGTGGAGAGCTTCTACCGCTGTTCATTCCGAGCGGTGCCAACGCGGGCCTTCGGCTGGTGCGACCCTTCACCGTCCTGTCCGGCGGCAGTACCGGGATCATGATCGACTTCGACGCGCGGCAGTCGCTGACAGCGCCCGCGGCATTCCGGGACAGATGCTATTTTCTGCGCCCCGTGCTGCGCGTCGTCACGCTCAGCGAGAGCGGCAATATGCAGGGCCAGGTCGCCACCTCCCTGCTGATGGGCGAAGGGTGCAGCGATCGGGATCCGCTGACCGGCAACGCCGTGTACGTGTACGGGGGCCTGAACCGGGACTCGGACAGCCTGCCCGCCACGCTGGTCGCCACCGGCCGGGTGGAGTACGACCCGCTGACCGACACGGCCGGCTACTTCGTCGGCTATCTGCCGCCGGGCGAACACACCGTCGCGTTGTCCTGCCGCGCGGACATCGAGCAACCGGGGGAGCGTGTCCTCGGTTCGGCCAGCGCCCAGTCGTTCCGCTTCGGGAATGTTTCGATCGAATCCGGAGCGACGGCGACCCGGGATTTCGCCGCTGAATGAACCTCCCTGTTCGGGGTATCCAATGCACTTGACTCGATCGCTCGCGTCGTGAAGCGCGCACCGACTTCGGCAGGGTCGTG
>Ga0207796_1000722_pt1 | contig 12380 bp, 10 predicted proteins | sample Pon1CUnioCityCA_6_FD_187274 | JGI IMG/M metagenome (GOLD analysis project Ga0207796, IMG submission 187274) | Marine sediment microbial community from Union City, CA, USA - Pond 1C Sediment 1 (SPAdes) | ecosystem: Environmental > Aquatic > Marine > Intertidal zone > Salt pond sediment ...
CCGGCTGGTCATCAAGGGGCAGGGGATCGATGCTAACCGGGTCATTGAATTGGTCCAATCGCTAGGCTACCATGTGATCCAGTTCCGAAAGGTGTAGGCTGCCCGCATGGGTGAAAAGGGGGAAGAGGAGATGACAAACCGCATTCTGGTGCCATTGGATGGTTCCTCCCTGGCCGAGCAGTCACTCTCGTGCGCTGTCACCCTGGCACGCGAACTGCTGGCCGAAGTCGACCTGATCCGCGTAATCTGGGTCCCGCCCGACATCCTCGACATCCTGGACGAGTCCAACAGTGAGCTGAATGCGTTCGCGGCTCAGCTTGAGGCAGAAGCTAGCAGGTATCTGGCTGCGCTGGTTGAGGAACTCGGGGATGCCGGTCTACATGCGCGCCACGCCGTACGGCGCGGGCCGCCCGCAGACACGATTCTGAAATACTCTGAGCAGGCAGGCATCGCCCAGATCGTCATGGCCACCCACGGCTACAGCGGCATCAAGCGCTGGACGCACGGCAGCGTAGCCGAGCGTGTACTGCAGGCAGCCCGCGTGCCACTGTTGCTGGCGCGGGTCAGCGAGCACGTGCCGGCCAGGGACTGGCGGCAGCCGCTGGCGCTGCGGCGCATCCTGGTGCCGCTGGACGGTTCCTCCATGGCGGAGCAGATTCTGCCAACGGTCACCACGGTGGCCAGGGCGCTGCGCGCCGAACTGGTCCTTTTCCAGGTACCGTTTGCCACTGCCTCGGGATGGGTTGCGGGTGAGTGGTATGCTCCCTCGCTGGGGATGTTTGATACTGCGCAGGAGGTTGCGCAGATCTATCTGAACGGCGTCGCTGACCGACTGGAAGGGCAGGATCTCCCGGTCAGCACGGCCACGTCGGTCGGCCCGGTGGCGGCCTGTATCGTGCAGTATGCCGAGGCCAATGCGGTAGATCTGATCGCCATGTGCACGCACGGCCGGACAGGTCTGGCACGATGGGCCCTGGGCAGCGTCGCCGACCGGATTCTGCGGGCGGGCACGATCCCGATCTTGTTGGTGCGGGCACAGTGAAGGGACCGCAAGCGGCGAAGGAGCGAGATGATGAGTAGTTCCCGGCCGGGCAGCCGGATCGATCCTGGCGAGCTGAAGCGGTACCTGGAAGAGCGAGTGGGAGGTCCTGTCGAGATCGAGGAGCTTCAGGAACTACGTGGCGAGGCCACGGGCGCTGCTGCGCTCAAGCAGTTCGGCTACGGCCGCCCGCTGCTGGTGCAGTACCGTGCCGGAGGCCGGCAGGTGCGCGAGGTCTTGCACCATATACGGCGCAATGCCTTTGGCAGGGAGCGCGATGACGACCGGGCAGCGGCTGTGTGGCTCGACTTTCAGACCTTTAACCGGCTGCCCCGGCACGTGCCTGCTGTCGACATGCTCATCCAGACAGCGGAGGGCGCAATCGAGTCGATCCGCGCTGCCAGCGAGCTGCTCCTGGTGACGGCCTACCGGCCCGGAAGTCTGTACGCAGATGACCTGGTGCGCATCCGGGACGAGGGCAGGCTGCAACGGCTGGATGTCCAGCGGGCGGAGACCCTGGCGGCGTATCTGGCCGAGATCCACCAGGTCAAGCACGACGACCCCAAGCTGTGGCGGCGGAGGCTCCGCGACCTGGTGGGCCACGGCGAGGGGATCATGGGCCTCACCGACAGCTATCCGCCAGACCTGCCCTATGCGACGGCGGCCGATCTGCGTCGCATCGAAGAGGAGGCCAACCGCTGGCGGTGGCGACTGAAGCCGGTGAACCACCGCCTGTGCCAGGTCCACGGCGACTTTCATCCGTTCAATCTGCTCTTTGGGCAGGAGGTGGAGTTTCACGTGCTGGACCGCAGTCGCGGCGAGTGGGGTGAAGCGGCTGACGACGTGAGCTGCCTGGCGATCAACTACCTATTCTTCTCGCTGCAGCGATCGGGCTGCCTGGAAGGGGCTTTCCGCACCTTGCACGATCGGTTCTGGCAGCACTACGTGGCCCTGCGGCCCGATGAAGAGCTGGCTGCGGTCATCCAGCCGTGGTTCGCCTGGCGGGCCCTGGTGCTGGCCAGCCCGGTCTGGTATCCGACGATCGCCGAGGAGGTGCGCCGCAAGCTGTTGACCTTTGCCGGTCGCGTCCTGTCCGAGCCGCGGTACGACTATCAACGGGTCAACGAATACTTCGAGGAGGCCTGATGCCCGGGCCGGCGCGAGCGGGTTTTGCCATATGGTTGACCGGCCTGCCCTCTTCGGGCAAGACGACCCTGGCGCACGAGTTGAGCGGCCTGCTGAGCGAGCGCGGGATCGCGGTACAGATCCTCGACTCCGATGATCTGCGGCGCAGGCTGACGCCGAACCCCGATTACTCGGCTGAGGAGCGCGATTGGTTCTACGACACTATGACGTTCCTGGCTGAATTGCTCACGGCCAACGGGGTAAATGTGGTGATCGCCGCCACCGCCTCCCGGCGGGCCTTTCGCCAGAGAGCGCGTGACCGCATCGCCCGCTTTGCCGAGGTCTATGTCGCGTGTTCGCCCGAGGTATGCCGCACCCGGGATCCAAAGGGGCTGTGGGAGCGGGCGGACCGTGGCGAGATTACCAACTTGCCCGGGGGCGGCGCCGTGTACGAAGCACCCCGTGCCCCCGAGGCTGCGGTGAACACGGATCGCCACTCGCCCCAGGCGGCGGCGCACAGCATCTTGAGGCAACTGGATAGACGGGGTTTCCTGTAGTTTGCACTCCCCCCGCTGACTATGCCTCGCGGCGGCTCTCGCGCAGCACGGCTACGAGCCCGTCGCGGTCCTCGGGTGCCACCCGGTGGTACAGCAGGCGCTCCGGCGGCGGCATCTCTATGTTGGCCTCGTGCAGCGCGTCGTACAGGCAGGTATTGAGCTTGTCCATGATCCGCCGCGTTTCGACATAATGCTCGATCCAGCAGCGCACCCGGAAGACCATGGCCGATTCGCCAAACTGGAGGAATAGGGCCTCGATCCGTTCATCCTGCATCACCCAATCCTGGGCGCGCACAGCGTCGATCATGACCTGCCGTGCGTAGGCGATGTCGGTGCCATAGCCCACGTTCACGTGTGTCTGCACGCGGTACACCGTGCTGGGGTACGAGTGGTTCACCACCAAGTTCTTGCCGATCACCGAGTTGGGCACGACGACCATCCGGTTGTCGCGGGTGCGCACCCGCGTGCTTTGCAGCCCGATGTCCTGCACATCGCCCCAGGTGTCGAGGGCCAGCAGTTCGATCCGGTCCCCGATCTTGAAGGGCCGGTCCAGGATGATGACGAAACCGGTGATCCAGTCAGATAGCGTGTTCTGGGCGGCGAGGGCGATTGCCAGCGAGGCGATGCCCAGGCTGGTGACCAGGGCGGTAACGTCCACGCCAAAGTGGCTGAGCAGCACGATTATGGCGACGGCTGCCACCAGGACGAGGATAAGGCGGCGGGCAAAGGGGACGACTTCCTCGTCGATGGGTGAATGGGTGCGGCGCGCCATTTCCTGCCCGTACCAATCCAGCAGGTTGCCTACCAGCCGGTGGATGAGGACCCAGGCGACGAGCCAATAAGGGACGAACATCCACTGTGCCTGCTTGTCCCTCCAGTCTGCAGGGAGGAAGCTGAGCTGGTTCAGGGCCAGGGCCAGTCCAGCGAACACGATGGCCCAGAAGAGGGGCATGCGGGCCGCGTCCATGAGGGCGTCGTCAAAGCTGGTGGGCGTGCGCTTGGTGAGGCGGGATACGTAGCGGTCGAGGACAAACAGCACCAGCCGGCCCACGATGGCAGAACCCGCCAGAAAGGCCAGCGCATATCCGACCTCTTTCCAGTGCTCCACAGGGATGCCGAGAAACTCCATTGTTCACCTCCAGTTGTGTATATGACGTGGGTGCCGGTAGGGCTCGCGATGGCTGGCGAGCAGAAAGCAGCCTGCTGATTATAGCATGACTGCCAGATTGGGGCAAAGAGCCCGTTGGTTAGATGGCGTAGACATTCCGGTGGCAACTCTCATGGGGGCGGCCGGAGCCAGACTTGAACGGCGGCCTGGCAGTTTCTACTTGCCCTCCGGCGACGAGCAGGCTATAATGGGTGGGCTAAACGAGGGAACCAGGTCCACTACACCCCCACCTCCCCAGAGAGCACCTGGACCGCGAACCCGTTCGGCTGGCGAATTTGTCGCTCGCGGTCCTCGACGGCGACCAGCATCCACATCCTGTGGGCGCCGTCGCCGCCACCCGTAGTTGTCATACATACCAAACATTGACCGGCTGCTGATGCCCCGCCAGGGTGCATCGAGCCTCTGACATAGGACCAATCATCGAAGCTGAGCAAAGGAGGACAAGATGCGCAGGGCGATAGTGGGCTTGTTGTGTGTGTGGCTGGTGGTGATGAGCGCGGGTAGCACGGGTAGCGCGGCGCCGCCGCCTACGATCTGGGAAGTGGGCGCGAACGCGGCGTGTGACTTTGACACGATCGAGAATGCGATTGTCCATGCCTACTCAGGCGATACCATCAAGGTCCAGCACGACACGTACTACGAGGGGCCATTGGTGGTCAACAAGTCGCTGCACTTTATCGGCGGCTACGGTCAGGCTTTGTATGGGGAGGAGGCCTGCCTGACGCTGACGGGCACCGGGCGCGCCACCGTGCAACCTGCTCCGGGTGGCGCTGGGCCACTCTTTCACGTGCAGGGCGCGCGAGTTCGGGTCGAGTGGTTTGTCTTTGAAGGTGGCGCCGAGCGGGGCGTCCTGGTCGACGGAGGCGGAATACTATCCCTGGAGAACTCGATCGTGCAGAGCAACAGCGACGGGGGCCTCAGCGTGGTCGGCGCGACGGCGAACTTGCTGGAGACGGAGATCCTGGACAATTACAGCAGCTTTGGCGGGGGCATTTTCATAGATGCCGGCGAAGTGACGGCCAGCGCGTCGCTTATCCAGGACAACCAGTGCTGGTCCCAGGGCGCGGGCGTCTACCTGCGGGGCGGGTCGGCTTTCAGTGCCGTCAACGGTACACAGATCGATCTCAACGTGACGCCGATGGATTGTGAGGATGGCGGCGGGGTTGCGGCTCTCGGCACGGGCACCACGGTCACGATCGATGACAGCCAGGTGTTTGGGAACACAGCATTGGCTCGGGGTGGTGGTCTGTACCTTGCTGGCGGGGCACAAGCCTGGATCCAGAACGGGTCCCTGGTGCAGGAGAACCAGACCTATGGTCCCGGGGTGGGCGGTGGGGGTGGCGCACACGTCACGGGCGACAACTCCTCGCTCACTGTGGACAACAGCATTTTCTATCTGAATCACACGGACCCGAATGGTGCTGGAATCTACGCCGACGGCGGCACCGTCCACGTGAACGGCTCCTGGTTCATCACGAACGAGGCCAGGGAAAGCGGCGGTGGCATCTACAGCAACGGCGCCAGCGTGACATGCCGCAACAGTCAATTCTGGTACAACCGGGTGATGGACTATCACGGCGGAGCCATCTACTCCATCGGCATCGCTGACACCCTCGACGTGGAGGAATGCGGCTTTTACTACAACACAACCGACTTGGGTAACGGCGGCGCGATCTATGCCAAGCATCCGTGGACGTCGGTGCGTCGCAGTTACTTTGCACAGAACACGGCACCAGGGGACGGTAGCGCGCTCTTTGTCAGTGGGATGGACATCCCGGGCTTGCCAGCGGCAGAGGTGATCAATAGCTATATTGTGGACAATCCGACGCCGGCGCTTGCCGCGGATGCCGGGGAAGCTACGCCGCCGAGTGGCGATCAGCCTGAGGGGGGCGGGACAAGCGGCTCGTCGCTCTATGCGGAGTACACCACGGCCCATCTGACGCACAACACCTTTGCCCACCAGAGCCTGGCTTTCCATTACGGCGTGCTGGCCAATGCGTGGGCGACGGTGTACATGGTGAACGATATCTTTACAAACTTCTCTGTCGCTATCCACCGCGACACGCTTGCCGGCAGCACAGGGGCTGCGTACGCCTCGCACACCCTATTCTATGGCAATTCTGTCAACTGTGATCCGACAGTGGTGAACAACGATGAGGTCTTGGGCGACCCTGCTTTTGTGGGCGGGGGGAATTATGAGCTCACCCCTGCCTCGGCAGCCATCAATACCGGCACTGACGCCGGTGTCGGGCTGGACTATTATGGCGGGCACAGGCCCTGGGGCGGCAGGTTCGAGATCGGCGCTGAAGAATATCCGCGCCAGGAGCGCCTCTTCCTGCCGATGGTGAGCAGATAGTACGCTCTCTCGGCAGTCTGCCGGTTGCTGGATGGCCCGGGTCGCTTGCGCGCCCGGGCTCTTCTTCGGCCCTTTCCCGTCTTAACTGCCGGGCAGGCTTTGACCGGCGGGTGCAATCCTGGTATAATGCTGTCGCATCTATGATAATGGGCGTTGCCGTGGTGGGGCTGTGGGGGCCTCAGGGTGAGGTCTGCCCATGGACCCGGCGCGCCTGCTGACCGCCTGGCACGGAGGGACAGGTGAGAATCGAGCATGCTGCCATCTGGTGCAGGGACCTCGAAGCGCTGAGGGCCTTCTACGAGACATACTTTTGCGCCAAGTCCAGCGCAAAGTACGTGAACAAGGCCAAGGGTTTTGAGTCATATTTTCTTCGCTTTGATTCCGGGGCGCGCCTGGAGCTGATGCGGATACAGTCCCTGCCCGGTTCGCCCGGCGATCCGTGCGTGCCGTCCATAGGTCTGGCGCACCTGGCTTTCTCTGTGGACTCGGAGGCAAGGGTCGATGCATTGACCCTTGCCCTCGACAGGGCGGGGCATCGCGTGCTCCGTGGACCGCGAAGAACTGGCGATGGGCACTATGAGAGCGTGATCCTGGATCCGGAGAACAACTGCATCGAGATTACCGTCTAGGGACACTCGAGCGAGTCGAGCGAGAAGCAGTGAACTGAGCTTGCTGTCAACGCAGGCAGCGCCAGCGTAGACCAGCGCAAAGTTCAGGAGGAGTTGCATGGCAGATGTTGGGACTGCCAAATTGATGCTCCCGGTTGGGGAGCGAGACCACACGCAGGGGCCGGAGGACGCGCCGGTTACCCTGGTGGAGTACGGTGATTACCAGTGCCCCTACTGCCGGCAGGTTACGCCTATCGTCCGTGACCTGCAGGAGCGGTTCGGTGACCGCTTTCGTTATGTGTTTCGTCACTTTCCCATTACGCCAGCCCATCTGCACGCCCAACTCGCGGCAGAGGCAGCAGAAGCGGCGGGCGCCCAGGGCAAGTTCTGGGAGATGCACTATCTCCTGTTCAAGCACGGGGGGACGCTGGACAAGGTTGACCTGGTACGCTATGCCAAAGGCCTGGGTTTGGATATCGCGCGCTTTGAGCGCGAGCTGGCCGAGCACACCCACGCGGACCGCGTGCGCGAGGACATTGACAGCGGTGTGCGCAGTGGTGTGAACGGGACGCCCACATTCTTTCTCAACGGCACGCGCTACGACGGTCCCTGGGATCTGGATTCGCTGGCAGCCGAGGTCCAGAAGCCGCTGGGGGTGCGCGTGCGCCTCGTCTTTCGCCAGTTCGCGCGGATCCAGGCCTCCGGTGGCATCCTGCTGCTGCTGGCAACCGTGGTGGCCTTGATCTGGGCCAACTCTCCCTGGAGCGACAGCTACTTTGGCATGTGGGATGCGTACTTGACAATCTCGTTGGGCGACCTGGTCCTGAAGCAGAACCTGCTGCACTGGGTCAACGATGGCTTGATGGTGGTCTTTTTCTTCCTGGTGGGGCTAGAGATCAAGCGCGAGGTGCTGGTGGGGGAGCTGGCATCGTTCAAGCGGGCGGCGCTGCCGCTGATGGGCGGAGTGGGGGGCATGGTCGTGCCAGCCCTCATCTACTTGCTCTTTAACGCGGGCGGCGAGGGCCAGGCCGGCTGGGGCATCCCTATGGCCACGGACATTGCCTTTCTGCTGGGCTTGCTGGCAGTGATGGGCCGCCGCGTACCGATCTCGCTCAAGATCTTTTTTACCGCGCTGGCCATTGCCGATGACCTGGGCGCCGTGCTGGTAATCGCGCTGTTCTACAGCAGCGAGATCCAGGCCATCGCCCTGGTGGCTGCGATCGTGATCCTGGCCTTGCTGATCGGCCTCAACCGAATGGGGGTGCGCGGTCCCTTGCCCTACGTGCTGCTGGGCATCGGTCTGTGGCTGGCCTTTCTCCAGTCGGGACTGCATCCCACCATAGCCGGGGTGCTACTGGCCATGACCATCCCGTCGCGTGTCGAGAGGGAGGCAACGGCCTACGTGGCCCAGTGCACGGCGGCATTGGGCGGTCTGGGCCAAAGTGGCGACATGGTGGACGACAGGCGGCAGCAGGCCGCAGCGCAGACGCTGGAGACGATCGTCGAGCGGATCCAGTCGCCGCTGCAGCGCCTGGAGCGCGCGCTGAACCCGTGGGTGGCCTACCTGATCCTGCCCGTCTTTGCTTTTGCCAACGCCGGGGTGAGCATCGGCGGGGACCTTGGCGCGGCCCTGACAAATCCGGTGGCGCTGGGCATCATCGCCGGGCTGGTGCTGGGCAAACCACTGGGCATCACGCTGCTGTCGTGGCTTGCCGTCCGCATCAAGCTCGCTGAATTGCCGGTGGGTGTCACCTGGAAGCAGCTCTTCGCTGCAAGCTGGCTGGCTGGCATCGGCTTTACCATGTCGTTGTTCATCGCCAGCGCGGCCTTTGACTCGGCCGTGTTGCTGAACGTGTCCAAAGTTGCGATCCTTGCGGCATCATTGCTGGCCAGCGCCGTGGGCTTTGGGCTGCTCAGTGTGGCCAGTCCTGCGCCCGGAGGGCACTCGGTGCTGGACGAGCCGGCCGAGGCTGCTGCCTGAGGCGCTCCCCACGCCCGTTACGCCCGCGAAGGCGGGCGTTCATTGGGCGGCTGCGTGCGGAAGCGATAGGGATGTGTAGAAACGCCCCGCCAGGGCATCCGCGACGCCTTGCTAGGGCACCATATAACAGGAGGAAGTGATCGACATGTACAGACGAATTGTAGTGGCGCTGGATGGCTCGCGGTTGGCGGAGCAGGCGCTATCCCATGCGGTGGCTCAAGCCAACAGGTTCGAAACGGAGCTGGTTTTGCTCAAGGTGCTCGAACCGCTACCGGACGCGACCTTTACTGCTCCATCTGCCAGACGCCGGGCGCAGGAAGCATCGGCCGAGTTGGCTCAAGACTACCTGGAGGGTGTGGCAGAGGGCATCCGAGAACAGGGCATCGAGGTGCAGGCAGTGCAGCGAGAGGGGAAGCCGTACGTGGAGATTGTCCGCTACGCTGAGGAGGAGGGTGCGGACATGATCGTCATCTCCACGCGCGGGCAGTCGGGCTTTAGCCGCTGGCTGGTGGGCAGCGTGGCCGACCGGGTGGTACGCGGGGCTACAGTCCCTGTGTTGCTGGTCAGGTGCGTGGAAGACTGCAAGGACTGACCGTGGCGGAAAAAGCCGGGGCAGGGATGGCAACGCCCGCGGAGGAAGGCGCTCCAGGCGAGAGTTCTGCGCAGCCGGGCAAGCCGCGTTTGGGCATGCCGGTTGGCCTGCTGCGTGTGCTCCTGTTTCTGGCCTGCCTGCTGCTGTTCCTGGTCGGTATCGAGCTGATCAAGAGCGGGTCCAACGGGGCAGCGGGCCTGATCGAGCGCTTGCTCGACATAAATAGCCCAGTCAATGCGCTGGGTTTTGGCTGGTTTGCCAGCTACCTGGTGATGAGCGGCTCGCCGGTGGCTGCCGTGAGCGTGGCCTTTTTGGCGACAGGCGCGATCGAGCGGGTGCCGGCCTTTGCCATGATCGTTGGGTCGCGGCTTGGCGCATCATTCATCGTGCTCTTTGTGGGCTTTATGTACGTGCTGCGCGGGCACGAGCGCCGGGCGGGATTGACCATGGGCCTGCTGGCGCTGGTGGTCACGGCCAGTATCTACCTGCCTGCCCTGGCGCTGGGCGGGCTGCTGCTGGAAACCGGGGTGCTCGATTTCGTCCGGCTGGGCCAGGGCGCGGTGCTCGGCTCGCTTCTGGAGCAGGCGACGGGTCCGGTGGTGGAGCTGCTTTCCGGCTTCCTGCCAGGTTGGGGCGTGATGCTGGTGGGACTGGGTGTGCTGTGGGTGAGCTTTTACCTGTTCGACCGCGTCCTGCCCGAGTTGGACTTGCAGCAGAGCCGCTTCTCACAGGTGGCGCGCCTGGTCTACCGCCCGCTGCCGATGTTCCTCCTGGGGAGCGCGCTGACGTTTGTCACCCTGTCGGTATCGTTGTCGCTGAGCCTGCTGGTACCTCTCTCGGCCCGCGGCTATATCCGGCGCGAGAACGCAATCCCCTATATCATGGGGGCCAATATCACGACGATCGTGGACACACTACTGGCCACGGTGCTGTTGGGCAGCAGCGATGCCTTTGCGGTGGTGCTGGTGACGATGGTGAGCGTGGCGCTGGTGAGCCTGGCGGTGATGCTCCTGTTCTTCCGGCAATACGAGCGGTGGATGCTGCGCCTGGTGGAGTGGTCCACGGAGAGCAACCGGAACCTGGCGGTGTTCGTGTTCTCGATCCTGGTCCTCCCGGTGGTTCTGGTCTTTGTATAGCAAGGAGTGACAGCGATGCGCATTCTGTTGTGTACGGGAGGGTCGCCGCATGGGCAGGGGGCGCTGCGGTTTGGCGCCCTGCTGGCACGGGGCTCCACGGAGCCGGCCACGCTACTGGGTGTCGCTGAGCGCCCCGAGGACCGCGCTCAGGTTGAGGGCGCTCTGCAGGAGGGGGAGGGATGGCTGGCGGATGCCCCTACACCGCGCGTGAAGGTGCGCGTGGGGCAGGCTGCCGAGCAGATCCTGGAGGAGGTCGCTTCGGGCGCGTACGACCTGGTGGTGGTGGGCACCCGGGGCCGTCACGGCATCACGCGCTTTTTGCTCGGCTCGACGGCGGAACGGATCGCGCGGCAGGCTGAGGTGCCGGTGCTCCTGGTGCAGGGCGACTTTGACGCGATCGAGCGGATGGTGGTCTGCACGGCCGGGGGCGAGCCTGGTCTGGCTGCCACTGAGCTCGCCGGACGCGTGGCCCGCCTGGCGGGGGCGCACGTCACGGTAGTGCACGTCATGTCGCAGCTTCCGGGCAGCCTGATTCCGCCTCACACCGGCCCGTTCCAGGTGATGCCGCAGACGCCCGCGCCTCATGAAATGTCTGAGGCCGAGATCCGGGACCTGGATGCGACCGCCGAGCAACTGATGAGCAGCGACACGTGGGAGGGCAAGCACCTGCGCGAGGCGCTGGGCATCCTGGCGGGTTTGGAGGTCCCGGCGGAGGCGCGGGTGCGCCACGGCCTAGTGCTGGACGAGATTGTAGACGAGATCCAAGAAGGGGACTATGCGCTGATAGTGGTTGGCTCGCGGCCGGTGGCGGGCTGGATGCGCTTCCTGCTGAGCGACGTGAGCCAGCAGATCATCAGCTGCACCGACCGGCCTGTGCTGGTAGCTAGGACAGGGTAGGCGGTTGGCAGCCTGGCCGCAACCGGTATGAGAAGCCAAAGGGGGAGAAGAGCGTGACAGACTATGCCATTGAGACCCACGGGCTGTCGGTGTACTATGGGCGGCACCGGGGCATCCTGAACGTGGACCTGCGCGTGGAGCAGGGGGAGGTCTTTGGCTTCCTCGGACCGAACGGCGCCGGGAAGACGACTACGCAGCGGGTGCTGGTGGACATCATCCGGCCCACGGCGGGCGAGGCCCGGATCTTTGGCCTGGATTGCCAGAAGGAGGGCGTCGCGGTCCGGGAGCGGGTGGGCTACCTGCCGGGCGAGCTGGCGATGTACGAGGGCATGAGGACCCGGCGGTTCTTTCGCATGTACGCCTCACTGCAAAAGGGCAACGAGGACCCCGAATATTGGCAAACCCTGGCGGACCGGCTGGAACTGGACACGAGTCGCAGGATCGGGCAGCTCTCGCGGGGGAACAAGCAGAAGGTGGGCGTGGTAACTGCTTTCATGAGCAAGCCGGACCTGCTGATACTGGACGAGCCGACCACCGGTCTCGACCCGCTGGTGCAGCAGACGGTGATGGAGCTCGTGCGCGAGGCCAATGGAGCGGGGGCGACCGTCTTTTTCTCCTCGCATATCCTGCCGGAGGTGCAGGCTGTGTGCGACCGGGTGGGCATCATCCGCGAGGGGCAATTGGTGGCGACCGAGCGGGTAGAGGACCTGATGACGCAGCATTTCAAGCGGCTGCGGCTGCGCTTTGCCAGCGAGCCGCCGGACGATGCCTTTGCGGGCGAGGGCGTGACGGTGCTTGCTCGGGACCTGCACGGCATGACGCTGGAGATCCGCCAGGACCTGGACCGGGTGATGAGGGAGGCCGCTTCCTACGGCATCACGGACATCGAGACGATCCACGTCTCGCTGGAGGAGATATTCC
>Ga0207796_1000723_pt1 | contig 12374 bp, 9 predicted proteins | sample Pon1CUnioCityCA_6_FD_187274 | JGI IMG/M metagenome (GOLD analysis project Ga0207796, IMG submission 187274) | Marine sediment microbial community from Union City, CA, USA - Pond 1C Sediment 1 (SPAdes) | ecosystem: Environmental > Aquatic > Marine > Intertidal zone > Salt pond sediment ...
CGTCCAAAATGCCTGGTTGGGCCTGGGAATGATTGCCATAACGGCTGAAAAGAAATGATCACCGGGGTAAGGCTCCAATTCCCTGAGCCTGCCAGAAAAAAGGTAAATCCCTGGAGTGCCATTCGTTTCTTCCCCCCAGGTATAGAGTGGGATGGGTGTTTCAATCACCTGCCATTTAACAATTGCTTCTTCCATGGCTTTCCAAAGATTTTGTTCTTTGTAGACATTGGGGATGACGATTTGTCTTGGCCGGCTTCGAGGAGAGGGGTGAGCCCACAACGTATTTCCCTGATCAGCAGCAGAGAGAATCAGCGCAGTTAACAACCTTTTTCGTTCCGGGTTTTGTTCCAGGCTGTCTAACTTATTGATGATGGTTTGGAGCACAATCAGGGGGCGGTTTGGATAAGCATTGAGAGCATTGATAACCGGGAGACGCAGCGCACTATCTCGACCTACAATTCGATTCAGGGCTCGGGCGCGATGTAATTGCACTGGCGGTAAATTTTCAAATAACTTCTTATCTGCCTCAGAGATATCCTGATCTCCAACAGCACCACAATAGGGGCATTCCACCTGGGCTGCAAAGGGATAATCCGCGCCCTTTTCCCACAGAAACCCTTCAGCCTCAATTTTTTGATTGCAATTCGTGCAATAGACTGAGTAAAGGCTCCGAATGTATGGTTCCATGCGGTCATCGCCTTTTTGAGATACAGCAAGGTCTTGAAGTGCCGCAATAAAGGCTTCTTTCCGTGGTGCACTGGCGATGACCTGCAGCATGAATGCATGGATGGGATTATTGATGGTGGTCAACACCCGGTATCCTGAGGAAGCAATCTCAATGGGCACCATAGGACTGAAGCCAAAGGGTTCCAAAACCCAATCCCCCTCTGATAGGTATTTTTTACACCAAGTACTGACCATCCCGTTTGGGATAGGCGGAATGAATCGTCCGAGGGGTATCTCGGCAGGTGCCCCGCTGCCTGGGATATAGGGGATATCCATTGGTACAGCTCTTATTTCTCGAGTGAATGATTGAATTAATCCGCTCGAATGCATGAACGTGGAGACATTCCTGACGGCTTAGTCTTCACGCTTGAGAATATAAACCTGATAAGGTCTGATATTTACTTGCTTCTCAAAAGTTTTCCTGTCCTCAAATAATGAAATCCAAACACCTTTAGGTAAATCATAAGCTAATTCTCGACTGCTGAAATTCAATAGAAGGATAATCTCATCCTCCTGATACTTTCTACTATAAGCTAAAAGGTGCTTTGGGTCTGTTGCGAGGGGTATAAAGTCACCACGTTGGAGAGCGGGTTCATTTTTGCGTATGCTGATGATCTTTTTAGTAAAACTTAAGATCGAATTTGGATCTTTTGCCAGGTTTTGAACATTTCTTGTTGAATAATTCTGGTTGACTGGCAGCCAGGGATCGGATTTGGAGAACCCTGCATTTTCTTCATCGGTCCACTGCATGGGTGAACGGCAGCTATCTCTTCCTTTGTAAAGGGGCCAGAATGTTTTACCAATGGGGTCCTTGATATCTGATTTTTTACGGATGGTGATATCACGCATGCCAATTTCTTCGCCATAATAAATGAAAGGTGTTCCTTTGATGGTCAATAACATCGCAGCAGCAACTTTTGCCCGCCGGTCATCTTCACCAAAACTGTACCGGGTTGCAGCACGGGTCATGTCATGGTTGCTGAGAAAGTTATTTGGCCAATCATCCTCTTGGAGAGCTCGGTACCATTTTTTTGCTGATGATAAAAATCGTTTGGGATGCCAGCGGTTTTCTGCAAAATCAAAATTAAAGGCAGCGTGCAATTTATCTTCTCCAATGTATTGTGCCGTTTGTTCTGTATTTGCAAGGAAAGTCTCGCCAACGGTGTATGAACCTGGATATTGATCTAAAATGTGACGAATCTCATTTAAGAGTGAGATCATCTCTGGTTGACTGTTATCATAGAAGTGTTCTTGGCGCTCAAATGCTCTAATTCCAAATTTTGACGGGTTATCCCGAAGCTGAGCATCCTTAAAGTAAGCATTGAAAACATCCAGACGGAAGCCGTCAACCCCATTTTCGAGCCAGAATGAGAATATGCTCAGCATTTCTTTGCGAACATTGGGATTACGCCAATTCAAGTCAGGTTGTTCTTTGTAGAACATATGATAATAGTATTGATCCAGATCCGGATCATATTCCCATGCTGGACCACCAAAGATAGATTGCCAGTTGTTAGGTGGATCGCCATTTAGTTTGGGATCTTCCCACAAGTACCAATCATGATATGGGTTGTCTTTTGACTTTTTTGATTGAAGGAACCATGGATGCTGATCAGCGGTATGGTTCAGGACCAAATCGAGGATGATATGGATTTTTCGTTGTTTTGCACCCACAACCAACTGCTTAAAATCTGCCATCGTTCCAAATTTCGGATCGATATCCTTGTAATTGGCGACGTCATATCCGAAGTCGACATCCGGCGATGGAAAAATTGGGGAAAGCCAGATCGCATCAATTCCCAGGGATTGAAGATAATCCAATTTTCCAATGATCCCCTGGAGATCGCCGATTCCGTCATTATTTGAATCAGCAAAAGAGCGGGGATAGATTTGATAAATAATACCATCACGCCACCACAAGAAATCATTTTCCATTAAAAATCCTTTTAGCTGTTTGAAATTTTGGTTAAATTATAGATGATTATCGAATTTCCGTAAAATAAAAGTTTTTTTGGAGAAAAAATCCCTTGAAGTGAAAGGTTTTCCTGTCAGCCAAAAAAATAAAGCCCTAATTACAGGCAGTCTCTTTTCCCTTGCACCCCTCTTTAATATGTGCTAGAATCACATGTGAGTTGATAAGCCCCGGCTTATTTTTCATACCCTTTACGTCGAAAAGTGGGTTCCCCCACTTTTCTTTGTATCAAGCTGGTTAAGTTAGTTTATTGGAGTAGTTAGAACAATGAAAAGTGAATTCGCGCTTGCGTTTAATGAGGTTGTTGAGGATCGACAGCTTTCAAGAGAAGTTATTTTGGAAGCCCTCGAATCTGCAATGGTTTCCGCCTATCGCAGGGCAGTTAATACATCGAACGCACAGCTTATTGAAGCAAAAGTTGATCTAGACACCGGCGAGGTGTCAATTTATGCAGAAAAAGAAGTTGTTGAAGACGTTCAAAATGAGCAAACAGAAGTCTTGTTAAGTGAAGCTAAGAAGGTTGAACCGGAAGCTGAGCTTGGTGATATGGTCGTGGTTGAATCCACCCCCGAGGACTTTGGTCGTGTTGCCGCGCAAACTGCCCGTCAGGTGATTCAGCAGCGTATTCGTGAAGCTGAAAGAGAAATTCAATACAATTATTTTATCAAACAAGTTGGTGAGATTGTCAGCGGTGTTGTCCAGGCGGTTAGCAGTCGTGCTGCGACCATTGGTTTGGATAAAAAAGCGGAAGGGATTATGCTCCGCAAAGATATGATCCCACGAGAGCGCTTACGCGTTCATGACCGTATTCGTTGTTTGATTTATGACGTGAAGGAAAGCGGACGCGGACCGCAAATATACCTTTCCAGAGCCCACAGCAAGTTCTTACGTCGACTTCTGGAAAATGAAGTCCCTGAAATTTACCATGGTATTGTGGAAATTCGTTCAATTGCGCGGGAACCCGGACAGCGAGCAAAAGTGGCTGTAGCTGCAACGCAGCAGGGGATTGATCCGGTTGGCGCATGTGTGGGTGTTCGAGGGGTTCGGATTCAAGCAATTGTGCGAGAACTCAGCGATGAAAAAATTGATGTAATTGAGTGGAGTAATGATGCGCCATCCTTCATTGCCAAGGCAATAAGCCCAGCCAGAGTTGTTGGGGTGTATTTGTCAGAGACGGAAGAGGATGGCAAGACTGCAACAGTTGTTGTGCCTGAAGATCAGCTTTCGCTGGCTATTGGCCGTGATGGCCAAAACGCTCGCCTGGCCGCAAAATTGACAGGCTGGCGAATTGATATTAAGAGCCAGGTTGAAGCTGCTGGCGAAGCATTGAAGAAGCTGGAAGAAGACCCACAATATGCCGAAATGGCAGTCCGTGAAGCTGATGCCATGGAAAAGATTGCTGGTTTGCTTGAGAAAAAAGCTGAAGGTCGTCCTCTCCCGCCCGAAGATTATGATTACATGGCGAGTTTTATCGATCGGGTAGAAAAGCGGGTTGAGAAGAAACGTCGCGAAGAAGATCTTGAGGAAAAACGCCGCTACGAAGAAGCCCTGGCAACAGTTCCAGAGCTAACCTTTGAAATTGACATACTGGATGTGGATCTAAAGGAGCACATACTATATATTCTTCAAGAAGCTGGCATTGAAACATTAGGTGATCTTGTTCTGCAAATGCGCCTTGATACTGATAAAATCCTTGCTTTGAATGGCATTGGGCCAAAATCATTTGAGGAAATTTCAGCTTTGACAGATGCGCTTCGTGTAATACCGGAAGAAGAGCCGGCACTGGAAGAGCCAGTTGAAGAGGAAGTGCTGGAAGAAGTAGTAATAGAGGAAGCTGAAGAAGAAGCGCCAGTTTCACAGGTTGAGGAAACACCTGAAGAAACTGAAGAACCTGAACAACCTGAAGAGATTGAGGAACCTGAAGCTGAGGAAGTGGTTGAAGAAGCGCCTGAACCAGCAAAGGTTGTTGTAAAAGAAAAAGAGGAAGAAGAGGAAGAAGTTGATGATTTCGATAAACTCTTCTCTTATGACGCTTCAAAATACGGGTACTATGAACCCGAACCCACCCAATTTAACGACGATGACGATGATTTCCAGGGTCGTTCAACTAAAAAGAAGAAACGAAAGAAAAAGCGATCACCACGAGAGCAGTCGGATGATTGGGAAGAATGGTAAACATTTTAAATGAGTGGCGATTAGATGGTCAAAAAACCAAAGCGTCGTCAAAAGCATGTGCCCAGGCGGACTTGTGTAGGATGCAGAGATGTCCAGGCAAAGCGAGCGATGACCAGGATTGTCAAGGGGCCGGATGGTGTACAGGTTGATCTCACCGGAAAAGCTCATGGCAGGGGGGCGTACTTACATGACCAACGATCTTGCTGGTTGCGCGGCATAAATGGCACACTTGACCACGCACTGAGAACCAAACTTACAGATCAGGAAAAGGAATCCTTGTTGGATTATATGGAAAGTCATATTCCTGAGGATAGAGTGGCTCAATCGGGGGCAGAGGGATCGTCAAGATGAATTAAAATCATCTAATCGCTCATCAGCAAGATACTTTAATTTTGGATCTCTTTTCATCTGCTAAGTTGGAGAGAGGTAGGGGATATTTATGGAGGTTTTTTATGAGCGATAACGAAAATAATAAAAAAATCATTTTGCCTTACAGCATAAGTGTACGTGATCTGGCAGAGAAGATGGAAGCCAGTCCAATTCAAGTCATCAAAGTATTGATGGCAAATGGTGTTATGGCGAGCATTAATCAAAGTGTTGATTTTGATACAGCTGCGGTTGTTGCCAGTGAGTTGGGTTTTGAACCCGAGTTGGAAAAGATTGAAGAAGAAGAGAAACCTGAAGCAAGGGGCGAAGTGCCTTTGTGGCGCCGGGTCATTGCAGAAGAGGAAGAGGGGGACCTAAAACCCAGGCCGCCTGTGGTGACGATGTTGGGTCACGTCGATCATGGGAAGACAACTTTACTGGATGCCATCAGGAAAACAAATGTTGCCGGTGGGGAAGAAGGTGGGATCACCCAGCATATTGGTGCTTATCAAATTGATCATGAAGGCCGGAAGATCACCTTTTTAGATACACCAGGGCACGCTGCTTTTACATCAATGCGAGCCAGAGGTGCGCAAGGAGCGGATATTGTGATCCTTGTGGTTGCGGCTGACGACGGCGTAATGCCCCAAACCCGGGAAGCTGCCAACCATGCTAAAGCCGCCCGTGTTCCCATTGTTGTCGCTCTGAACAAGATGGATTTGCCTTCCGCAAACCCCGAACTTGCTAAACAACAGCTTTCAGAAATCGGCCTTGTCCCGGATGAATGGGATGGTGATACAATCGTCGTGCCTGTTTCGGCAACGAAGATGGAAGGATTGGACGATTTGATGGAAGCCATTCTATTGGTTGCTGACAATATGGAAATAAAAGCTAATCCTAAAGGCGAAGTTTTTGGTACTGTTGTTGAAGCTGAACTGGATAAATTCCGCGGCGCAATGGCAACTTTGTTATTGCAAAATGGGACAATAGAGGTTGGTGATACAATTTTGGCTGGTAAGTCCCACGGTCGGATTAAAGCGATGTTCGATTTTCGTGGCAATAGGATTAAGAAAGCTGGACCCTCAACCCCAATTGCGGTGATGGGTCTCAATGATGTGCCCCGGGCGGGTGATATTTTTAAAGTTGTTGAATCTGAAAAAGAGGCTCGTGCCATTGTTGAAGATATAGAATCCGAAGAAGAGCAGCAAAGTGCGCCCCCAAAGGTGTCTCTGGAAGACCTCTTCGAACGCCTGCAAGCTGGAGAGGAACAGGAGCTCCGGCTGATTGTCAAAGCAGATGTGCAGGGTTCATTAGAGCCGATTGTAAATTCTCTTGAAGAGCTGGGAGAAAAGCAGTCGGATGTATCAATTAACGTCCTCCACCAGGAAACGGGTAATATCACCGAAAATGATATCATGTTAGCAACTGCATCTGATGCGGTTGTAGTTGGTTTTGCTGTGGACGCCGATAATGCCGCCCAACGGTTAGCTGAAAAAGAGGGCGTTTCGATCCGCTTGTACACTATCATTTATCGATTGATTGAAGATATTGAAAAAGCTATTAAAGGCATGCTTGAACCGGAAATGGTCGAACGAACCATTGGCAAAGCAAAAGTTTTAGCAACCTTCAAGGTTTCTAAGTTTAAAGTTGCAGCCGGCTGTCGTGTAATCGATGGTGAAATCCGACGTAACGGTAAGATCCGGGTGATCCGCAACAGCAAGGTGATTTTTGATGGTGAAATGGGTTCCCTGAAGCGCGAAAAAGATGATGTTCGTGAAGTTCGTGAAGGATTTGAGTGCGGCATTGCTTTAAAACAATTTCACGAATTTGAAGAAGGGGATTTGCTCGAATGTTATATCATTGAAGAGCAAGAATTTTAAGATTTAGAAGAGAGAAATTTATGCCTTCGAATATTAGGTTAAAAAGAATACAGGAACAAATACAAAAAGTCCTAACCGAGATCCTGGAAACCAGGGTCAATGACCCACGGGTTGATGGTGTGTACATCACCGATGTAACCGTTGACCGTGAATTAGATTATGCCAATATTTATGTGTCTTCCCTGGCAGGAGAAGTTCAGGCTGACGAAATTTTGGAGGGGTTGAGAAATGCAAGTGGTTTTATTCGCTATAACCTCAGCCAGGAGGTGAAACTCCGGGTAATGCCTCAATTAAGATTTTATTGGGACGAAACACCAGAAAGAGCTGACCGAATTGAATCCTTGCTGGATGAAATACGCGAAGAGCGGGAATCTCGGATGGATCATGAAGAGGTTTTGGAACAGGAAAAAACAGAGGAAATTGATGGCGAAGGAAATTGATCAAAAAATAAAAGGCAAAATCGAATCCAGCGAGAGAATATTAATTGCCTCACATGTTCGGCCTGATGCTGATGCTGCTGGCTCTCTGCTGGGTTTAGGTTTAGGATTTATTGATGCAGGGAAAAAAGTCCAGATGGTATTGAAGGATGGTGTTGGTAAATTCCGATATTTGCCAAAAAGTGATCTGATCACCCCTTTACCGAAAGGACCAGTCGATATGGTGATCGTTGTGGATTGTTCTGACCCAAACCGAGTTGGTGATATACTGGATGGGTATGATAAACCCGATCTGGTTGTAGATCACCACAAAACCAATCTTGAATTTGGGACCTTCAATGTTGTTGAGCCGGAACAGGTAGCAACGGCAGCCATATTGTTCGATCATATGCCTTCCTGGGGATTATCATTTACGCCTGAAATTGCCACCTGCTTACTTTCTGGCATTGTTGGTGACACAATTGGATTTCGTACTTCTAATGTAAAATCAGATGTGATGCGAAAAGCAGCCGCATTAATGGATTTGGGCGCTGATCTTGGAAATATTTACCGTGAGGAATTGATCTTAAAATCCTTTAAAGAAGTCCATTATTGGGGCTGTGGGTTGGTCAGAGTGGAACGGGCAGATGGCCTGGTTTGGACGAGCTTAACCCTTGCTGACAGAGAAAAAGTGGGGTATGCTGGAAACGATGATGCCGATTTGGTCAATGTGCTTTCCTCGGTGAAAGAAGCCGAGATTGCACTTATTTTCATCGAACAACCACAAAATGAGGTCAAAGTAAGTTGGAGAGCTAGGCCGGGACTGGATGTTTCCGGAATCGCATTTGAATTTGGAGGCGGAGGCCATGCCGCGGCGGCTGGTGCTGACATATCTGGTAATTTAGAAGATGTCAAGCAGCGGGTAATTATCGAAACAAAGAAGCTGTTGGAGCAACAAAATCAATAAAAGGGGTAAACAAAAAAGTCTGGAGTTTGGAAATAATATGAGCGAACAAGAATTTGATATGAAGAATGCAGTCTCTGGGGTTTTGGTTATTGATAAACCTGTAGGGATGACATCTCATGATGTTGTGCAGGTCGTGAGACGCGGCACAGGCATCCGTCGAGCAGGCCACACAGGCACTTTGGATCCACGTGCGTCAGGGGTTCTGGTTGTATTGGTGGGTCCGGCGGTCAGATTGAGTGAATTTGTGTCTGCGTCTGACAAACGGTACCAGGCGATTATCCGCCTGGGTGAAAGCACCGATACTTATGACGCAGATGGCGAAGTGACCCGTCGGGAAGCTGTCAATATAACAAGGGAGCAGATTGAGGAAGCCCTTACGCAATTTGAAGGCACCGTGGAACAGGTCCCACCTGCGTATTCCGCCAAGAAAATAAATGGCCAAAAGGCTTATGAACTTGCCCGTAAAGGTGAGGAAGTGGAACTGGACGCCAAGGAAATCGATGTTTATCACCTGGAACTGCTGGAATGGGACAGCCCGGAGGCAATTATCGACGTTTATTGTTCATCGGGCACCTATGTGCGATCACTGGCAAACGACCTTGGCGAGGTTTTAGGTACCGGCGGGCATCTGGTTGGATTGCGTAGGACGAAGAGTGGTGAGTTTGCTCTCCGGGATGCGATTCAATTGCGGCGTCTTGAAGAGGCATTTGAGAATGGGGATTGGTACAAGTACCTGATCCCCGCAGCAGAGGCATTGAGTGATTGGCCTTCTCGTGAGCTCAGCTTCGACGAGGTAGACCTGGTTCGCCACGGACATCGTATACCAGTAGAAGAAGCACCTGAAAATCCTGATAACTGGGTGAGGGCTATCAGTCAGCAAGGCGAACTGGTAGCATTACTTGAATACATGCCAGAAGAAAAAGAATGGCAGCCCAGAAAAGTGTTTTTCACCTAATCTGCCGGGTAAGAATATTTAATGATTTTTTGATCGCCCTTTCTTCATTCAAATGAGGGAGGGCGCTCTTTTTGAATGAAAGCTTCACATGGTAATGTCTAAGATTATCAAAGATCAACATACTATCATCGAATTTTCTGAATTAAACCCACTGCCATACCAAAAGACCTGTATTACCATTGGTAATTTTGATGGGGTCCATCTGGGTCACCAGGCGATCATCTCACAAATGGTCAACCAGGCCAATTCTCAGGGGAACCCGTTGATTGTCATCACATTCTTCCCAAATCCCTATGATTTTTTCAATCCACATGTTAAATCATTTTATCTTTCCACACCTGAAGAAAAAGAGACACTGCTTCTTGGGTTGGGTGTGGGACATGTTTTGACATTTAAATTTGATCAGGGTTTTGCAGATCTAAAACCAAAAGCATTTTTATCAGAATTGAAGAAAAAGCTTGCCTTTGAAACGCTGGTTGTGGGTGAGGATTTCGCGCTTGGGAAGAACCGCCAGGGGACAATCCCAGTTCTTAAAGATATTGGAAGGAACTGTTCTTTTAATTTGAAAGTTCTTCCTTCGGTCCATTTGGGGAAGGAGGAGATTTCCTCCACCAAGGTTCGGAAACGTCTGGATGAAGGAGATGTTGCTGGGGCAGCAAAATTATTGGGCAGATATTATGGGATCTCAGGCATTGTCACCCATGGTTCAGATCGTGGGTCAAGAATTGGCTTGCCAACTGCCAATATCCTTCACTGGCCTAAGAAAAAATTGCCCCAAATTGGCGTTTATGCAACCCATGTAACCCTCCGTGGGGAACGTTATCAGGGGATCACCAATGTTGGTTATCGCCCTACTTTTGAAAATCAAGCATTACCCAATGTAGAAACACATATCTTTAATTTTAATGATCAAATCTATGGGGAAGATATGAAAGTATCCTTTATTGAAAAAATCCGCGAGGAAAAGAAGTTTTCAGGCGTGGATGCATTTTTAGCCCAAATTGAGCGAGATAAAGAAACTGCAAGAAAGATCTTCGATGATGAATAAAACCAGGCGCATTTATTTATTGAGTCCAAAAGACCTGTCTCCTGAAACGATTGCAGTTACTTTTGCGAAAACCTCACGCTCCCCCAAGCCCTTTGATGAAATTGCTTCGGAATTAACCGATGAGCGATCTGCCCAGTTTCATGAAAAATGGGTGGTTGGCTATGGTCACGCCTCCGTTGCTGAGCATGCTGTCTTACATCTGGCATTGGAAAATGTGTCCCGTTTAGCCATTGAAACGATTGAGGGAAATCGATTAGCCTCATACACAGAAAAGTCCAGCCGGTATCAACAGTGGGATGAGGATGCCTTTTATGTGCCAGATGAAATTCTTGGGAGCAGCCTGGAAACCCCCTATAATGAGACATGTAAAGCTCTATTTAAAGCTTACCAGGAGAGCATTCCCAAGGTTGAAGGGTGGTTGAAGTCAGAAAAACCGAAGCAGTCTGAGGAATCGGTGAGGGCTTTTCAGCGGCGGATCATGGGCGAGGTGATTGATAACTGCCGCTTCTTTTTACCGGCGGCATCATTGGCTAATGTGGGAGTGACGATGAACGCCCGTTCCCTGGAATATGCCATTTGTAAAATGCTCAGCTCGCCCTTGAGAGAGGTTCAGGATATTGGCGAAAAACTGCGGGAAGTTGGACAAGCTGAAGCGCCAACCCTGGTTAAATATGCCGCCTGTAACAAATACATGGTCAGCACCAGGCAAAAGATGTCAGATATTGCTGAGAGGATTCCTGAGCAAAAAAGCAATGATACTTTTCACCTGGTTGATTGGGACAAAACCGGAGAAGAAAAAATATTGGCTGCGGTACTTTATCGGTTTGATCAGGCCAGGGATTATAAAAGCTGCCTCGATTATGTTGCCAATCTTTCAAAAGCGCAAAGAAAAAAACTGGCAGAAGATTTGATGTCTGATCGTGGGAAATTTGATCAGCCCCTGCGTGAATTTGAATATGCCCAAATGACCTTCGAGGTCCTTATGGACCAAGGCGCATATTTTGAATTCAAACGTCACAGGATGATGACCCAAACTATGAAAAGGCTGTCGCCAGAGGATGGCTTTGCCATCCCAAAAGCTATCACAGAGGCTGGTTATGGTGATGAATATATAGCCGTAATGGATCGGGCTGCAGATATTTATGCCCAAATTGCTGAGCTCAATCCGGCTGCTTCAAGTTATATTATCCCTAATGGTTACAACCGTCGAGTCTTATGTACGATGAATTTGAGAGAATTTTACAACTTCTATCGACTGCGCTCCGCTGAAAATGCACATTTTTCAATTCGTCGAATTTCCCAGAGAATGGCAGAAAAAATTGAGGAGATTTACCCAACCCTCGCGCAATATCTTGATCGTCCCAGAGAAGAGACATGGCGTGATATTGAGAGAGATTATTTTACAGTGGTATAAGGACCAGGAATGAATTTAATTACATCGATAAGTGGGGTATTTTGGAACAGAGAAGAAAACCGCCTGCGCATGTTATGGCGTATGGTTACCTACAGCACCTCGCTTTCAATAGTTGTCATTCTATTTTCCCTTATCCTGGGAGGCTCAAATATTCTTTCTAACAATTTTCTCCTTTCTTTTGTAGTCCTTTTAAGCGTGCTGTTAACAACCATCCTGATTGGTAAATGGGTTGACCGTCGAAGGATTAGCGATTTTGGGTTAATACCATCTAAGGCATGGTTGGAAGAATTCTTCTTTGGACTGGCTTTAGGTGCAATATTAATGGGTTTGATTTTTGCAGTTGGCTTGCTTTCAGGAAGTATGACTGTGGCAGGTTATTTCCAGGTAGCATCTGAGAGCGAAAACTTTATCCCTGAATTTCTTAAGGCAATCGGCTTTTATTTTGCTGTGGGTAT
>Ga0207796_1000724_pt1 | contig 12361 bp, 12 predicted proteins | sample Pon1CUnioCityCA_6_FD_187274 | JGI IMG/M metagenome (GOLD analysis project Ga0207796, IMG submission 187274) | Marine sediment microbial community from Union City, CA, USA - Pond 1C Sediment 1 (SPAdes) | ecosystem: Environmental > Aquatic > Marine > Intertidal zone > Salt pond sediment ...
CATCTTAAGCTTTTAGCCTTATTTTTCAACCTAAATTGCATGCCTGACCGGGCACTAATAATGCCTTGATCCAATTCATTATAGTCTTCTTCTGATATTCATAAGCCATTTTTTTTTGACTATAATCATCCTATGGAACAGAAAAAGGGAACAATGGCAGATCAAACCAAAAAGCGGATCGTAATCTACCTGGCGCTGGCTTTCGGAATCTCCTGGCTGACAGGTTTGGTGATATTCCTGACCGGGGGCTTGCAAAACAGCCCCACGCTAAATATCGCCAACACGCCCATCAGCCTGGCTTTGATACTGTTAGCCACAACTTACATGTTTGGACCTTCTGTCGCCAATCTACTGACGCGGCTCATCACCAAGGAAGGGTGTAAAGACCTCTATCTGAAACCCCATTTCGGTAATGGACGCTGGAAATACTACCTGGCTGCCTGGTTTCTTCCTGGCTTGTTGACCATTCTGGGCATGGTCGCCTTCTTTTTGATCTTCCCCGGTTATTATGACGCCAGCCTGACAATGATTCGTGAGCAACTGGCATCTGCCCCTGAAATGTCAGAAATCAACCCGTGGCTGATTATCATCGTCCAAACCTTGCAGGCGCTGTTGCTCGCACCCTTACTCAATGCCATCCCAACTTTTGGAGAAGAGTTTGGTTGGCGCGGTTACCTGCAGCCCAAGCTGATGCCGCTTGGAGCAAAAAGAGCCGTCCTGCTGACCGGTGTCATCTGGGGCATCTGGCATTGGCCCATTATCCTGATGGGACACAATTACGGCACAGACTATTTCGGTGCACCTTTCCTGGGTCCGATTGCCATGGTCTGGTTCACCCTGGCACTCAGCATCATTTTCGGCTGGGTGACCATTAAAAGCACAAGTGTTTGGCCAGCGGTGATCGGTCATGGTGCCATAAATGGGATCGCCAACCTCAGCTTCTTATTTGTTCAGGGGAATCCTGACCCCCTCTTGGGCCCTACACCAGTAGGCGTGATCGGTGGGTTGGGTTTGAGTTTGGCAGCGCTTTGGTTACTCTTATCACCCAATACATTGAATTCCACCAAGGGTCAAAAGTAAATCAGGCCACGGGGAAGCATGTGCTTCATCTGAAAGCGTATTGAGAATTATTGTGCGCAGGGATAAAAGGTGACATCAGAGAAGACCTCCGTCCGTACAGCACCGTCATTCGAGATAATTTGGAATTCAAACCAGGATTCAAACATCAGTGGAGGATAAAAGAAATTGTTCGTCCCATTCCACGAATCCGCGTCAAATGTGTAGGAACGAGTGTTGCCGCCCGCCCTGCGCATGTCCACAATCTCCCAATCCAATTTATTGCCGTTCGCCTTTTCATGCAAGCGCCAAAAGAGGGAGGCCCCGCGGTCCACATCACTCATCTCAACCGTGATGGTCAATGTTGTCGGACCATCAAAAGGCACACAATAAAAGGCAAGGCGGTCAACGCTAACGTTCTGAAATAACTCCGATGGCTGGGTTTGTGTGACGGTTGGCGTAAATGTCACTGTTGGGGGTGCTTGCTGCGGCTGTTCTTGCTGGGGTTGTGCCTGGGGCTGCGGGACTTGTGGTGTAAAGGTTGGATATGGTGTATATGTTGGTAACGCGGCTTGTTCGGGGTTTGTGACAGGTGGATTGGGCTGGCTGCCTCCCGCCTGCTCTATCGCCAGGCTGGTTTGTTGAATTGCCAATGCGACTTTTGTATTCTCCAAACCAGGGGTCGTCATTGAGCTCAAATCACAAGCAAGTGAAACCAGGACAAAAAGGACCAAAACCAAACCAAAAGGATAAATTTTCTTCACGACGTCTCCTCATATCATCATTAGGCTATCCCCCCAATTCGTTGCTTGTTAACCTAATTTATCATTAATCTTAATTTAAGGCAAGTGAATTGTAAAAAACTCTATAAAAACTGAAAAGGTTTAATCTCCAAGCTGGGAAATACACTTCAAATTAAACTTTTTCACAGGTTTTCCCCAAACGACACGTCGTGAGGGTCAGGGATTCTGCCAACCATTCTTCCCCACCAGGGGGACAAACACCACCGGGATATTCGATTTCTTTTTATATTCTTCTCCCGACTGATCCCAAACTTCCAGGCGCTGTGAAAAACGACTCCCCACCGGGATAACCAGCCTGCCGCCATCAGCCAATTGATCTAATAAGGGTTGAGGAGCGGAGGGCGCAGCAGCCGCGACCACAATACGGTCATAGGGTTCATTAGGAGGATACCCCTGGGTGCCGTCACCGGTATGCACCATGATGTTGTCATAGCCTAATGATTTAAGCCGATCTTCGGCTGAAGCTGCCAGTTCGGGGTGCCGCTCGATTGTGTGCACTTCCCTGGCTAATTCACCTAAAATCGCAGCCTGATAACCCGATCCGGTGCCCACATCCAAAACTTTGTGATGGGATTCCACTTTTAACAATTCTGTCATCAATGCTACGATATAAGGCTGCGAGATCGTCTGACCGCTGCCAATTCGCACCGGGCTGTCAGCATAGGCATAGTCCCATGCTTCACGCGGCAGGAACAGGTGACGGGGAACCTTCCGCATCGCATCCAGTACCCTCTCATCCTCTATCCCCCGTCCCTTGATCTGGTAGGTAACCATGCGCTCACGTTCAGCTTGATAGGCTTCCATCAACTTTCTCCTCGAGCAACTCATCTGCAATCTGCCGATCAACCTTGCCCATCGGGTACTGTGAGAACGATTGGATGGGGACCCATTGAACGGCTTCACTCGCCAGGTTTTTCGGTGTGAGATGATCTTCCAAAATGCAGCGAAATGCAAATAACGAGATCTTAAAATGCGTGTAAGCGTGTTTATATTTTCCAAACAACGCACCAACATTGACTTCCACACCCAATTCCTCAAAGATCTCACGTTTAAGACAGGCTTCCAGATTGTCATCCTGCTTTTCCATGGTCCCACCAGGAAATTCCCACATCCCTCCCAGCAACCCAGTTGCGGGACGCTGTGCCAGCAAAACCCTGCCATTTTTTTGGATGACAGCCGCTGTCACCGTCAGATGGGGGACTTTTTTCCTGGGAAGTTTCACCGGACGTTCATTTTGGACCCCTAAAATTCTCGCCTGGCAGTGTTCGGAAACCGGGCAGATGGCACAGGTTGGATCACGCGGCGTACAGATGGTTGCGCCCAGGTCCATCAATGCCTGGTTATAAGCACTGGATTGTCCTGGTGGAAGATGGGCTTCCGCAAGAGACCAAATTTTCTTCTCGCCGTCCGTGCTGCGGGCTGGTTCTTCCACATCAAACAAACGCGAGATCACCCGCCGGATATTGCCATCCACTGCCGCAACATCAAAGTCAAAAGCTATGGAGGCGATCGCTGCCGCTGTATAAGGCCCAATACCGGGCAAGCGCTGCAATGCCTTAGGGGTTTGGGGCAACTGCCCATCCAGTTCATCAAGGATTATTTTTGCAGCATGGTGTAAGTTGCGTGCCCGGCTGTAATATCCCAAACCCTCCCATATTGAGAGGACTTCCTGTTCAGAAGCCCTTGCAATCGACTCGATATCGGGGAAACGCGCCATCCAGCGCTCAAAATAAGGGAGAACGGTATCAACCTGCGTTTGCTGCAGCATCACCTCAGAAACCCAGGTGCGATAAGGAGATGTATGAGAACGCCAGGGTAAATCCCTGGCGTTTTTTTTATACCATGCCAATAAATCTTGGACAAAGGACATTAAAACTGGAAGCCTCCTTGAAGCGGGGCAACTTTCAAATCATAATTCTTGACATAATCCAGTAAGCGGTTATTGAGCTTTTGCCAGGCATCGGAATCAATGATCTTCTCTGCTTTTTGTAAACCAGGCACAACCGCGCCAACCAAAATCTGGGGGTGATCCCCATAAATCGTCACCCAGGCATCACTTAACGCCATCCCCATTTTTTGCACGCCTGGCATGAAATTGCGGACAACAAACTCAAAATATTCCTGCTCGCGTCCCGGGATGATATCCCAGGACATGATCACTTTAACATTCATCCAAAACTCTTTCCGTTAGTCTGGTACACCAATAATTTACTGACTTAAATCAAGCACCATCACCCGTGTCTCTTCGGGAAGCACGTTTGTGCTGGATAATTTGATGGATTCTTCCGTCTCTACCTCAGTCAGACCCATTTCTTTAAGGAACTTTGGCAGGGGGTCCAACGGCATCTTTGAATCACTCAACCCGTAATGCATTGGGATCACAATACTAGGTTCTAAAAGGCTGATCACCTCGGCAGCCTTTGCGGCGTTCAGGCTGGACTTTCCCCCAATAGGAACAAGGACAACATTGACCTCTCCCAAGCCCTCCACTTCTGTCTGGTTCGGTACATTATTCAATTCACCAAGATGGGCGACTTTGAGCCCATTGTAATCGATCACATACACGGTATTGCGCAGATTTTCAGCTGACTTTTTCTTTTTGCTGCCATTAATCAAGACGCCAGTCACAAAAACACCCCCAATTTCATACTCTCCAGGTCCGCGTATCTCAAATGCCGACCCGCGGATCGCATTGACGTAATTATGGGCAGGCTTATCACAGCTGACCGTCACAATATCCGCTCGGAACTTCCCGGGGTCAAAACCAACGACCTCCGGGTCGTAAGGATCGGTGACGACAGCAGCCATACCGCGTTCAATGATTCGAAAACAAGAATGTCCGTACCAGGTAATTTCCATAAAACCTCCGTTTGATCTATATATAGAATTATACAACGTACTGACAAATACCTTAACTACCCAAAGCCCCAGATTTTATCAGGTTTTAAGAGAAGAATTATTGTAAAATACAAGTAGAAACTCAATATCATTCTGTAATAGGAGGTTCACCATGGAATGGATTACTGAAACATCTTTTGTCGTTTTATGCATCATCGGGGTCGTGGTACTGATCCTCGCCATCCTGGTTTTGCGCGCTATCCGGATCATCCCTGAATATGAACGCGGGGTAATGTTTACATTAGGTAAATTCACCGGTGTGCGCGACCCGGGTCTGACTTTGGTTATACCCATTATGCAATTGATGCGCCGGGTGGATATGCGGTTAGCAACGGCTGAAGTCCCCCGCCAGGAGGTGATGACCAAGGACAACATCCCCATGCTGGTCAACGCCGTGGTGTACTTCAAGGTCATCGACCCCGAGGCTGTGATCATTAAAATCGAGGATTACATCTTTGCCATCCGCCAGTACACCCAGGCAGCCCTGCGGGATGTGATCGGCAACAACGAAATGGATACGGTCTTGATGGAACGCCTGCAAATCGCTGAGGCGATCCGGGAAATTGTGGATGCAGAAACCAGCGACTGGGGTGTCGATATTGAATCCATCAAAATCCAGGAGCTGGAACTGCCAGCCGAGATGAAACGTGCCATGGCGCGCCAGGCCGAGGCTGAGCGTGAGCGCCGTGCGACCATCATCGCCTCCCAGGGTGAATTGGAAGCCTCCAAGAACCTGCGATCCGCTGCAGAAGAACTTTCTGCATCTCCGGGTGCCCTGCATTTGCGCACACTGCAGACCATTCGTGATATCGCCTCGGATCCTTCGGAAAAGATCATTCTATTCATGCCCTCCAATATGGCGAACCTGATGGACGTCTTCACAGGTAAGAAAGAATCCTAACTGTGGCAGAGCTTGATAACAATGTCAGATACCTGCAGATCGCCTTCAACTACGATCTGGGCATGGTCAACCAGATCCTACCGCGCATCCCCCAGAGCGATCGCATCCTGATAGAAGCCGGAACCCCCTATATCAAATTGACTGGGATGAACGGCGTGCGCGCTATCAGACAGCGGTGGGCGGGACATATTGTGGCTGATCTTAAGGTTTTGGACGGTGCCATGGCTGAAGTGGACATGGCTCGCAGGGCGGGGGCAACAGCTGCCACTGTTGTAGGAAATGCCCCTCCAGAGACCCTCAACCTGTTTATTGAACGATGTGCACAGCTTAATATGCTTTCGATGATCGATCTCCTGGGCGTTTGGGATCCCCTGGATATTTTACGACCGTTGAATCATGTGCCCGACATCATCGTGATCCATCGTGGGCGGGATGAGGAAAACACGCGCGGCAAGATGATCCGTTACCGCCAAATCAACCGCATCCGCAGCAAATATGATGCACTCATATCAGCCGCAGGTGGGGTCGACCTGCGAGAGGCGCGCAGTGCCATCTTCAATGGTGCCAACATCGTTGTCGCCAATATCGTTCGACCTGGCGACGGCTGGACAGGCATTAAAACAACGGATGACATCAACCAGATCTCCAGGCAGTTCCTTGAAACCATCTCCTAATTAAGAAAAAATCCCGGAGGGTGAAATCGCGCCCTCCGGGACAGGCATACCAACAGGTAAAAATTAGAAACCTTCCAAGAAACTCAGGTCAACAACCCCCTCGGATAAAGCAGAAATTCGCTGCAGCAAAGCCAGTCGATTTTCCCGAAGCACATTCGATTCAGCCATGACCAGCACCTCATCGAAGAAACGGTTGATCACCGGCACCATAGGGAGAAAAGCATTCAAAAAGGCATCCACGCTTTCTGAACCAGCCAGGTCTTGCTCTGCCTGGATAAGCGCCTGATAGAGCTGCATCGCTTCATCGGTCTCAAAAAGCGCTTCATCCACGACAAATCGCACTGCCTGATCCCTAGTAATTCGCACACAGCGGCTGAATGCGGGCAGAATCTGATCCCAATCTTCACGTGCAACCCACGCTGAAAGCGCCTGGACGCCGATCAATGACCCGTAGGGATCCTTCCCTTTATCCGCCATTACGGCATCAACGACATCATAGCTAAAACCTAACTCAAGCAGCATCCCCCGCAAGCGCCCCATGATAAAATCGACACAATCCATGACAGCATTTTGGTCAACTTTGATTGCCAAAGCCCGTCCAGCCTCAGCCAGTCCCCATGCCAAATCAAAATGAAGCTGCCACTCGATTAGATTCTGGCAGACCCCCAGCGCTGCCCGGCGCAGGGCAAAGGGGTCTTTCGTGCCGGTAGGCGCGAGACCTACCACAAATAAACCCATCAACGAGTCCAGGCGATCTGCCAATCCCACCACCAGGCCGGGTTTGGATTTTGGCGGCTGGCCATTCGCCGAACGCGGTAGGTAGTGTTCAAAAATGGCATTGGCGACTTCCGGACCCTCACCGCTGTTTAGGGCATAATATCGTCCCATAACCCCCTGGAGGGAGGTCATCTCCACCACCATATTGGTTGCCAAATCCGCTTTACACAACTCGGCTGCACGCTGCGCTGTTTTAACTTCATCTTGTACCAGCTTCAAACGTGCCGCCAAAGGGCTCATCAATTTCACAATCCGCTGGGTTTTCTCGAGAAAAGAGCCCAATTGATGCTGGAACGTCAGGGTAGCGAGATCCGGCACGAAATCCTCTAAGGGCTGCTCTAAATCCTTCTTTACAAAAAACAAGGCATCATCAAAGCGAGCCAAGATCACCTGCTCATTGCCATCTTTAACAATCGATAAGTTTTCAAGTCCCCCATTCCGCACACCAATGAAATATGGCATCAAGTTGCCCTGTGCATCCGCCACGACGAAATAGCGTTGATGTTTTTTCATCACGGAAATCAACACTTCCGGGGGTAAATAGTCCAGGTATGCTTCATCAAATTCACCGAGAAAGGCGGTCGGCTTTTCAACCATATTGGTCACATCACCCAGCAAATCCGGATCCTCCGGGATGCGTCCGCCAACGTCCGCAGCCAGCGCCGCTGCCTGGCGCAGGATCTCTTGCTTGCGTGCGTCTGGATCAACAATGACGCCCTGTGCAGTCAGCTTCTCAAAGTATTGTCCCGGCGATTCGATGGTGAGTCGCTCAGGTGACTCAAATCGCAACCCGCGTGTTTGGCGATCGCTGACGTAACCGGCATACTCAAAAGGTACGATGCTGTCATCATGCAAAGCCAGGAGCCACCGAATGGGACGCGAAAACGCCACATTGCTGGCATTCCAGCGCATGGATTTATTGAAGCGGATCGACGCCAATAACTCAGGCAGGGCCTCAGCAAGCACCTGGTTCGATGGCTGTCCCTGTTCTTCAACCACTGCAATCACATACTCGCCCCCATCCATCGTCCCGATTTTTAATTCACTAACATCCAGCTCTTTGCTACGGGCAAACCCTTCTGCAGCCCGTGTAGGAGCGCCTTTTGCGTCGTAAGCACGCTCTGCCGGCGGTCCCTTCACCTCTTTTTTCAGATCTGGTTGGCGGGCAGCCAATTTTTCAACCGACACTACCAACCGGCGCGGCGTCCCCCAAACATGGACCTCCCCATGGGAAAGGCGAAGGGTTTCCAGCATTTCTGGAACACCCTCCTTAAGCTGTTCAATCGCCTGGGCAAGGTCTGATGGCGGCAGCTCCTCTGTGCCAATTTCCAACAGGAAGGGGGCTTGCTCTTCTTCAATGCTTTTTGCGCTTTCCATAGGTTGACTGGTTGTGACAGCCTCCCCCTCAATCAGCCAGGGATATTCCGCAGCTTGACGCTGGGCAAGATAGGCTTGGGCGACCTGGCGTGCCAGTTCACGGGTTCGGCTGAACAAGGCCTGGCGTTCAGTCACCCCAACTGCGCCGCGAGTATCCAGGATATTGAAGGTATGGGAAGTCTTTAATACATAATCATGGGCCGGCAGCACTAGGCCCTTCTCAATAGCCTGTTCTGCCTCTCGCTCATACATTTCATACATCTTGCGCATGCGATTCACATCTGCCACGTCAAAGTAATAAGCGCTGTGTTCGCGCTCACCCATCAAGTTCACATCACCATAGGTTCGTTCTGGGCTCCATTGGATGTCCTTAAAATGCCTGACACCCTGTAAGGTCATGGCGATCCGCTCCAGGCCGTAGGTAATTTCCACGGATACAGGGTCTAAATCCAAGCCCCCACATTGCTGAAAATAGGTGAACTGGGTGATCTCCTGCCCGTCCAGCCACACCTCCCAACCCAATCCCCAGGCACCAATAGCCGGCTGCTGCCAGTTGTCCTCAACAAAGCGGATATCATGCTGGGCAGGATCAATTCCCAAAGCCTGCAAGGAGTCCAAATAGATCTCCTGGGGATTCCCCGGATCCGGTTTCAGGATGACCTGGAATTGGTAAAACTGCTGTAAGCGGTTGGGATTATCGCCGTAGCGACCATCATCCGGCCTGATAGAGGGTTCAACATACCCCACCTTCCACGGCTCCGGACCTAAAACACGTAAAAATGTGGCAGGGTTCATCGTCCCAGCACCCACCTGGGAATAATAAGGCTGCCAGATCAAGCAGTCCCTTGCAGCCCAAAACTTCTGGAGTTTCATGATGATCGATTGAAAATCAAGCCCTTTATTCATAGGCAGTCGTCTCCAATTTTAATGAATATTTTTTAAATGATATCGGCGCACAATGATCAAAATAACCGCTTCATTATACCACCCCCAACTTTATGAAAATTCTTGTTGAATCAATCGTCGGGTGAAGATTTCCCCTTTGCCTGGATCTCCCTCAGGAATTCAGGCGTGTTTAACTTTCGCTCCAAAAGGTAGGTGAGATAACGCTCAACCAGATCTGCAACACCCTCTTCAATTGCCCGAGGCATGATCACAGATTCCACCTGCTGCCAACGGGAACGCTGCAGATGCCTGAGATAACGTAGGACGTCCTTTTCCAATGGCCAGGCTTCTGAGCGAGGAGGTGCGCATTTTGGGCATACTGTACCGCCTCCCAATGGCGAAAAATATTGGTCTTGATGAATGATCTTTTCACCACAATCAATGCACGTAAATAATTGGGGTCGGAAACCAAGTAAATCCAGCAATCGCATCTCGTAATAATGGATTACAGTTTCCGCATAATCCTGGGATTCCAGACGCTCAAGGGTGCTGGCGAGCAGACGAAAAATGCCGATATTTTGTCCCTCTTCATAGGTGAACTTATCCAGCACCTCCACGACGTAGGAAGCCCATGCCATTTTCTTTAAATTATCCCGCAAACCCATGTAAGGGTTCACCGTTTCAGCCTGGGTGATAATATCCAAATTGCGTCCCTTTGCCAGGAAAAGCTGAACGCGGGTGAAAGGCTCCAAATGTCCCGCCTTGCGCGAGCGAATTTTACGAACACCCTTGGCTATGGCGGATATCTTGCCCTTCTCAAGGGTAAAAAGTTTTAAGATGCGATCCGCTTCGCCAAATTCAATATGGCCCAAAACGACCGCTTCCGTTCGGTAGGATCGTATTTCTCTAGGGGACATTTACACGTCCAATCACGAGATAAAAAAGCGCATGAACGGTAACCCGGCACGCGCTTGAAAAACACAAGTCAACCACCCCATCAGGCTTCTTTAAGGTCAGCCTCTCCAAAGGCGCTGGGCAAAAGTTCCTTTACTGTGAAGGAATGCAGCAGCCTGCCCGTTGTATCAGCAATCAATACCGCGGTATCCAGGCCAAACTCCGCCAGGACCTGCCGGCAGGAACCGCAGGGTGTGCCGCCGTTCTTGGTCACGACCGCGATCGCGGTAAACTTTTTGTGACCCTGGGAGACCGCCTTAAAAACCGCCACACGCTCGGCACACATGGTGAGCGGGTAAACAGCATTCTCCACGTTGGCACCGGTGAAAATCTCCCCGGATTCGGTCAGCAAAGCCGCTCCCACCGCATATTCCGAGTAAGGAGCGTAAGCCTGCTTCTGGGAGGCAACTGCTTTATCGATCAGAGAATCGCGCCTGTCATTTGTCAACATCATTTTCTTCCTCTGCTAGCGTCGTGGTTCCCTCTCGCCGGGCGCGCACCTTCGTGATCCGCCTGCCAATCACCTGGTCAACGATTAGGGTGACACCATTCGACTCAAGCATTTCCCCACCAGAGGGAACATCCCCAATTTCGCCGTAGATGTACCCCCCAATCGTGTCGGCGTTTTCTGTGGCAATATGCGAACCCATGATATCGTTGAAGATATCCAAGTCCACTCTTCCCAGGAAGACGAACTCATTTTCATTCACCTGGGTAAAAGGCAGCTCTTCGCTTTGATCATATTCATCGCGGATCTCGCCGATGATTTCCTCCACAATGTCTTCCAGGGTGACCACACCAGCCACGCCGCCGTATTCATCGACAACAATCGCCATGTGCATACTGCGGGTTTGCATTTCCGCCAGCAGTTCATCCACCTTCTTCGCTTCCGGCACAAAATAAGCCAGGCGCAGCAGTTCACGGTGGTCAGCGACCAGTTCCTGATCCTGTTTCACATTCAACAAATCCTTGGCGTATAACAAGCCCACCACATTATCCACCGTTTCCTCATAAACCGGGACGCGGGAATGCCCTGCCTGTGCAAAGGTGGCACGTGCTTCACCCAAAGTGGTGTTAATATCCATCGCCAAAACGTCAATCCGGGGGACCATGATCTCCTTCGCCAGGGTATCTCCAAATTGGAAGATGGAATAAATCATCTCACGCTCCCCTTTCTCAAGGGAGCCTTCGGGTTGGCCAACCTCCACCCAGTTTTTCAGGTCTTCTTCCGTCATGGAAGCCAGGGTCACCTGGTTGGCACTCGGGCCTAATAAAGCCATCACCAAAACCGATAGCGGTGTGAAAACAAAATCGATGAAAGCAGCAAAATCTCGAAACCGAATGGCGTTCTCTTCCGGGTTGCGCAAGATCAGCGCTTCGATGCCAAATTCGAGCAGGTTCAGGAGCAGGTAGCCAATTAACAGCAGGAACACATAGAGCCAAACATTCCCAATCGCACCATAACCCACCAGCAGCAAGGTGATCAAACCTGCCAGAAAGACATGCATAATGGTCACTGCCAGGCGAAGGCCGGTGCGTAAGCGCGGCTTCTCCAAGACGGTTACCGTCCGTTCCACAATTTCTTCCCGACCCTCACGCAAATTCAACAATTGCGGTAAGCCGGTATAGCTGAAACTGGCTTTGACTGCAATTACCAGCAAGTCCAGTATGAAGACAACGGCGGTTAAAATCCAAACAAGCGTATATTCAGTCACTTTTCTCCATCTTACGTTTTTCTCTTGCAGGCACACCAATCACCAGCGTATCCTGCGGGACATCCTTCGTGACAACAGCCCCCGCCCCAGTGATGCTCCGATCTCCGATTTTGACCGGAGCCACCAGCATGGTGTCACTACCGAGGAAGACATCATCGCCCACCTCAGTCGGATTCTTCTTTTCACCATCATAGTTACATGTGATGGTTCCTGCGCCAATATTGACATTCTTCCCAATGGTGGCGTTACCAATATAGGAAAAATGCCCCATCTTTGTACCAGGACCCAGGCAGGAGTCCTTGACTTCAGCAAAATTCCCCA
>Ga0207796_1000725_pt1 | contig 12354 bp, 10 predicted proteins | sample Pon1CUnioCityCA_6_FD_187274 | JGI IMG/M metagenome (GOLD analysis project Ga0207796, IMG submission 187274) | Marine sediment microbial community from Union City, CA, USA - Pond 1C Sediment 1 (SPAdes) | ecosystem: Environmental > Aquatic > Marine > Intertidal zone > Salt pond sediment ...
CGTCCGCCGGCGGGCCGCAGCACTGGCACCATCTAGCTATGTGGACACCTGCTTGTGGTGGGAAACTCTCGTCTGCTAGGTCGGCGCCGTCTGATTGCAGGAGATCTCCGATGTGCAATTCTTCTTGGAGCGGCAGTACACCGGGGCTCGCGGCTGACGGCGCAACGGAGCCGCAGGTCCAGAGGATGGAGCGCCTGTTGATGCGTCTTACCCGGCTCCAGCGAGCAGCAGTTCTTAGAGTCCCAGGGGCGTCTCAGAGCAGTCGTGTGAGCGTCGAGCAACGTAGGGGGTTGACGGGACGTTGTTCATCTGTGGGTTAACAACTAGAGCGGTGAAGGGTCCCTTCTGGGGAAACCAGGGGAAGTCCGGTGGGAATCCGGCACTGTCCCGCAACTGTGAGCCGGTCAAACCGTCGGACGGTCGAGCCAGAAAACCTACCGTCACGAGATCGAGGGCGTCCGAGGAGAGGGAGTAGATCGTAGCGTGATCGCCAGCGCGCTTGGGATGGGATTGCTCCCTTTCGGTGTTCAAGAGGAACCACACTGAATGGCAATCCTAAGCCAGCTGCGCGAGATGGCGCCAGAAAAGAGGATCAGGTTTCGGATCCGGTTCAGGGGCACAAATCCTTGGGGTGCGTCGTGATACTTGGTGGAACCCTGCAGGAGTGCGCTGACCCATACGGCCGGACCAAGGCGGAGCTGGCGAGCTGAGGTCTGAAGCTCGGCTAGGCCTGATTAAGGAGGTGACGAGCCTAGAGAACGAGTGAGCACTTCGCGCATGAGATGCAAAGAGGATGTCTTTGTGTCTTTGGTGAATCGAACGGTTCTGCGAGTCGCGTGAGAGCGGCTCCACATCAGGGAAGAGATAAAGCAACAAGGAGATAGCGATGGCTGAGAATAGTGCACTCAAGGATCTGCGGCTCTCTATTGAGCAAGGCGATGAAGAAGGGGCAACGGCCGCGGCTCAGGCATGGGTGGAGGCCGGAGGAGACCCCATGAAGGCTGTGGAGAAGGGGCTGCGTGAGGCTCTGCGGAACGTGGGTGAGCAGTTCGAGCGGCTGGAGGTTTTCCTGCCGGAGATGATGATGGCCGCCGACGCGGGGAACGCAGTCATGGAGGTGCTGGAGCCGGCCATTGCGGCAGCTGGTCAGCACTCCGAGTCGCCCGGCACAGTGGTGATCGGGACGGCTAAGGGGGATATCCACACCATCGGCAAGAACATCCTGGCCATGTTGCTCCGGCTGGCGGGCTTCCAAGTGCACGATCTGGGGGAGGACGTGCCGGCTACCGCCTTCCTGGAGGAGGCCAAGAAACGCAATGCTGACATCATTGCTATATCAGCGTTGATGACCTCCACCATGCCTGGGCAGCGAGACGTGGTCAGTATCCTACGGGACACGGCAACCCGCGACACCTACGCTGTCATGGTGGGTGGGGCGCCGACCACACAGGAGTGGGCCGACCAGATTGGAGCCGACGGCTACGCCGAGACGGCAAGCGGTGGGGTGGATCTGGCATTCCGGCTCATCGATCGACCGCAGCTGTCATAAGGGGGTGGAAAGAAAATGGTCAACTTCTTTGAGGTCATCAGACGCGCCCTGAACGGTCGTTACTACACCGAAACCGACTTCGCCATGAAGGTCGTGGTCCCCAAGCTCAGGGAGGTGTTGGAGAAGTACGATATCCGCTACGATGCCGAGAACCCTGTTCCGGACGACGACGACTTGGCGGACCGTCTGTTCCAAGCTGGGCTGGAGCTGTGTGCCGAGACCGGGTGTTACTGCACATCCACCAGCCGAGTCATCGGCTTCACCAAGCAAGAGATCCTGGAGGGCTTGCGGGATGCCCCGTCAGCCCCGGTCTTCGGTGAGGGCACCGATGAGAAGACGATGGTCGCCCGCCAGCCGGAGAGCGACGAGCCTCCTTACTGCTTCCTGGGTGCAGGGGGTGGAATCGCCACGACCGAGGATGTGTACGTCAGGCTGGTGGAGGGGTATGGCCGCAATCCGCTCATCAACTCCGTCACTTGTCCAACGATCACCTTGATAAACGGCATGACGGTCCAGGCCGGGACCCCCCTGGAGTTACTGGCCTGCATCCGGTCGGTAGAGTTGGGCCGCGCGGCCCTGCGCAGGGCACAGCGACCCGGGCTGCCGATCATGAACTCGATCGCCTCGGCCGTGACGGACGCGGGCAAGATCACGGGCAGTGCCTTTGGTCTGCGGAATACGGATGCCTGGGTAGTTGGTTTCATGGCTCCGCTCCAGGTGAACTTCGAGCGCTTGAACGAGGTGGCGTATGTTCGCGCGCGCGGTGGACAGATTGTGGGAGAGAGCGGACCCATTATGGGCGGGTATGCTGGTGGTCCGGCGGGCACCGCTGTGATAAGCGTCGCCTATCACCTGCTTTCGGTATTGGTCCTGCGAGCCAGCGCCCACCTGAACTTCCCCATAGATTTCCGCTACGGCTGCAACACCAGTCGCCAGATTATGTGGCCCTTCAGCATCAGCACGCAGGCAATCTGCCGCAATAGTCACCTGCCACTCCTCAATCTGACCTACGTAGCGGCCGGGCCGATGACTGAGATGTGCCTCTATGAGATTGCGACGGCGATAGTCAATCGCGTGGCCTCGGGTGGCAACATCGAGTTTGGCGGGATTGCCAAGGCGATCAAGCTCGACCACCTGACGCCCATGGAGCCGCGCTTTGCGTCTGAAGTGGCCCACGCCGTGGCTGGCATGACGCGGGCAGAGGCCAATGAGCTTGTCAAGAAGCTGCTGCCCAAGTACGAGGACAGACTGGCAGATCCGCCGCTCGGCAAGAAGTTCCAGGAGTGCTACGACTGGGGCTCCATAGAGCCGTGCCAAGAGTACATCGAGCTGTACGGCCGGATCAAGGACGAACTGACGGGTTACGGCCTCGAGTTCAACTAAGATGACGGAAAATGGGGATGGGAGACGGGCAGGCAGAGTGGCAATCGCCCGTTCGACTGCCAGGTGTTTGCCACTGGACTGCCGCTTCCCGCCTGCCGTCGGACCTGTCTCCAATCACGCCGAATCGGCCAACTAACCAGCCCATAGGAGCAGCAAGATGATAGACTTTTTTGAGATTGTGAAGCGTGCGCTCAACGGTCCTTACTACACCGAGAAGGACTTTGACCTGAAGGTGATGGTGCCCAAGCTCAGGGAGGTGCTGAAGAAGTACGACATCCCCAACTATGACCCGGGGGGGGTGGTCGTTCCCAACGACGACGAGGCGGCGGACGCGGTGTTCCAGGCCGCCGTCGAGCTCTGCGCCGAGACTGGCTGCTATTGCAACGATACTGGCCGGGTGATTCAGTTCACTGAGGAAGAGATTCTGGAGGGCCTGAGGGACGCCCCCGCGAATCCGGTGTTTGGCGAGGGGGCGGACAGAAAGGCGATGCCCTCCCGCGAGCCTGAGAGCGATGTCCCGCCCTGGTGTTTCGTCGGGGCCGGCGGGGCAACGTGCAGTAACGAGGATGTGTACGTCAGGCTGGTGGAGGGGTATGGCAGGAACCCCCTGGCGAACTCGATAACCTGCCCCAACCTGGCCACCATCAATGGCATGCGGACGCAGGCTGGCTCGCCCCTGGAGCTCCTGGCCTGTATTCGGTCTGTGGAGCTGGGGCGGGCGGCGCTGCGTCGGGCGCAGCGCCCCGGGCTGCCGATCATGAACTCAATCTCCACAGCGGTGACGGACACGGGGAAGATCTGCGGCAGCGAGTTTGGCCTGCGCGATTCTGACTGCTGGGTTGTCGGATTTGCGGCTGAGTTCAAGGTGTCCTTCGAACGCTTGAACGAGGTGGCTTACATCCTTGCCAGGGGTGGACAGGTCATGGGGGAGAGTGGGCCCATCATGGGCGGCTATGCCGGCGGGCCAGATGGCGTGGCCGTGGTCAGCACCGCCTACCACATGTTCTCCATCCTGGTCCTCAGGGCGTCCTGTCACTTGACGTTCCCCATGGATATGCGCGGGTGGACGACCAGCCGCCCGCTGCTGTGGAGCCAGAGCCTGTCGACGCAGGCCATCAACCGCAACAGCCACATGCCCCATTTCTGGTACACGTATTGCGCCGCCGGGCCGATGACCGAGATGAACTTCTACGAGATCGCTGCGGGGAACTTGGTTGGCGTGGTCTCCGGGGGGAACATCGAGTTCGGAGGCGTAGGGGCGGCCAAGAACATCGACTACCTGACGCCGATGCAGCCGCGGTTTGCTACCGAAGTGGCCCATGCGGCGGCTGGCGTGACTCGACCTGAGGCCAACGGTATCGTCGAGAAACTGTTGGCCAAGTACGAGGACCAGCTCGGGCAGGCGCCCAGGGGGACGAAGTTCCAGGATTGCTACGATTATGGCTCGATAGAGCCGTATCAGGAGTACGTCGATCTCTATGCCCGAATGAAGGAAGAGCTAGCGGGCTACGGCCTGAAGTTCAAATAGACGAAAGACAAAGAGGAGGCTAGGTTCCGGAGCAGGAACCTGGCCTCCGACCTATGAGGTACAAACATGATACGCGAAGAGATGATTAGCCTGACCCGCGAACACGTGTTCTTCTCGTGGACTGCTCAGAATAAGGTCGATCCTATCCCGGTCGAGCGCAGCGAAGGGGTGTATTTCTGGGACGTTAACGGGAAACGGTATCTGGACTTCACGTCGCAGCTCATGAACGTGAACGCCGGACACGGCAACCCTAAGATCATCAAAGCCATCCAGGATCAGGTGGCGAAGCTGCAGTACATCTATCCTGGCACCGCGACCGAGCCGAAGGCGCGCCTGGGTCAGCTGCTGGCTGAAGTCACGCCTGGTGATCTCTGCAAGACGCTGTTCACGCTGGGAGGCGCCGAAGCCAACGAGAACGCCATCAAGTTCGCCCGTCTCTACACGGGGCGACACAAGATCATTACCCGGTACCGCTCTTACCACGGGGCGACGGCCGGCGCCATGGCGCTATCCGGGGATCCCCGCCGCCTGCCCGTCGAGCCGCTCATCAGCGGCGTGGTCCACGTGCAGGATCCCTACTGCTACCGCTGCCCCTTCGGGTGGACGTTGGACACATGCCACCGGGAGTGCATCGACCACGTTGAGCAAGTCATCAAATTCGAGGGGCCGGAGAACGTTGCAGCCGTCCTTCTGGAGGGGGTCACGGGCACCAGCGGTCTTATGATCGCCCCAGACGAATACTGGCCCCGCATGCGGGAGATTTGCGACAAGTACGGTATCCTGTTGATGGACGACGAGGTGATGAGCGGGTTTGGGCGTACCGGCGAGTGGTTTGGTGTAGACAACTGGGACGTGGCGCCGGACGTCATGACGATGGCGAAGGGCATCACCTCTGGCTACGTACCGCTGGGGGCTGTGGTGGTCTCGAAGGACATCGCTGACTACTTCGCGGACAAAACCTTGCCGATGGGCCTGACCTACTCGGGTCATCCGGTGTCCACGGCCGCCGGTGTGGCCACCATCGAGGTGTACAAACAGGAGAGACTCGTAGAAAACGCCAAGGCGATGGGCGCTATACTGAAGGAAGGCCTGGAGGAACTGCAGGCCAAGCACCCCAGCGTGGGCGACGTCCGGTGCATCGGCCTCTTCTCCGTCATCGAACTGGTAAAGGACAAGGAGACAAAGGAGCCACTAGCACCCTGGAACGCCAAGCCGCACGAGATGGGCGTTATGGCTCAGGTACCGGGTGCGCTTCGAGAGCGGGGAATGTTCAGCTTCTCGAAGTGGAACTGGATCTTCGTCGTGCCGCCGTTGTGTATCAACGAGACGCAGCTGCACGAGGGCCTGCGCATCTTGGACGAGGTGCTGGACATAACCGACGGAGGCTGCACGTAGCCGCACTCGTCGACGGTGAAGCGCACCGGGCGACGAGACAGGCTGGGACGCAGGATCCTGATCTGGCGAGCGGTAGGCGGTGGGACGCGCCTCATTCGCAGCAGCTGGCGAGTCTCCTCTGTGAGAGCACCAGATCCGGGTCTTGACATACGACACTGAGCAAATGGTCAAGGAGGCAACAGCAACATGGCAGTACTGCAGGAACCGATAAAAGAGCCGTTGGAGGTTAAGAACCTTATAGATGGGGAGTGGGTCGATTCGGAGGGCGAGTACAAGGACATCGTCAACCCGGCCACCGGCAAGACCATCGGCCGCGTTCCAATCTCTACGCGACAGGAGTTGAACGCTGCGGTTGAATCGGCCCGAGAGGCCTTCCCCTACTGGCGAAGGATGCCCCCGGTGGCCCGCGCGCGCTGTCTCTTCCGACTACGGGACTTGCTGGAGGAGAATTTCGAGGAACTGAGCCGAATTCAGACTATGGAGCATGGCAAGACCATTGATGAATCGCGTGGCGAGACCCGGCGAGGCATCGAGAACGTGGAGGTAGCGACCGGCATCCCATCGCTGATGCAGGGGGACTACCTGGAGGATATCGCGAGCGGCATCGACGAGTACCTCATCCGCCAGCCGCTTGGCGTGTACGGTATCATCACGCCCTTCAACTTCCCCTTTATGATCGGCCTTTGGTTTGCGCCCTACGCCGTCGCCACGGGGAACTGCATCGTGCTCAAGCCCTCCAGCGAGGACCCCTTCTGCCAGACCAAGATCGCCGAACTGGCCGAGGAGGCCGGCATTCCGCCAGGGGTGTGGAACGTCGTCCACGGTGGACGGGATGTCGTGTCTGGGATGTTGGACCACCCTGACATAGAGGGCATCTGCTTCGTGGGGTCGACGCCGGTGGCGCGAGACGTGATCTACCCGGGCTGTGGAGAGACGGGGAAACGATGCCTCGCTCAGGCCGGGGCCAAGAACTTCGCCGTGGTGATGCCCGACGCCGATCTCGATCGCACCATCGCCGCTTGCATGACCTCCTACTTCGGAAACACGGGTCAGCGCTGCCTGGCAAACGCGAATCTGGTCATTGTACGCCAGGATCTGGGTGATGAGGAGTACGAGGAATTCTACCAGACCGTAGTGGACAGGTTCGTTGCCGCGGCTACCAACATCAAGATCGGCTACGGGCTTGACGAGGGCATCCAGATGGGGCCCCTCCGCGACCCGGGCAAGAAGCAGAAGGTCCTGGGTTACATCGAGAAGGGTATTGAAGAGGGTGCCACGCTGAGGCTTGATGGTCGCGATTTCGAGTTGGTGGGCGATCTACCTCGAGATGCCTTCCTTGGCCCAACGGTCTTCGAGAACGTCAAGCCAGAGATGGTCATCGCTCAGGAGGAGATATTCGGACCCGTGGCCAACATGATCAGGGCCGCCAGCATGGATGAGGCCATTGAGATGATCCACGGCAACCCGTTCGGGAACGCAGCCTCGATCTTCACCGGCAACGGCAAGTGGGCCCGGGAGTTCCGCTATCGCGTGGAGTGCGGAAACATCGGCGTCAACGTCGGCATCGCTGCGCCCATGGCCTTCTTCCCCTTCAGCGGGATGAAGGATTCCTTCTTCGGGACCCTGCACGGTCAGGGTCAGGAAGCAGTTCGTTTCTTCACGGAGAGCAAAGTGGTCATCGAGAGGTGGTTCTAATGGCGGAGAACGTGACGGCGTCCGCCATCATCAGCTTCGCCGAGGAGCTCGAGGATGGTTCAGCGGCCTTCTACCGGCAGCTTGCCGAGCGGTTCACCGCGGGGCAGGCGGCGTTCTTGAGCTTCGCCAAGGAGAGTGAGAAGAATCAGACGCTCGTGGTCAGAACCTATCGAGAGACCATTTCCGATGCTCTGGAAGCCTGCTTCTCGTTCCAGGGTGTGGACCTGGACGCACACAGATCGCGGACGACCGGGCGCCTTGACAACCTCGGCAGGTCCCCCGACTATGCCACGGTGCTGGCCGCGGCCATCGAACTCGAAGAGCAGGCCGTCGAATTCTACCAGGACATGGCCGAACGCTCACAATCGCTGATGGCCACGATTCCGATGGCCTTCAGGAGAGTGGCCAAGACGAGGGGCAAGCGGAAGCCCAAGCTGCAGTCGCTTCTCCAAGAGGAAGAGTGAGACCATGATGGGTGGAAACTGGAACAAGATCCTGTTTGTTGACCTCGGCACCGGTGAAACGGCGGTAGAGGAGCCAGGGGAGCAGCTGTACCGCGACTTCCTGGGCGGCAACGGTGTTGGGGCCCGGATCCTGTACTCCCGGCAGGCACCTGGCGTCGACGCGTTAGGGCCCAACAACATGCTGGGCTTCACCACGGGCGTGCTGATCGGGACGCCGGCGGTGGGGGCCACCCGTTTCACGGTCTGCGGCAAGTCGCCGTTGACGGATACGTGGGGAGATGCCAACAGCGGCGGCTATCTTGCTGCGGCTCTGAAGAAGGCTGGGTTCGACGCCGTCTTCTTCACCGGGGTAGCTGAAAAACCGGTCTATCTCTACGTTGAGGACGGTGCAGCGGAGCTACGAGACGCCGGTCACCTCTGGGGCCGAGATACGTTCGAAACGGAGGCCGCACTCAAAGAGGAATGGGGAGAAGATACTCAAGTCGCTTGCATCGGCCCTGCCGGTGAGAAGCTATCGCGGATCGCTGCGATCATCCACGACCGAGGTCGGGCCGCAGCGCGCTCGGGTTTGGGAGCGGTCATGGGTTCCAAGCGCCTCAAGGCCGTTGCTGTGCTGGGGACCCTGCCCGTGCCCCTGGCGGACGAGGCTGCGGCAAAGGAGCTGAGAAGAGCCCACTTGCGCGTGCTTCGTGAGGACGACTCCGTAGCCTACTTCCGTAAGTATGGCACCGTCAGCCACGTCGCTAGCTCGACCTTCAGCGGCGATTCGCCCACGAAGAACTGGAAGGGCGTGGGCCTGGAGGACTTCCCGCAGGCGGAGGCCATCAGCGACGACAATGTCATCAAGTATGAGCAGAAGAAGTACGGCTGCTATCGCTGTCCTATCGCATGTGGCGGCATCTACCGCGTGGAGGGAGGGCCATACGCGGTCGAAGCCACGCAGAAGGCCGAGTATGAGACGTGCGCCATGTTCGGCAGCAATCTGCTCAACGACGACATCGAGTCGATCATCAAGGCCAACGAAATCTGCAACCGCTATGGCCTCGATACCATCTCAACCGCAGGCACGATCGCATTTGCCTTCGAGTGCTACGAGCAGGGGTTGATAACGAAGGAAGACACGGGAGGCCTGGCACTTGAGTGGGGTGATGCCGATGCCATCGTTCGTCTGACTCAGATGATTGCACACCGCGAGGGTATTGGCGACCTGCTCGCTGAGGGAAGCAAGGCGGCGGCCGAGAAGCTGGGAGGGTCAGCGCGGGAGTACGCCATCCATGCCGGTGGGCAGGAGCTGGCGGCCCACGATCCTCGCCTTGCGCCCAGCCTGGCCGTCAACTACGCGGCCGGCGCAACCCCCGGCCGTCACACGTTAGCGGGCCTGGGCTGGTTCGAGTGGGGCTCCACGCTCAGAGGAGTCGAAATCCCTGACATGGACAAGTATGACGTGCACGGCAAGGGGGAGCTCAACACGAATCTGCTCAACCTGTGGCACGCGGTCTATGCCACGGGTGTCTGTCTCTTCGTCTTCATGAAACTGGACGTGGCCGTGTGGCCTGAGATGATTCGTGCAGTTACGGGTTGGGACTACTCGTGGGACGAGTTCCTGGAGACCGGCGCGCGCATCGCAGCGCTCCGCCAGGCGTTCAACGTACGTGAGGGATTGCCTGTGGCTGAATCCATCATCTCCGGGCGCGCAATCGGCCACCCCCCCCAGCAAAGCGGCCCGCTTGAGGGCGTCTCCATCGACGTGGAGGTCCAGAGGCGCGAGTTCTATCAGGCTCGAGGTTGGGATGCGGAGACGGGCAGGCCGCTGAAGGAGACGTTGGTCGCGTTGGGGCTGCAAGACGCCGCTGACGATCTGTGGGGCGATGGGTGAGCGTCCTCCGCCGGAGGTTGAGGTTGCGGTTCACACCTTCGGCATGCTGCGGATGCGCACCGGACAGGCCCGGATAGGTGCGCGAGTGGAGGCTGGGACGACTTTGGAGGGTCTGTTACGGCACCTGGCCGAAGAATACGATGAGGGCTTCCTCGATGTGGTCGGTCGGCAGTTGGGGCAGCCAGACGTGAGCCTGGTGATTCTGAATGGGCGTACGCTGCGGCTGCCGCGCGACCTGCAAATCGAGCTTCAGATGGGGGACGAGCTCTATCTGATCCCCCCTATAGCGGGTGGGTAGCGAGTGGAGTCGGCACGGGTCTTTGGCCGCATTCTTGGGGCTGGGTTAGGATCCACCAGTTCCGCATGACAGGGAGACAGCTTCTGAAATGCCTTCAAGACTAACAGAACAAGATCTGCTCGCCAGGGCCGAGAAACCGGCCCAGGACGCGCTGCGTCTGCACCCGTTCTATCGCGGCAAGATACAGGTCGCGTCGCGGTGCCCGATCGAGGACGTGGTGAACGACTTCGCGGTCTGGTACACGCCCGGTGTGGCGGCCCCCTGCCGTGCCATCCAGGAGAATGAGGCGCTGGCCTACGAGTACACCAGCCGTGGCAACACGGTGGCTGTGATCTCGGACAGCACGCGGGTGCAGGGTCTGCAGGTCGGTATAGCCGAGCAGGATATCAAAGCCGTCGCCGGCCTGCCGCTGATGGAGGGGAAGGCGCTGCTCTTCAAGCATCTGGGCGGCGTGGATGCCATTCCGATCTGCCTGGATACGAAGGACCCGCGCGAAATCGTCACCGCCACCAAGTGGCTTCAGCCCTCCTTCGGCGGCGTCAATCTGGAGGACATCTCCCAGCCCAAGTGCTTCCGCGTGTTGGACATGCTGCGGGCTGATCCTGAGGTGCGCATTCCGGTTTGGCACGACGATCAACAGGGGACCGCCACCATCATACTGGCGGCCCTGATCAACGCCCTGAAAATCGTGGGCAAGCGCATGGAGGATCTCCGAGTGGCGCTGGTCGGCGTCGGCGCTGTCAACGTGGCCACGCTGCCCCTGCTGCTGGCCTGCGGCGTCCCGTTCGCGAACGTGGTGGCCTGCGACAGTAAGGGCATCCTCCACCCGGAGCGCAAGGACATCGAACGGCGCAAGGACGAGTTTGCGGGCAAGTGGTGGATCTGTCAGCACAGCAATGCCGACGGTCGGCGCGGTCAAGCGGGTGGAGGACATCCGATAGCCGAGACGATGCGCGACGCTGATCTGTGCATCGCTGCCAGTCGGCCCGGTCCCGGTAGGATCCTGCCGGGGTGGGTGGAGGCAATGGCGGAGGACGCCATCCTGTTCGCATTGGCGAACCCGATCCCCGAGATTTGGCCCTGGGAGGCCAGGGAATCTGGCGCGCGCATCGTGGGAACCAGCCGCGGAGACTTCCCGAATCAGATTAACAACTCTTTGGTCTTCCCGGGCATCTTTCGGGGTGTACTTGATGTACGGGCCAGCACTATCACCGATGAGATGGCCATCGCCGCCGCCGGCGAAATCGCTGCGTATCAAGCGCAGCGAGAGCTGGACGAGGAGCACATCGTTCCCACGGTGAACGACTGGGAGGTCTTCCCCCGGGAGGCGGCTGCCGTCGGCGTGCAGGCCCAGGAGCAGGGGCTGGCAGGCCTGGCGCTCTCACGTGAGGAACTGCTGAACACGGCCCGTCAAAAGATACAGCACGCACAGGATATGACTCGCTTCATGATGGACCGGGGGCTCATCCCGCCGCTGCCGGACGGAAGGTCCTCAGAGGAATGATGGGGCCTGAGACGACGATCTCGGTACCGTTCAGTCCTCGGCCTCAGGAGATGCCTGCAATTGCTCCGACGGCAGTGAGCTGCCTGGAAATCAAGCACTACGATGAAGGGTCCTTGAGTTCCAAGAGGAGAGGGGCCGCGAGCCTATCGTTCCCACCCGTGAGTGGCGGTCCTGTGGAGTCCCGTCCCACTGATTCCACTCGCCGTCGTTCATGCAACGTTAGACGACACATGAAAGGAGGTGAAGATTTCGCCACAGTGTGCTGTCGGCTGACTCAGAGGAAGAAGGGTAACGTTCCGTATCCGGAGACGATAGGACAAGAGAGAAGGAGCGAAAAGTGAATAGGATGATCCGCAGTCTACTGGCTCTGTTGACAGTGTTGGGGCTGGTCCTGGCTGGCTGCGCGCAGCCAACGCCCGAACCGACCGAGGCTCCAGCCGAAGAGGTAGAGGCGACCGAACCGTCTGCCGAGGAAGAAGAAGCACCAGAGGAGGCCACTGAGACCTTCAAGCTGGGCGTGATGGGGCCGCATAGTGGGCCGAATGCTCGCACCGGTCAGGAGATGTTGGCCGGCGTGGAGATGGCGTTTCAGGAAGCCGACTTCCAGATCGGGAAGTACAACATCGAGCTGGTGCCCATCGACTCCCAGTCGGATCCGGCGA
>Ga0207796_1000726_pt1 | contig 12346 bp, 11 predicted proteins | sample Pon1CUnioCityCA_6_FD_187274 | JGI IMG/M metagenome (GOLD analysis project Ga0207796, IMG submission 187274) | Marine sediment microbial community from Union City, CA, USA - Pond 1C Sediment 1 (SPAdes) | ecosystem: Environmental > Aquatic > Marine > Intertidal zone > Salt pond sediment ...
CTGGAGAACCGGTGGAGGCCCAGCGCGCCTTCTCCCAGGCCATCAACTCTGCACCGGAGGGTATGGGCTATGCCATGGCGCCGATCATCTGCAACCTTGCCGAAACTCGGTACATCCAGGGACAGTTGCGCCAGTGCTGGCAGACCTGCGAACGTGCGATTAAGGCAGGCACCGTGGACGGGCAGCGGCACGCGTCAACCGGATTCGCCGGGCTGCTACAGGGCAAGCTCCTCTACGAATGGAACGATCTGGAAGCCGCGGCACGATCTCTACAACAGGGCTTGGACCTCTTGCGGCATGGCGGGATAGGCGCGCATTTTGGCAACTTGGATGCTGTACTTGCCCAGACCAAACAAGCTCTTGGCGATCACGAGGGCGCGCGGGCGATAATCCAGCGGGCCGTTCAGAGAGCGCAGAGCGCCAATATCGCCCGGCTTGTCCTGCAGGCACGGGCGTACGAGGCGCGCATCTGGCTGGCCCAAGGGGAGCTAGAGCTCGCCCGCGGCTGGGCGCGCGACTATCGCCAGCTCGGTGCCACTGAATACGTACGCGACTTTGAGGATTGTACGCTGGCACGGATCCTGCTAGCCGGCGATCAACCAGATGAGGCACTAACCCTGCTCGACGGAATGGTGCCCTCGGCACAGGCCAGCGGGCGTACGGGCAATTTGATCGAGATTCTGGCGCTGCGCGCTTGGGCGCAACGAGCACTTGGTGAGGAGAACGCGGCGGTGCATGATCTGGCACGGGCACTCGGCGAAGCCGAGCCGGAGGGCTATATTCGCACCTTTGTGGATATGGGGCAACCGATGGCTGCGCTATTGAAGCAAGCAGCGAGGCGCGGTGTCACGCCGGCGTACGTGAGCAAGTTGCTGGCAGCTTTGGGCGACACGCAGGCATCGGGGCTCGCGTCTACCCCTTCCCCGACGCAACCTCTGGTCGAACCGCTCACCGAGCGCGAGTTGGAGGTCCTCCAGTTGCTGGCTGAGGGACTCTCCAATCGCAAGATCGGCCAGCGGCTTTATATCTCGTTGCCCACCGTCAAGTCGCACACACGCAATATCTACGGAAAGCTTGGCGTCCACAGCCGCGAGCAGGCCGTGGTTCAGGGGAGGGCGCTCGGGATTCTGCCTTCCCTCTGACAAGCCCTCACGCTCAACCTGGCACGAGCGACCGGCACGGGAAGGTCTCTGCGCCGGCTTTTTGCGTCTTTCATCCCCTATCTGCATTTCCAAATCATACTCAAGATCATACCGTCGGGATGATGCGCCTCATACCGGTTGTGTGCTACAGTATCACCAACACGGATGGATGAGGGGGCAAGCATGGGCAGCGGATGGGAATATCAAGTCCGGGTGGAGGGCAAGATCGGCCCGCGGTGGCTGGCCTGGTTTGGCGGGCTTACAATTTCCGTCGCGGATGAGGCGCATACCGGGAGACCAGGCGAAAGTTCCCCCACCACGACGCTGACCGGCGTACTGCCCGATCAAGCCGCCCTGGCAGGCTTGCTGCAAAAGCTCTACACCCTGGGCCTGCCGCTGTTGGAGGTCCGTCGAAAGGAGCCAGGATGCGTAGAAAACTCGACTTGCGATTGGGGGATGAGCAAACTCGGGATATCAACTCGGAAGGCTGACGACGAGTGCAGAAAAGGAGGATAAAAAGAAAATGTCTGACAATATGGTCCTGATGACACAGGGACTGAGCAAGTCCTACGGAAAAGTGCGGGCGCTGCGAGGCGTGGATCTGGAGGTCTACCGCGGCGAGATCTTTGGCTTTCTCGGGCCGAATGGCGCTGGCAAGACGACGACGATCCGTTGTCTGCTGGACCTGATCCGCCCCGACGGCGGGGACGTACGTGTCCTGGGGATCGATCCCCAGGCAGACCCGGTGGCAGTGCAAGGACGCACAGGCTACCTGCCGGGCGAGCTGGCACTCAACGACAACCTCACTGCCGAGCGCCAGCTCCGCTTCTTCGCCGATATGCGGGGTGGCAAAGCGGACTGGACGTTCGTCCGGCAGCTCGCAGAACGACTCGATCTCGATCTAAAGAGACCGATCAAGAACCTGTCAAAGGGCAACAAGCAGAAGGTGGGCGTCATCCAGGCTCTGATGCATCAGCCAGAGCTACTCATGCTGGACGAGCCGAACAGCGGCTTGGATCCCCTCATGCAGCAGGAGGTGCTGGGCCTGCTCCGCGAGGCCAAGTCCGACGGGGCAACCGTCTTTTTCAGCTCCCATATCATGAGCGAGGTCGAAGCAGTAGCTGAGCGGGTAGCCATCATCCGACGGGGCAAGATCGCCGAAGTGGCAGAGACTGCGTCACTAGTTGATCGCGGGTTGCGACGCGCGACGGTGCGATTCAAAGAACCTGTCGACAGCGGCCTGCTGGCCCGTTTGCCGGGTGTGCAGGTGCTCTCGCGCGACGATGGTCTCAGCGTTGTGTTGCAGGTTGAGGGTGAGATGGACGAGTTTATCAAGGTGCTGGGCAGCCTCCCCGTGAGCTACCTGGACACAGCCCGGCCATCTCTGGAAGAGGTGTTCCTGGCCTACTATGAGGCGGGACACGATCACAAGGAGGAAATCTGACATGTTGACTACATTGCGTTACGCGCTGGCCCAGTTTCGCGGGCAGATCCTCGGCTGGGGCCTGGGGGTCGCAGCCCTGGGACTGATACTGGTCCCTTTCTATGATGTGTTCATGGAGCAGCAGGCTGACTTTATGCAGATGCTGGAGAGCTACCCGCCCGAGTTCCTGGCCTTCTTTGGTGGGGATGCAGCATCTATGGCCACCCCATCCGGTTATCTCGGCATGTATGGCTTTTCCATGCTGCCGGTCATCGTCGGCATCTTTGCCGTGATAGCGGGCAGTGGCCTCCTGGCCAGCGACGAGGAGAGTGGTCGGCTGGATCTCATCGTCGCCCATCCGGTGAGCCGCGCAGCCCTTTTCTGGGGCCGGCTGGCGGGGTTTATGGTGAGCGCCGTGGCGATCCTGATCCTGGGCTGGCTGGGGTTCTCGGTACTGCTCGGCGGGTCTTCGCTAGATGTGAGCTGGGGGGAGATGGCGCTGCCCTTCCTGCCTGTGCTGGCGCAGGCGCTGTGCTATGGGGCACTGGCCTTGCTATTCAGCATGTTCCTCCCCGCCCGGCGGCTGGCGGCGACGGCAGCAGGCCTGGTCATGGTGGCAAGCTACTTCCTGTCCTCAATGGCAACGCTGAACGAGAATCTGGCGACGGTGGCCCGATTCCTGCCCTACCACTACTTTCAGGGTAGCGATGCGATGAACGGCCTGAACTTTGCATGGTTCCTGGGCCTCGTGGCTGCCAGTACTGTACTGGCCTTGCTGGCCTGGTGGCGATTCCAACGCCGCGACATCCGCGTCGGTGGGGAGGGCGGCTGGCGGTTGCCCTCGCTCACACGGGGCCTGCGGCGTAGAGCAGAGGCCCAATAGGACGTCCCGCGCTCCGACTACACTCCCCGGCATGAATCGCCGGGGAGTCTCTGCGTCAGGGAGTAGGGTCAGAACTGCTTGACCCAGGGCTCAGAGAGATCGCAGTCGGGGGAGATTGCCGAATCGTACAACGCGTTCGCGGCGGGGCTGAATCCACTCACAAAGGCCATGGCTGCCCCCATCCGTTTGACGCGGTGCAGTCCCTCGGTGAGAATCGCCCTCGCCAGACCTCGCCGCTGGTGTTCGGGCACCGTGCCCACCGGCTCGAGCATCGCCGAGCGAGTCACATCATCGTACCAGATGGTGCAGAACGCGGCGATCTCACCGTCAGGGGCTACAGCGACGATATCCAGATCGCGGCGGTACAGCGGCTGCCGCTGAATGCCATGATACCATTCCCACCCCTCGTAGGCTTCGTCCGGCTCGTCGGGATGGAAAGCCCGCCAGGATGCCCAGCTTCGGGAGGGCAGTTCACTGACCTCCCCCAGGGAGCGCACGGTGTATCCTGGCGCTATCTGCACCTCTGGGATGGGGCCGTCAAGCCAGCGGCGATGCTGGTGTTCCACCACCTGGGGTCGCGTGACTTTGGTGAATCCACGACGGGTCAGGATCTCCTGGCGCAGATCGTCGTCGGAGTGGGCCGAGACCCACAGCCTCCGTCTCTTGGGGTGAACCAAATGCTCTTCGGCAACATCCAGCATCTCCTCTTCCAATGCTTGCGTGCGCAGGCGAGGGTCCAAGTGGAGGAAAGCTTCCCCATGCCCTTCGGGGTTCAGGACGGCTGCGATCTCGCCGTCCTCGGTCTCCCAGATAAAGATCACCGACTCGATTGGACCACAGCCCCCGCAGTTTGCCACGCCGTGCCAGCGCCAGTAATCCAGGCGGCCGACGGGCCAGCTGTACTGCCGGTGGTCATTGAGCAAGAACACGTGCCGGAGAAAGCTCCGGATCCGCCAGTAGTCCTCTTCGTTTCGATACCTTCGCATGGTTAGCTTCTCAGTCTGTGTCCCCATGAGGCAATACTCCCCTGCACTGTAGGGTCTTGAACTTGGGAGCCTGATTGCAGCCGGCTAGTGAGCTCCGGGGCATCTGAAGCGGCTTGAATTCGCAGCCTTGTCTGGCACCCTGTTAGCCCATCCGGCTGGCTGGCTCGAACAGAGTTCCACAGTTGGGACATTCGACCTCCGCGTCCAGCGCTTCCAGCGACAGTGCGAGCAAAGTGTGCCCAGAGAAGGCAGCGAGGGACAGGAAAAGATAGCGTAGGTCAGACTCGGAAGGCTGCCGCGCTGAAAGGATCTCCGCTACTAGGGGGATCGCCGCCCGGGCAGCTGCGTGCCACCCCTCCCCATGGGGCGGGCACTGGCTGGGTATCCGGCAGTTGAGCGAATGCGTAGCAGCAGCCGGCAAGGATCAACAAGTGCTTTCGCTGCTCCTGCCTGTCCTGTGCCAGGGCTAGCAGATGGGGCAAGGATGCTGTGATGCCCGCATTATACCGTTGTAGGAGCCTGCACGTCAAGCCAGGTGACAGCCGCTCGAGGCAGATACCCGCTCACTCCCCTGTAGGCTTTTGCCCGACAAAGAGCCCGTATCCGAAATACTCGTCGAGACCTTCCGGGGTCATGCCCTGTTGCCGTACCTGCTTCACAAAGCGCCGGTACGCCGGGTTCCTCAAGTATAGGGCGAGCGTCCTGCGCCAGATACCCAGCATCCCGGCACATCCGTAGCGCTGAAATATCCCCCTGGCCTCATCTCGCACGTCGACAGAGCGAACGCTTACCTTTACCTCGCCCAGGCCGGCGTTCTCCAAAAGCCCCGTCCACTCGGCAGAGGTCAGCGGTTCGACCGTGGCACCGATATCCTGGGACACCCAGGCGACCATCTCCGGCGGGGGCGGCACCTTCAGCCAGGTCGACTCGTTGAGCCCGACATAGCCGCCCGGTCTGGTCACGCGCGTGTACTCGTTGACTGCCTTTTGCTTGTCCGCAGGGAAGGCAGTAACGGACTCGGTAATGACTGCGTCGAAAAGGTCATCCTCAAATGGCAGGTCTTGGGCATCGGCTACCCTGAACTCAACCCGGTCAGCGACTCCCTCTCGCTCTGCTCTTTGCCTCGACTTCTCAATCATGCCTTCCAGGATATCCACGCCGGCGACTCTACATCCGTACTTTTGTGCCAGAAAGCAGGGAGTCACCCCGGCGCCGCAGCCAACATCCAGGACATAGCTGCCCGGGCCGATGTGGCACAACTCAGCCAGTTCTTCCGTGGCGTGGACACTGCCGATGTGCTTGGTGAGACCTACCTCAGCCGCGAAATCAAAGAATTTCTCTGCGCTTTCTATGCGACCACCTCCGATTTCCGAAGAGTCTACTGCCACCCCACAGCTGGCCATATGACGCTCAGCCGCTGTAACCACCCTTTGCCAACTCTGGGAGTAGAATGGACCAACAAGCCGCGCATAACATTATAAACGAAAATGCCCCCAGATGCATCGGCCATCCGGGGGATTCTGAGCGTAGCCACCCGGCCAATCTTCAGCGCAGCCCTTTTTCAGATCTCTCTACCTGAGGGCCAAGACCGTGACGCCCCCATGGCTCGCAGCCGCGACAGATCACCAACCGCCTCCAGTCCAGCGTGACGGCCGGTACCCTCGAACAGCAGCTGCGAAGCGTCACCGTCAACTTGGTACAGCGCGACCTCTACCTCTGCACTGAGCGTCTCAGCGATGCGCCGGCCCATGTCCACTGGAGTCGGAGCGTGCAGCAGGCCGCCAGCTGACTGCATCGCACGCATCTCCAGGCGATAGCGCCTATCTCGCAAAGCCCAAATGACCTGCTCGTCATCGATATCAAGCCGTTCGATACGCGCGCCAGTGTACGTGGCGAATCGATACAGGACGCCGCCGCGCCATAGGCCGACGATAAAGCCAGGGAAGGAGCTACGCACCCAGGGGATAATGGCCACTGAGGCAGTGAGACTGATACCAGGTTGCTCAAAGTGATTGGTCTGAAACCAGATCCACGCCGACGGGAAGGACTTGCCCCAATCCTTCTCAATGTAGCCGCGACCGCCGCCAAAGTCGAGGGTCTGGCCGTTCAGCACCAGCTCGCCCTGAATCTCATGATCCAGACTCACCACGCCGTGATAGCACTCCATCCCCGGGACCCAGGCATACCAGCCCATGATTCCGGGGGAGGCCAATGTCACCGGCCAGGGTGTGGGTGTGCTGAAGTGTAGTTCGCCGTTGAGCATCAGCTCAGGTGAGCGGATATCCAGGAAAAGGCCCTCGGCCGTAAACCGGTTGTTCCCAATGCGCAAATCCAAGGTCCCCTCGGCGGCCCAGAACTCCTCGGGCGGAAAGCGGTGATACGTCACCTGTCCGGTCCGCCCATCAAGAATCTGCACAAATGCGTGGTGCTCAGCTGGATCGTCACTCAAAAAGACGCCGGGGATGACTGCATAGCGCATCTGTTCACTGGCGTCCACCAACTTGTAGTACCATCCCTCAAAGAACGGTGGTCGCTTGTTGTGCCCATGATAGGAAGCCGGTTTGAGGACCGAGCGCAGGGATCGGATCATGGGGCCCCTTCCCTGGCCTGCCTGTAGGCGTTCAGCACTCGCTCCCGGGCCCAGGCATGGTCCACTATGGGTGCAGGGTAATCCTGCCCTATGATACAATCAGCTTCCCGCTGCGCGTCGACGGGCATCTTGGACGGTTCGTGGATGTACTTGTCGGGTACTCCCGCCAGTTCGGGCAGCCAGCGGCGCACGTAAACGCCGTCGGGATCGTGCCTTTTGCCCTGTAGCGTGGGGTTGAAGACGCGGAAGTAGGGGGCGGCGTCGGTGCCGGTACCAGCTGTCCATTGCCATCCGCCATTGTTGGCTGCCGGATCGCCGTCGACCAAATGCTGCATGAAGAACCGCTCGCCCCAACGCCAATCGATCAGCAGGTCTTTGACCAGGAACGAGGCGACGATCATCCGCGCACGGTTGTGCATCCAGCCGGTCTCGACCAGTTGGCGCATGGCGGCATCTACCACGGGATAGCCGGTGCGCCCCTGGCACCAGGCGGCAAAAGCATCCTCGTCATTCTCCCAGAGGATGCCCTGCAAGTTGGCGCGGAAACTCTGCCCCAGCACATGCGGAAAGTGAGCCAGGATGGCCATATAGAACTCGCGCCAGATCAGCTCGTTGAGCCAGGTCTCTGCCCCGTCTCGGGACTTGGCGTCGGATGCCGCCTCTCGAGCACGGAGGGCGGAGATCACGGCCTGGCGAGCAGATAGCATCCCAAAGCGCAGATAGGACGAAAGCTTGGATGTGCCATCCAGGTCCATGTGATCCCTACCCTCGGCGTACTGGTAGATGCTACCGGCGCTCTCCCCATCCGTAAAGGCATGCAAACGGTGCTGGGCCTCGGCCTCACCCGGTGGAAACGGCACACTGGCTGGGAGGACCGGTTCCTTAGGGACCTCCAGGCTGGACAGTTCGGGAAGGGAGGGCATAGAATCAGGGGCAGGCAGCAGCGTAGCCGGATCCGGAGGCGGAAGCGCCTTCCACGCCCGGCTATATGGTGTAAAGACAACATACGGCGTGCCGTCCGCCTTGAGCACTATACCCGGTGGGTGTACAGTCAAGCCGCCCACCAGATGCAGAGGCAGGCTTTCGGCTATTCGCCCATCCCGCTGCCGGCCATAGGGCCAGTAGTCCTCCTCGGCAAAGATGGCCTCCGCGCCCGTCTCCCGCACCAAGGTTGCCAATTCCGCAGCAGGGTCGCCCCGGCGCACGATCAACCCGCTGCCCCTGGATTGCAGGCCGGCATCGAGCTGGCGCAGCCCACCCAGCATAAAGGCCACGCGCTTGTCTCCCGCGTCCGGCGCGGACATGAGCGTGGGATCCAGTACAAAGACCGGGATGACCTGCTCCGCCTGCGCCAGCGCGGCAGCAAGGGCTTGGTTGTCAGCCAATCGCTGGTCGCGACGAACCCACCAGATCGAGGTTTTCACAGTTGCTCGGCTCCCATATCTTACGTTTCATCCAGCGCATCGATGGCATCACACACCACCTGGGCGCTGGCTCGTAGCTTGGCCTGCTCTTCGGGGCTGAGCGGTAGCGGGAAACTGGCTACCACGCCCTCCGAGCCCAGCAGATGCGGCAGCGCGATAGTTACGTCGCAGACGCCGAAAATCTCGGCAACCGGCGTGCAGACCGTCAGGATCGCCCGCTGGTCCCTCAAGATCGCGTCGCTGATGCGTGCCAGTGCTGCGCCGATGCCGTAATACGTCGCGCCCTTGCCGTCCACGATGGCGTAGGCAGCATCGCGGACACGGTGGTCGATCTCCTGGCGCACCTCCGCGTCGAGGGCTACCCCGTGCTGGCGCGCGAACTCGGCAAGTGGCATGCCTCCTACGGTGACCAGCGACCAGGTCAGCACCTCCGAATCGCCGTGCTCGCCGACCACGTATCCGTGGATGTGCTGCGGATCCACTCCCAGATGGCGCCCTAGAAGCACGCGGAACCGCGCCGTGTCGAGTGTGGTGCCCGAGCCGATGACGCGACCGGCAGGCACACCATGCTCCCCAGCATAGCGGGCAGCCAGGTGGGTCATGATATCCACCGGGTTGGTGGCGACCAGCAGGATGGCATCAGGCGCGTGGCGGAGCACCTTGGGCACCACGTCAGCAAAGATGTCCGCGTTTCGGCCCAACAACTGCAAGCGGCTCTCGCCTGGCTTTGTGGAGACACCGGCTGCCAACACAACGATACGGCTACCAGCCAGATCGACATAATCCCCAGCCCGCACCTCGAGCGAATGGGCAAAGGGGACGGCGTGAAAGATGTCATCTGCCTCAGCCCGGGCGCGCTTCTTGTCGATGTCCACCAGCACGATCTCGCGGCCCACACCACGCAATACCATAGCATAGGCGGCGGTAGATCCGACCATCCCTGTTCCTACAACACCGATTTTCATGGTCTCCTCCACGCATTCATGCCAGGCCGTCACCCCGGTGTGCTGCCGCAATCAGCTCCTCACGCCGCCGCCGGTATTCGACGATGGGACGGTCCCCCTGGATCATCTTTTCACCAATCCTGAGACCGGACGGCTGTGGCTGGTGAGTTTCCACCACCCGCCGATCCTCGTGCAATACCCGCCGGTTAAAGGGCATCGCCGCCCAGGCCACCAGATTTCGCAGCACAGGTACAGACAGAAACTTCTGGTAGAAACGCAGGTAGAAAAGCGTGTGCCCCTTGTCCACCGGCGTTATGGCAGCGACGACGCGCACATCCGGGCTGATATAGTTCTGCCACAGATTGGGAAAGATGAACTCCAGCTTGAATTCCCGATCGGTGGGCGGCACCTCCACCTCGCTCGGTCGCTTCGGAGGCGTGCCGTCGTCCTGCCGGTTGAAGGTGTAGACATAGAACATGTCTTCGCCAATCCACTCCATCCCAGGGCCGTCAACCAGTGTGCCTATGCCGCGCCCGATGGTATTTTCATGGATGAACGGGACGTGCACCACGTCGAGCTGATTCTCGATAGCACGCGAGTAGTGGGCATCCCAGAGGTCGTAGATCGTGGCGTAGGCAAAGCTGTCGTCTATGTCCTCGAAGAATCGCGGCGGCTTGAGGTCCTCAGGGGGATCGTTGCCCCACCACACCCATATGAAGCCGTGCGCCTCGTGGGTCGGGTAGCCTTGGGCGCGCAAGGCCTTGGGCACAGGGCCAAGCCGGCCATTGGCTGGAATCAGGACACATCGCCCGGAAGGATCGTATTCAAAGCCGTGGAAAGGACATTGGATGTGCCCATCGACGACCTGCCCTTTGCTGAGCTCAACGCCACGGTGAGGGCATTTGTCGCGGAGGCAGCCCACCTTGCCCGACTCGTCGCGCCAAAAGACCATCTTCTCGCCCATGCGCGTCACGCCCACTGGCTTGTTCTTGACTTGCTTCGATTCCATCAGAACATACCACTGGTTCGGGATCATGCATTCTCTCCTAGAGAGTCTTGGACGGATGCCTGCATAAGGATCTTTGGACGTTTCTGACAGCGCCCTGCGGAACGGGCGATTTCCTGTTAGGCTTTTGCGTCTTTGTCATTCAACGCATCAAGGACAGCCAGAATCTCCGAACTTGGCGGAATGTCGGACATTGCATCGCCGTAATGCTTGTACCGTACCACCCCGGCCTTGTCGATGACCATCAAGGCTGGCATGCGGCCCATCTTGAGCAGCTTGATCTCCTGACCATAGCGTTTGGCAATAGTGTGCGAAGGGTCTGCCAGCCCGATAACAGGCATATCCTCCTTCTGCCAGAAGTCTCTGAATGCAGACTCGGTATCAGGCCCCACAACCACCACCTTGGCGTCTCTGGACACAAATTCCTGGTAGTCTTGGCGCAACTGCGCCATGTGCCTGCGGCAGAACGGTCACATGAATCCCCGGTTAAATACCAGCACCACGTGCCAGTCGCCTTGAAAATCAGAGAGGGTAACGCTATGTCCCTCGGTATCCGTTAGGGTAAAGTCCGGAGCGGTTTCGTTGTCTTGTATCTTGGTCATTGTTCCTCCAGTAGGGTATTGTCCTGGTGACGTTACCTGGCCGTCTAGGAGGCGATTGGTTGCCCTTCACCCGTTGCTTCGCCGACTAGTTCCCCGAGCCAGCCAACGACTGGGTCATCTTTGCCCAGTTGCTCGGTGGCTGCCTCTAGATAAGCTTGCAGATAGGCAGACATGGACCCGTCCGGTACCTGGTAGTTCCGGAGCAGACCTCTAACCCACTCCAGGTCGGTGCCCAGGAAATGGATATCTCCCAGGGCCAGAGCTGCATCGATATTCAGTCCTATCTGCTGATTGGCCATGGCCAAATGCTGGTGGGCAAGGCCTCCCCCTTCCAGCTTCCGGATGAGCTGGGCCTCGATCAGCGCCCGGCGTTCCACAAAGCGGTCCCGGGCTTGGCGATAAGCCTCCGGCGTCTCCTCTGCGACAGGCACCGGATGCGGAGCAGTCATCAGGGACTCAACAGCCTGAGGGGCAGCCTCCAGGACCTCGCCCAGGAAATGCCCCGCGACGCGTCTGCGGAGTGCGGGGAGCATGTTAAAGACAAGACCCCCATACGCCATTGGCGCCTTTTCCTGTCGCAGGAGCTGAGCCACTTCGACCAGTTTGGCAGCCGTATGCAGCCGCTGCGCAGCCATAATCACCAGGTTTGGTTTGGCTGCCGTCACCATCGTCTCGAGTTGTTCTATGGGTACGTTGGCGCCCAGATACAGGACTTGCCAACCGCGGCGGCGCAGGAGAAAGGTAAGCAAAAGGGCACTGATGATATGATATTCCTCCGGCGGGCAGGCAACCAGGATTCGGCCAGGACGGGAGGGGGGAGGGGCAGCCATTACCAGGGCCTCCAGCCGGCGCACGATCAGTGCTGAGCAAAAATGCTCCTGTTGCACTGTCACCTCGCCTTCGTACCAACCCTCACCTACCTGGGCCGCAGCTCTCTGCAACACCTCCACTGCCACCGCTTCCGGTGGATAGAGAGCGAAAGCCTGATTCAGGATCAGCGCGGTTTGCTGTTCGTCGTACGACAGGCAGGCCTGTAGCCAGTCTTCCCGCATCTGCTTTAGTGTTTCACCCGCGGCATAGGGAGAAGGGGCAGCGCTAGTATGTGGAGCAAAGGCTGTCACCATCTGCAAGGGATCATGGCCTTCAGCTTCGACCTGCCGCCACTGCTCCACCGCACGTTTGATGCTGAGACCCTCTTGCTGGCGCGCCACGAGCCAATTAAGGGTGTCAATGTCGTGCTGTGAGTAGAGCCGGTGCCCACCGCTGCTTCGGGCAGGTTTGGGCAAGCCATAACGGCGCTCCCAGGCACGCAGGGTATCAGGTTTGATCCCCGTCTGCCGCACAAC
>Ga0207796_1000728_pt1 | contig 12335 bp, 3 predicted proteins | sample Pon1CUnioCityCA_6_FD_187274 | JGI IMG/M metagenome (GOLD analysis project Ga0207796, IMG submission 187274) | Marine sediment microbial community from Union City, CA, USA - Pond 1C Sediment 1 (SPAdes) | ecosystem: Environmental > Aquatic > Marine > Intertidal zone > Salt pond sediment ...
CCATTATCGTGAACAACGTCATCACAGGCAATCATACCAGCAACACCACGCTGATGACAGTTGAGCCACTTGGCGGAGGCGCGTGCAGCCGTGGGGGTGGGATCTACTTGCTGCGGGCCCCGGCGACCGCCGTGATCAGCGACAACTTGATCTCCCACAATGTGGCGGACGGGTCTGGCTGCGGGCATGGTGGTGGCGTTGCACTTGAGGAATCCGACGCATGGGTGGTCAGCAATACTATCGAGCATAATCTCGGTGGCGGCTCGGCGGGCGCGGGTGGCGGCATATACGTTCTACAAGGTGGGCCTGTGGTTTCGGGCAACACGATGGCCTTCAATGCTGCTGGCGAATCTGACTTCGGCTATGGGGGTGGGCTGTATGTGTTTTCGGCGATTCCGGTGATAGTCGAGCACAATTTCATCGAAAACAACTGGGCGCTCAGGGGTCCTGGAAGCACAGGCCTGATCAGCCGCGGGGGCGGCATCTACTATGCGGGCAGATCTACGATACGAGCCGTCATCCAGGACAATGTGATCTGCGATAACATTGCCTCGCTCTTCTCCCAGACCGGAATGGGAGGAGGGGTCTACCTGGAGTCTGCTGTCGAATCCTCCATTGTGGAGGGCAACACGCTGTGCGGGAACGTCGGGGGCTACAACGGCAGCGGCTATGGGGGCGGCATTTGTGCGGTCGGGTGTGACATCACCATCGATAAGAATCGCATCATCGAGAATGAGGCAACGCACTCCGGCAACAATCTGGGGGAGGGCGGCGGCATCTACGTCACGGGTGGCGATGTGGTGGTGCACAATAACGTGATCACGGGCAACTTCGGCGTCTACTTCGGCTGGCCCTGCACCGGGCAGGGATTGGGCGGCGGCGTATCGGCGGACGGAGCCGACATCCTGGTGCACGAAAATGTGATTGCGGACAACGTGGCTACCCAGGCAGAGAACGAGGGGCAAGGTGGGGGCCTTTACGTGAATGGTGGTACTCTCGTTGTGGAGCAGAATACCATCGAAGGGAACGTGACTAGCCGGGACGGTTTTGGCGGCCAGGGAGGCGGTGTCTATGTTGTTGGCAGCTCGAATGCCGAGCTGATGGTCAACGCGATCTGCGGGAACACGGCTGACCGGGACGGCGGCGGGATCTCGCTTCACGAAAGTGACGGCGCCGTCGTCCGAGGGAACCGCATCTGCAGTAACACAGCCCGGCATCGGGACGGCGGTGGGATGTATGTCGGAGACAGCCACGGCCTCGAACTAGCGCAGAACACAATTCTATGGAATCGTGCCGATCAAGGGGGTGGCCTGTACCTCTACGGTGGCGGCGGGGATGTGCGGTCGCTGCGGCTGCAGAACACGATTGTGGGGGAGAACGAGGCCGCCGTCGGAGGAGGGGTGTACGTCAAGGGTGTGCATGCCGACTTCCTGCACACGACGCTAGCCGTGAATCAGGCTGGCTGTGGGAGCGGTGATGGCATCTACGTCACCAGCGGCAGCGCCGATCTGGCGAACACGATTCTGGTGGGTCACGATGTCGGCTTCTATGTCTCGGGAGACAGTACAGTCACGCTGGAAGCGACACTGTGGGGCGATGGGGGATGGGCAAACGGGACGAAGTGGGACGGCCCAGGGACGGCAGTGGCGGAGCCGCCCAACCTGGACATGGATCCTGGTTTCGTCGATCCGGTAGCGGGGGATTTCCACATTGTGGCCGGTTCGGCTGCCATTGGCGAGGGCCTCCCGACCGGGGTGGTGGAGGACATCGACGGAGAGCCGCGGCTAGCTGAGCCCGATCTGGGCGCCGACGAGTATGTGGTTCCGGGGTTTCTGCCCTTGATACTCCGCGTCGGTGGTTAAGGCGGAGGGACGGCAGCCGTGTCTTTGGACTGAGGACAGGCACCCGGCTGACCAGGACGGCTGTCCCTTGAGGCCGCCCTCTCAGTGGAGCCACTTCGGGCCGCCCTGTGATGGTGCGCCAAGCACAGGAAGGTCAAGGCCCGCGCCCCTTGACGGGCCCGAGCGTGTCGGTCTCGCGCAGCCCTCGCTTGTCAGGGGAGATTGCGGCTTTTCGCGCCAAGATGGTGGGTGGGTCCGGCGCGACCGTTCTGATGTCGCAGTCAGGTAGTGCCCGGTGCACCTTGAACGCGCCGTGGAAGAGCCACTGCGCCGCAGCAGACCCTGAAGGTGTCCGGTGATCCATGTCACCGTGTCGCGCTGAGCGAGTGAAATGGCCCCTTCGGACGTCTGTCGGTTTCCTGTCTGCCTAAGCCAGCCCGTCAGCATCCTCCTCTTCTTCCCCCCTGACGTCCTCAAACCTGATGACACGCGGCCCGCAATGTGGTATACTGTGGATGGGTAGCCGTCCGCGGGTGTAACTGCTGCATGTCGGGCATCATACCCCCTTCATTGCCGGGGCCACACCGGCGAAGCCACGGGTGTGAAGAGAGCTCTCACCATTGACAACCAACCCGCTTCCTAAAGGAGTTGTGCCGGCCATGGATCCGCGCTGGCCTTCAGGTTGTTGGCGGGATGGTCAGTCGCTTCGAACGCCACGCGGGAGGACCTACCCGCTCGCTGGCTACCGCGTCCACGATTGGGATCCTTCCTTGTTCCGGCCGACCAGAGTTGAAGCTCCGTGTAAGAACGGCGTATCCCCGGCTAGCCGTCCTCTTCGTGGGGACGATGCAGCCGAGATGTACATCCTGTGTGGTGTGGCGGCAGGGGCAGGGAAGGGGCTCGTGACGGAGGGACGATCCAATTGCGGACCCTGAGGCTTGTGGCGGGCCTCAAGCTGGGAAGACGGGGTCGGTTTGGTTCGATGGGGAGGGTAGGATCAAGGCACCTGGGTGATGCCCGGTTTGTGGGTGGGGGTCGGCCCGTGACGTTGAAAGGAGACCAGAGATGAGGACGCGTGAGCGCCGGGTGAGGAATGGAGCTCTGGTACTGGCAGCGGCAGTGATGCTGCCCCTGGTCGTGGTGATGGCAGAGGGCAGAGGATCAAATGAGGGGGTGGTGCGACAGCGTGCCACCGCCACGGGCTTCCGTGGGCAGGCGGACGCGTGCGTCACCGCCGCCGCAAGCCGCGGCGTGGAGGCGGAATCCGATACAGAGACGGGCTTGAGGTTGACTTCCGTCGGCCGGGTCGTTGCCGGGGAAAGCCCGAGGACTCTCGCTCAGGAGAACGGCGATCTGGACGTTCCAGACGCTCACTCGAACCCAGGCGCGCAGAGCGGCAGTCCGGTGTGGCGGACGGAGACCGTGGACGGCGCGGGAAACGTCGGTCTGTATACGTCCATCGCGTTGGACGTCGAGGATCGCCCTCACATCAGCTACTACGATGGTACAGACGGTGCGCTGATGTACGCCCGGCATGACGGCACGCGTTGGATCACAGAGACTGTGGATGCTGAGGCTGGTGATGGAGGCGGTCACACGTCGCTGGCCCTTGACGCTGCTGGGAGGCCACGGATCAGCTATTGCCGCCGGGACTCGACACCGTTCGGCCCCGCGCCCGTCACGTACCTCCGGTATGCGTCCTACGATGGCGCTGCCTGGCAGCTGGATACCATCGAGAGCATCGGGGCTGATGGAGGAGACACCTCTCTCGCGCTCGACTCGGAGGGGTATCCCTACATCAGCACCTACAGCTCGGATAATGGCGCCCTTAAGGTAGCCCAGCTGCTGAGGACAGTGGAAGAGCCGACGTGGGTCTCTGAGGTCGTCGACGGGTTTGTGCACAATGTGGGGCGGCATACGTCCATAGCCGTGGGGGACGACGGCTGCCCGCGGGTCAGCTACGTCGACCTGACGCACCACCACCTCAAGTTCGCGCGGTGGCACAAGGGGGACTGGCAGATCGAGACAGTGGACGGCGAGCATTACGTGGATGGTGCCACATCACTCGCCCTGGACGCGGACGGGCGACCGCGCATCAGCTATCACGACGCCGAGATGGGAGTGCTCCGCTATGCGCTGAGCGACGGGCTCGGGGAGTGGAAGACGGGCTTGGTTGATGGCAGCGCTGAAGTTGGCTGGTACAACTCTCTTGATCTGGGCGTCGATGAGGAGCCCTGGATTGGGTACTACAACGCAACCGATGATGACTTGAAGGCTGCATGGTTGAACAGCGGTGGATGGATCTCCCGGACGGTAGACAGCGGCGGCATCTGGGATGACCTGGGACGGTATGTGTCCCTGAGGCTGGATTCGATTGGGAATCCCCACCTGAGCTACTACCATGCGGCCGGCGGCGACGTTCTCATTGGCAATCTCAAGTACGCTGCCTTCGACGTGACGGCGCCCGTCATTGTGTCCGGCCCCGTGGTGCTTTCGACGACACAAGCCACCGCGCTGATCGCGTGGGAGACCGACGAGGCCTGCGACAGCGAGGTACGGTTCGGCTCCAACGCGGGCGTCTACGACTTGCAGGTGGAGCAGCCCGGTCTGGTGGAGATGCACGAGGTGAAGTTGACGGGGCTCCAGCCGTCCACAGTCTATCACTTTCTGGTTCGATCCACCGACGCGGCTAGGAACGCCGTGGTGAGTAGTGAGCTTTTCTTCGAGACGGTTCCCATGCCAGACGGGGAACCTCCGAGTGTCTCGACGATGACGCTGACCCGGGGGGCTTTCGACATCTACACCATCACGGCACCCGTGAAGGATGCAGGCGGGGTGGAGCGGGTTGCCTTCTACATGGACGACGTGTTCATCGGGAGCGACTACGCCGGCACGTCGTCGCGGTACGCTGTGCCGTTCGCTCCCTACGAAATGGGCCTATCGCGGAAGGACTTCTTCTCCGGGCACACGTTCGAGGTCCGAGCGTTTGACCACTTTGGGCACGAGCAGGTGCTTCCAGAGTGGCTCGAGCCCCTGGCGCCGCCGATGGAGGGCAGTCTGGTGATCGAGGAACCGGTCCCGGGGTACATATACTACATCGACGGCGACGAGACACCGACGGGAGCGTTGATACGGATTCGGGCGCGGGCAGCGCAATACGACTGGCACTGCCTGTGGGACATGTTGACGGTAGGCGACGACGATAGTCAGGAGTCATTTGAGGGGGGCGGGGCGCAGGCTCTCTCCTATGACGCGTCGGCGTGGACTCCAATGGTCACCCAGACTCCGATCGACCCGATCGGATGTCACGAGCTAAGGACGCAGCGTCCCGTGTCGTATGTTTTGATCTACGCGGACGATCAGCTGATCCGCACCTCGTATCCGACGGCGGATGATGACTTCAGCCATGGTCACAACTGGTTAGCGCACGGGCTGAGCCCGGGGTCATACCAGATCCGGGTGGAAGCCTACAACGACGCCGGCCAGAAGCTCGTCCGGCATCGGCAGGTGGAGGTCGTGCAAGGGGCAGGGCTGGAGGTGAGTCGATCTGCTGCCCGGATCGACAATTATCTGAGCGTTAGCCTGACGATCACCAACAACGCGCCAATTGGCGCTGTGTTGTTGAACGTGCGGGATACCGTGCGAGGGTTCCAGCCGATCAGAAGCTCGCTGGCGGATAACGACGACGCGTTCGAAGTGACCACGCATTGCTCACTGGACGCCGACGAATGTGATGTCGACATCACACCCGCCGGTTGGGTGAATAGGCTTGATCCGGGAGAGAGCCTGACGGTCAGCTACCTGGCGGTGCCCATCCTGTACCGCAACGCATCCTGGTCGCACGCCATAGGCGCGGAGCCGGTGCAGATCGAATACCATGACGACCAGGGGGACCACACGCGCGATTTCCACGTGCCCTGTTACACGACGGAGGACGGTGGCGTGAACCCGGTTCTGATGGCCAAGTTTGCCTCCAATTACCTGATCGTGACGAACCCCTTCTACCTGCGCGCCCAGAACTACGGTCAGAACGAGGAAGTTGACGTGCTTCTGTCGACGATGGCGAAGCTGGCGCTGCTCAAGGGCGGGATTCTGGGCTATACGTCGGGGTATGTCTCCGGGGAGGACGTCTGGGACCCGGCAACCACCGAACGCTGGATCGAGTGGTGGGGCGGGATGATGGAGGGTAGCGATGGTTCCGCGCGCGGGTATCTATCGAACGGCTATCTGCTCATCGTGGGCGAGACGGAGGTCGTCCCCTCCTGGCATCAGTATGGGTTCAGCGTTGACTGGTCGAACAGCCCGACGACCCACGACGTGGATCTGACCGATCTTCCGTATGCGGATACCGGAGGGAGCGGCGCGCCAGAGTTGATCGCCGGGCGGCTCATAGGGGATAGTGCGGCCGAACTGACAGCACAACTGGAGGCCAGCATCGGCGTCTATACGGGCGATTCGGACCACCTCTTCGGTCGCGATCGCGCTCTGCTGGTGAGCGGGACCGGGTGCTGTGAAGGTGACATGGTGAACAACGTCAATGACGTGGAGGGCATTCTAGTACAGCGAGGGTTCTGGTTTCCGTCCAAGATACACTGGCGGGATCACATAAGTACCACGCGTGTCTCCGTTTTCACGGACCGGGCGAATGCCGGAGAATGGGACGTGTACTTCCTTACGGCCCACGGCAGCGCCCAGTGTTGCGGGGAGCTGTGTGGCTGGCATCTAGACGATGTTGATTTCGGGCAGCGCCACCCCTTTGTATACGGGTCCTCGTGCTCAACAGGCCATTACGAGCACGGAGGGTTGGCAGAGCGTTTCCTGGAGCGCGGGGCGGGCGTCTACCTGGGCTCGACCCAGGTCTCTGCGGTGACGCAAAACTGCACGGCGAGCCGCTGGATGTTCGACAGCTATTGGGGCCCGGGGGACACGGTGGGCAGGGCCTTGCGGGACCTGAAGCGGAATCGTTGGGGTCACGGTGAATACTGGACGCTGTGGGCGTGGGAGTACAACCTGTACGGCGACCCGGCTTTCGGCGCGGTACCGCCTGCGGCAGTGACCAACGCTGGGAAGGCGACCGGACCGCTGGGTGCTCCCACATCGCCGTTGTCGATCACTGTGCCTGACTACCAGGTGAGCGAGGTCGATGGGCTCGACCGCGTGGAGATTCCCGGCGGGGATCTGACGGTGGTCGAGGGCGAACCGGAGGTTCCTATCTGGGCCGAGACCTTCGACTATCCGCCGGGACAACAGGTGCAAGCAGTGACGCTGATCGACCGGGCGGGTCTGGTCTTCACCACAGGGCTGACGCTGCCGCTGGCCTATCAGGGTGTCGCCTGCTCATCAGCAGTTGTCGGGCGAGAACGCGCCAGGGCGGAGACCGTGGGCTGGTATCCCGAGGACGTGTATGACTGGCACGTGATCCAGCATCAGGACGGCAGCTCCACGCTGACCATCGTGGTCTATCCCTTCTACTACAATGCCCAGACGATGGGTATCCGCTTCTACAAGACCTACAGCTTCGGTGTGGACGTGATTACGTCTACTGTGAACGTGGAGTTGCTGACTACTGACAAGGACGTGTATGCCCAGAACGAAGATGTCCAAGTGGATCTGTGGCTGAACAACTCGGGGGATCCACAGGACGTGATCGTGGACGCGGCGGTGGTGGAGGAGGTCTCGGGCGAGGTTGTTGACGGTCTGATGCTGAAATCGCTGCACCATGTACAGGGACTCGCCTCCTGGGACACGGTCTGGGACAGCGGCAGCGCGCAGCCCGGGGCGTACGCGATTGAAGTGGAGATCCGCGATGACCTAGGAAACGTGCTTGACCGGACCACTCGGAGGTTCGAGCTGGGAATTCATGCCGGGGAGGTGACGTCGTTTAGCGTCACGCCGGCGATGTTCAATCTCGGGGACACCCTGGACATCTCGATGATCTTCAGCAACACCGGCACGGTGCCCATAACGGGCACGGCCGTCGTGGAGATCCAGCACTCGTCCGTTCTCACGATGGGAACGGCATTGACCCGAACCATCGCCAACCTGGGGCCGCGCTCGGACGTGGTGCTTGAGGACGAGTGGGACACGTCGGGGGCCGAGGAGGGTGCGTACCAGGTGCGCGGGTATGTGCTGTACCACAGCACCTCGACCGAGCCGGCATCGGTGCTGGTCGGGACGCAGGCGCGGATCACCTTGCCCCTTGTTCTGAGAGGCCAGTGATGAGGGGCTGACCAGTGCTGGGACCTCTTCTCGGCGATGAGGCGCTTCAATCGGGGCCGGAACAGGCGACTCGTCGCAGCGCCCTTGTCAATGGCGGTCACCCCGATTCAACCGGCTGGAAGGATGCTGCGGCGAAGCCCCGAGTTGGCGGGTGAGGAGGGCTAGCGGTTGCCCGCATCGTCCCATAGAACCAGGGCCTGCGGCGCGCTGCCGGCGTCGTCCCAGCGCAGCAACTCCGGGGGACCTTGTTGGTCCCACGCCAGGCGGAGGAAGGTCAGGGCCTCGCGCCCCTGGATGGGGCCCTGTCTCCGGTAGAGGCGAACCCAGGCCCCGGTGTTGACGTACCAGGTGTCGCCGAGACGCTTCAGAGCAGGGCGATGATTGTGCCCCATTGCGATGACGTGGACCCGGTGCCGGGCCCCCAGGATGTGCTCCAAAGCGAATGCCGCGTCCATCAGCTCGTTCTGTTCCAGCAGGTCGGAAATGCTCTGGCTCAGCCAGAGGCGGAGAAGTACGGCGAGGAGCGCGGCGGCTACGTAGACGCTCGAGAGCCAGGGGCGACCAGCGTCTGCGAAGAGGGTCATGCCGGCGAGGCCCAGGAAGGCGCCGGCGATGAGCAGTGTCAGAAGCCAGATCAGCCCCCGCAGCAACGCGCCAGCCCACGGGAGCCAGGCGGACGATACTTTGTCCTGCGCCAGTGCCTGGATCTGCTCGACGATCGGGGGCGGCAGCGGTAACGTGTCCGCATCGACCCGGGAGTCTGCCGGATCCGACCGGTGCAACGTTGAGGTCACCGCTTTACGCCCCATGAGCCAGAGTGCCTTGAGGAAGGTCCCCCCGCGGCCCACCAGAACCTGGAGCGTCTTGATGGGGTCCTTGCGGAAGGCCCAGCTCAGGTAGCGGGTGAGGGGCTTGATGTTGTCGGCGAAGGGGTGGATGTCCTCCACGCGGTTGAACAGATAGCGGACGAAGAGGCTGCCCCAGGGGAGTTCAATGTGCTGGGGGTCGTTCGGTAGCACGGGATTCAGTAAGTCCCGGAAGTGGTTGAGTGGGTCATACTGACCGCCGTGCTCGACGTAGATGCGCTCCGGCTCGTAGTAGAGCCAGGGATAGAAGTGGATTCGCTCGCGACAGGTGCGCAGTGGCGCCGGCGGATCGCCGCCCTGCCGTGACCACTGTTGGGTGCGGGCGCGGTTTGTCTCCAAGATGAAGCAGTCCTGGACATGGTGCCAGTGGAGCTCGGCGTCGTGGTTGCCCCGGATAACGGCGATGTGATTTCCACGGGCCACGAACCAGCCCAGGGCGGCGAAGAAGTTTGGGTGTCCTCTGGCGATTTGTTTGAGCTTCCACGCTGATTCGAGGGCTGCGGTTCCCAGGCCGTAGGTCCGCTCGTGTGGCCTGAGGTCGTTGTGGCTTTCCACGCCCTTGACCGTCCTCAGTGGCCTGCCCTCGGGCGGCAGGGAGAGCACCTGCAGGAAGTCGAAGATGTCGCCATTGAGGATGAGGAGCCAGGGGCGGCCCCCGAAGCGCGGCTGGTCCTTGATGCCCTCATGGTAGTGCAGGAAGCGAGCGAAGGCGTCGTCGCGGAAGAAGTCCTCGAGTCGAGAGGTCTTACCGGTTGTGGGGTTCCGTCCTGCGCTCAGATGGAGGTCGCTGACGATGAGGATGTTGAGGTCCTGGTTCATGGGGTTCCTTTGTCGGGCCGTGGCTGGTCAGGAGACCAGCCACATCGTGTGGGGAGAGTGCTTACGACAGCGCGTGGGAATAGCGGCCAGGACAGCGCGTTGAAAGACAAGTCAGAGCGCATGGAGGACCAGCCACGGCGTGTGGCGAGACGGGTCACGACCGTGCGGGGGGAGACTGACCGCGACGGCACGTGAGGCGATTGGTCATATCGGATGGGCATGTGGCACTCATTGGGTCCCGAACCGGGGATCCGCTGTGACGGTGCGCCGGTCAGACAGCTCCTTCTGGATCTGCCGATGACGCTCTCGGGTGAGGGGATAGCGCCAGGCCACGGCGATGGCTCCCAGCAGGATGACTGCCGGTGCGACGGCGATGATGAGCCGGATGGCGGTGAGGGCCTGCGGCGTTTGCACCGCCGCCTTTTCGACGTAGCCGGTCCATGCCAGGATGGGGCCGATGGCGGCGAGGACGAGCTTGGTGGAGAGTTTCCGGACGAAGACCTCGAAACCGGCATAGATGCCCTCCTGCCGGCGGCCGCTGTTCAACTCATCCACGTCGAGGGTATCGGCACTCATCGCGTTGGGGAGGGCGTGGGCTGCTGCAATGCCCGGCCCGACCAGGATGGCGATCGGGTAGACCAGGTGTCTGGCTCCCTGCGGCACGAAGAGGAGGGCCACCATAACTACTGCCCAGGACGCCGTTGCGATGACGAAGGCGGTCTTCTTCTCCCACAATCGGGTCATCCAGAGGACCAGAGGCAGGCTCAAGGCAGCGCTGGCCAGGAGGACGGCCTGAATCAGCGATGCCTCCATGGTCTTCATCCCAATCCAGTAGATCAGATAGTAGGCAAAAACGGCGGAAGCGACATCGACGGGGATCCAACTCATGATCCGCATCCCCAGCGTATACCGCCACTCGCGATTGCGGAGGACGAAGCGCAGGCTCTCCAGCGGAGAGGGGGGAGCCTCCACCTGGAAGCCCACACGTTCTCGGGTCCCAAGAAAGCTCACCAGGATCGTGACGACGAACACGCCGCTCGAGAGGATGCCCATGGTGCGAAAGGCTGCCTGTTCATCCGGCGCAGCATCCAGCACGAGGGAGAACCCCACGGCGGTCAGTAGGCCGGCGAGGATGGAGAGGAACATGCGGTAGGAGACCAGGGAGGTCCGCTCGTCATGGTCGAGGGTTAGCTCGGGCGTGAGGGCATAATAAGGGCAGCTGACGATGGTGACTGCGCTGTCGAAGAGGATGTAGATCAGGGCGAAGTAGAGAGATTTGAGCAGCTGATCGTCGATCGGTGGCACAATCCACATCAGGGCGAACATCACGCCATAGGGAAGGGCCCCGAACAGAAGGTACGGTCGGCGCCTTCCCCAGCGGGTACGGGTCCGATCGGAGAGGAGACCCACCAGCGGATCGTTGATGGCGTCCCATATCCCGCCGACGAGGACGGTCAGGCCGGCGAGGGCCGGTTTCAGGTGTGCCACATCGGTGAGGAAGAAGAGGTACCAGAAGGGGATGATGGTGCCCGGGCCGGCCGAGTGGGCGATGTCGCCCAGGCCGTAGGCCAGTTTTGTCCAGAAGGTCAGTTGTTCGTCGTTCGGCAGATTGTCCGGCGTCTCCTCACGAACTGTCATGGGTTCACCTCGCAATGGGACGTGAGATGCGGGCCTGAAATTGTCACACGAGCACAGATTGGTCGTAGCACCGTCGCCTGGAAGATCGGGTGCTTCCCTGTCTCTGAGGACTCCCGTTTGAAGAGGGGTCCGCAAGGCACAGCGTGATTTGGGACGGTCGTGGGATTTGGAAGGCACGCATCGAACCCTACTGGCCGGGTGTCAGGAAGGCCTCCAGGGCCTCTTGCCAGGGCCGCAGGCGGATACCCAGCGCGGCTGCGGCCGTGTTCGCTAGAGGAGCGAAGCGCGGGGGCGTGGAGTCACGCTCGAACGCGTCGAGCGTAATAGGCTCCACCGGCACGTGCTCCCGCCCGCTGATTTGGAGGATTTCCCGCGCGAACTCGTGGCGGGAGGCGTACCCCGTGTTCGTGAGGTGGTAGACGCCGTAGGCCCCGGTCTGGATGAGCGCGGCTAGCGCCGCGGCCAGGTCGGGGGCGTAGGTGGGGTTACCCACCTCGTCCGTCACGACCTGCAGCGCCCCGTGCTGGTCGGCCAACTCGATGATGCGGTGCGGGAAGTTGCTGCCGCCGGGCGCATAGAGCCAGGCGGTGCGGACGATGTAGAAACGGTTGAGGAGATGACGGGTGACCCACTCGCCGGCGGCCTTCGAGCGAGCGTAGGGATTGATGGGGTGGGGCGGATCCCATTCCCGATAGGGGGCATCGGCCGTGCCATCGAACACCTCGTTTGTGCTGACGGTGGCGAGAGCTGCGCCCGCCGCGGCACAGGCCAGCGCGACGTTCTGCGTTCCCAAGGCGTTCACCCGAAAGGCCTTTTCCGGGTTGCGAGCGCATCCATCCACGTCCGTCCAGGCGGCGGTGTGAATGACGACGTCCGGGGCGAAGTCCAGGATGGCGCTCGTGATGGCCTGGCGGTCGGTGACGTCCGTCTCTGGAAGATCGCAACCCTGCAC
>Ga0207796_1000729_pt1 | contig 12329 bp, 10 predicted proteins | sample Pon1CUnioCityCA_6_FD_187274 | JGI IMG/M metagenome (GOLD analysis project Ga0207796, IMG submission 187274) | Marine sediment microbial community from Union City, CA, USA - Pond 1C Sediment 1 (SPAdes) | ecosystem: Environmental > Aquatic > Marine > Intertidal zone > Salt pond sediment ...
GGAATCCATGTACCGGTCCCAGAGTCCAAGGGCGGTCCCGTGATCTCCCCCTGCGGAGAGTATCGGGGCCAGCCTCTGAAGACCGAAGGTATAGGAGGAATCGATGGCGATCGCCCTGGAATAGTGAACGGAAGCGCTGTCCCTCATGTCCAGACGCTCCAGCACGAAACCGAGTTCACCCAGAAGCCAGACCCCCGGCTGGTCCAGTGTTTCCACGGCCTTCCCGTACCAGCGGGCTGCGTCCTCCAGCCTTCCCTGGTCCTCCAGCAGAAGCCCGCGCTGCTCCCATGCCCACACGTAGTTGCTGTCCCTGAAGATACCCTTTTCGTAGGCTTCACCCGCATCGTCGTACCTGCCCTGCTGCTCCAGCACGAGACCCAGTTCTCCCCACGCCCATGTATAGTCCGGATCCTCCTCCAGCGCGTTCCTGTACATCTGCTCAGCGGAGACGTAATCCATAGCGTCCTCGTACAGCAGGCCCATGGCGGTCCAGGCCTCGACGAACCCGGGGTCGGCCTTCACGCATTGCGAGTACCATTCCATGGCCGATCCCGGATCCTCCCGGGCTTCGGCCAGTATGCCCATCCTGTACTGTGCAAAGGCGTAATCGGGATTTACGCTCAGCCCATCCAGGTAGCTGCGCCTGGCCCCGGCTGTATCTCCCAGGGTCTCGAGACATATGCCGATCTCCCCGAGGCACCAGTAATCGAAAGGGTCTCTCCTGCTCAGCTCCCGGTACACCTTGACCGCATCTCCGAACCTGCCCTGGTGTTCCAGCAGCATGCCCAGGTCGATCAGGGACTCGGTATCATCCCCGTACTCGTCGCAGACCTTCCGGTAGATACCCTCGGCTGCCTCGTACCTGCCCCGCAGCTCTGCTATCCAGGCCGCTTCCATAAGCAGCTGTCTGTTCCTCGGCCATATGGACAGGGCGTGTGCCACGGTCTCCTCGGCCATCGCAAGGTCCTGACTGTACCTGTAGACCTCCGATCTCTTGAGCCATATGGATATCCATTCGGGGTCCGCTTCCTCGGCACTTTCCAGATCGTCCAGAGCCTCCCGGTATCGTTCTTCCAGCATAAGGCAGTGGGCCCTTCCAACCAGTCCGAGGACAAGGTCCGGTTCCAGTGCCAGCGCACGTTCGAACCTTTCAAGCGATCCGTCGGTCCCGATGCCGCATGTACTTGCGAGGGCACCCCATGCCAGAGCGGAGAGCGAATCGATGCTAACAGCTCTCTCAGCGTAGCCGGGGGCTTCGGAGTGCTCCAGGGCACCTGCAGAGAACGCAAGTGCCGCCCATGCATCCGCAGAAGACGTGTCGGAGGCAACCGCCTCCTCCGCCTCGGCCATGGACTCCGCCCAGAGCCCCTGAGCAAAACTATCCCTCCATCCGCTGAGGTCGACGGCGGCGAGTATGGAAAGGACCAGGATGGACAAGGCTCAGCCTCCCCTCAGCGACAGGACCAGGCCCGCCAGACCCAGGAACCAGCAGTACCAGGCAAAGGAGGAGAACCTGCCGGCCCTGAGGAACCTCAGGAGGAGTCTGAGGGAGATGTAACCGGTGACCGCCGAAACCGCAAAGCCCACCAGCAGCAGGAGCGGGGCTGTGTCACCCGAACCGGCCTCCCCGAGCTTTAGGAACGCGGCTCCGGAGATGGCCGGGATGGACAGGAGAAAAGAGAAACGGGCGGCCTCCTGGCGCCTTATTCCCGAGAACAGTCCGGCAGATATGGTGAATCCGGACCGGGATATGCCCGGCAGCAGGGCCATGGCCTGGGCAAAGCCCACCAGCAGGCTGCCCCGGGGCGTGGGAATCTTCCTGTCCCCGGCCTTCATGAACCTGGTGGTGAAAAGAACGGTGCCCGTCAGTATGAGAAAACATGAAACGGCGAGAGGACTGCGGAAGAAACTCGTGATACCGTCCTCAAGGAAATACCCCGCCATCGCCGCGGGTATTGATGCCAGGACCAGCAGACCAGCAAGTCCCAGGGATCCCCGGTCACCGCTGAACACACCGCGGACAAGGGCGGCAATGTCCTTCCAGTAGACGGCAAGTACAGCCATCAGTGTACCCGTGTGAACTACTACCTCGAATACGATGTCCTCCTGGGGGACCCTGAGCAGAAGCCCTCCCAGTGCCAGATGGCCCGAACTGGATACGGGAAGGAACTCGGTGATCCCCTGAATGAGGGCGAGCAGCACAACCGCCAGAAAGCTCACTGCTCCAGGAACTCCCTGTGAAGGGCCCTGAGGGCCTCGTCCATTCTCTCAAGGCGGACAAGGGCGGAGATGGTGGCGTGGGAATCCACCGTCTGCAGCATGTCAATGCCCGCCCTGTGCAGGGCAAGGGAGAACCTGGCCATCACCCCCTCCATTCCGTGCATTCCGGCGCCGACTATCGATACCTTGGCGCAGGGGAACTCGGTTGAGTGCTTCAGACCCGCCCTGTCAAGAGCATGCTCGACGGTTTCCCGGTCTTCCAGGGGGACGGTGAACATGGCAAGGGAATCCACCACGCTGAACATGTCCATGGACACACCGGCGGCGGCAACGGTACCGAAGGCCAGGGAATGGAATTCGTGGGCGGGCCGGGAAGAATCGTCAGACACCCTGAACTGCGCGGCGTCAGGTCCCGAGGCCACCCCGGTTATGTACCTTCCGGTCCTCAGAACGAAGGGTTCTATGTCGGTTACCCTGGATCCGCTGGAGTGGGACTTCACCGTTATGCCCATGCCGGCGTCCCCGGCTATCTCCGATGCTCTGGGATGGACGACCTCCGCTCCCTGCCAGGCAAGCTGCCTGAGGTCCTCCGCCGCGATCCTCTCGACCTTCATTGCTCCGGAGACCCTTCGCGGGTCAGCGGTGTAGACCGAGTCTATCTTCTTGAAGAGTATCAGCTGGTCGGCGCCGAGGGCTGCCGCTATCGCGGCGGCCGTTATGTCGCTTCCGCCGCGGCCGAGGGTGGATACCCTGCCGCTTGCGCTCATGCCCTGGAAACCGGCCACTACGACACATGGGCTTCTCTCGAGGGCGGATAGAAGGTGATCCCTCTCCACGGATTCCAGGTCGGCGTCGCACTCCCTGTGATCGGTCCTGAGACCGGCGTTCCAGCCGGTCACGGATGTGGCATCAGTGCCCCCGCTCCGGAGGAGGTCGGCGAACACGGCGGCGGCCAGTATCTCGCCGCAGGCGAGTATGCAGGACCTCTCTTCCGGCCTGGGGTCACCGACCAGTTCCATCAGCGTATCTGTGGAGTAGGGGTCTCCGTCCCTTCCCATGGCTGAGACCACGACGACGGCCCTCCGGAATGCTTTCAGCTCTTCCCTGCAGAGCTCGGCCGACCTCTCCCTGTCCTCCGGAGTGGCCAGGCAGGTCCCTCCGAACTTCATCACGCAAAGACCCATCAGTTCTTCCGTCCCTCCATCACCGAAACTGCCAGCTCGAGGAACCGGGTTTCGGTCTCGTTCCAGTCACTCCTTGCGGCGGCCATCTCGCGGCTCCTGATGCCCATCCTGAGCCTGAGCTCCCTGTCCGATACGAGGGCCGAGAGAGCATCGGCCAGTTCACCCGCGTTCCCGGGCTCGAACAGCCGGCCGTTCTCGCCGTCCACCACCAGCTCAGGAATGGCCGCCACATTGGAGGCGACCACCGGCAGACCCTGCCACATCCCTTCAATGATCGACATGCCGAAGGCCTCCCATGATGCGGGATGGACCAGTATGTCCGCGCTCCTGTAGGCATCCGCCAGTTCCCCCTCCTCGAGTTCTCCGGAGACGTCCACGCTGTCCTGAAGACCCATGTCCCGGATCATCTCCCTCACCGAGGCGGCGTAGGCAGGGTCCGAAGAGGTGCTGCCGGCCAGCCGCAGGCGGAAACTTCCCGGCTTCAGCGTTCCGCACGCCTCCACCAGAAGTCGCTGCTGCTTCCTCGGGGATATGCTCCCTACGCAAAGGCATCTCACGGGCCCCTCTCTCTCTTCCCTAGGCGGGGGCGTAGCCGGCCCCTTCTTCTCAAAGCCGGGACTAATGACCGCTACCCTGCCCGGAGGAACACCCATCGACACGATGGAGCTCCCTGTGCTCCTGCTGTTGGCCCACACCATGTCGGACATTCCCAGAAGCCATCTCACGTAACTCCTGTACAGGGCGGCCTTCAGTTTATTCCCTGCGTCCATCCACTCCAGGTGATGCATCATGTACAGGACGGGCACTCCTATCCTTCCCGCGAAGAGCCTGAGAAGAGGTACGAACTGGTAGCTCTTGGAGACGATCACCAGGTCCGGTCCTGCTTCCCGGACCCTTCCCAGTATGTACCTTGAAGCCTTCAGCCAGTTCCCGGGAAGTCCCTCCGGCACCGTCCTGAAGTGGATCGTCTCGACCTCATATCCATTCGACCTTAATCTGCCTGCCATCCTGAAGTTGAATATGTACCCACCCGAAGTGAAGTCCTTCTTCCCCAGCATAATGAACAGGATCTTCCCTGCCATCCGGTTCCTTCCACATATGCTCCCGGGCGGTCCCCGCCTGAACCTCAAGTATATCCTCTGCGGCAACCGCCGTCACAGTCCCCGGGCCGCAGGCACTTGACAAATCCCGTTACCCTGTTATTTATGAATAGATTCATATTTGGAGGTCATTCATGGGGCTCAGGGAGATCAAGAAGAAGAGGGCCCGCGGGGCAATCCTGGAAGCAGCGAGGGAACTGTTCTTCAGTACGGGCTACGACGGGACCACCGTGGAAGCAATCGCAGCGAAGGCAGAAGTAGCCGTCGGGACCGTATACAACTATTTCGAGTCCAAGAGCGCCATCATACTCGCCATCACGGAGGAGGACACTTCCGCATGCAGCGGAAGGGAGTACACCATATCCGATAACGATCCCCTCCCCGATGTACTGCGCGGTTACGTCCACACTTTCATGGAGGTCCTTTCAAGATATCCGAAGCAGCTCCTCAGGGAACTCATGAGAGAGGCCCTCGGCAGTGCCGGCGGATCCCCGGGCGAGGGCATCATCCGCCAGGACATCACGCTTATGGAGGACCTGGAGGAACTGTTCGGGAGGCTCAGGGCCTCGGGCAGGCTCAGGGATGAGGTCAGTACGGAGATGGCTTCGCTGCTGATATACGGAACGGTCATGACCAGCCTGATATGGTACGCGGCGGATCCTGAGAGGAAGTCGGAAGAAATGATCGCATCCCTGGACGGGATGCTCGAGACCGCGTGTCTCGGACTCGGACCGGAGGGAGAAGCAGGATGAAGACCTTCGCCATTGCAACAGCGGTGCTCCTCATGGCCGGCTCCCTTTCCGCATCGGAGGGAAGGCCGGACATAGACGAACTCGTAAGACACCTCGATCAGCTTTACAGGAGCGAGGACAGCTACTCTGAGATGACCATGGAGATCACTACTCCGAACTGGAGCAGGACGCTGACCATGAAGGCCTGGTCCAGGGGCACCGAAAATACCTTCATCAGGATACTCTCCCCTGCCAGGGAAGCCGGAATGGCCACTCTGAGGATAGGGGACCAGATGTGGAACTACCTTCCCAATACCAGCAGCACGGTGCGGGTTCCCCCTTCGATGATGTCGGGATCATGGATGGGCTCGGACATCACCAACAACGACATAGTCCGGGAGATAACCTACGAGGAGGATTACGAGTACTCGTACCTCCCCGACTCCGCTGCACCGGAGGGTTCGGGGGATGACGTCCTCTATGTTGAGCTTGTGCCGAAACGGTCCACGGCGGTGGTGTGGTCGTCCATCGTCTGCGCCGTCAGGGCTGAGGATCTGATACCCCTGTGGGAGAAGTACTACGACAGCGACGGCGATCTGATAAGGACCATCGGTTTCTCCGGGGTCGAGGAGATGGGGGGAAGGACCATACCGACCCTGATGGAGGTTGTGCCTGCTGACGAGGAGGGTAACAGGACCACCATCGAGTGGACATACGCGGAGTTCGACCAGGGAGTCGACGAGGAGATATTCACCCTTCGGAACCTTCAGCGGGGCGATACGGACTGATATGCTCGCCAAGCTAGCCTGGAGGAACGTTTTCCGTCAGAAGAGACGCACCGTCCTGACAATGCTGACCATGACCGGGGGGTTCGTCCTGTCCTCCGCCGCGATAGGCTGGATGGAGGGCTCCTACGGAAGCATCATCATGTTCTTCACCAACAGCAGGACCGGGCAGATCCAGGTCCATGGCAGCGGTTATCTGGATGATCCCTCCATCTACAATACGGTGGACGACTACATGGAGATAGGGAGCATGATCGACTCCGTACCCGGGGTGAGGACCTGGGCTCCGAGGGTCTACGCCGGCGGCCTGCTGGCGGTGCGGCCGCGCGGGTCGGGTCCCGGCGGGATCTTCTCCAACTCCGCCGCCGCATCGATCACGGCCATCGACCCTTTTATGGAGGACAGGGCCACTGAGTTCTCCTCACAGATGGAAGAGGGAGAGCTTCCCTCTTCCTCTGCCGCGGATTCCTCCTATTCGGCCGTGGGCAACATCGTACTGGGCAGAGAGCTGGCCACAGTGCTCGACGCATCGGTGGGGGATTCACTGGTGATGCTCTCACAGGCGGCGGACGGCGGAAGCGCCGACCGGAAGTACCTCGTCACCGGAATATACAGTTCCGGTAATCCGGACCTCGACAGGAATTCCTGCTACATAACCCTGAATGACGCCCAGCTCCTCTTCGCCCTCAGGGGGAGAGTCCATGAGATAGCGGTCATGACCGATGATCTAGGGGATGTGGACCGACTGACCCGGGAGATAGCCGCGCTGCTGGAGGGCAGGGACCTGGGAGTCGATTCATGGAAGACGTTCGCCAGGGAATTCTACAACGGGATGAAGGCCGATGAGACCCAGCTCAAGATAACCATCTTCATAATCGTCCTGGTGGCTGCAATGGGAGTCCTGAACACCATCCTGATGATGGTGCTGGAAAGAAGGAGGGAGTTCGGAGTAATGAAGGCCCTGGGGACCAGGCCCGGCTTCATCGTCAGAATGGTTGTCCTGGAAGCCAACATCATGGGCGTCATCAGTATCATCGCCGGGTCTGTGATAAGCACCGGCCTGCTCCTTTACCTCTCAAGCCACGGTCTAGTGCTCGACCAGCCCATCAACTACGGAGGCACCGTATTCAGGGAGATGGTCGCCACCGTCAATGCCGCATGCTACTGGGTCCCGGCGCTGTGCGTAGTTCTGACCGCATCCACGGTCAGCATCCCTCCGGCGCTGAAGGCCGCCCATACCAGCGCGGCCAAGACGCTGAGGACGGTGTGACATGTTCCTGCGGATGCTCAAGTTCTCCTGGAGGAACGTCTGGAGGAACGCCCGAAGAACGGTGATAACAGGTCTTGCCGTCGGTTTCGGTCTCGCCTCACTTCTCTTCACCGAGGGACTGATGCAGGGTATGACCGATCACATGGTGGACGCCACCACCGACCCGTGGATGGGAGACGTCCAGATACACAGGGAGGGTTTTCTCGACACGAGGCAGCTGGAACTGACGGTGAACCGGCCGGGGGAGGTCATGGACAGCCTGTCAGGCGACTCTCTGGTGCAGGCATTCACTCCCAGGATACTCTCCCCCGCTTCACTGTCATCGGCCAGGGAGCTGAAACCGGTGACCCTGATAGGGGTGGACGGGCGAAGCGATCCCGGTGTCACGATGCTCAGGGCCGCCATCGACACCGGCAGCTATCTCAGCGGCGACAGCATGGAGATAATACTGGGTCACAGGCTGGCGGAGGACCTGGAGGTGGAACTGGGGGACGTGCTGGTAATAACCGCCGCCGGCACTGACAGCGGGCTCGCCAGCAGCATGTTCCTGCTTTCGGGAATCTGCAATTTCGGAAGCGAGCAGCTGGACAGGTACTCGGCTTTCGTGAACATCCGAACAGCCGGCGACCTTCTGGACCTGGGGGATGGTTTCCATGAGATCGCTATGGTGCTGCCTGACCCGGAACTGGCCAGGGACACCTCTCTGTCGCTCTGGGACAGGTACTCGGCCCACGGCAACTCCGCCCTGGGATGGACCGATCTCTCACCTCAGATAAGCAGCATGCTGGACCTGGTCAACATCAGCATGCTGATAATGTCGGCGATACTGTTCGGGCTCGTGATCTTCGGAATAGTGAACTCGCTATTCATGTCGGTCTACGAGAGGATGTTCGAGCTGGGGATCATGAAGGCGGTGGGCACAAGGCCCGGGACCATAGGCGCAATGGTGGTCATGGAAGCTTTCTGGCTGGGCCTGATAAGCACGGTGATCGGACTGGTCCTGGGCATCCTGCTCATATGGATAACCTCCGGGACCGGTATCAGTTTCGGTGAGATAGAATTCTCCGGCATCACTTTCAGCAGGCCCATATATCCCGACATAGACCCGGGAAGGGCCTGGATGTATCCGGTTTTCACCATCCTCCTGGTCGGACTGGCCGGGATATTCCCCGGAATACACGCCGCCAGACAGAACCCGGCCGAATCCATGAGAAGGAGCCTTTAGAGCAATGGACAACGACATGCGCGATGATGTTATAGTCACAGAGGGGGTCGAGAAGACCTACGATGATTCAGGCGTCCCGGTACACGCCGTGCGAGGGATAGACTACAGGCTTTCAAAGGGTGAGTTCACCGCGATAATCGGACCCTCCGGCTCCGGCAAGACCACATTCCTTAACCTCATGGCGGGTCTCGATACCCCCACGGAGGGCAAGGTCTGGCTCTCCGGCCGGCTGATCTCGGACATGAGCGGAAGGGAACTCTCCGATTTCCGCAGGGACAACATCGGTTTCATCTTCCAGGCCTACAACCTCTTTCCCGTACTCACGGTGGAGGAGAACGTCGAGTACATCATGCTCCTCCAGGGAGTACCGGGGAAGGAGAGGCATGACAGGGTCATGGGAATACTGGAGAAGGTGGGGCTGGCGGATCTCTCAGGAAGACTTCCCCTGAAGCTGTCGGGCGGTCAGCAGCAGAGGGTGGCCGTGGCAAGGGCGATGGTCTCGGATCCCTCACTGGTAATAGCCGACGAACCTACGGCCAACCTGGATTCCGCCACCAGCGGAGAGCTGCTGGACATGATGCGTCAGCTGAACGAGGACACCGGAATGACCTTTCTGTTCTCCACCCACGACGAGATAGTCATGGAGAGGGCCAGGAAGATAGTAGTTCTCAGGGATGGCCGAATAGACGGGAATGCCGATCCGAAGGACTTCCAGTGACCACCGCCATCGTCAGGTGCGCACTCATCGCGCTGCTGCTTGCACCGTCCCTGGCGGCGGAGGGAGTTTCCGGCTCGGTGAAGACCGGGTTTTCCCATACCTCGTTCAGCTCCGCCGATCCCTCCAGGGACCTGCTCAGTTCTTCCCTCAGGCTGTCCTGGGACGATAGTCCGGGCAACTTGCGGATCGAGGCCGCATGGGTACTGACGCCTTCAATGGGGGACCCGCCCCTGGGAGGAGCGGACCTGGAAAGCGGTGATGTCTTCAGGCTGTGGGATCCCGGCCGGGAGATCGTCGGTCCTTCAGATGAGGGTGTCTCGCTGAGCGTGGTGAACGACGTGGACAGGCTGAGCGCAGGTATCAGGACTTCTCTGGCCACCATGACCGCCGGGAGGCAGGCCATATACTGGGGTGTCTCCAGGTCCGTGAGTCCAACCGATTTCCTCGCTCCCTTCCAGTACGGGTCACTGGATACGGAGTACAGGACGGGTATCGATGCGATCAGGGTACGATTCCCAGCCGGAATGATGTCCGAGGTCGAGGCTGGATACGCCTTCGGCGAGGACGCCGATATCGGCAGGAGCGCCATGTGGGTCCGGGGAAGGTTCTACGTTCTTAGCTCAGACGCCACGGTACTGGCCGCAAGGTACCGGGACAACCTCATGGCGGGGGGAAGCCTCAACATCACCGCGGCGGGAGGCACAGCCTGGCTGGAGACCGCTCTGGTATCACCGGGACGATTCACCGGGCAGGGTGCAGGTGAAACTTACTGGAACCTATCGACAGGATACGACAGGAGCTGGCTGAACGCGACGCTCTACGGTTTCCTTGAGTATCACTTCAGCTCTCCGGGGACCGACGATGCATCAGGATACGATGAAGTCCTTTCCGGTGAGGCTGTTGCCCTCGGGGGCGTCTACCTCCTGGGGCGTCACTACGTGTGTCCGGGCCTGAGGTGGAACCCGGCCCCCCTTTGGACGCTCTCGGCAAGCTCACTGGTCAATGTCACCGATCCATCCGCCTACGTCTCCGTTTCCGGAGAGTACAGCGCGGGGCAGAACACTGTCATCGACCTTGGGCTGAACATGCCCCTGGGCAGCAGCTCCACCCTGGGAACCGATATAGGATCGGAGTTCGGAAACTGGCCGGAACTGATCCACGCCAGAATGGGATACTATTTCTGAGATGCCGGCGGCGGTATTGCACGGCAATCCGGCAGAACTTATCTTCCACCATTGAAAGGAGGCAGTGAATGAAGGCTCTGCGGTTCATCGCGGTTATCATCCCCGCCATTATGGTCCCCATGGCATCAGCCGGTTCCCTGCCCTTTTCCAGACCCGGCCTGCTGGACATCCCCACCGCATCGGTGCTGCACCATACCCAGGCGGTGGCAGGCGGTTCGTTCACCGCGTTCAGCTACGAGAAGGCGGACAGTTCCTCCGAAAGCGATTTCGCGGTTGCCGGACATCTCGATGTAGGACTGTTCAACAGAGGTCAGGTTGGAATAACGTGGCTGGGTGAAGCGGGTATCTCGGCCAACGCCAGGGTCCTTGTCTTCAGGGAGAGGATAAGCACGCCGGCACTTGCCCTGGGCTGCCAGAACATCACGGGCCGGGAGGACTACGAGTTCTTCAGGGATGAGGATGACAGTCTCTACCGGTACGAGGAGGCTCAGAACTTCTCCGCGTACGCCGTTCTCTCAAAGAGCCTCGATTACTTCTCCGGAGTCCCGGTATGCCTTCATCTCGGCTACGGGATCGGACGCTTCCGGCAGGGAGAGAACTCCATATCCGACGGCAGGATGTCAAACCCGTTCCGTGGGCTCTTCGCGGGAATGGACTACCATCCCGTCCCCGAGCTTTCCCTAATGCTGGAATGGGACGGAAGGGACGCAGGCATCGGAGCTGCATACGAGCTGAACGGAAGTGTAAGCTTCATGGCCGCCGTCTCGGAATTCGAGCAGCTGTTCGTAAGCGACAGGGACATGACCGACGTGATGCACGCCGCCAAGTTCAGCCTCGGGGCGGAATTCACCTTCGGCCCATTCCTGAACCGCACCACCCTGGAGCCCTACGAGCAGCTTACGGAGGACTACAACCGGGAGCTGCTTGAACAGCTGGAGGAGATAAGGTCCAACGCCAAGTACGAGATAGAGGAGCTGGAGCGCAAGCTCCGCTGATATACCGGAACACTCCCCCGGTCACAGCTCCTTGTTGAGCGTCATTCGCGGAGGTCCCGGACCCTGAACTCCACACCCCTCTTCTTCAGTTCTTCCATTATGAAGTCGAAACAGGTCGCGTTCCTGCCCACATCCTCAGGCGGATGCACCCCGCGGGACCCCCAAAGGCCCCGGGCCAGCATCCTCACTCCCGCCGTGCAGGTGTAGCCGGTGGTCCTGGCCATGGACGTCGTCCCGGAGACCGTGTCGTACCTGTCCAGCAGGTCCCATCTCCTCGTGACAGAATGTCCCCCATCATCCACGGCGTCGACTTCCATTCTCATCACCGTCAGGTCGCGGTCGCCGGGCGCCTGTCTCCATGCGTCGAACAGCAGCTGCGATGTGACTTCCAGAGGTACTATCTCCCCCGAGGGACACCTCAGGGGCCTGGGGGAGAGGAACCCGGTATCCCTCAGCAGCTCGATCCTGCCGGCGTAACCCGGATACCTCAGCGTCTTCTCCACCATCTCCGGAATGCCATCCAGCCTCAGAAGGCTGCGAAGGCCGTCGGTCAGAAAAGCCTCCAGAGTGCCAAGACCGGGAAAGTCCACCAGTTCCGGCTCGGTCAGGGGCGGCAGCGTCAGCACCCTGCCATCCCTGACAAGCCTGGCCGGACGGGTGTACTCCTCCAGGACGTCCGATGGGGAGAAGGGCGCCTGGTATTCCCAGGGGAGCCTGCGCTCCTCGGGAAGCCCCCCGACCATGCAGGAGAAGCTCCTGACCTCCCTGAATTCCTCCAGGGACCGTCCGCAGACGAGGTTGCTGCATCCAGGGGCGATACCGAAATCCACGAGACAGCGGACCCCCTTCTTTCGCGCCAGGACGTCCAGTTCCAGGGCATCCTCGGGAAAGAACGAGATATCAACGATATCCTTTCC
>Ga0207796_1000730_pt1 | contig 12323 bp, 12 predicted proteins | sample Pon1CUnioCityCA_6_FD_187274 | JGI IMG/M metagenome (GOLD analysis project Ga0207796, IMG submission 187274) | Marine sediment microbial community from Union City, CA, USA - Pond 1C Sediment 1 (SPAdes) | ecosystem: Environmental > Aquatic > Marine > Intertidal zone > Salt pond sediment ...
ACGTCTTCCAGGAGATCAGCGTGCACGTGTTGGCAGCTCTCCCCAACACGATGTACCTGGAGTATTTGCCTCTCTGGGAACCGCTTTTCGTTGAGTCCCTGGAGATCTCACAGGGACGTGCTGTGGCGCCCCAGAGACCGGGACTTGGGCTGACGGTCGACTGGGACTTCGTGGATGATCATCGCATAGCCTAGCCGTATTGCCACGGGGCGAGGGGCATCATGGCCTGGTTGATATTCTGAGGAGGTGAGATGTGTCTGGAGTGGCAGAGCAGTTCCTGAAAGCGGTCGATCGGTACATCCGGCCGGGCACTCACCCGGTCGCTGTTTGCTTTTTGAAGGATGGGGATGACGCTCCCGCTGGGTATGCGTACCCAGCGCGCGAATTCGGCGAGCGGATAGCCCTCTGTCAGGCCGTATTCCTGGCGCGCCGGCTAGGGAGTCGTCTCGTGGTCACGGCCGATGATCAGGCGTGTCCGGCTGGCCAACTTGTGATGGGTTATGCGGAGCCACCGGAGTGGTGGTTGGATGGCTACTTCGATCTGGAAGCTCGGAGAACCGCGACGCTGGAAGCCGGGGCGACTATGGCGCGTTCAGTCTTCCGTTTCGAGCCGGGCCAATACGCTGGCGTCGCCATCGGTCCCCTGGAGGATGCCGGCTTCGATCCTGACGTGGTGCTGGTCTACTGCAACACGCTGCAGGCGACGATGCTGGGCATGGGGGCGCGCCACAAGGACGGGGAGCCCCTCCGGCCGATGGTCTCCGCGAGATTTGCATGCGCGGACGCCATCGTGCAGACTGCCTTGACGAATCGTTGCCAGCTGGCGCTGCCGTGCGGTGGAGAGCGGCGATTGGCCGGGGCTCAGAGCGACGAGGTCATTTTCGCCGTGCCATTCGGCAGTCTGGCAGATGTTGTTGTTGGTCTGGACAGCGTCTTCTCGCAGACAGGCACGCTTCACCCCTCGCCCGTAGGGCCGGAAGGGTGGCTGGGCTTGCAGACGCAGCTGCCCGGAAAATACGACAAGCTGTCGCGACTGGTAGGGCTGGCGCCAGACGGCGAGGACTGAAAGGACTCGCCGGTACTGTGGAGATGCCCCGGTCGAGGAGTGTTGGGGGTGTCGGCGCGAGATCGGTTCGACGACCATCTTGATTAGAGAGTAGGGCGGAACGGGAGGTAGTATGAGTCTCCGTACTGTAGCAGAGCTCATGGCCTTGGCGGCGAGGACTGCCCCGAAGGCATCGGGTCGCGATTTCATCGTGACCGCTGTGGTCGAGGGGGACGATTTGAAGCGGCTTGGCGAGGAGATGATCGCCGATGGGGAGCGGACCTCGAGGCCGAATCGAGGTCGAGACGGGCGGAACGTATTGAACTCCGAGATCATGGTGTTGATTGGACTCCAGGACTCGGACGTGTTGGGTCTTGATTGCGGCGCCTGCGGGAACGAGGTCTGTATCGAGCCGAACACCCACGACGGTGAGTTTGGCGGGCCCAACTGCGCGTTGCGTCTGCTGGACATGGGGATCGCGATAGGGTCAGCGGTCAAGATTGCTTCTATGATGAACGCCGACAACCGCATTATGTACAACGCCGGTGTGGTCGCACGGAGGCTCGGGCTGACCGAGGCCGACTTCGTGATGGGCATCCCCCTGGCTGCCACGGGGAAGTCGATCTACTTCGACCGATGATGTGTATGTGCGGCGTGCGCGTCATCGGCTAACAGGTTCGGGCTTGGTGGCTCGGGCCCAGCGTTTCGCGATTGCAGGGCCTGGTCGCAGCTGAGTCCAGTTAGACCAGTCCTCGATCGTGTTCCTGGTGAGCACGGGGAACTGGGGGAGGTGCGAATGTCGAGAGGCAGACTGTTCATTGATGAGGATAGGTGCAAAGGGTGCGGCCTGTGTGTCAGTGTATGTCCTCCTGGGATCCTTCAGCTGTCCGAGGAGCGCTTCAATGTCAAGGGGCATCATCCTGTCGAGGTGACAGACCCAGATGCGTGCACGGGCTGCGCCATGTGCGCGACCATATGCCCTGACGTGGTCTTCACCGTGTATCGACGCAGACGACCCAGTCGGCGTGCCGTTCAGACCGAGCGCGGTCAGGCACCGGCGGGTGCATAGGAGGCAATGGTATGGCAATGGAACTGATCGAGGGTAATCGGGCTTTCGCTGAGGCCGCTGTTCGGGCGGGGGCCGAGGCGTTCTTTGGATATCCCATCACGCCACAGAGCGAGGCGCTGGAGCATCTCTCAAAGCGTCTGCCAGAGCTCGGGCGGGCGTTCTTGCAGGCGGAGAGCGAGATCGCCGCCATCAACATGGTCTACGGTGCGGCGTGTGCGGGCGCGCGAGTCTTGACCTCCTCATCGAGCCCCGGCATCAGCTTGATGCAGGAAGGTCTCTCTTACATCGCCTGTTCGGAGGTACCGGTGGTGGTCGTGAACGTGATGCGCGGAGGGCCGGGCCTGGGGAATATCCAGCCCGCCCAGGCGGACTACTTCCAGGCTGTGAAAATGGCTGGGCACGGCAATTTCCGCATGATCGTGCTTGCACCGGCAAACGTGCAGGAGCTGGTCGACCTGGTGACAGTCTCATTCGACCTGGCCGAGAAGTACCGGACGATCGTGATGATCGCTGCCGACGGGGCCATTGGGCAGATGATGGAGCCAGCCGAACTGCCTCCTCTCTGTCCGGTGCGACCGGCGGAGGAGCGCGCCGACTGGGCGTTGACTGGTGCTGCGGGTCGAGAGCCCAACACCATTACGTCGCTCTATCTGGGAGCGGAGAACCTGGAGAGGGTGAACCTGCGGCTGCAGGCAAAGCTCAAGGAGATCGCGGCCAACGAGGTGCGCTGGAAGGAGTACGAGACTGACGACGCGGAGCTTCTGCTGGCGGCTTTTGGTACTGTGGGGCGCATCTGCCAGAGCGTGGTGCGCGAAGCTCGGGCGAAGGGCCTACGAGTGGGTTTGATCAGACCGATCAGCCTCTGGCCCTTCCCAAATGCGCGCATCGCGGAACTGGCGGAGCAAGTTAGGGGCATCTTGACGGTGGAGATGAACGCCGGACAGATGGTCGATGATGTGCGGCTTGCTGTGGAGGGACGGTGTCCCATCTCCTTCTACGGCCGGATGGGTGGCGTGATCCCTCTTGCGGATGACATCTTGCCGGAGGTCGAACGGATGGCCGATGAGCTGGACCTTGGAGTGGAGGCGTGAGATGACAGTGACTGAGATCACAGCGACTGAGACTGCCGCGGATATGGAGCTGATCTATGGGTACCCGGAGAGCTTGACAGAGGCGTACACGATTTACTGCGCGGGCTGCTCCCATGGGACGATTCACCGCCTCATCGCCGAGGTGCTGGACGAACTGGATATCAGGGAGAAGACCGTGGTCGTTGCTCCGGTGGGTTGCTCGCTCATGGCCTACGACTACTTCAGTGTGGATGGCGCCCTGGCGCCGCATGGTCGGGCCTCGGCCGTGGCCGTCGGGATGAAGCGGGTCAGTCCCGACAAGGCGGTGTTCTCCTATCAGGGGGATGGCGACCTGGCTGCCATTGGTACGGCGGAGATCGTTCACGCAGCTAACCGGGGAGAACCGATCACGGCGATCTTCGTCAACAACGCCATCTACGGGATGACGGGCGGCCAGATGGCACCGACGACGCTGCCGGGGCAGGTGACGACGTCGTCGCCGATCGGGCGGGATGTGAAGGAGGCAGGGTTTCCTATGCGCATGGCGGAGTTGCTGGGCGGGCTCCCAGGAGCGGCCTTCGTGACTCGGCAGGCTGTATACGACCTGCCTGGGATCCGGCGTACTAAGCAGGCGATCAAGATCGCCTTCCAGACGCAGCTCCAGGGGCTGGGCTTCTCGCTGGTCGAGGTACTCTCCATCTGTCCCACCAACTGGAAGATGTCGCCAGACCAGGCGCTTGAATGGGCTCAGAAACACATGGTGGACTACTTCCCACTTGGCGATACCAAGATGAGCGACGAGGTACGCACCATGGTAGAGGGGCAATAGGGAGGCGACTATGCAACAAGAGATTATCGTTTCCGGATTTGGTGGTCAGGGATCGCTCTTCGCGGGGCAGTTGCTGGCCTACGCTGCGATGGACCAAGGGCTTCACGTGACCTGGATACCTTCTTATGGTCCAGAGATGCGCGGCGGGAAGGCCCGTTGCACCGTCGTCATATCTGATCAAGAGATCGGCGCACCGCTGGTGCGGCGACCGAGCGCTGCTATCGTGCTCAACATCCCTTCGATGGAGGCTTTCGAGCCGGCGATCAAGCCAGGGGGCGTGCTGGTTGTGAACAGCTCGATGGTGCCTGACGAGAGCGATCGGGAGGACATCACCGCCGTGTACGTACCCGCCAGCGATCTAGCCACCGAGCTGGGCAGCGTACGCCTGGCAAACGTAATCTGTTTGGGTGCGCTGGTCAAGGCAACGGGTGTCATGCCCGTGGAGGCGATTGCCCATGCCCTTGATGACCATCTGCCCGAGCGGCACCGGAAGCTCCTGGGGCTCAATAAGAAAGCCCTGGAGAAAGGAGCGGAATTGGCCGCCTAGGGTTGGCGGGATAGGCGTTGGGTCCTTGCGTGCTCATGACCCGCGTTTCCAGGGCGGTCGGCCCTAGGCAAGGCGCTTTGCTGCGAGTACGTCGCCCCAAGGATGGGGCTGGGAGCAGTTCAGGAGCGCAGATTGGACGCTTGGAATGGGGCCGACGGGTGGGGGGACGTGTCACTCAGGTCATCCCAAGCAGGAGATGGCGGCCTTGGTCCAGCGGACTGAGTTCATGTGGGGCTGGTGAGGCGCCTGGCTGTGAGGATGGGGGCTGTGCCGGCGTCCGCGCGAGGAAGACAGCCAGGCGGTTTGAGGAAGGCCACAGGCCTTCCTCGGCGAGCAGTTGGAGGATCTATGAAACTAATCGGCATCTCGGGGAGCCCACGTAGCCGTGGCAATACGCACCTGCTGCTCGAGGCTACCTTGGAGGCGGCGCGGAAGGAAGGCGTCGGGGTCGAGGAGATAAGCCTGGCGGATGTGACGATCCATCCGTGCGAGGACTGCGGGGTGTGCTCACAGGCAGAGGATTGCCCGCAGAACGATGACCTGTGGCCGATCTACGAGTGCCTGAAGGCCTCTGATGGTGTGATCCTCGCGTCACCTGTGTACTTCAGCGCCGTGACGCCGACCATGAAGGCTCTCATGGATCGCGCCGGCTTCATCGCCCGGAACAACGGCCACAAGTTCCTGGGGAAGGTCGGCGGTCCCATCGCGGTTGGTAACCGTGCCGGCCATCTCTTCACTTTGGGGCACATGCTGCTCTGGTTCAACTACTGTGGGTTTGTTGTGCCCGGAGCGCCTTACTGGGCCACTGCCTCGGGCCGCGATCCCGGGGAGGTGCGCAAGGATGAGGAGGGCTTCCGCAGAGCCAGAGACTTCGGCCAGAGCGTGGCACGCTTGATGAAGCGTCTGGGGACTTGATAATTGCCCACTCGTGCCCGGGTAGCGTCAGCGGCCGTGCGCAGCTGCCGCAGGGCTTCCTCTCTTCCTCAGAAGGTGGTTGATCAGCCCGCCATCGAGGACGATGCTGAGCGCGGGCTCTTCCAAAGCCTCGGCCTGCAGCGCGTCACCCGACGCCAGGTGGCGGATCCGTCCCGTCTGCACGTCCACCTGCAAGGTATCGCCGTTGGTCACCTTCGCCCGTATCCCTGGGCAGCGGAGTGCCGGCAGCCCTATGGTGATGCAGTTTCTGTAGAACACGCGGGCAAATGACTCGGCGATGACCACGGCGATGCCTGCGCTCTTGAGTGCCAGCGGGGCCTGCTCGCGGCTCGATCCGCAGCCCGCGTTCCTGCCAGCTACCAGGATATCTCCAGGTTGGACTTTCGTCGAGAACTCGGGATCGATCGGTGCCATGGCATGCCTGGCGAGCTCCGCGGGATCTGACGTCGACAGAAGGATCTCCGCGGGGCAGATCTCATCCGTATCAAGGTGATCTCCATACACCCAGGCTCGTCCTGTCGTGCAAGTCATGCGCCCCCCTGAAGGAACTCCCGCGGATCCGTGATCTGGCCGTTGACCGCCGAGGCTGCTACGGTACCAGCGCTTCCCAGGTATATCAGTGAATCTGGATGTCCCATGCGACCTCGATAGTTCTTGTTCGTCGAGGAGATACACACCTCGCCTGACGCGAGCACGCCTTTGTCAATCCCGACGCAGGGTCCACAGCTGGGCGTGCAGATCGTCCCGCCGGCTTTCAGCAGCACCCTCAGGATTCCCTCGTCCATCGCCTGAGCGTAGATCTGTTGTGAGGCCGGTATCACAATGAGCCGTGCGTCGGGATGCACCTTCCTTCCTCGAAAGATCTCAGCGGCCGTCCTGAGATCCTCCATACGACCGTTGGTGCAGCCGCCAATGAAGGCTTGATGGATGCGCGTCCCGGCGGCTTCGCGCACGCTCATCACGTTTGTCGGAGAGTGCGGGGCGGCGATCTGCGGATCCAGCTTGGACACGTCGAATTCGATGATACGCTCCCAGTGGGCGTCGGAGTCGCTCCGGACTATGTCGAGCGGACGGTCCGTCCTCTCCTGCAGGTAGCTGATGGTCTTTTCGTCGGGCTCGATGATACCATTCTTCGCCCCGAGCATTTCCACCATGTTGGTGAGCGTCATGCGGCTGTCCAGGCTCATAGCTTCAACAGCCGAACCGGAAAACTCCACTCCTTCGTATAGTGCTCCGTCGAGGCCGAGCTGGCCGATGACGTGGAGTATGGCGTCCTTGCCCACGACACCAGGGGATAGGGGGCCGCGCAGGATCACCTGGACGCTGGGAGGCACTCGGAACCACAACTGACCCTCCGCCAGGACGGCGGCCATCTCCGTTGCACCAATGCCGGTGGCAAAAGAGCCGAGGGCACCGTAGGTACAGGAGTCCGAGTCAGTTCCGACGACGACGGTTCCGGGCAGTGCGTGACCTTTCTCCATCATGACCTGGTGACATATCCCGCTTCTGCCGACATCGTAGAGGACCAGGCCGTGCTTCTTCGCAAACTCCCGCTGCCTACGCTGGGTTTCTGCGGCCCACACGTTGTGTGCCGGTATGCAGTGCTCCACCACGCACACCACGCTGGAGGGATCCCAGACCCTGGTGGCGATTTGCTCAAACGCGGGGAAGGTGATGTCCGACATGACATGGATGAGCATGGCCGCGTCGATGTCGGCTGTGATGATCTCCCCCGGCACCACCTTGCTCCGGCCTGAGGCTTGGGCAAGGATCTTCTCTGTGGCTGTCATTCCTCCCATGCTGGACTCCTTGTCAATCGATGCGCTGGCACCATGGGCTTCTCAATCGTGTCGCGTCCTTAGTGATCTTGTCTCAGATGCAGTGTGCCTGATCTGCGTCGCCGTCCTTGCCCCTGGCTGTGCTGTGCTGCCAGTCGGACTGGGGGATCTCGAGGGCGCTGCCGACGACCGGGCCTCTCTGATCCGTTTGTCCACCAAGGGCGTGGCCGCCTGCTTGCCGCCAGTTCCCAGATCCACGGAGGCAGTACCACGGCCAGGTGATGAATCCTGCGGGTTGACTGGGCAGGATACGGCGACGGACGATGCTCCGAGCCTCAAAGGGATCATCCGGTGACGCAACCCCCAGGGAGAGCAACAGACGCCCGCGAGGGGACGATGGTCACCCGTCGTCTTCCTGTACGTAGGTTTGACCCAGCATCGCTGCCCCCAGAAGAGAGGACTGATCCTGGAACAGGTACTCAAAGTCTCCCATCCATCGTCTCTTTGCTTCAAGGAAGTGTCTAATCTTCGATGCTCCCCCCGATGTCATCACGGTGTCGCCGAGCTCGACGAGCCGGCTCACTTCCTTTAGATGCTGCCCGTGATAGACTGCGTTTCCCTTGATCAGTCCGAGCAACATATGGTCACGTGTTGTCTCGAGGATCAGGCCAGAGAATCTTGCTGTCAGTCTCTCCAGGCTATAGCGTGATCCCTGCAGGAACGGCAGGTACTGCGGCAGCTGATCATCCAGGCGGTCAATGTCATCGCTGCCAAGAAAGCTGGCCAAGACTGACGGCATGTACTCCTCGAAGAACTCTGTCTGGGTCATGTCCTGACAGAAGACCGAGTGGAACCATTCGAGGGCCTTTCCACCCGTATTGAGCACGAAGAAAGTGACCCAACGGTCAGGGATGACGTGACAGCGCACATTGAAGTTGGGCGAGCTCACAGGCTCGTCCACGCACACGTTGGTGATCTCACACGTGCCGTTGATGTTGTTGATATCCCCTTTGGCCGTCAAGCCCCCAGAAAAGGCGGCCAGCACCGCGTCGTTCCCCCCACAGAGCACATCGCAGTCCTCCGGAAGCCCCAGGTCGGCGGCAATGCCGGGGAGTATGTCGCCTGCCTTGTGATAGGAGTGCATCAGGACGGGCAGTCTGTCTTCAGGAATCTCAGCAGCGGCCAGGACATCCGCGTTCCACGTCAGATCGTGCCGCGCAGTGTTGTACAGACCTGTGATTGACGTCGTGGAGGGGTCAATGGCCCACTTGCCTGTGAAGCGCTTGACCATATAGGTGTTGCAGTGGCCGAATTTCGCTGCCGCGTTCCAGACATCCGGCTGGTTTTCCCTGATCCAAAGAATCGAACAGAGTGAGGATCCGCCGGACACGGGGAGATTGCAGGTCTCACGAAGGAACTTCTCGTCACCGACAAGGCGGCGGATCTCCCTGGCTTGCTTGCGGGAGCGACCATCAAAGAAGAGTACTGCTGGTCCCAATGCAGCGCCGTCTTCGGCGATTGGGACCAGGCCTGGCGTCGTGACTGAGAATGACACCACCCCAACCTGGGACAGGGCATCTCCAAGCTCTGAACAACACTCCCGCAGCGCCTGCCACCACTTCGCCGGTTCAATATCCGCGTTGCCCTGATCGTAGAGGTTGATGTCGTACCATCGAGACGCCTCGCACTTCTTCGATAGGGCGGGATCGAAAACGCCTATCTTGAAGGCCGTTGTACCTACATCGATAGCCAGGATATCTCTTGATGCTAGTCGCTTCATAGGACGTTCTCCTCTGAGAGGAAATTCCGTAGCTCCGCCTTCTGGGCTTCGTTGAGAGGCAGCAGAGGACGGCGCGGAATACCCGCTTTGAACCCGGCCAGATTCATTGCAGCTTTCACGCCGGGGACACCATACCTGCCAGAGATAGCTGCATTGATCCGACGCGCTCTCTCCTGCAGGAGTCGTCCCTGCTCCTCGTGTCGCGCCGCACCATGCTCGAAAAGCTGCAGGGCGATATGGGGAAATGAGTTGGCCAGCGAGACTGTGCCTCCGACAGCTCCAGCCATCATGGCTGGAAACAGGAAACCGATGGACCCAGCAAGGACAAGGAAATCGTCGCTCCCCAGCTTCAGGTACCGCTCAATCCCGCTGGGAGCGCTGTCCTTCATTCCGACGATGTTGGGATGCACCGCCAAGCGCTGCACCAGCTCTGAAGACAAGTCAATGCCGCAGAAACCCGGTGCATTATAGATGAGCAGTGGGAGGGATGATGAGTCTGCCACAGTCATGAAATAGCGGTAGAGCACGTCTTCAGTCATCAGCTTCTTGAAGTACGACGGAGAGAGCAAGAGACCAAAGTCGGCACCTCTATCCGCAGCCTGCTTGAAAAATCGCTCTGTATCACGCTGGGCTTCGTACGCCGCCCCCGCTATCACGACTTGCTCTTGGCTCTTGTGCTTGACGCAGGTATCCAATACACGCAGTCTCTCCTCCTCAGTCAAGCTCTTGTTCTCTCCGTTGGAGCCGAGCGCTAGGTAGCCGCGGAGGTCTGTGTCTGCATAGCGCCCCAGGTTGAACCGCAGAGCGCCCAAGTCGAGCGTTTCGTCCTTGTTGAACGGGGTACATATGGGAGCAAACACACCTGCGAGCTTGCTGGTAAGTTGTCCGGCACTCATGCGCGGTCTCCTTTCTGTCACAGTCAACTACACACACGCCTTACCGGTTGCAGCAGCCTAAAGCTACTGCACGAAGCATACTAACTCCTCTGTCCATCTCACGGTGAGATGTGAGATTCGTGTCCGAGAAGGAGCTTGATCAGGTCAACCCGATACCTGATCCGTCCTCGTCGGGCGGGTGCGCCAAGCGGCCACGGCACACGCCTGGCAGATTGGAGGGCCTTCTCATGGCATCAGCGGATCGCCTGTGCTTGCTTTCACGCGGTCCAGGCTCTCGTTAGGGGAGAGGCCTGACGCGAAAATTCCCGATCCGGACGCGTCAATGAGGTCGCCCTTGGTGTGGAGGCGGGCCATCAGCCGGTAGCAATCGAGCTATCGCGCCACTTGTTAGCGCGCTCGCGGGAGCTTCCTGGATGCCTCGGTCCTATACTCTCCCAAGGGGACATAGCCCCCCTGCGTTCCGACATTGCGGTCAGTTGCCACGACTCCTTCGCGGCAGGTTGCTCGTGCTAGCCCCTTCCGACCCTCTGACTCGTCTCACCCTCGGCCGCTTCCCGGACGACAAACGGAGCCGGGGGATGCCTGTGCGATATCAGTAGATGGTCATCAACGCCGGACCGTGTCCGAGGCACCTGTCCACCTACTGGCCCATTGGCTGGCAAAGGGGCATTGTTTGGCCCGACTGAGCTTGTTGCGTAGACGCTTGTCGCAGGTGTCGAGGAAGTTGACCATCAGTGATGAGAGGTAGCCGTTGAGCGTTGTCCGGGCCAGATCCCCTTGGGTGTATAGCCCAAGGCAGAACTGCAGCCTTACCGGCTGGTCAGCCGGGGGTGACCAGCGTACTCCGCCACAGCTTGAGCAAGTTGTGCGTGGCTGCTATGAAGCGCCACTCGCTCCGAGCGGCGCTGTGCCCACGCCGCGTGAAGCAGTTACACTCTCGCACGTGTTTGATCTGACCAAACACCCCTTCCACCATCCAGCCGCGTTGACTGTACAACTCCCATCCCCGCTCGGTCCTCAGTTTGTGCTCCATCTGCTCTCGTGCCGACAGGCCTGGGGGCGCGCCGCCGACCGCCGGCCCCTTCTCTCGCAGCGCTCGCCGGTGCTTCCAGCTCTTTCTCGTAGCAATCAGCAGTTCGGGCCCGTCCCTATCAACCCCTTGACTGTTTGCCTCACTCCAATAGCCTGCGTCGGCCAGCCCGGTGCCCACACATTCCTCCACGCCAGCGGCCGCCAACTCCTCTCGGGCTTGCTCAAGCATTGGGTACAATTGTCTCACGTCGTTCGCTTCCTGTGTCACATCTGCGGCCACGATCACTTGCCCCTCCGTGACCACTGCCTGCGCATTGTATCCCTGGACGTAGCCCCGGCGGGTCTTCATGATCTGACTGTCCGGGTCGGTCACGTTGGCCTTGGCGTCTGCTTCCGGAGTATCTTGGGGTTCCTTTGGCTTCCGCCCTCGCTTTTTCTTCCCCGTTCTCTTCTCCTCCGCTCGCCGCCGCTCTATCTTCTCTTGCTGCTTGGCCGCCTCCGCCGCCGCTTCCGCTTCCAGTCGCGCCTTCGCTTCCTGGAGCCGGACCCGTCGCTTTCTCCGGTCCCTCAGGTTCGCTGGTATCTCTTCTCCTCGCTCCCCTGCGCCGTGGATCTCATCCTCCTCGGCATCCTTCGCCGCTGCCTCGGCCAACATCCGGTGGACTTCCTTTTCGATCGATGCGTACGTCCGGTTTGCACTCAGCGAGGCGTTCGCCTTCATCTTCGTGCCATCCAGCGCGACCAGGCCTACGTTCACCAGCCCAGCTTCTGCGCACAGCCGCAAAACCTCAGTGAACAGCGCTGCCAAGGCCTCCTCGTTGGCCTGCCGAAACCGCGCAATCGTGGTGTGATCTGGTGTCTCGTTGGCCGTAATCACCCGGAATCCAATGTCCCTTCTGCACAACCGCTCAATCTTCCGGCTCGAGCGCACCCCAAGACAGTATGCATACAACAGCAAACTAACCATCATCGATGGCTCGTAGGCCGCCGCCCCCCATCCGTCCGCCCGGTACTTGGCATAGAATGCCCTCAAATCCAACTCCGAGACAGCATCCAGCAGAAACCACACCAGATCCCCCTCCGGCAGCCAGTCCCGGAGATTCGGCGGCATCAAGTAAGACTGCTCACGATTCAGCCGAAGGAAATTGTAGCACCCCATGGGCTCACCTCGTTGACTAGTATGCCATTTGACCCATTGTACACCACCCCCATTCGTGAGCAACACGGGGTTTGTGCAACAGGCTGCTGGGTGGCTGATAATGGGGAGCGGATTGCACGGAGAGGTGCATTTATGACCCACGCGCGCCACTAGTCGGGGATGTTGGGACTTTTTCAGGGCCC
>Ga0207796_1000731_pt1 | contig 12311 bp, 7 predicted proteins | sample Pon1CUnioCityCA_6_FD_187274 | JGI IMG/M metagenome (GOLD analysis project Ga0207796, IMG submission 187274) | Marine sediment microbial community from Union City, CA, USA - Pond 1C Sediment 1 (SPAdes) | ecosystem: Environmental > Aquatic > Marine > Intertidal zone > Salt pond sediment ...
AGTTCGTAAGAATCGGCCAGCGATGCGCCGGTGACGATGTTCGGAGAGCCGTAGGCGGTCAGAAAACGGGTCAGCATCGCCGGAATCGTCCCCCGGCGGTTTCCGGAAAACACGGCCAGCGACTCGGGGCGGCCCTGGTCCCTGATCTCGGCCAGCCGGCCGGCCACTTCTTCGAGGGCCTCTTCCCAGGAAACCGGCACCCAGCGGCCGCTGCCGCGGCCCCCGGTCTGCTTCATCGGCCCCTTGACGCGGGTCGGTCCGTAGAGCAGCTGCAGGCCCGACAATCCGAGGATGCAGATCCCGCCGTCGTTGATCGGATGACCCGGGGTTCCCTCGATCTTGACGGCCCGCCGGTCCACCTTTCGGACCTGGATGCCGCAGCCGCCGGGGCACAGGGTGCACGTCGACCCTTCATGGCTGATTTCACCGTCGGGCGGCACCGGCGTCCACGGCCACATCTGGGTCCATATCGACAGATCGTCGGTCAGTTTCCACGGCAGCGGCGAAAGCGCCGTGCCCGCAGCCCCACCGATGATGAACGACAAGAAGCTCCTTCTGCCAACTTTCATAGATTTTTCCCCTCAGTTGCTCAACAAGGCGAATTGCAGATACGGGTTGTTCCGGGCGACCGCGTCTACTGGTGGCACTTGAAGCAGGCGCCGCGCTGGGTCTGCACGCTGCCCCCCTTGTTGTCGGCGTAGGTGCCCGGAAAGCCGACCCGGATCACGTTGTCGATGAGCCGTCCCAGCGGCGCGCGGGGTTCGTCTTTGGTGGCGCTGTCGCGGGCCTCCTCGTGGCAGTCCGCACAGTCGTCCATCTTCATCCGATCCCAGGAGTTGCGCTTGAACCCGGAGATGTTCCGCCCCCAGATGTCCCGGCTGTAGCCGGTGATCCGGTTTTCCTCATAAATGCGGGTGTGTTCGCTTTCACCGATGTGGCCGTGGCAGGTGACACAATCCATGCCCCCATTGAGCACGTGCGCCGCGTGGGAGAAAAACACGCAGTCCGGCTGCCGGGAATAGACCAGCCAGGGCACCTCTTTGTATTCCCAGACATATTCGGTGACGAACTTCTCCTCCTCCGGATCGTCTCCCTGGACCTCTTCGTGGCAGTCGATGCACCCCCAGAGGGTCGGAACGCCGGAAAATGTGCCGTCGGTGCGGAAGTAATGGCAGCTGCTGCAGTCCCCCGTCAGATCGACGTGCAGGGCATGGTTGAAATCGATCGGCTGTTTTTTCTGGGAGTAGAGCAGTTGCGGGAAGATGATCCATCCCACGATGAGGCTGGCAATGAGTCCGACAAAGAAAAAGAAGATCACGTATGCCGTGGCCTTCCCTTTCTGTTCCGGAGGCGATGGGCTTTTTCCGCCGGAATCCTCGGAGGGAACGTCCTTTTCGTGCTCGTCTACAGTGCTCATGGAAACTCCGTTGCGTTGGTCTGGCCGCCGCCCCTCCCCGGATGCGGCTGCGCATTCATATGAACCGGATAATCCCTGACTTCCGACGACTGATTGTTGGAAACCCCTTACAGAAAAAGGCAGGCTGGCCATTTGCCGTCGCAGACCCACGAAAGCGGCCGAAGTCCCGGCGAAACAGCCAAAAAATTCATGGGATGATGTATCCGGAGAGAGCCGGTTTGTCAAGAGGAATCCAACCGCCGCCGGACCGGCGGCGGTTGGATGAAAAGACAGGATATATATCTGATATCCATGGATGTTTTATGGTGCGGGCGTATCGGATGAAACCGCCGCCGACCGGGCAAGGCGGGTTGGCTACTGGCCCATTGCCCCGTAGCTGTGAAGGCCGGGGAGCAGGTTGACGCCGAAATAGGTGAACAGCACCGCCATGAACCCGACGATGGACAGGTAGGCGATCCGACGGCCGTGCCAGCCGCGCATCATTCGGGCGTGCAGCAAGGCGGCGTAGATGAACCAGGTGATCAGCGACCAGGTCTCTTTCGGGTCCCACCCCCAGTAGCGCCCCCAGGCGGAGTTGGCCCAGACCGCACCGGTGATGATCCCGATGGAGAGAAACAAAAATCCGAACAGGATCAACTGGTGGGTCAGCCGATCCAGGACGGCGGGCTCGGGCAGATGGGCCAGCATGCGGTCTCTGACTTCCGGGTCGAGCCGCCGGTAAACGAACGCCGTGGCATAGACAACGAAGCAGGCGCCGAGCCCCATCAGCGCGGAAACGGCCCAGTCGTGAAGCTGGAGGATTCTGCCGATCAGGGTCACCGCGGCGAACAAGGCTGCGGGTTTGACAAAATCCCAGATCGAAAGGTTCGATTCCTCATCGGACCGCCCCTTGCGCAGCAGGTACATGACGCTGATGCCGAAGGCCACGGCAAAGGCCCCGTAGCCAACGAAACAGGCCATGACGTGGGCGATGAGCCAGTTGCTTTTCAGGGCCGGGATCAGCGGCTGGATCCGGTCGCTGATGTTGGGCGAAAGCGAGGCGTAGGCCATGGCCAGAAAAGCGATCGGCAGCACGAACGCACCGATCGCCCGGACCCCCTGCTTTTTTTCCACGACCAGGTAAATGAGACTGATCGTAAAGGCAAAGAAGACCAGCGACTCGTACAAATTGGCCAGGGGTGCGTGACCGATGCCGAGCTGGTAGGATTCGATCCAGCGCATCAGGATCCCGGCGCCGTTGCCCATCATCGCCGCCAGCGTGGCCCAGGTGGCAAGGCGAGCGGGGGTCTCCTTTTTGAAAATCCAGCCCGCGAGATACAAAAAGGCGGCCAGACCGTAGAAGAAGGTGACGATCGACAGGAGCATCGAACTGTTCATGATGTATTTGCTCCGAAATCGATCTGCTGCGCAGATCGATGATGGGGTGAACAACGGACGCCCGTCATAGCGTCCCTTGCAAAAAACGGTTTCAGCGTCCCAACCGACGGCCCTGCTTCAAACGGGTCATGCATCGTTCCGGTCGAATGATTCTTTCAGGCGCTCGGCTATCTTTTGGAGCTTTGCCGCCAGGGCGTGCCGGTTTCGACTGGCGGTGCCGGCCACCGCAATGCGGCTGCCTTCGCTTTCGGCAGCCACATCGACGCAGATCTGCTCATGCGCCATAAAAAAAGTGACAAAGCATCCGAGGATCATCATGACAAACCCGGTGTAGACGACCCAAACGCCGGGGTCCTTGGTCACCTGCAGCCCGGTGTAGAACCGTTTTTCCGGCGGTCCGGAATCGGCCGCCTCCGGAAGGACCGCCCCCACCGAGATCACCGTCTCGCCTTTTCGCATCTTGTCGAAGTTGGCAAATCGCAGCGGCAGCAGCACCTCGACCGGGTCACTTCCCGGGGGCGTCAGGCGCCCCACGAGTGCTTCGCCGATGGGCTGATTCATGAAAACGGCCTGCGGCTGGTAGGACTCCAGGACAAAAGACCCGCCGCCTTCGGGGATCTGGAACGCCTCGCCGAAGGCAAGCCGCTTTTCGTAGGCCATGCCGCTTTGACGGCTGGTGAAAATCAAGACGGCCTCGGTCGGGGGCACGGCGCGCCGCGTCGGCGTCTGCTGGCCCATCTCGCCGTAGCTGGATTGAAACAGGTTGATCCCCCGGTATCGCAGTGGATCGTTGACGATAATGTCTTTTTGCATCACCTGCCGGCCGTTTTCCAGGATCGACAGGCGGCTTCGGTACTCCTTGGGCTGACCGGATTCGTAAAAGGAGATCGAAAAATCGTCGCAGCGGACGGAAAACGGCAGGGCCACCACCTCGCCGGACCCACGCAGCCGAATCGTATCGACGGTCTGGCCTTCGGGGATGTTGACAAACCCTTCGAAGCCGAAGATCGAACCGATCAAGCCGCCCACCAGCAGCAGGATTACGCTTGCATGAACGATGTAGACCCCCAGACGGCTCAGGCGCCAGCGCTCGGCGAAAAAGGCGAATCCGTCGCCGTTTTCCTGGACCTGGGTGCGGCCGAAACCGCGTCCGGCCTCCCGGGCGACCACCGGGCGAAGGTCTGAGGGTGGGTATGCGACATAAAACTCACGCCGATTTTTGCGCCGCTTGAACCGATCGGCCGAAAAATGCGGGTTTTCGGGAAAAATCACCCGCCACGTGGTCGAGAGGCGATCCACCGAGCACACCAGCACATTGACGGTCAGCAGCAGCAGCAACACCTGGAACCACCAGGAGTGATACATGTCGAACAGGTCCAGCACGTCGAACAGCCGGTAGACGAATTCCCCGTATGCCCGAAAATAGGCGGCCGGGGTTTCGTTCTGTGGAATGAGCGTCCCGATGATCGACGTCACGGCAAGCGACAGCAAAACGATGAGGGTCAGCCGCAGGGAGGCGAAAAACTTCCAGATGCTTTGCACGGTGTCTGCCGACACCTCGTTTTTTTTCATCAGAACGCGGTTTCCTTAGGTCGCGCAAGGCAGCCCCGGCCGCCCCTTTGGTCAGTGCCGCACCCGCCGGCATTCGGAGTCGCTACATACCAGAAGCGGCTTGGGGTGGCAACCGGAAGCGCGGGCTTGACAGAGCCTGTTGCGATTTTATGGTTGAAGCAATGTGCAAATCATAGTTCTCAAAAAGCGGGTTGACAATCCAACACCCGATATGACATTTCCTTACGCTTAAAAATCGCCCGGAACCCTTCCTGGGAACGGTTTCGGACCCAACCGGCTGCCATTGAAGCCGGCCGGATTGCCGGCCCGGTGCGGCGGCCAGCGGTCGCCGCGGGGCCGTTCGCAGGCGGCGGACTGCGCGGAGGGGAAATGATCGAGGTCAAAAACCTGACAAAGCATTTCGATGTGCGCAAGGCGGTGGACGACGTTTCCTTTGCCATCGAGAAGGGGGAAATTCTCGGCTTCATGGGGCCCAACGGCGCCGGAAAGTCGACCACCATGCGGATGATCACCGGATACCTGCCGCCGACATCGGGAACCGCCGTGATCGGCGGGCGGGACATCGTGGCCGATCCGCTGGCGGCGCGCCAGAAAATCGGATATCTTCCGGAAAACGCGCCGGTCTACCGGGAGATGACCGTCTCCGGGTTTTTGGATTTCATCGCCGAGGTGCGGGGGATCACCGGCCGGCGGCGGCAAAAAATCCTTTCCGAAACCATCGAGCGCTGCTTTCTTTCCGAGGTGCGCACCCAGCCGATCGGCACCTTGTCCAAGGGATTCAAGCAGCGGGTCTGCTTTGCCCAGAGCATCATCCACGACCCGGAATACCTTGTCCTCGACGAACCCACCGACGGACTCGACCCGAACCAGAAGCACGAGGTCCGGCAGATGATCCTCGAGATGAGCGCCCGAAAAGGGATCATCCTGTCGAGCCATATCCTGGACGAGGTCGACGCCGTTTGCAGCCGGGTGATGATCATCGATGCGGGCAAGGTGGTGGCAGACGACACCCCCGACGGGCTTCGGGCTCGGTCCGCCTCCCACGGGGCGGTGTCGGTCACCGTGAGCGGGGCGTTGAGCGACGACCTGATGGCGGCCATCGGCGCACTTCCGGAAGTGGCCGAGTGTCGGGTCCTCGAAGAAGCCGGGAAAAAGCGGCTACGGGTGTTTCCCCGTCAACCCGGCCGATCGATCGCCGAGCAGGTGCTGGCCGCCGCTGCACAAAACGGGGCCGAGGTCTCCTCCATTTTCGTGGAGCAGGGGCGGCTCGACGAGGTTTTCCGAAACATCACCACCGGCGGACACGACCCTGCGCCGCACCCGGAGCAGCAGCCGGAGCGGTAGCCGAAAAGACAGGAACACCATGAGAATTCGAGAATCGTCCAACACCGTATGGGCCATCTTCAAGCGGGAGCTGGCCGCCTACTTCACCTCTCCGGTGGCCTATGTTTTTATCGTGATCTTTCTGATGCTGATCGGCTTTTTCACCTTCTACATCAGCCGGTTTTTCGAATCCGGCCAGGCCGACCTGCGCGGGTTTTTCGAGTGGCATCCCTGGGTTTTTCTCTTCCTGGTGCCGGCGGCGGCCATGCGGCTGTGGGCCGACGAGCGCCGCCTCGGCACGCTGGAGCTGATTCTGACCCTTCCTGTGACGGCCGCAGAGGCAATCCTGGCCAAGTTTCTGGCCGCCTGGATTTTTCTGGGGATCTGTCTGCTGCTGACCTTCCCGACGGTGGCAACGGTCGTCTACCTGGGCAACCCCGACCTGGGGGCCGTCGCCTGCGGATACCTGGGAAGCTTTCTGATGGCCGGGGCATTCTTGAGCATCGGCTCGATGACCTCGGCCATGACCCGAAGCCAGGTCATCAGCTTTATCCTGTCGGTGGTCATTTGCCTGTTTTTCATCCTGGCCGGATATCCGCCGGTCACCGAGGTGTTTGCCGGCTGGGCGCCTTCCTGGCTGGTGGAATTTATCTCCAGGCTCGGTTTTCTGCCCCATTTTGCCTCCATCAAACGGGGCGTGCTCGATCTGCAGGACATCGCCTACTTTGTCTCCGTGATGGTCTTCACCTTGTCGGCAAACGGCGTCATCCTGCAGAACCGGCGGACGGCATAAATTTCAGCTTCGGCAACACAGAGAGGTCGTTTCATGGCAGCAGGCAAACACGGCATCGCAAAATCGGTTTTTTCGGTCGGTGGACTGACGCTGATTCTCATTGCACTGGTGCTGGTCAACCTGATCCTCGCCCAGGTCAACCTGCGCTGGGACGTCACCGAAGACCGCCTCTATTCACTTTCGGAAGGAACCGAAAAGATTCTGTCGGGACTCGACCAGGAGGTCCGGCTCCGACTTTTCATCACCCGTGACAACGTCAACGTGCCGGTGACGATCAAAAACTACACCGAACGGCTCGTCGAATTCCTTTCCGAATACGAGTACGCCAGCGACGGGAAAATCACCCTGGAAGTGATCGACACCCGAATCGACAGTGAAGAGGAGGAATGGGCCCAGAAATACGGAATCGAAGGGGTCGATCTGCCCACCGGGGAGCGGCTCTATTTGGGCCTGGTCGCCGAAGCGGCCGATCGGGAGCAGGTGATCCCCATGCTCGACCCTTCCGGGGAAAAGCAGCTCGAATACGACATCACTCGGCTCATCTCCCTTGTCCAGTCGGCTGAAAAGCAGAAAATTACCGTCATCAGCGGACTTCCGGTCTTCGGCGGCGCCAGGACCAACTTCAATCCCGGCGGCGGATCGCCCCCATGGCTCTTTGTACAGGAGCTGAAAAAAACCTACGAGGTCGAAGAGATCAACCCGATGGCCCCCGGCGCACGCATTGTCGAGGGCACCGATCTGGTCCTGCTGATCCATCCGCGGGAACTGAGCGAGGCGCTGCTTTACGCAGTCGATCAACACCTGCTCTCCGGCGGGAACCTGCTGGTTCTGGTCGATCCGTTTTCGGTCATGGACATGAATCCGGGTGTTTCGAAAGGGTCGAGCCTGGACCGGCTCTTTGCCGCGTGGGGGATCCGGATGGACAAGACCAAAGCCCTGGTCGACCTGGCCTATGCCACCCAGCTGCGGGCCGAAGACAACCGGGTCGAAACCAACCCCCTGTGGCTCTCTTTGCGCCCGGAAGCCTTCGACGATCAGACCCTGATCACCGCGGATCTGGAAAGCATGCTTTTGCCGGTGGCCGGAGCGGTCGAGAAACTCCCGCAGTTTGGCGCCGGCCTGACCTATGAGCCCCTGCTGACGTCCAGCGCCCAATCCGGACTCATCGACAGCTTCAAGTCCCGGTTCGGCGTCGACGACATTCGAAGGGAATTCTCGCCGGACGGCAGCCGGCGCGACATTGCCGTGCGCCTGCACGGGTCGTTTCCGGGCGCCTTTGCCGGCGGGCCCCCGGAATCGGGGCAGGCCGACCCCGAAGGAACCGACAGCGGCAGCGGCCCTGCCCCGCTTTCGGAGAACCACCTGGCAGCGGCCCGGAATCCGGCCACGGTCATCGTCATCGCCGACGCCGATTTTCTCTACGACGGCTATTACGTGAACCGCCAGAATTTTCTCGGTTTCCAGCTGGCCAGTATCTTCAACGACAACCTGAACTTTCTGCTCAATGCGGGCGAGCTGCTCTCCGGCGCCGACGCCCTGATCGAAATCCGAAGCCGCGGCACCTACGAACGGCCGTTTGAGCGGGTCCAGCAGCTCGAGGCCCATGCGCAGCAAAAGTGGCTTTCCCGGGAGCAGGAGCTGGAAAAGAAGGTCGAAACGCTCAATGCGAAGCTCAACGCCCTTGAAAAGCAAAAAGACGCTTCCCAGAACCTGATTCTCAGTCCCGAGCAGGAAGCGGAAGTGGAAAAATTCCAGGAGGAAAGGCGGCGGATCAACGACGAGCTCAAGCGGGTCCGTCGAAACCTCAGGGCCGATATCGAGGCTCTCGGTGCCCGGCTCAAATTGATCAACATCTTTCTGGTGCCCCTGCTGGTGAGCATCGGCGGCGGTCTATACGCCCTGTACCGAAAACGAAAAGCCCGGTAGATCCCTTTTCCCGATATCCGAAGGTCTGTCGCCATGAAATCGAAAACACTGCTGGTTCTCTTCGGCGTGGTGGCGCTGCTTGCCGCCGTGGCTGCAATCCTGCTCCGACCGACCGGCGAGGACGCCTCCCGCAGGCCGCTGGGGCAGAAGATGCTCTCTGATCTGCCGTTTGAAAAGATTGGAAAGATTCGGATCGTCTCCAGCAGCGAGACGGTGACCGTCGAAAAGAAACCCGATGGGTGGGGCATCGTCGAAAAAAGCGGGTATCCGGCGGATTTTTCCAAGATTTCGGAACTGGTTGTAAAACTTCGCGAGTTAAAGATCGGGCGGCGCTTCGCCGCAGACGAGCCGGTCACAGACCGCCTCGCGCTTCATCCCCCCTCGGCGGTCGGCGCAGACCCGCAAAAGACCGCCACGCAGTTGGTGCTTCTCGACGCGGAAGACCGACCGCTGGCCGACCTGCTGATCGGCAGCGCACGCGAAAGCGACCGCGGCTTCGGCGGTCACTACGTGATGCGCACCGGGCAATCGACGGTGCTGCTGGTCGACAGGTCCTTCAAATACCTGTCGGCAGCCCCTTCGGATTGGCTCAGGCCGGAGGTGGTCGACCTGGATTCAGAAGAGATCGAATCGGTGGCCTATCGGAAAGGCGGCGAAGCCGGCGAAAAGGGTTACCGCATCAGTCGTCCGGCAAAGGGGGAGGCGTGGGTCCTTGACGGCGCCGGAAAAGACGACGTGGTCGACCCGGGCAAAGCCGGCCGGGTGGCTGAAGCCCTGTCTCCGCTGATGGCCGAGGATGTGGTTCCCGTCGACAAAGCCGGCATCGACGCTTCTTTTTCAGAAGCGGACCGGTTCGTCTACACCACCTTTGGGGGACGAGCGTACACCGTCTTGCTCGGAGCGTCCTTCACCCGCGACGAGGAATCCTTCACCTACGCCCGGCTGACAAAAATGCCGGCCCCCGGCGCCGCCGAAGAGCCGGACGAGTTTGCCGGGTGGATCTACGTCTTGCCCGACTGGAAAGCAAAGGACTTCACCCGGGACCGGGCGAACCTGACGGTAGCCGACCAGAAATAGCGGTTACCCGGCCGGCCGGATCACCAGAGAGGCGGACCGCACGTTGTCCAGGTAGGTGCGCGCCATCTGCCGGATGTCTTCGGCCCCGATCACATTGTAGTCCTCCACGATGCTTCGCGCCCACTCGATTTGCCGGGGATGGCGGGCGGAGCCGCTCATCACGCTGTCGATCCAGTATCCATTGGTCCTGCGAAGATCCTTGAGACCGGTCAGGATGGGCTCCATGACCCGCTTGACTTCGTCTTCGGTCAGCTGCGTTTGCGAGAGCATATCTGCGATTTGCCTCACTTCGGACAGCACTGTCTGCACCTTGCCCGGATCGGTGGGCACCACCGACATCAGCCGTCCGTATCCCTCGTAGGCCCGGCTCGGATCGCTGTATGCGTAAGGCGAGTAGGCCACGCCGAGTTTTTCGCGAATCCGCTCCCTGAGCTTTTCGGAAAAAACGCTTCCCAGCACCGAAAGCCGCCGCGTCCGCGCAATGTTCCAGAAGTCGTCGGTCGGCCAGGCGACCACGACCAGGCTCTTGACGATTTCGGTTTGCACCGGCACCGTCTTTGACGCGCCGGCCGGAAACGTCGGTCGCTGACGCGGACGCGGCTCAAGCCCCGGCCGCGGCGGCAGCGTTCCCAGATACCGGGCCGCAAGTGAAATCGCCTGTTCGGCATCGACGTCGCCGACCACCGAGACTTCCAGCCGGGCGCGGTCGAAGGCGGGCGCAAGCCACGAGCGGACGTCTTCCAGGGAGATCCGCTGCAAAGAGTTCGGCGAGGGCTCTCCGAACCGGCTGTCGCCGCCGGCCAAAAACCGATCCCCCTCGATTTTCATCTGTCCCTCGATGGAACGGGAAAACCGTTCGTAGCGCTGAGAGAGCCGCCGGATCGTCAGCTCCAGCGTGTCCTGGCGAAATGCGGGCTCGACCAGGTACCCCCGGAGCATCTGGAAGGCCAATTCCAACTCGTCGGGCACGGTGATCCCGGCAAAGCGGTGGTGATCTTCCCTGACCTGGAAATCGAATTCGGTGGTGCTTCCGGCAAGCGCCCGCTTCAGGGCGTCCTTTGTCAGCGGCCCCATGCCGCTTTCGTTGACGACGCCCTGGCCGACCGCAGAAAGGCCCGGCAGATCGGCAGGCTCGTCTGCGGTCCCGAAGCCGAAGGTCAGCCGGATGTCGACCTCGTCCGCCTTGAAATCGGTCCGCTTGAAATTGAGCCGCACCCCGTTGGCAAAGTCGACCTGAACGATTCCCAAATCGTCGATGCTGCGCCGCTCCCCGATCGGGGCTGCGGCCTCCGGCACCGGGAAAAACGGAAAGGCGGCCGCGCGGCCCTCCAACGGCGGAAAAACCCCAACGGTCCGGCTCTCTTTGTAGCTGGCCAGGATCTCCTGCTCCGCCGCCGCTTCATTTCCGGAGATCTGCGCGTTTCCGGTCACCAGCACCAGCCGGTGGCCCCGGTCCCAGGCCGTCTGAAACGCCCGGTGCACCTGCGCCGGGGTCAGGCCGGCAAGAAACGGTTCGAATTGTTCTTTTTCCTGGGCCGGAGATTGAAACACCCGGTTGTCGTTGAGCTTTCGAATGATTTGCCGGGACAGTTTCTGGCTGTCGCGGGTCGAGGCCTTCCGTGCGTCGGAATCCAGTTCGGCGATCATCTCCTTTTTGACCCTTTCCAGTTCATCATCGCCGAAACCGTGTTCGATCGCCTGTCGAAGCACCTGCTCGAGAGCAAAAAGCCGCTGGCGCCAGCTGTCCGGCGGACCTTCGGCGCTGATTTCGGCGTATGCGATCTCGCCCAGAAACCTGCCGGTGCTGATGTACGCCGAGGTAAAGGGGGTGTCGGCGTCCTGCAGCATTCGATCCAGGCGGTTTTGCACGATCCGTTGGGCGACGCGGGAAAGCAGCTCCTTTTTCTGCAAGTCCAGCGAATCGTTTTGCCGGGAGATCGACTCGAGGACTTCGATGCTGACCGTCGTCTTGCCGATTTCTTTTTCCAGATGGTAAAAGGGCTTGATCCCCTGGTGATCCATCGTTCCCAGGGGCGGTGTTTGGCGCATCGGCGCCCGGGGTCGAAGATCGGCAAATCGCGCCTTCACCATCGCCTCCGTTGCTTCGGCGTCAAAGTCGCCGACCATGACCAGCATCATCGTGTCCGGCCGGTACCAGGCGTCGTAAAAATCCTTCAGCCGCGCCCGGTCCGCCGCACGAATCGCCTCTTCGGTCCCGATGGGAAGCCGCCGCGCCACCCGGGTGCCCGCCATTTCGAATCGGATGCTCGACTCGAAGGTCCGGTAGCCGGCCGAATCCCGTGCCTGCTTTTCGGCCAGGATCACCCCACGCTCTTTTTGGACCTCTTCTTCGAGCAGCAACGCCCCGGCGGCATAGTCCTTCATCACCAACAGCCCCTCGGCCACGCTGTCAGGCCCGCCGTCGGGCAGCAGTATGTCGTACACCGTCTCCTGAAAGCCGGTGTGCGCATTGATGTCCGGCCCGAAGTTCATTCCGATCCGCTGAAAATATTTGACCAGTTCACCGGGGGGAAAGTGTTCGGTACCATTGAAGAGCATGTGCTCCAGAAAATGGGCAAGTCCGCGCTGCTCTTCGGTTTCCTGGAGGGAACCGGCCTGCACGTTCAGGTGCATGCTCACGCGGTCTCTCGGTTCGCTGTTTTCAAGCAGCACGTAACGGAAGCCGTTTTCGAGCCGTCCGAACAGGACCTGCGGATCCGGCGCCAAATCGCTTCGCTCATGGGGGAAAAGGGGCTCCGCGGCCGACTCGGCAGGCGCGGCCCCTCCGGTGGTGTTTCCGGCCAGGGAGCATCCCATAATCCATGC
>Ga0207796_1000732_pt1 | contig 12285 bp, 14 predicted proteins | sample Pon1CUnioCityCA_6_FD_187274 | JGI IMG/M metagenome (GOLD analysis project Ga0207796, IMG submission 187274) | Marine sediment microbial community from Union City, CA, USA - Pond 1C Sediment 1 (SPAdes) | ecosystem: Environmental > Aquatic > Marine > Intertidal zone > Salt pond sediment ...
CGCAAGGTGATAGGCCGCATAGGCGGCATGCTTGCCAGTCTCTCCGCAGGACACGGGACCTCCACCGGTCCTGAGATAAGCAGTGCGCCCGGCGTCATAGCCGATTGCGCCGGGCTGTTCGCGTCGGCGTATCCGGATGTTGAGCTTGAACTTGCCTACCCTGACAGGACCGGCTTCGCCGCGGTCCCCCCCGGGCTTCTGGAGCAGGTGGTGCTCAACCTGCTGATGAACGCCGGGGAGGCTTCGGGAAGCGGAGGTTCCGTCCGCCTCGCCGCCTGCAGGATCAGCGTCTACCAGGACGGTCTTCAGGTCCCTCAGGGCAGCTATGTGCTCGTCAGCGTCAGCGACAGCGGTCCCGGAATAGCCGAGGACGATCTCAGCAGGATATTCAATCCATTCTTCACCACCGGAAGGAGCAGGTACGGCCTGGGCCTTCCAGCCGTCTATACCATAGTCAGCAGTTTCGGCGGTTACGTAACTGTTGATTCCCGTCTGGGAGGGGGGGCGCGTTTCTCCGTTTACGTTCCCTCCGCGGGAGGCGTCCAGACGGAGACCCTGGACGATGCCATACCATCGGTAGTGATAAGGGGGCTCGGCGCTGAGCAGAGTGGCGATGTCCGGACCATGCTGGAGGCCATAGGATGCAGTGTCCTCTCCGAAGAGAAGATCAGGGGAGAAAGCTCTCCGGCAGAGGAGGGGACATCCTCGGGAGAAAGCTACACGATCCTTCTGACGGACTACGACCACTTCACCACCGAGGGGGATCCGGCCGGTTTCAGGGCGAAGGCTCCCGATGGTCGGATAGTCCTTCTGGACAGGAAGCTCAGGTCCGCCGAGGGGCATGCACCCGGAACGGTATTCCTGGACAGCCCCCCGTCACTGGACCGGATCGCATGCGCCGTGAGCGGTCTTGCATGGCGCAGGACCCCCGTATCCGGATCCGGGTGTGAAAAGTGAAGGTAAGCTGCTCCCAGTGCGGTTCGGAGCAGGTGGTCATGGAGAGCGACTTCTTTCTGAGGTGCCCATACTGCGACGCCAGAATAATCGTTGCCCCGCCCCGGAGCGCTCCGGCAATAGTCCAGCCGTCCATCACCGAGGAGTACGTCAGGAGGATTTTTCCTTCAGGAATGGTGCTTTCGCTTGATAAGAGCTATTTCCCGTACATCGAGGCCGGTGAGGGTACTTCCATGCGGCTGGTGCCGTGTTTCAGCCAGCCCTGGCAGGAGCTTGAGTCCTACCGTCCTCCCGCCGGTGACAGGAAGGTGTTCGATGAGAGCATGGCGGAGCCCGGCGAGATAATACCCGTCAACAGGGACCTGGCGGAGGAACTGGGCGGCAGGCTGGTGTTCCATCCCTTCTTCGTGGTGATGCTCAAGCTAAGGGGTTACGGTGAGGGAGTCCTCGTGGACGGTGTCTCGGGGAAACTGCTGGGGGAGCCTCCCCTTGAAGGCTCCGAGGAGGACCGCGGTGGCGAACTCAGGGGGCTCTTCTTCAAGATGCTGCTTCTGGGGCTGGTCATATCCGTTCCCCTGTACATCATCGGAAGCAGCCTCGACACCGCCTGGATATCCCGCATCTGGACCTACGTGCTCATCATCGCCCTAGGTCTAGCTGTGTTCTATGCCAGGACGGGGAGGGGCAGACGTTGAGCGGGGTCACCGTAGCTCTCAAATGTCCTTCATGCGCGGGTCCCCTCATGATACGGGAGGGTGATACCCATACGGTCTGCCCCAGCTGTTCCTCCAGCCTTCTCCTTTCCAGCGGCGTCAGGAAGTTCGTTCTGCCCACCGCCGTCTCAAGGGTTCAGGTGCTCAGGTCCGTCAGGAGAGAACTGGAGAGCAGGAACCCGGGAGGCGTGGCAAGGGCCAGGGTCAGCAAACCCACCCTGTACTACGTTCCGTTCTGGCACTGCAGCGCCCAGGCCAACGGTTACGTACTGGGTGTCGAACCCGTATACGAGACCCGGGAGATATCTGTGGTGGAGGATGATGGCAGGTCATCGGGAGGCTATGCCGTCACCGTCACGAAGAGGATAAAGACGAGGACCGGAAGTACCGCTGTGGAGAGGGAGATACAGCTCTGCGGAAGCGTCAATATCAGCGGAGCTGACCTGGAGCCCCTTGGGATACCCTCGCTCTCGGCGGACTCACAGATGTCGATCCAGGGGCTCGAGATACAGAGGAACGTCCTGCCAGAGGGGCTGGAGGTACTCCAGGACGAGAGCGGGAGGGAGGGCGTATTCGTGGATCCGGTGGTCTCTGTCGCCGAGGCCCGTTCACAGACGGCCCGTTACCTGCGCAGGCTCGGTTCCGGCGTAGGTTTCGGACTGGAGGAGAAATGGGAGTTCTCCGTGATTTCAGGCTACCGCGACGCCCTGGTGTACTATCCTCTCTGGGTCACGGATTTCAGGTCCGGTCCACGGTCCTACAGGGTGGTCGTGGACGGATGGTCAGGACGCGTCATAAGGGGAAGGTTCCCGTCATCAGGAAGGGATCGCCGCATAATAACCGTCGCAGCAGCACTCCTCTGGGCGGGGATGATCCCCTTCATCGCCGACATCCTCATAAGCGGGAAGCTGAATTACGCGGACACCTCCGGAGGAAGGTCGAGCTGCCTGCCGGTGTTCCTTCTGATAGTGGCCGCCCTGGCCTACGGCACCTGGCATCTTCTCGGCATACTCAGGAACATGGCTGGAAAGGAGGGGGAGCATGTCATTCACTGATCCCTCCGGCCTGGTCCCGCTCAGGTGCCGGAACTGCGGGAACGACCTGGACGGCCTGTCCACCGATGTCATCTTCCATTGCGGCAGCTGCGGCAGATGCTGGGTGTTCCATGGAGGTTTCGAACAGGTCGGGATACGCTTCCTCCGCTCCGGCGGTCCCGGTACCGTATTCCTACCGTTCTGGAAAGTTGACGGGACCGTCTCCATCTATCAGCGGATATCCCGAAAGGGGTCCAGCGCTTCCATCATCGAGGGTTTCAGGGAGTTCACCGGAAGGGAGAGGGGACTCTCCGAAAATCAGCCGGAGACAAGGCGTGACCGCTTCATATTTCCCGCCTTCTCCACAAGTCTGGTCCTCAGCACTGGTGTCAGGATGCATAAGGAGAACTTCCTGCCCGAGAAGATGGAGCATGGGACCCAGGCAGTGGTAAAGGGAGGCTCCATCGGCCCGGATGACGCCAGTGCCATCGCAAGAGGCGTGGCTGTCGGCGTGGAGGTCAACAGGAAGGATTTCCTGGCCTGCGTCGACCTTGACGTAGAGGTGAGCGACATGAGCATATACGCTGTAGGATGCACCCCGGAGGAGAACGTCATCAGGATCAACGGCTCTGACATAGGTCTGCCATACGCCGCCGTCAGGGACTCCGGCGAGATGGTCCACGGGGAGAGGGGACACTAGACGCGGGACCGTCTGTGGCGTGCCCTCCGGCACCTCCTCTTCTTGACTGTCAGCATGGGCATACCAATGTTCAGCGATACATGGGCGCACAGGAATCGGTTTCATTGAACAGGAGCTTGTATGTCAGGACACAATAAATGGAGCAGCATAAAGCACAAGAAGCAGAAGGCCGACGCGGCAAGGGGAAGGATATTCAGCCGGCTGGTCAAGGAGATATCCGTGGCGGCCAGGGAGGGGGGCGGCGATGTCGACACCAATGCCCGGCTTCGAGTGGCCGTGGAGACGGCCAAATCCCACAACATGCCCTCGGACAATATCGAACGGGCCATCAAGAGGGGGACCGGAGAACTCGAAGGCATAAGCTACGAGGAGATAATCTACGAAGCCTACGGACCGGGCGGCGTGGCGATAATAATCGAGGTGCTGACCGACAACAAGAACAGGACCGCGGCGGAGATAAGGCATCTGCTGTCGAAGCACGGGGGTCATCTGGGCTCGCGCAACAGTGTCGCCTACATGTTCAGCAGGGTGGGCAAGATAACGATAGACGGCAGCAGCTACGGCGAGGACCAGGTCCTGGAGGCCGGGCTCGATGCCGGTCTCGAGGACGTGCAGACCATTGATGACCTGATAATCGCGTCAACCTCACCCTCAGACGTCTTCGATGTAAAGAACGCGCTGGTGGACAACGGCGTGGTCCCCGAGAGCGCCGAGGTGACCAAGGAGCCGGACAATTACATCTCCCTGGGCTCCAGGGAGGCGGATAAGGCCCTGGAGCTGCTGGAAGTGCTGGAGGACTGCGACGATGTCCAGGCCATCCATACCAATTTCGAGATGCAGGAAGAGTAATTGCCGTCATCGGATGAACTGATATACCTGGGCATAGATCCCGGACTGGGCACCACGGGCTACGGAGTGCTGCGGTTCGAAGGTAAGCATCCGGTCCTTCTCGACGCGGGGGTAATAAGGTCCGTTGCCGGAGACCCTCTTCCCGAGAGGCTGGAGGAACTCTACGGTGGAGCCCTGGAGATCATGGAGAAGTACAGGCCCCAGACCATGGGTATCGAGAAGCTCTACGCCCACTACAAGCATCCGGCCACGGCGATAAAGATGGCCCATGCCAGGGGGGTGCTCTGTCTGGCCGCCGTCCAGATGAAGGTCAGGTCAGTTCAGCTGCCGTCCACCAGGATAAAGAAGCTGGTCACCGGGAACGGAAGGGCCAGCAAGGAACAGGTCTCCGGGATGGTGCGCCATCTTCTCGGCATCTCCGGGGAGATAAGGCCGGATGACGTAACCGATGCACTGGCGGCTGCCATAGCCGCCTACGAAAGTGACAGGAATGCTGGAAAGTATCAGCGGCACGATAGAAAGAACGGCTGAATCGGCCCTGCTCATCAGGACGGGTCCCGTCCTGATAAGCGTCATGGCGCCGGGTTATTTTCTCAGGAGCGTTACTCCGGGAAGGCGTATCGAGATCCCGGTCTATCTACATCTTCAGATGGAGGGCAATCGCATCGTGCCACTGCTTGTGGGATTTCCCGATGAGCGTGACAGGAGTTTCTTCGAGAAGTTCATCTCGGTCTCCGGCGTAGGCGTAAAGGCTGCAGTAAAGGCCCTTGAACAGCCTCCGGAGAGCATAGCGTCCGCCATCGCCACGGAGGACTACGATTACCTTACGACACTGCCCGGAATAGGCAGGAAGAGGGCAAGGCAGATAGTTGCGGGACTTCAGGAGCAGATGAAGGAGGTCTACGGAGGTGTCCTCCCCGGAGCCTCCCCCGGACTATCCGGCCAGGGACCCAGGAACGAGGCAAGGGCAGTGCTCAGGCAGCTTGGGGTCACTCCGGCGGAGGCCGAGAGACTGCTGGACTCCGCCTGCGGAAAGCTGGGCGAACAGCCTGAGACGGCGGAAATCGTGAAAATGGCCATGCGGATCAGGAGCGGCAAGTGAGCAGGGAATCCATAATATCCGGCAGGGCCGCGGGACCGGAAGAGAACGCTGAAGAGAGCACTCTGGCGTCTCTCAGACCCAGGAACCTCACAGAATACGTCGGTCAGCGGGGGGTGGTGCAGAAACTGGGAATTGCCATCAGGGCCGCACTGGGAAGGGGCGAGCCCCTTGACCACATCCTGTTTCACGGACCTCCCGGGCTCGGCAAGACCACCCTGGCCCACATCGTTTCCCACGAGATGGACGCCGGGCTGGTCTGCACCTCGGGGCCGGCCCTGGAGAGGGCGGCTGACCTGGTCGGGATACTCACCAACCTTCAGCAGGGAGACGTCCTCTTCATAGACGAGATCCACCGGCTTCCCAGGGTCGTGGAGGAGTATCTCTACCCGGCAATGGAGGATTTTCAGATAGACATAGTCCTCGACCCCGGCCCCCATGCCAGGACCGTCAGGCTCGACCTGGCGGAGTTCACCATCGTAGGGGCCACCACAAGAGCGGGCCTCATAACGGGTCCCCTGAGGAACCGTTTCGGTCTCTCGCTCCACATGCAGTTCTACAGCACTCCGGAACTGGCCGAGATAATACGGAGGTCCTCCTCGATACTCGAACTTCGTATCACCGAGGGCGGCGCGGAGACCATAGCCCTCAGGTCCAGGGGTACTCCCAGGATATGCAACAGGCTGCTCAAGAGGGTTCGAGATTTCGCTCAGGTAGAGGGCATGGATACCGTCACTGAGCAGGTGGCTGTGGAGGCCATGGACATACACGGTGTCGACGAGGCCGGTCTGGACGGCCTGGACAGGAAGTACCTGAGCGTGATAATTCGGCAGTACTCGGGCGGACCCGTGGGGGTCGCGGCCCTGGCCGCCACGCTTAACGAGGAGAAGGACACCCTCATCGACGTGGTGGAGCCTTTCCTTCTCATCTCCGGCTTCCTCAACAGGACCAGCAGGGGAAGGATGACCACCGCGAAGGCCTGCAGGCATCTGGGCCTGTCTCCCACTGGCCAGGATGAGCTGCCGCTGTGAGCGGAGGGATGGACCTTCTCCTGCATACCTGCTGTGCTCCTTGCCTGACGGTGGTATACCGAAGTCTTGCGGAGGAGGGCTACCGCGTGACCTCCTTCTTCTACAATCCCAACATCCATCCCTGGAAGGAGCGCGAGAGACGGCTCTCGGCCCTGGAGCAGTACTCCGCCGACGAGGGTATACGCCTGGAGGCGGACACCGCCTACCCCCTGGAGGAAAACCTACGAATGCTGCTGGATGCCGGGAACAGGTGCCAGGCCTGCTTCGCCGACCGACTCGAGGCCACCGCCGGAAAGGCTTCGGAGATGGGCATGGATCATTTCTCCACCACACTGTCCGTCAGTCCATACCAGGACCAGGACCTGATCATGCAGGCGGGCGCCAGGGCCGCGGAACTCCACGGCGTTCAGTTCATCTACAGGGATTTCCGTGACCTCTACAGGGAATCTGTCAGACTGTCCCGCCAGGCGGGACTCTACCGCCAGCCCTACTGCGGATGCATCCTTAGCGAACGGGACCGCTATTCCGGCTAGGACCGGCGCCTCGGGACCGTATCGTGACTACTTCGTCGTCAGAAGGTCCGCATGCACTTCAGTAGCCCTTTCGCAGTAGCGGCACCTGTACGTCACGGTGTCTCGGCTCTCCAGCAGGAAGTGGGTGCGAGCCCCCAGTATGTTGGTGGCGCAGTTGGGGTTGGGACAGGACATTATGTCCTTCACCTCTGAGGGAAGTTTGATCTGACGCTTCTCCGATACCCTTCCGTCCTTGATGATATTTATGGTGGCGTCAGGTGCTATGAGGGCTATCTTGTTGGTCTCGTCGTGGGAGAGCTCGCGGTTCTCCACCTTCACTATATCCTTGCCCCCCGGCTGTTTTTCCGAGCGGAAACCTATTCCGATGGTCATTATGCCCTGGTTCTCAAGACCCAGGATGCGAATGACCTTCAGGGCCAGGGGAGTGGGGATATGGTCGATCACGGTGCCGTTCTCGATAGAATAGACCTTGTAGGCTCTGTCCATCATTCAAGACCTCCGGTCACCAGACCCAGCAGAGCCTGACGTGTTGGTATACCGTTGTGGGCCTGTATGAAATAGATCGCGTTCGGGGTGGTATCGACTTCCTCGGCGATCTCGTCGACCCTGGGAAGCGGATGCATGATACGGAGATCATCACCTAGCAGACCCATGGTCTCCCTGGTTATCCTGTAAGTACCCGCCACCTTCTCGTACTCCTGAGGGTCCCCGAAACGCTCCTTCTGTATCCTGGTTACGTAGAGTATGTCCAGGCCGGTTTCTCCCGCATCCTCCAGATTGTCCACCACGCTGTAGGATACTTTCAGGTCATCCAGTTCCTTCAGTATGTGTCCCGGCATCTGAAGCGTTGGCGGTGAGATGAAGGTAAGCCGGTTCCCGTACATGGCCAGGGCGTGGGTAAGGGAGTGTACGGTCCTGCCGTACTTCAGGTCTCCCATCATGCCTATCCTCAGCCCCTTAAGCCTTCCGAGCTGCTCCTTTATTGTGAACAGGTCAAGGAACGTCTGCGTCGGGTGCTGGTTTGCCCCGTCCCCGGCGTTGATCACGGGAATATCACTGAGTTCCGAGGCCATTCGGGCGGCACCCTCCACAGGATGCCGGATGACGATGACGTCGCAGTAGCCGGCCACCGTCCTGATGGAATCGGCGAAGGACTCACCCTTGCTCTGTGAAGAGGCCTTCGGGTTGGCTATTCCGAAGACCGACCCGCCGCTCTTGAAGACCGCCGATTCGAATGACAGCCTGGTCCGTGTCGACGGTTCGAAGAACAGCGTGGCCACCGTCCTGCCCTCGAGGAATCCCGAGAACTCCCCCTCCTTGACCCTCTGGGTGGTCTCCACCACTTTCGTCAGGTCTTCAATGGACATGTCCCTTATGGAAACAATGCTTCTATCCCTGAATCTGGCCAATCAAAACCGCCCTTCCGTGACGCAGCCGGAACACTATTCCCTTCAGGCTGTTGCTGAACCGATGCCTGGTATATATACATCATCAAAACAAGTCTTGAAAAGGAGAGGATATGACACGACTGGCGGAGAGGTTCATCAGGTATGCCAGGATAGACACCTCCTCGGACGCGGACTCCGACGCTTCACCGTCAACGGAGAGACAGCTGGAGTTCCTGAAGCTGCTGGAGGAAGAACTTCTGGATATGGGTATGGAGGATGTGGAACTCGACCCGAAGGGCACCCTTTACGCGCGACTTCCCGGCGGGAATCCGGGTGGTACCGTCATCGGGCTCCTCGCCCACGTGGACACCTCCCCCGAAGCCCCGGGCACCGGAGTGGAACCGGTCCTTCATGAGAACTGGGACGGCGGGGATATCGAACTTGCCGGGGATATGGTCATTCGACCCTCCGAGACGGAGAAGATGGGCCTCTACAGGGGTTCCACCATAATCACCTCGGACGGGACCACCCTTCTCGGAGCCGATGACAAGGCCGGGGTGGCAGTGATAATGGAAACCTGCAGGAAACTGATGGAGGACCCCGCCATCCCAAGACCTCCACTGGTGGTCGCCTTCACCACCGATGAGGAGGTGGGAAGGGGAATGGACGGCTTCGATCCCGGAAGGTTCGGGGCGGACCTGGCCTACACCGTGGACGGTGGCCCCGTGGGAAAAGTCGATACCCAGACCTTCAACGCCTGGTCGGCGGTATGGAAGGTGAGGGGACGGGAGGTCCACCCTGGAAGCGCGAAGGGTATCATGGTCAACGCGGTCAGGATACTGGCCGACATAGTCTCCGGACTGATGGCGGAGGAAATGCCCGAGAACAGCTCGGGTGAAGAGGGGTACACATATCCGATGCGGATATCGGGGGACACCTCGAGGGGCGAACTCAGGATGATACTGCGTGATTTCACCGGGGAAGGGATGGAACGGCGGATAGCCTGCATGAAGGAGCTGAAGAGATGGCTGGGCTTCCGCTATCCGGGATCCGGGATAGAGCTGGAGCTCTCGGAGCAGTACAGCAACCCCGGGGAGGTCCTTCAGAGGGACAGAAGGGCCATTGAGTACGCTCTCAGAGGAACGGGGGCCGCGGGGATGGAACCCGAGGAGAGTTCGATCAGGGGCGGCACCGACGGATCGAGACTCTCCTTCCTGGGCATACCCACCGTCAACCTTCCCACTGGAGGAGAGTTCTTCCACTCAAGGAAGGAATGGGTGGCCGAAAAGGGCCTGGAGCAGTCACTGGCCACTGTGATTGAGACTTTGAGGATATGGGGAGGGGAACAAAACCGGGACTGAGTTTGTATAGATTATTGGCTGCAGGAAGAAAACCATTGTAAAAATGGGACTTAGCACCACGGGTCCGCGCCCTCCCGCATAGCGGGCCGGCAGCGGTAGGGAACGGTGTTTGCTCCCGGCGAGTTTATATACTATTATGCTTGACATACAGAGGGCCTTATAGACAGCTTAGGAGGGTCACCTTGAGAAGAACAGCGTTCCTGGCCTTTTTGTTGGCGCTGGCCGTGACAGCCGTCCATGGGCAGACCGAAGAGGACACCGCCTCCCCTCAGGATTCACTGGAGGTCACCGAGGAGGTCGAAGTCCCAGCTGATACTCAGCCGGAGCCCACCGAAGAACCGGAAGAGGTCCGTATTCCAGGTCAGCCTACAGCGGTTCTGGAAAGCTTCTTTCAGGCCCTCAGGACAGGCGACAGCCTCATGGTCTCCGCCCTCATCTCAGATGAAGGCCTGGAGAGCATCGGGATCATGCTCGATATCCTCAAGGAGAACCTCGACGACGACCCTGAGACCGTAATGTCCAGGCTTTCCTCCGCCGGCTACCAGGCAACGGCCGACCAGGTCGATGACTGGTCCCCCATGGAGTACCTGACCGCGACAGTGGTCCTCCCGATCATGAAGGCACGCTACTCCATGTACGATATGAACATAGGTGACTTCACCATAAGTGGCGACAGGCTGCAGGTCCCCCTTGTCTTCACCACCGCCTCGGGTGTCGAGCTTCCCTTCGAGGCTGAACTCGTCAAGCAGCGTGACGACTGGAAGGTGACGACGTTCATGGGACTGAGCAGCTTTCCCTGATCGATCCCCTCATGACTGCGGCTTATTCTACACCGCACGCGGATTCCGGAACGGTGTTCCCGCCGAAACCGGGACAGGTCCTTTGACAGCTCCCCGAAACCAGGTGAATGGAGTTACATATGCCCTCGGTAACCGCTGAATGGCAGGAAGGTCTTGAATTCACCGTACAGCAGGACGGACACACCTTCACGATAGACGGGTCGTCGGAGTTCGGAGGAAGGGACAGGGGGCCGAGGCCCAAGAACCTTATGCTCACAGCTCTCGCGGGATGTACCGGAATGGACACTGTGTCCATCCTGTCGAAGATGAAGATAACCGACTACAGGCTCAGGATAGTCGCTGATGGCGAGTATACCGATGACCATCCGAAAGTTTTCAGCAGCCTGCGCCTGGAGTTCATCTTCACCGGCAGGGACCTGCCGCCGGACAGGCTCCGGCGCGCCGTCTCGCTGTCCCAGGAGAAGTACTGCGGAGTGAGCGCGATGCTGAGGGATACCGCCGATATAGAGTACACCATCACGGTGAACGACAGGGAAGAATGATAGGGACGGCCGGCGGAACGGGCTCGGCCGGGGGGCGGGGTACCTTCGGGAGCCGCCACCGCGTACTCATCCTCGACTATTCCGTGGACCGCTCCGAAGCCCCGCTCTTCAGCCGGTGGCTGCCCGAAAGTTCCGAGACCGAGGTCTCGTTCGTGTACTTCGGGGACACCATTCCCTCTCCCGCCGGGTTCACCCGTGTGATGCACACAGGTTCCAGCCTCTCGATATGCGATGATCCGGATTTCATGCAGGAGGCCTGCGAAATCGTCAGGGACTGCGCGGAGGCCGGCATCCCCCAGATGGGCGTATGCTACGGGCACCAGCTTCTCTGCAAGGCGCTCCTGGGTCCCTCGGCCGTGGACAGGTGTCCCGGGGGCATGGAGGCCGGGTGGGTGGATGTCAACATGAAGGGCAGCGGCCTTCGCATACCCGGTTCGAAGCCGGTGAACAGGGTCCTCCAGTCACATTTCGACAGGGTCGTCTCCCTTCCACCGGGGTCCGAGGTAATAGCCTGGAACGGTCATACCGCCATTCAGGCCTTCGCCCACCGGTCGAGGAGGCTCCTGGGAATGCAGTTCCATCCGGAGTTCGACAGGGATGAGGGCAACCGGCTCTTCGCGAAGGAAAGAGAACTGCTGGCCGATAACGGCATTGACGTGGAAAGTGTTCTGAAGGACGGTCCCTCACTGGAGACAGGCAGAGTATTCTTCGGCTATTTCATGGAGGACGGCTGGTTCGATGACCGATCCAGGAGAGATTGAAGGGGGCGGTGGATGATGAGGGAGCTCAGTGACCTTGAGCCTTCGGCGGTGTGGCGCTGGTTCGAGACCATCTGCGCCATTCCGAGGCCATCCGGCAGCGAGGGGGCCATGGCGGATCTCCTCGCCGGCTTTGCCGGGGAGAGGTCGCTGGAATGGCGGAGGGATGAAGCTGACAACGTGCTCATAGTCAAGGACGGCAGCGGCGACGCGGCGGGACACCCACCCCTGCTGCTCCAGGCACACGTTGACATGGTGCCGGAGAAGAAGGCGGAAAGCGACCACGATTTCCTCAGGGACCCTATCCGTCCCCGGATCGAGGGGGACTGGGTAGTCTCGAGGGATACGACACTGGGCGCCGACAACGGCATCGGAGTGGCACTGATGCTCGCGGTGCTGGACTCCGTCGATCTGGAGCACCCCAGGCTGGAGTGCCTGTTCACCACCGACGAGGAACGCGGTCTGACAGGGGCCTCGAACCTTCGGCCGGAGTGGATATCCGCAAGACGACTCATCAATCTCG
>Ga0207796_1000733_pt1 | contig 12273 bp, 6 predicted proteins | sample Pon1CUnioCityCA_6_FD_187274 | JGI IMG/M metagenome (GOLD analysis project Ga0207796, IMG submission 187274) | Marine sediment microbial community from Union City, CA, USA - Pond 1C Sediment 1 (SPAdes) | ecosystem: Environmental > Aquatic > Marine > Intertidal zone > Salt pond sediment ...
GGGGAGATCGCCAGCCAGCTGGGATTGAACTGCCTGCTGATCCCCAACGGGCACCACAGCCGGGAGCGGCTGGAAAAGACCGGGCACCCGGTGCTCAGCTCGCTGCGGGAGCTCCCCGGCCATCTGCCCTGATCGCTCCCACTGCCGCGAAGGCCCTCATCTCGCAGTTCTGCCCCCGCGAAGAAGAAAGCAGCCGATACCCCATCTTTATTTCCCCTAAACAGGACCCATCTGGCGCAGATTTTCTCCAGCAGGCTCCGGCCGGATGCACTATAATGGGAAGCTGAAGCTTTTACACGCAGCCTGCAGCCTGGCCCCATCAGGGCAGGGAGTGTCTATGACCCGTGAAATCCTGATCGTGCTCTCCATTCTTGCCGGATCGATCATCCTCTTCCTCACCAACCGCGTCCGGGTGGACCTGATCGGACTGCTGGTGCTGGGCAGCCTGGCCATCTCGGGGGTGATCACTCCCGGCGAGGCCCTGGCCGGGTTCAGCAACCCGGCCGTGATCACGGTCTGGGCAGTGTTGATCTTGAGCGGCGGCCTGGCCCGGACCGGGATCGCCAGCAAACTGGGCAAATTGGTGCTGCGCCTGGCGGGAGAGAGCGACGCCCGTCTGCTGCTGATCATCATGCTCTCCAGCGGAGTGCTGTCCGGGTTCATGAACAGCATCGGCGTGGCCTCGCTGTACCTGCCGGTGGTGCTGGACATCGCCCGCCGCACCGGTCGCCCGCCCTCCCGGCTGCTGATGCCGCTGGCTTTTTCCTGCCTGCTGGGGGGACTGAACACCCTGATCGGCACCCCACCTAACCTGCTGATCAGCGAAGCCCTGTCTGAAGCCGGTCTGGCCTCCTTCCAGATGTTTGATTTCACCCCCCTGGGCCTGGCCTGCCTGGTGGTCGGCACCCTGTATATGGTGGCCGTCGGGCGCCACCTGCTGCCCGAGAAGGACATCACCAAAGACTTCTCCACTGTTTACCCCGGGGTGACCGAGTATTACGACTTCGAGGAACGGATGGCTTTCATCCAGCTCCCGGAATCCTCGCAGCTGGCCGGCAAATCGCTGCAGGAAAGCCGCTTCGGGGCTGCCCTGGGATTGAACGTGGTCATGATCCTGCGCGACGAGGAGACCATTCACGCCCCGGAGCCGGCCTACATCCTGCAGTCCGGGGACCGGCTGCTGGTGCAGGGAGACCTGAGCCAGCTTTCCCGTCTGGATAAGCACGACCAGCACCTGCTGGAGCGCGAGCCGCTGCCGATCAAGAACATCTTTTCCGCCCGGGTGCAGCTGGCCGAAGTGCTGCTGCCGCCCGGGAGCTCGCTCAGCGGCCTCACCCTGCGCCAGGCCGCTTTCCGCCATGTCTATCAAGTGATGGTATTGGCTATACGCAGAAGGGACCAGACCCATTACACCAACCTGGAAGAGCTGGCCCTCAAGGACGGCGACCGGCTGCTGGTCAAAGGCAAACCGGAGGATTTTCACACCCTGCAGGAAAACGAAGACCTCATCCTCAGCCAGCGCGAATCCTATCCCGATTACCAGCTGGATGACCACCTGATGATGGTCCGCGTGCCCCCGGATTCCCTGCTGGCGGGTACCTCGCTGGCCGGCAGCCGGCTGGGTGACGCCTTTGGCCTCAGCGTACAGGGGGTGATCCGGGACGGCAAGACCGACCTCATGCCGGACCCGGAGGACACGCTGCTGGAAGGGGATATCCTGATCATCAAAGGCAGCCCGGATGCCCTCAATACCATCGAAGGGCTGCAGAATTTGATCATTGAGGATGACCTGCAGCCCGACCTTTCTGAGCTGGAAACCGAAGAGACCAGCCTGATCGAAGCCGTGCTCTCCCCCCACTCCACCCTGGCGGCCAAAGAGGTCCGCGAGCTGGATTTCCGGGCCCGCTACGGGCTGACTGTGCTTGCCATCTGGCGGGGAGGCCGGGCCTACCGTTCCCGCCTGCGGGAGATGCAGATCAAAATGGGGGACGCGCTGCTGCTATTCGGCCCCCGGCGCAACCTGCGCTTCTTTGCTGCTGAACCGGATTTCCTGGTACTCAGCGAGGAAGCCCAGCCGGCCCCGCGCAGCGGGAAAGCCCTCCTGGCCGTGCTGATCATGGCCCTGGTGCTGATCCCGGTGATCTTCAACTGGCTGCCGATCGCCATCGCTGCGGTCTCCGGGGTGGCGCTGATGATCCTCACCGGTGTGCTGGAGATGGATGAGGCTTACCGCTACATTGAATGGAAAGCGGTCTTCCTGATCGCTGGCATGCTCCCCCTGGGCACCGCCCTGCAGGTATCCGGGGCCGCTCAGCTGATCAGCGACGGCCTGCTGGCCCTGGCGGGAAATGCCAGCCCGTTCTTCCTGGTCAGCGCCCTGTTCTTCATCGCCGCCCTCAGCTCCCAGGTCATGCCCAATCCCGCGGTGGCCGTGCTGCTGGCGCCCATCGCCCTCAGCGCTGCCGCCCGATCCGGGATCTCGCCCTACCCGCTGATGATGTCCATCGCGGTCTCCGCTTCGGCGGCTTTCCTGAGCCCGATCGGCCATCCCGCAAACCTGCTGGTGATGGGGCCCGGCGGCTACCGCTTTTCAGATTATTTCAAGGTCGGCCTGCCGCTGACGATCGTGGTCTGGGTGGTGGTCATCACCGTCCTGCCCCTGATCTATCCCTATTAAGGGATCAGGCCAACGAGACCTGCACCAAGTGGAGAACGCTATGGAACAAATCCTGAGCATCTTGATCGGCATCGGCCTCAGCGCCACCTGCGGCTTCCGGATCTTCGTGCCCCTGCTGGGCATGAGCGTCGCCTACCAGGCCGGGGCCCTGGACTTCGCGCCCGGTTTCGCCTGGATCGGGACCTGGCCGGCCACCATCGCCTTCGCGATCGCCATGGTCCTGGAGATCGCGGCCTATTACATCCCCTGGCTGGATAACCTGCTGGACACCATCGCTACCCCGGCCGCGGTGGTGGCGGGGACGATCGCCACCGCATCCGTGGTGAGTGATGTCTCGCCCTTTTTGCGCTGGACGCTGGCGGTGATCGCCGGGGGCGGGATCGCCGGGCTGTTCCAGGGCGCGACGGTCACCATCCGCGGTGTGTCCACAGCCTCCACAGGGGGGCTAGCCAATCCCGCGGTGTCCACCGGGGAGCTGGCAGCCTCGGTAGTGGGCACCCTGCTGGCCATCCTGGCGCCTTATATCGCCATCACCCTGGTTGCCGTCCTGCTCAGCCTGATCATCAAGCGGCTGACCGGGCCCAAAGCGCCCGTTTGACCCGGACCCTGCCATGAGACGCCAAGACAAAGCCCTAGCGGAGCGAGCGGCCATAGACCGGATCATCCGGGAGGCGCCTTACTGCCACCTGGCCTGCAGCCTGGATGACCGGCCCTATCTGATCCCGATCTCCTTTGGCTACGACGGCCAGGCGGTATACGTTCACACCGCGCCTGAAGGCCGCAAAATCGATATCTTCCAAGCCAACCCCCGGGTCTGCCTGGCGTTCGTCTCCCAAAGCGAGCTGGTCCGCCATCCGCGGAGAGCCTGCAAGTGGTCCTATGCATATACCAGTGCCCTGGCTGAAGGCCGCATCCAGGAGATCAGCGGCCCGGAGGAGAAGCTGGCAGCCCTGAATCTGATCATGGTTCAGTATTCCGGCCGGGAATGGGATTTCAAGGACAGCGATCTCTCCGGGATGCGGGTCTGGAAGATTCCCCTGGAGCGGGTCTCCGGGAAAACTTCCCCACCGCCCGGAGGGCAGCTCCCCTCCCCCGGAGGTTGATTTTCCGGGAGCGGGGGGAATATGCTTTACAATGGACTTTGAAGCAGACCAGGAGCGCAACCCGTGAAGATCGCAATCACCGCCGACAATCATCTCACCACCTATGCCAAACATCCCCAGCGGTTCCAGGCCCTGGAGGATATTTACCTGCAATGCGGAGAGCTGGGGGTGCAGCTGCTGATCATCGCCGGGGACCTTTTTGACCAGTCGATGGCCAGCTATGCCGATTTCGAAAAGCTCCACCGCCAGGCCAGGCCCAAAGGGTTGAAGACCATCATCATCCCCGGCAACCACGATCCCGGCCTGCAGCAGGAAGCCCTGGCGGGGGAAGGGCTGCAGGTCTGCGCCCAGCCCACCCTGCGCCCCCTGAATGATGCCCGCCAGATCCTGTTCCTGCCTTACCAGGAGGGCCAGAGCATGGGCGAAGGCATCGCTCCTTTTGCGGACCAATTACAAGACCAACGCTGGATACTGGTCAGCCACGGGGATTGGGCGGCGGGAAGAAAAACCCCTGACCCATATGAGCGCGGGGTGTACATGCCGCTGACCGGGCCCGACCTCACCCGCTATCAGCCTGAGCTGGTTTTTTTAGGACACATCCACCTCCCCCAGGAGCAGGGAAAGGTCCATTACCCCGGATCCCCCTGCCCGCTGCATATCAAGGAGACCGGGGTCCGCAGGTTCCTGATCCTCGACACCGCCAAAGGCGAGATCAGCTCACAGCGGGTGAATTCACCCCTGGTGTATTTTGACGAGAGCTTTCTGGTCATCCCCGGGCTGGACCAGCTCGCCAGGCTGGAAAACGAGATCCAGGAGCGGATTGCGGCCTGGAATCTACCGCAGGGCTGGGAGGAGAAGGTCGAAGTGCGGGTGAAAGTATTCGGCTCCACCTCCTCCAGCCGAAGTGAGATCCAGGACCTGGTCCAATCTTGTTTTGAGCCTTTTGCCTATTACCAGGACCAACCGCCCTCCCTCGATCAGCTGGTGTTCAGCCTGGACGAGGACAAAGCGGAAATCGCCTCCCAGGTCCAGGACTGGGTGGCTGCCCTGGACTGGGACCCGGGGCCGAAAGAGCCCACCAAGGATCAGATCCTGGGAGCAGCCCTGCAGCTCATCTATCAGGTGGACCCATGACCGTGCACATCGAGCGCATCCAGGTCAAGAACCTGGGACCGATCGCCTCACTGCAGGCCGACCTGGGGCGGGTGAACCTGTTCTACGGGCACAACGAATCCGGCAAGACCTACCTGGTGGAATTCCTGCTCAGCTCCCTCTTCCGGCAGGCCAGGGACTGGGAGCTCCGCCAGGGGCTGGGGGCAGGATCGGTCGCCGTCAGCGGCCTGGGAGATGAGCTGGTCTCCTTCCACCCGGAGAGCAGCCGCAAATTAGAAAGCTTCTGGGATGAGAACGGGGCCGGCCTGCCGCTGAACTTGGCCCGCCTGCTGGTTGTCAAAGGCGGGGAGCTGGACCTGGCTGGGAACGCACCCGGCGGGGTGGATAGAGACACGCTGCGGGCGGTACTGACCAGCCAGGCCCTTCTGGACCAGATCGGGGATGAGATCTCCGCCACAGTGCGCGGCGCTTCCCTGGTGGATGGCGGGATCGAAGGCAGCAACCGGGGCCTGATCAAGCGCCGGTCGGAAACCACCCAGGAAGTAGCTGAGCTGGAAAAGCTGCTGGAGGCCATCGAAGCGGGTTATTCCCAGGGCCCGGCCCGCGAGCTGGAAAGGAAACTCACCTCCGCCCAGGGAAAACTGGACCAGCAGGTCCAGGCAAAACGCGCCCTGGCATACCAGACCAACCAGGAACTGGCAGCGCTCAAAAAAGCCCGGGGTGCCCTGAACGAGAAAGAACTCCAGGATCTGCGGGATGCGATCCGGGACCTGGACGGGCAAAACAATGACATCCGCAGCCTGGAAGACAAAGTGTCCCGGGATCTGACGGCCAGCCAGGATTACCGCTGGCTGGATCAAGCGCTGGAGGTCTGGCAGGAAAAAGGGCTGGAAGGCAAGCGCAGGCCGCTGCGCTGGCTGGGGATCGCCGGACTGGCCTTGCTGGGATCCGGGGCCTGCCTGCTGATCCTGGAAAGGTTTTTCCCGGACCCAATCCTGGCCTACATCGCTGGAGGGATGGCCGTCGCCGGATTCGGTCTCAGCCTGTATTTTGGGATCAAATTGATCCAGTGGAGCGACAACCTGGAAGACTCCAGGGAGCGGGAATCCATCCGCAGAGAATACCAAGAGAAATTCCAGTCACCCCTGCGGGGGCTGTTCGACCTTAAAACCCGCAAATCCCAGCTGCATGAAATCCACCTGGCAGCCCAAACCAGGCAGGACCTGCTGGATGAGAAAACCCACCAGCGGGACCTGCTGCGTCAAACCATTGCCCAGTCCTTCCTGTCCCTCCAGGGCGAAGCGGCAGCCGAAGCAGACTGGAAACCGGCCCTGGCCGCACTCACCCAGGCCTCTGAAGAGTTGAACGAGAAGATCCTGGGAGCCAGGATACAGCTGGAAAAGCTGGACGTCCCCGAATCAGATTATCATCAGGGAACGCCAAACACCGCCTACGACCCAGCGGTCGTCCAGGACCTGGAAGGCCAGATCCAGGAATATGAAAAGCGCCTGGCTGAGCAGCGGACTGACCTGGACACCCTTAAAGCCCGGGTTTGCGAACGAACGGGGGACGAAGTCAAGGATCCCTGGCCGGAGGTGCTGTTCAATTTACAAACCCTGCTGGAGGAAAAGATCCAGACCCTGAAAGGGCACACTGCGGAGCTGGTGGCAAAAATCGGCCTGACCGAAGTGCTCGACCGCCTGCGGGAAGCAGAGGACCAGAAAATCCTCCAGGCCCTGAACACGGATTCCCTGGCCCGCCTGCTCAAGCAGGTCACAGGCCGCTATCAAGTACTGGACCTGGTGGATGATCAATTATTCGTCGAAGACTCCTACAGCAGGTATGCCCTGCGGGATCTCAGCACCGGGGCCCGGGAACAGGTGCAGCTCACCCTGCGCCTGGGACTTGCGGCCCAGATCAGCGGCGGAAGACCGCTCTTCCTGATCCTGGACGACGCTTTCCAGCATTCCGATTGGCAGCGCCGGGAAGCCCTGGTGGAAAGCGCACTGCACCTGGCTGAGGGCGGTTGGCAGATCCTCTACTTCAGCATGGATGACCACATCAGGGACCTGTTCTTAGCAATGTCCCAGTCGGCCTTGCAGGAGGAATGCCAGCTGATCGCGCTCGATTGACCCCGCCGCCCGCTACCAGCGGTCAGTGAAAATCCTCACCCGACCCCCGTAATCCAGGAAACAGAGCACAGGTTCCGGCCGCTGATCAATCAATTTTTCAGCGGCATCCAGGTAGTCCTGGACCTGCTGCAGATAATCCACCGTGGACCAATCGATCTCTTCCCCGGGGCGGATATGGTCGGTCTTGAATTCCACCAGCACCCAGCGCCCATCTTCCTGGAACAAAGCGTCCATGGCCCCCGACCGGACTGCGCCGCTGTGGTCAATAAGATAGAAAGGCAGCTCAGGGTGCAGCACTTCTGCTGCATTCATGCGCTGGTAGAGCTCGGTTGCCGTGAAGCGCTCCAGGATCTCCCTCACCCGCTGGTAGCCAGCCTGGATGATTTGAGGCTGGTAGAACCCCGCGGATTTGAATTCCCCTTCCACCCAGTCCAGGAAGTCCTTTTCCCCCTTTTCCGGGAATTGCCAGCGCGCAAGCGCATGATGGACGATATCGCCTACTACCCGCCCGGGCACAGCGCTCTCCCGGACCAGCTTCGCCGTGGGATAAAGCTGCTTGCTCCCAGGATCCTTCGCTCCCGAGTCCTCGAATACCCGGTTGAGCTGGCCCCATAAAGCAGGATCAAAGTCCACCCGCTGGGGATCTTCCTGCAGCGCGCTGGAAGCGCTGTCCAGGTCAAACCCAACTTCAGACTCATAAACAGCCAGGGCGGCGTTGAGGCCCTGGCCCTTGAGCTGTAAATGATGGATCCCGCTTCCTCCGCGGGCTACCTGAAGGTCGAGTCCATCCAATCCCAGCGGTTCAGCCAGCTTCCCGATCCATCCCGAGAGCCCGGGGAGCTGATCCTTGCCGGTAGGATTGCCGACCGCGCCGCTGACAAGCAGCAGGTCCTGGGCCCGGGTGGCAGCCACATACAGCAGCCGGTCTGACTCGGCCTGGTCTTTCAAGCGCTCCTGGGTGATTGCCAATTCGTAGGCAAAGGATGTGCCGGAGCGGACGACCGGGCTTCCAGAGCTATCTTCATCCACGCGCTGCAAACTGAATGGCGGGATGATTCCCAGGCGTTCATCGATCAGGATATCCCGGGACAAGCGCTCCCGCTTGGCTGCGTCCCCCAGCACAACCAGCGGGAATTCCAGCCCTTTGGCCTGGTGCACGGTCATGATCTGGACTGCACCTTCGCTGACCAGCTGGGCTTCCCCTTCCCGGACAGCGATGTTCCGGCTTTCCTGGATGAACTGCAGGAAGTCATGCATATTGACTACACCGCTGGTTTGGGCATCCGCCACCAGTTTACGCAGATTATTGGCAGCCCGCTCCTGTCCAGCGAGCGTCAACCCGGCCAGATAATTTGTCCTCAGCAGAAAACGGCTGATCAGTTCGGCTGCAGTGACCCGGCCCGCCAGCACAGTGAATTCATCCAGGGTGGACAGCACAGCGTTTAATTCTTCTCCCGCAGGCACGCCGGAAGACTTCGCGTATTCCCTGACCGCGTCAACCAAACAGCCGATCCGGTGTGATGACTGAAAATCGCGCAGGTCCAGCAGCAGCGGATCAGGGATGCGGCTGACCGGGGAACGCAGGAATCCAGCCAGGGCGAGGTCATTTTGCGGGTCAGCGAAAACAGACAGGGCATTCAAGACATCCCGGACCTCCGGCCGGTCGTAAAACCCCTGCCCGGAAACGGTGGTATAGGGTATCCCGGCCTGTTCAAAAGCCAGCTCGAAATCCGAAAATGAACTTGAAGCCCGGCACAGCACCGCCACATCCCCATAATCCAATCCTTTCCCATTTGCCGGCTGGCCTTCGACCAAGGCCAGCAGCCGGGCTGCAACCGCTTCGGCGGCCAGGGCCCCCGCTCCATCTCCCTTACTCCCAGCGGCGAGATGGACTTCGACATAGGCAGGCAGATCGATCCTGGGCTGGGCCTCCCGTCCTGCGCTGAGGGGGGCAAAGGGCTCCAGGTAAGGCAAATCGCGCTGTTCGCCGAGCACCGGCGCCAGCAGCTGGTTGAGGTCGTCCAGCAGCCGGGGATGAGAGCGGTAGGAGGTCAGCAATTGGTAAGCGCGGCCGGCATCCTGGATGCGGCTCCCCTCCTGGCGGAAAACTGCCACATCAGCACCCCGGAAGCGGTAGATGGATTGTTTGCCATCACCAACGATAAACAGCTGGCCCTGGTCTCCGTTCAGCAGGTTCACCATCTCCCGCTGCCTGGCATTGGTATCCTGGTACTCATCCACCAGCAGGGCCTGGATCTCGCCCTGCCAGTACTCCAGCACCTGAGGATGTTCTCGAAAGAGAGTCAGGACCCTCTGTTCCAGATCGTCAAAATCCAACCCGCTGACCTGGTCTTTTGCTTCCCGGTACCATTGGCAGGCAAAATCGAAGGCAGCCCCCAGAGCCGGGATGATCTCCCGGGCAAGCTTGCGGTCCACGGCGAGATCCCATTCACCGCCGCCGATCTGCTGCTTGAACCGGGGCTGGATCTCCTTGATCACCGCTTTGGGGTCCGCCGGGGCCCAGTTGTCTTTGCGCCCTTTTTGCTTAAGATGGTCACCCAGGGATCCCAATGAGCGGGAAACCCGCACCCAATCCCCTTCCTGAGCACTGGCTTTGATCTTTTCCCAGGCCTGGATCACCTGGCGCAGATCCTCAACAAGCGTGTCCCCCCCACGCTGAGCCCGGTCCAGGGAGCCATCGTATTTCAGCTCAGCCAGCTCATCCAGACCGGAGCGCACCACAGGGTCCTCGATGAAAGCTTTAATCGGTCCCACCAGAATCGGCTCCCAGACTGACCACAGATCGCCGCTGCCGCTCTCGAAGCCAGCCGCAGCATCCAGTCGTTTGCCCAGCAGTTCCCCCAGCATACGGCGTAAACGCCAGGCCCCAAAGATCGGGAACAAGCGGGAGGCCTGGTCATCGCTCCCGGCCCAGTTCAGGGCAGCTTCCACCGCCAGGGCTTTCAAGCGCGCAGTCTGGCCTTCGTCAAGCATCTCGAAAGCTGGATCCAGCCCCATCTCCGCTGGATGCGTCTTGAGGATATCCCCGGCCAGGCCGTGGATGGTGCTGATCCGGGCCCCATCCAGGCCTTCGTATATACTTTGCCAGCTGGTTCTCTCCGCCGGTGAAAGACCGTCGAGCAGCAAATACTGGCGCACTTCCTCCCGGATGCGGTTGCGCATCTCTCTGGCAGCTTTTTTGGTGAAGGTGATAGCCACCACAGACCGCAGGGGGATCCCTTCCGCCAGCAAGCTCAAGAAGCGGGCTACCAGGGTCCGGGTCTTTCCGGTCCCAGCGCCAGCGGTGACCACGATATCCTGGCCGCGCGCTTGGATCGGCCCCACCTGCTCAGGGCTGGGATGCAGTCGCTGCACGATGGGATGTAATGTCTTCTTTGTGCGCATCGCGTTCACCACCTGCGGGATTGGTACTGCCAGCAAAAATCAAGCGCCGGGCAATAATCAGGACAGCCCTGATCCGGCAGCCGGGGAGAGAAAACGCCTGAGCGGATGGAATCCACCGCCTGCCAGCCCCTGGCTGCCGCCCGTTCCATGGCCGCTTCCGGCCCCCGGGATGAGCGGTCCCGATAGGAAGACAGCTTGAAGCTGCTTGGTTCGGCGGCCAGGAGATGAAAATAGAAGCCCTCTCTGACCTCGCCCAGGCCCAGGCCCTCCTGGGCTGCCAGGGCATAGAGCGGAAGCTGGAGCAGCTTCCCTTCCTGGACAGCCCGCTGGGTATAGCCGGTTTTTCCGCTGGTCTTATAATCCACAATCCGGATCCCACCTTGCTGATCGCGGTCTACCCGATCGATGAACCCGTGAAGCCAATAGCTCTCCCCGTCGGGCAGGACCACTTCCAGCGGCGGGTTCCCCCCGGGACGGATACCGAAACGCTGTTCCGCGGCATAAAACCTGAATGAGGAATCAATGGCTTCCAGGTTGATCAGGGTCAGTGCCAACTTCTGCAGGATCTCCTGCTGGGTGTGGCTCCACCAGGCGGTCTCCCGAAAACCCTCCTTGCGGGGAGCGTCATTGAATACTTTTTCAGCTGCTTCAGGAAGCTTTTCCAGCAAGTCTACAATCCCATAATCCTCGCCAACCTGCTGGTACAAATCTTCCAGGATATGATGATAGATATTGCCCAGCTGGCGGGGGTCGAGACCTTCCTCAGGCAGTTCGATCCCCTCCAGCCCCAGCAAATAGCGGATGAAATACCGCAAGGGGCAGCCCTGGTAAGTTTCCAGCCGGCTGGCGCTCCAGACATGATCCGCCGGGTAGCGGGCTGCGATCTCCGCCCTCCGGCTTTCCAGGTCCCCATCATAAATACTGGGACCCATTTCCAGCCCGATCAGTCTCTGCTGGATCACCGCAGAGAAGCTTTCCATTTTCTGGAAGCTGTCCATCAGAGATCGATCCTCAAACGCGGACAGCTCTGCCAGGGACAGCCCCTGTCCAGCGATGTGGTTTAAGAATTCCGCTTGATTCCCGGCCTGATCAGGGGACGGCAGGGAGCGGGTGGTCCGGTACTCCGGGGCCAGGCCAGTGATCCGCAGTACTTCTTCCCAGTAGGGTGAGGGCTGCCAGGCAGCCCCATTCTCTGCAATCCGGGGCCGGGTGAGCAGTAAATATCTCCGGGAGCGGGTGACAGCTTCATAGAAATATTCCCCTTCAGCGCTGTCGATCGATAACCTGAGTGGCAGGTGGTATTCTTCGTCCAGCAGCAGCCGTTCCGCGTCACGTAAAAAGGGGTCTTCCTTGATCGTCCCTGGGAATTCGCCTTCCGCCAAACCCAGCAGGGCAACCGCCTGGAAGGACAATCCCCTGGCTTCAGTGCAGCCGGCACAGAGGGCCGCCTCTTCCTGAAAGCCCCCCGGCTGGTAAGAAGCCTGGCTGATGGCTTCCGCCAGCTCAGCTGTAAATTGGGCAAAGGAGACTGGCGGGCTGCTCAACATACGCTCGGCCATGATCTGGTCTTGAAAAATCCCATTCAAGGCTTTCAGGGCAGCCCAGTCCCGTTCCTGGATTTCCTCCGGGCCAGTCAAGACTTCACCCACCAGTCCCAGCCCTCCCGGCAGCGGCTCCTCAGGGTCCAGACCTCCCAGCAGGGATTCCAACCAGGCGATGTGGCTTCCCCGGGATGCCTCTTTCCCGGGCGGGGCCAGCAGATCCACAAACCGCTGAAATTTTTCCCACAGCGCTTGGGCCCACTCGCCAACGGGTTCGCCGTAGGTGCTGTCCTCCCGGCGCC
>Ga0207796_1000734_pt1 | contig 12271 bp, 10 predicted proteins | sample Pon1CUnioCityCA_6_FD_187274 | JGI IMG/M metagenome (GOLD analysis project Ga0207796, IMG submission 187274) | Marine sediment microbial community from Union City, CA, USA - Pond 1C Sediment 1 (SPAdes) | ecosystem: Environmental > Aquatic > Marine > Intertidal zone > Salt pond sediment ...
GGGGCATTCACGTCATCGAAGACAGCGCGGCGGATGATTTGAGAACAAACGAGAAATACCGTCACCTGGTCATCGGCGATCTGGAGGCTGAACGGCTGAAGGAAATCGTCAAGGGGTTCGGTGTTCCATTTGAATTCGATGTGGTCGGGGTGTGCGCTCAGGACCATGGGGTCCCACCGGAAGGCGTTTCCCACTTGGATTATCGGCATCATATTTTTACCGCGCGCTTGAATGAGACCCCTTCTCCGCATGCCTTGCTTTATACAAAAGACGACATTCCAAGGACCTTCAACCGTCTCGCTTCTATCGCGGCGGCTGCCGAGATGTTTCAATCCGATGAAATCTATGTCATGGACAGCGGTATGGCGGCCATGGTGGGCGCATCCATGGATATTCAGGCGAAAGGAAAAGAAAAACGACTGATTTTGGATGTGGCGACCTCCCACACGTTGGGCGCCGCCATGGAGGGGGAGGAAATCGCCGGCTTTTTCGAATACCACACGTCCGATATCACCCTGGAACGGTTGGAGACGCTGCTGGTTGGACTTGCCGACGGCAAACTGCATCACAAGGAAATCCTGGAAGCGGGCGGCCATGGGGCGTATATGCGAAAGGCTTTCGGGTACGGGGACGTTGAGATCATCCTGGCGACCGGGCCCAAACGCGCCTTGGTGCGGAACTCACGGCTGCCGATCGTAATGGGGGCCCCGTACGGGGACAATATGATGACAGGTACAGCGGGAATTTTGGAGGCCATTCGACGACGAAAGGGGCTCGAGCCCCTGCGTTACATGTGACCCTCGCACGGAGTTGCCTTTGGGTATCAATTCGGCGTTTTGGAATGGTGGGTTGGAAACCGATGGGATCTCCTTGACAAGACCGCAAAGCCTTCCCACATTCCATGAAATGGCAGCCGGAATTTACTTCGCGTAGGGGTTGATAATCAGGAGCGAAACAAATGATGGACTTTTTTTTCAAACCGAAAGGTGTTGCGATCGTCGGCGCCAGCGCCAATGCACAAAAAGGCGGATATTCAATCCTCAAGAACCTCAAGATGGGATTTGAAGGTGAAATATACCCCGTAAATCCGCGATACCGAGAAATCGAGGGACTCACCTGCTATTCATCCGTTTTGGAGGTCCCGGACCCCGTGGACCTTGCCATCATATTTATTGCAGCACCGCTGGTGCCCGGGGCGATTCGTGAATGCGCGGAGCGGGGCATTCAGGGTGCGATGATTGAATCCGGAGGATTTGCTGAAACCGGAGCGGACGGCAGGTCTCTACAGGATGCGCTGAAGCGGATTGTATCCACCACCGGCATACGCCTGTGGGGTCCCAACTGCATGGGCTTGGTCGATACGGCCAATGGTTCCGTATTTTCCTTTGTCGCACCGACAATTTGGGATGACGGGCTCCGAAAAGGCGACGTTTCCCTGATCGTGCAGAGTGGGATGTTATCCGGTGGATTCCTTATTGACACGATGTCCCATGGGACCATGGGCATAAACAAAGTTTGTTCGATCGGCAACAAGGTGGATGTAAACGAATGTGAACTTTTGGAGAGTTTGCTCGGTGATCCCACAACCAAAGCCATCGGTCTCTATCTTGAGTCGGTCTCCGACGGACGGAAGTTTTTGGAAATCTGCCGTGGTTCTCAAAAGCCCATCGTGGTCGTCAAGGGGGCAAAGAGTGCCGATGGCGCGCGGGCCGCATTAAGCCACACGGCCAGTCTTTCCGGAAACGGCATGGTCATGAGCGGTGCGCTTGCCCAGGCGGGTGTGGTCGAGGCATTGGATTTCAAGCAGATGATGGATTTTTGCCGGGCCTTGGCGATGTTTCCCAGGCTGCCGCATCACAGCCGGGGTCGCGTCGCAATTATCACTTACACCGGAGCGGGGGGCATCCTTTCCTCGGATTTTATGGAACAAATGGGTCTGGAGTTGGCGGAGATTTCTCCGGACACGCGGGAGGTGATGAAACGCTTTTATCCCGACTGGATGCCCGTGATGAACCCATTTGATTTGTGGCCGGCAGTGGAACGGCACGGGGCGGAACGCGTTTATTTCGAGGCCGTCCGTGCGGTGTGTGCGGATCCCAACGTGGACGCCATCCTTTTACACAGTTTTGTCGGGGGCTTTGCCTTCACTCCGGATATGACGGAAATGGCAAGGATGGCCCGGACTGCGGGTAAACCCATGTTTTGCTGGCTTCTGGGTAAGTTCGATGAAGCCCGAGACTTTCATATACACGCCCAGGAATGTGGCGTCCCCGTGTATCGTGAGTTGCACCGTACTGTTGAGTGCATGGGCGCGGTTTTCGCCCGGAAGACGAGATCTTAACCGGCATGGCTTTTCTACAACTCGCCAAAGTAGGTAAGTGTCGTGTCCCGGGTCGATTTTTGGCGTGACTCCGGGGGACGGGGATAATCCGTTTCAAAGGCCTCCCCGGCCATCACGTTGATCCGTTTTACTCCCGGAATTTTCTCTCCGGCTTCTCGCATTCGACGAACCAGTTCCAGGTTCTTGGCGGTTTCCGTGTCTGTTTTTACGACCACGATTCCATTTCCCGCAGACACCTCAAGCCTCGGTTTCAAATCCAGCAAGGCGGTTTTTACCTGAGCAGCCAGCGCGAGATTTTCCATTTGTTTTTTTGATTCAGGTATCGTTTGAAATTGTCTGAGTGAGATGAGATTGCAAATGGTATTCACGGCATCGGTGATGGTGATCTTGTTTAGATTGAGTACCAGATCATACAAGCCGGGATTTTCCGGGTCGACACCGTAAAGCTTTCGGCTCCATTTCCTCCGGTCATCGTCGAGCTTTTTGAGAAAGCGAACCGCCTGTTTTTCGGACACCTGATCCCGTTCCATCACGATCTGAACCCGGTCTTCAAGCCGGGCATTGATGCGAACGTTCAGAATGCGCGGAATATCCTTTACAATGGCGTGACAGGCGAAGCCGTGGTAAACGACATTGTCCTTTTTTAATTGATTCAGCAGGGCAGCCTGAATGTAAGCGGTGTATTTCTCCTTTCCATGGGTAAAGCGATCCAAGAAAGAGGGCGTGTCTTCAAAGGCCCGGAGCAGCGCGATTTCAGGGATGTTGAACGCTTCGGAAGCTGCCAGGAGTGTCTCTCTGGAGATACAGGTATAGCCCAGCTTCCGGCCGGCCTTCTCTGCAATTTCCTTCCCGTGACTGTAGGAGCCTCTCGAAATTGTGAGAACAGCCATGACAACCCACCCTTCTCAAAGCGATCCCAACGGCCCCGCATTCCCTTAACGGGTTTTCAACGCGCTGATTTGATGCAATCTCCCTATGTTTATTACGGTTAAATGCCGCGCGTTTGTCAAGCAGAATTCGGTGTCACTGGAGAAATGGGGCGTATACAACGGACACTGTTTTTTGCGCCGCTCACTTTCAGGCGTTTCAGTTTTTTACGAGACAGATCAGGGGGCTGATTTCGTTCTCTTGATCCCGCATTGAACCCGAAGGTTTTTCAGAGTATAAAGGACCGGAATTTTACCGTACCTTGTCCGCGTCGCGGGGGCACGATTGTTTTGATTGAGAAAGCAGGGAAGGGCGTCAAGAAATCTCATGGCAGATCATGCCGATAAATCGCCATTGGCGATACCCAACATCCGCTTCTTTATTTATTTTCGAGTGTTCTTCAACGCTCGATTCTATTATCCCGTCTTCACCATTCTGTTTCTGGATTTCGGCCTGACACTCCAGCAGTTCGCCCTGCTCAATGCGGTTTGGGCGGCAAGCATCGTACTGTTGGAGGTTCCCTCCGGGGCGCTTGCCGACATCGTCGGCCGGCGAAACCTTCTGGTTTTTGCAGGCGTCCTTATGGTAGCGGAAATGGCGCTGCTCTGCTTGGTTCCCCTGGGCAGGCCCAAGCTGCTCTTCATGATATTCTTGCTCAATCGAATTTTGAGCGGTGCAGCGGAAGCCTCCGCCAGCGGGGCGGATGAGGCCCTTGCCTACGATAGCCTCAAGGAGGAAGGGAATACTCAGGATTGGGGCCGTGTACTGGAAATTCAAATGCGCCGCCAATCGATTGCATACATCGGTGCCATGAGTTTGGGGGCCGCGGTCTACGACCCGTCGCTGATGCAACGATTTGCAGATTGGGTGGGCTTTCATGGGGTGTTGTCGCAAAACATTACGCTGCGGTTTCCACTTTATCTGACCCTGGGGATGGCCGTCTTAACCCTGTTGACCACGCTCCGAATGAAGGAAGCGGTGATGAAACCTGACGGGGAGTGTATACAAATCAAGGATTGTGGACGTTCCATCGCCGACGCTTTCAAGGTGACGCTCCAGGCAGGGGGCTGGATATTGAGGACACCGTTTCCCCTGGTGATCATCGCAGCCGGTCTTCTGTTCGATAGTACCATCCGTATGATCATCACGCTCAACAGTCAGTACTACCGGCTCATCGAACTCCCGGAAGCATCTTTCGGACTGATCGGATCAGGCCTGGCGGTGCTGGGAATATTTATCCCGCGTGTCGCGCGGACATTGGTCGAGAATCATTCGCCCACATTCAACCTGGCGGTCATGGCAGTCACCTCGATACTTGGACTCGGTGGTATGACTTTCTTTATGCCGATCCTGGGAATTTTTCCGGTCGTACTGCTCTTCAGTGTCATGTATTTGCTGAACTTCTTCTTGAGTCACTATTTAAACCGAATCACCGACTCCGGGCAACGGGCCACCGTATTGAGTTTTAAGGGGTTGTCACTCAATCTGGCGTATGGGCTTATCGGGTTGCTCTATTCACTCTTGCTGGCGCTGCTTCGACGGCGAATCGAAGTCAGCCCCAATGATCTCGGCGCACAGGGTGTCGAAAACACGGTTTTCATCCAATCCATTGCCTGGTTTCCCTGGTATTTTCTTTTGGCCTTTGCGGCGCTTGTGGTGTTCGCACGGTTTCGGTTACGGCATTCGGATGAACATAAAAGACCGGGATGACGTGAACTTTCAGAACGAGATACATTTTCGCCCTGTTGGATGCGCACCCAAAAAAATCATTTTTAACCCAACCGATTGCCCCGGCAGATTCTGCGAACGCCGGGGAGAGATACACAAAACAAATTGGAAGCCCGAAATACGAAATACAGTGGAAAAAATTCCCTGTCTCCATTCAAAGGCTTTTCACAAACGGGTGGGACACAGGGCGGGTGATTTTTTTCAACATATCGGCAAGAAATTACTTCATTCAATTGCAATAAATTACACGTTCCGCTCCCGGCTTTTCCAAAATCGATGCATTGATCACGAACCCGGAATGCTGTTTGATCTAAGTGACTGATAAAGCTATATAAAAATGAGTCTTTTTGCCGCCATCCGCATCCGTCCCTTCCGGCATATACCTTGCTAATAGTCTCATTATCATTGCCGCCCAACTTTAACAAAAAAATGGAAACCGGGTGACGAAACCAAAACGTCCAGAGGTTATAATTTAAGAAAAGGGAGTTCGAGGCGGTATTGAAAATAGCTTCTCGGGTGTTCGTGGCTTTTTTCGCGTGCAGCTCTAATCTCCTCATAGACATGGGATAAGATGAGAACTGGTACCCCGAAAAACGCGGCACCTTGGGAAGCTACCCGGTAAACGGCCCTGTTGGTTTGTTAACAAGCAGCCTAACTCACATTTTCCTCCTAACTGGGCAGAGTCATTTTCGGCTCTGCCTTTTCGTTTGCCCTTCGGTGCCGCGTCGCCACGGAAAGCGCGCGAGATTCATAATCGTTCACCTCAATATGCACACTTCGTGGAGCTTGAAAAACCGGCGAGCTCCCCTGCCGGCGAACTCGCCATCTTTCTTAGCCCTTGATGAGTCTTGGAATCATCATATGATGATGGGGGCAGATGGATATGGGGTTCTGATAGGCGCAGCCCGCAAACGCCACAATATATTTCCTCAAATCCGGAAACGAAACGATCTCATCCACAAACCCCCTTTTGGCGCAATAAATCGGCCTTGAATTATCCTGGTATTGCTGCGCCAGCGCATTCATCTTGTCAATAACAGGCTGAAGATCGTGTCCGGCATCCTTTTCCTTGACCAGTCGCCTTGAAAACGAGGCGGCGGCGGCGGTTTCTCCATGCATCACGTAGATTTCGGTTGTCGGTGTCCCCAAGGTAAACGCGTTATGGTTGTTGGCCGTCGGGCCTCCCATGATATAGTGAGCCGCCGCGGTTCCCTTTCTCAAAATGATACAAATCTGCGGCACGTCCGTTTGTTCGATGGAATAGATGAGAGACTGTCCGAGTCCCAGAAGCTCGGCCTTCTCTGCGATGTCGCCCACATCGATGCCGGAGGTGTCCTGAAACCAGACGATGGGAACCCGGTCCCGTCCACAATGGGTCACGAATTCATTCATCTTGATCAGGCCCTGTCGATACAGCTTTCCTCCGATTCCAGGGTAGTCTGCGTACTCCGGATAGTTCGCCCCTAAGAACCCTTGCCGGTTTCCGATGAAGCCCACCACAAACCCATCGATTTTTGCCAGCCCCGTGTATACTTCCGGGCCGTAATCCGGCCTGAACTCCATGTGCTCGCTGTTGTCGAAGATACGGGCAAGCATTTCGTCAAAGTTGTAACTTCGCTTCTGGTTGAAGGCTACGATCTCATTGATATCTTCCCCGGAAAATCGGGGTTCTTCGGGTTCAGCCACCCTGAAAAATCGAGGGTCATACGCAGGAACCATATCCACGTATTTTTTTAGGGCGTCAAGGACCCCTTGCTCCGTTTCATAAACTTCCTTGAAAAAGCCCGTTTCATTAAAGTGAATGGGAACGCTGCCGGGGGGGACTTGCTTGAAGTGCCGGGTCGCTTCAATCAGTTGTTCGGCTCCTTCCTCGTCAAAATATCCCTTGGGACTCATGCCGCCTACAATTCCGCCGCCGCCCACGGCGATGTTCGCGTCTTTGTGCGCCAGAAGAATCGTAGGGCTAATGCCTTGATACCCGCCTCCGGCCGGGTTGGTGCCGTAAATGCCCGCCAGCACCGGAACTCCCAGCTTTTCCAATTCGGCATGGCGAAAAAACGTGGTACCGTTACCCCTTCGATTGGCATACACTTCCTGTTGTTCGGTGAGTTTCACACCACTACAATTGACGATCCACACCAAAGGCACGTGAAGCCTTTTGGCCATGTCCGTGACCCTGAGTTGATTGTCCGCTTGTCCGGCAATCCAGGCCCCTGCCATCACCTTGTTGTCAAAGCCGATGACCACAGCCCATTTGCCGTTGATTTTGGCAAGCCCATCGATCACCCCCGTTGTACCTTCTTCGTTTAACTGGGGGTTGTAAAGCGTGTGAAGCGGGCACCAGGTCCCGGGGTCTATCAGGTAGTCAATACGCTCCCAGACGGTCATTTGTCCTCTTTTTTTGATTACCTCCGCCGGAATCCCCGAATTTTTGACGGCCTCTACGGCCTTTGCCACCTCTTTTTCCACCTGTTTGATCTGTGCGACGTTTTCTTGTGCGCTTTCCTTTTGTTTGTCCGTAAGCGCTTTCCCCAGAGGGGTCATTTTCTCAAAATAAGGTCTCATTGTTTCCTCCGTACTTTTTTCGCCCGGCCGCTCCAAACGCCCAGATACTTGATATTTTTTTTGGCGAAGGGCCTCGACAACTTGGATCTACCGATTCGCCTTCCGGATGCCCAACTGATCCAGGGCGATGATCCATTTGCAAATGTTGGCGGAACCCTCGACCATAAAATAGGGGGGAGCATCCCGATAGTAGCGGGCGACCGGATACTCGGTGGAGTATCCGTACGCTCCCATGATCCTCATGGCCATTTGCGACGCTTTGATCGCTATTTCTCCCGCCAGGTATTTGGCATGGGCGACCTCCAGTGTATTTCCCAGTTGCCCCTGGTCTTTCTGCCAGGCAGCCTTGTAAACCATCAATCGAGCCGCCTCAAGCTCAGCAGCCACCTGAGCGATCATATCCTGATTCATCTGGAATTCACCGATGGATTTACCGAACTGCTGTCTTTCCTTGCAGTATTCCGTCACGGTATCCAGACATGCCTGCGCAAGTCCGACGCCTCCGGCCGCTGCGGAGAGTCGGGACTGATTTAACGACCCGAACACAATTTTGGCACCCTCGCCGGGCTTGCCGATAATATTTTCCTTGGGAACCTTGGTGTCTTCGACGTAAATTTCTCCGGTGGGAGTAGAACGCGTGCCCAGCTTTTCCAGGTCGGTTGTGGTGATCCCATTGAAGTTCTTGGGCTCAATCACAAAAGCAGAGAGCCCTTTCCCTCTGGCTTCCCTGTCCGTATAGGCATAATAGATGACCACATCTGCAGCGGACGCATTGGAAATCCAGGTTTTCGAGCCATTCAAAAGCCAGTGGTCTCCCTTGTCAACGGCTGTGGATTTCATGGCCATCACATCGGAGCCCGCATTCGGCTCCGTGATTCCAAAACAGCCGAGATACTCGGCACTCACCAGTTTGGGAATGTATTTTTTCTTCAGTTCATCGGAGCCGTATTTGTAGATCGTAAAAGCGCACCCAAGGGTCTGCATGTTGATTTGAACCCTGAGGGAACTGGATGCCCGGGCGATTTCCTCCGTGAGTATCATGGCGGCAAGCCATCCCATCTCGTTGCCTCCATACGCCTCCGGGATTACAGTACCGAAAAAACCCAATTCCGCCATCGGCTTCATCACTTCCTCGTAAGGCAGGTGGTGCTTTTCATCCCATTCATCCGCGTACGGGGCAATCTTTTCCACCGCAAAGTCGCGAGCCATCTCGCGCAGCATCTGCAATTCTTCGCTCAAAGCAAAGTCCATGTAATTTCCTCCTTCAATTCTCGGAATGGTGTTGTAAGACTTATTAAGCCGGTTGCCAAAAAAAAATCAAGACCTAACTTTAAAGTACTCGAAAATAGTTCAAATTCAAGGCGTGCAAATTTTGTAATCATGAGACGTACTTATCGTACGTTGAATGATTGCGAAATACGGCACAACGCAGAAGTTGGACTTTTTACGAGACCGTCAACTTTAAATTGAATGCTCAATCGAATGGGCATTCAACGCTTCACAAGTCACAAAATATTATATAGGCGATCGTCTGCTGATTGGCAACATATTTGTTTACAATGTAGCTATATTCTAGCTTGTTAACGTTGGGTTTTGTGATCACGCGAACGGTTGGGTCCTACAGAGAGCGAATGGCTGGTTGCCGTATGCATGAGTTCTTTTTCACATAACCCAATTGACTTTCAGAATGGAAGGGGTTAAAAGATACGGGCGAAGGGTAGTTTTCAAATCCATCTCCTCTCAGGATGGATCACTTGAGCAATATTTTCATGTGGTAACAAGTACTTAACGGAGGGAAAGTTCATGTCAGATGAAGCGATAAATGTCAGTGAGCAGAAAGGCGAATTCAGAGAGAAGGTTAATAAACTGTTGCCGGAGGGGAATCTAAATCTCTGCCTCACTTGTGGAACCTGTGCGAGTGGCTGTCCGGCAACCGGTCTGGAGAATATGGACCCCAGAAAATTTGTGCGAATGGTGGCGCTTGGACTCGACGACGAGGTGACGACGACGCCCTGGGTGTGGATGTGCAGCATGTGCCAGCGATGTATCTACGCCTGCCCCATGAAGGTGGATATTCCGCAGATGGTCTATCTGGCCCGTCAGAGCTGGCCCCGTGAAAAGCGACCCAAAGGTATCCTGGGCTCCTGCGACATGGCCTTGAGAAATGACTCGTGCAGCGCCATGGGGGCTTCTCCGGAAGATTTTCAGTTTGTGGTGGAAGACGTCTTGGAGGAGGTGAGGGAGTCCCAGCCCGGTTGGGAAGATCTCCAGGCCCCGATCGATAAAAAGGGCGCCTACTTTTTTCTCAATCAGAATTCCAGGGAGCCGGTGACCGAGCCGGACGAGTTGGTACCCCTTTGGAAGATTCTTCATCTTGTGGGGGCGGACTGGACATACGGTAGCGCGGGATGGGCGGGTGAGAATTACTGCATGTTTCTTGCCGACGACGAAGCCTGGGAGCACGTTACCGCGCTGAGCGCCAAGAAGGCGTCGGAACTGGGATGTAAGGTTTTTCTCAATACCGAGTGAGGGCACGTTACTTTCTCGGTCCTGGCAGGACTGAAAAAATTCAACATCCCTCATGATTTTGAAGTTGCAAGCATCTATCAATATTATGCCAAGTGGATTCGGGAAGGAAAACTCAAAGTCAACTCAGACTGGAACAAAGACCTGAAGGTCAAGTTTACGGTTCAGGATCCGTGTCAGATCGTGCGCAAAAGCTTTGGGGATCCGGTGGCCGAGGATTTGCGCTTTGTTGTGAAGTCCGTGGTGGGGGAGGAAAACTTTATTGAGATGCACCCCAACAAGTCCAACAATTACTGTTGCGGGGGCGGCGGCGGGTATTTGCAGTCGGGCTATACGGATGCCCGACACCAGTACGGAAAGGTGAAATTTGATCAGATCATTGCGACCGGCGCCGATTATTGCGTTGCTGCGTGCCACAACTGTCATGCCCAAATCCATGATCTTGCGGAGCACTATGAGGGTAAATATCATACGGTGCATCTGTGGACACTCATTTGCCTGTCTTTGGGGATTCTGGGTGAAAATGAACGTGAATACCTGGGACCTGACTTGGCAGAGGTCGGACTATGATTCGTTAAATAAGCCAGGCGTCTTGGCGTGAAGAAAAATCCCGCCCCGGAGTCGGCGGGATTTTTCTTTCTCAGGGGCTGAAGTGGAAGGAAAGGAATGGAATGGGAAACCCAGTGACAACGCTATATGACATCAAATCCAAGGAAGAATGGCAGCGGATTCTCGACAGTGTCTGTCGGGAACTGGGGATACCATCCGCCATTACCGACAAAGAGAATACAGTGCTGGAGGTGGGTGGACAACGCAATCCCCTTTGTTCAAAAATCCGTTCCAACCCAGAAGCGTCCTCCTTTATATGCAGTCAGGCACAGCAATTTATGGCCGAGGCAGCCAAGGAAACGAGGAGACCGATCATTGATTTCTGTGACGCGGGCATGCTGAAGCTTGTCATCCCGGTTTTTTCTCAAGTGGGTTTTGCAGGAACGCTGACGGCCTGTGGTGCGCGTATTGAGGGGCAAGAACTTGAAGCTTTTCTTATCGAAAAGAGCACCAAGCTGAAGGAAGCGGAGATTGACGCACTGACAAAACAGGTGCCTGAAGGGGACCGGTCAAAAATATCCGCGATCACGCAAAGAATCTACCATCAACTCCAAAATACTATCCGAATATGATTCAAGGATATTTTTTACCACCAGGAGATGATCTTGTCGTGTTCGAAAATAAGGTCTATCAGTTTTTCAAAATCTGCTTGCGGATCATAAAGCCTAAATATGGTGACTTCCTCTCCTTGTGAGCCGTCGAAGGCAGACATGAGCGTTTTGGTGGTGTGATCCGGTTCTGTTTTCAAAATGTGCAGGATTTTCATCGGCCACACCTAAAAAGGAATCACGAGATCCATGTGTCTCAGTTTTCTGCCGATTTCATCCAGCGCCATATACCGGAAGCCGTATTTTTCCGCATTTGTCTGGTTATTGGAATAGCATTCAGCCTCCGTGTCCTCAAGCCATTCGAGATTTTCACGGTATGCATCCGTCATATCCACTTCAACGTTCAGCACAAACATGTGGACGAAGAAGTTTTCAACCGCCAGGCCCAAGGCTGAGCGACTGCCTTCCCACAAGTCCTCTGTTTTCCGTATCAACAGGGCGACATGCCGGATATTTTCCATGCTGTATTGTTCCTTTCTAGAGCACCACGTAACGATCACATGCTTCAATCAATTCCGCATGTCGGGCTTGGGTGGCAAAGTCCTTCGGGTCCAAGCCGTCGACGGGCGGTCGGAGTCCTTGGCTTTGGAAAGACACCTGACACAGAGACAGCTTGGCAAGGCCTCGGAGTTCTTTAAATCGCACGTCCTGGGTTAGCTCTGCACCCAGATGTGAAAAAAAAATGCTGACTTCCACCCCTTTTTTTTGGGCACTGCGACAAAGTGTTACCAGTTTGTCCATATGCTGAGCGGAACTTACAAGAATTCCCAGAGATTTTTTCATTCGACAAGACCGTTAAAAATTCATTGCTGAAAAGGTACGGTATTTGAATCCCGCGTGGCGTTGCATCTCAAAAAGATCTGAACATAAAAAAAGCGTATGAATTTAGCGCTTTGAAATGGTGGGTTGGGGGCCGTTGGGATCTCTTTGAGAAGGCTGCAATCCCGATACATCGGGACACATAGAA
>Ga0207796_1000735_pt1 | contig 12267 bp, 12 predicted proteins | sample Pon1CUnioCityCA_6_FD_187274 | JGI IMG/M metagenome (GOLD analysis project Ga0207796, IMG submission 187274) | Marine sediment microbial community from Union City, CA, USA - Pond 1C Sediment 1 (SPAdes) | ecosystem: Environmental > Aquatic > Marine > Intertidal zone > Salt pond sediment ...
CCCTCACGATAGCGATCAGCCACCGACTCAAGCTGGCTCACCAACTCCGGGCAACCGTCGGCGCAATTGTACCAGATGCCCACACCACCATCCTCTAGGTTATGCACCACCAACTCGTCAGGCAGCGGCTCAGTGTGGGTGCCCCATCGCGCCAGACTGCCGTAATGCGGGCCAGATGTAGGCGGCGTGGAGTTGTAAGCGAGCGGCGACTGGGTTCCCTCATCGATATGCAGATTGCCCATGTCTGCCACGGCCTCGCCCGGCCGGTTGGCAGCAGAGATCACAGCAAGGAACACTATCAGGGCGATCACCACGACGGCGCCCACCCCACTGGCTATGAGCCTGTTCCTACTCCGTCTCCGTTGTGCCTTGCGTCTGGCACGCACCCTATCCTTTCTAGAAACTATGGATCCAATACTATCAGTTCTTGTACTCATATACCTCTATATACCTCCCACAAACACTCTACAGCAAGGCTCGCACGGTGGCAGAATTGGCTAGCAGCGACCAGTTCACCCTCGTGCCGGCGCAGCCACACGCTCGCTGCGAGCCCTCGAGTACCAGACTGCTACCAGGATGACCGCCCAGTACCCTGCGTACGCCAGAACCTCGGTCAGCGACGGGTTACCGTTGTAACCCAGAAGAGCTTTCAGGACCTGCCCAACACCCGAGTTCTCGTCCAGTATCGGGTTCACGTCCCAGACGTGCTCGATGCCTGGTGGGATCAGACCGGCCTCGTTGAATTCGTGCACCCCGTGGGCCACCAGCCCGGCGGCAAACAGGATAAGCAACACGCTCGTCACACGAAAGAAGGTCCTCAAATCCAGCCGGCTGGTTGTGGCGAACAGCAGCCACCCGGCAACAGCTGCCGCGCCCAAGCCGATCAGACCACCGACTATGGTCGCTACCGCCGTGGCCGTCAGGGCAGCAGCCGTCAGGAATAGCGCCAGCTCAATCCCCTCGCGCAGAACCGCAACAAAGGCCAGTGAAAAGAGCGCCCATCCTCTACGGGCAGATGACGCCTCGCGCACGTCCCGCTCCAGGTCGACCTGGATCGCACGACCCTGTCGCCCCATCCAGAAGATCATCCACGTCAGCACAGCAGCCGCCAGGAGCATGGCGGTTCCTTCGAAAATCTGCTCCGCTTCGCCCTCGAAAGATATCCCAAGGGCCACCAACCCTACGCCACCTGCCAGGCTCAGGATTGTGGCTACTCCTGCGCCCATCCATACAAAGCGCGCCTGGTCGGCCCGGTGGATCCGCTGCAATACACCCAGGACAATTCCAAGAATGAGTGCAGCTTCCAACCCTTCACGAAATGCCAGTACGACAGCTGCTATCATTTACTTCTCCTTACAGGACACAGACACTCTATGGCAAGGCGTGCAGCCCTGATCGCATACGCGCCCCGCGATCACAGTATAAACTGCCAGACAGGTGGGTACAAGCGCCATTCGACGCGCCCACGACCAGGCCAAATGGCGGGGAAAGATAGAGTAAACTCCACGCAGACTGCATGGCATCTCCACACGACCTCCACAACTCGGTGATACGATGTGGGTGATTGTTAGAAAGGTCACAATCCGAGGGTTCAAACGATGAATGATCTGAGCCAAGTCATACGCACATTTAATCGCTTCGAGCTCAAGTACCTGATCACCCTGAAACAGGCCGAAAAGCTCAAGCCGGCTCTCCGCGCCTGCCTGGTCCCTGATGAGAACGGCAGCAGCAACGGGCGCTACACGCTGTCCAGCCTCTACTACGACTCGCCCAACTTTCGCTGCTTCCGCGAGAACCTGGACGGGATCAAGTTCCGGCGCAAACTGCGCGTTCGCCGCTACGAGACTGGCGAGATCCTCGCCGAGGACACTCCTGTCTTTCTGGAGATCAAGCAGCGGGTGGATCGCGTAACCCAGAAGCGCCGCGCCGTCTTGCCCTACAGTCAGGCTCTGCGTCTGTGCAACGACCGCCAGATGCCCGACTACGCGCACGACGACAGGGCCACCATAGAGGAGATCTATGTCTTCCTGTGGCAGTACAATATGCGACCGGCAACCATTGTACATTATGACCGCCAGGCCTTTGTGGGGACAAGCTACAACCCCGGGCTGAGAGTGACCTTTGACACGTCCGTCTCGTCTCAGGGCCACCAACTGCATCTGCACGAAGAACCCTCTGGCCTGCCCATGCTGGCTGCCAACGCCGTTATCATGGAGATCAAGGTCAACGAACGCATCCCGATCTGGTTGACAGAGCTGATCGCAGCCCACAACCTGCGGCTGTCCGGGTTCAGCAAATACTGCCGCAGCGTCCAGGCTGCCCGGAGGATTCCGGCAGCTCGGAGGCACACATTTGCACCTGAATGCGCTCAGGACGTCCTTGCCTCGTCCTTGACTCCTTACAGCACGCTGGAACAGAAGATGAGGATCGGCAAGGAACAGAAAATGGACAAGATGGAGGCTACCCGTGGAAATCTTTAGCGTCGGTGATCTGACCAGCGAGTTTTCGGTCGCGGAAATCTTGCTAGTCTTGGTTCTCAGCTTTGGGTTGAGCGCCTTTATCGGCTGGATCTACCAGAAAACGCATCGAGGCACGTCCTACACGCAGAGCTTTGTCTTTACACTGGTGCTCAACGGCATGGTCGTGGCGCTGGTCATGCTGGTCGTAGGCTCGGACATCGCCCGCGCGTTTTCCCTGGTGGGCGCCCTGTCCATCATTCGCTTCCGCAACGCAATCAAAGAGACGCGTGATGTCGGCTTTATCTTCTTCACGATGGCCATCGGCATGGCTGTTGGCACCAGGTTCTACCTTCTGGCTGTTGTTGCGACCATCGCCATCAGCCTGGCGATCCTGCTGATGACCCGCTACAACTGGTTCGCACGCGAGATGACGAGTCACATTCTGCACATCCAGGTTCACAACGGAGCACCTTTTGAGACGCTCTTTGACAAGACCTTTGCCAAGTACACGAGCTCGGCAGAGCTCATCAGCGCCGACTCGATCCACAGTGGGACGATGACCGAGTTGACCTACAGCGTGGGGCTGAAAAAGTCCAGCCAGGCGCAGGAACTCATGAAGGAGATTGGCAGCCTGAGCGGCAATAACAAGGTCACGCTGATCGCTGGGTACAACGGCACCGATCTGTAGAGCCAGCAACCTAAGGACCTGATCAGGAGGAAACATGGGACTCAGACTGAAGCGCAATCACATCTTTCTCGTCATGCTATTTGCGGCGCTGCTTGCGGCAGTAATGACCGGATGCACTGGAGAGATCTCCGCGGCGACGGACCGGACTGCCGACACACAGCAGAGCTCCGACACGACGGCCGAGGTTGCGGCGGCGGACACGGTGGAGCGTCCAGAGGGCTGGACCGAGGAGACCCATGGCAATGGGGCCGAACCAAATTACGACGTGGTCTTTCAGGATGACAAGGTCAACCGGATCACGATTACCATTGACTCCGAGGGCTGGGAAGCGATGCAGGCGAATATGGAAGACCTGTTCGGCGAAGCAGGCTCTGGCGGCGGCAGGGATTTCCCCGGTGGGTTCGAGCGGCCTGGCGCCGACGGCTTCCTCGATGGTCCGGAGCCGCCCGTGGGCCGCGACCAGGCTGCACAACCGCAGGGTCGCCCGCCTGGCAACCGTCCAGGGGGAGGCGGAGTCGGCGGTGGCGACATGACTCCGGAGAATCCGATGTGGGTTTCAGCTACCATCGAATTCGAAGGCAATGCCTGGACCAACGTCGGAGTGCGGTATAAAGGGAATTCGTCGCTGACCAGTAGCTGGCGCAACGGCACGCTCAAGTTGCCCCTCAAGCTGGACTTTGACGAGTTCGAGGACGACTATCCCGAGATCGAGGACCAGCGATTCTATGGTTTCAAGCAGTTGAGCCTGGGCAATGGATTCAGCGACGCTTCGTTCTTGCGCGATGCGGCTACGTCAGCGATCTTGCAGGAGGCCGGATTGCCGGCGGCTGAGACCGCGTTTTACGAGGTTGTGCTCGATTATGGCGAAGGACCGGTCAGCCTAGGTTTATACACCATGATCGAGGTGGTCGACGATACCGTTGTGGGGCGCTACTTTGGCAGCGACGACGGCAATATCTACGAAGGTGAGGGAGCCGCTGCCTCCTTTGCAGCCTCCACTTACGATCGGATTGAGGAGAGCTTCCAGAAGGAAAACAACGAGGACGAAGCGGACTGGAGCGACATCGAAGCCCTTTTCAAGGTTCTGCATGACGACCAGCGCACCGGTGACCCCGCTGCGTGGCGGGCAACCCTGGAGTCCATCTTTGACGTGGATGCCTTCCTGGAATGGCTGGCCATCAGCGCTGTCATCCAGCACTGGGATGCCTACGGGAACATGAGCCACAATTACTACCTCTATCACGATCCTGATTCCGGTCAGCTAGCGTGGATCTCGTGGGATCACAACCAGGCGATGTCCCCCGGCCCGGGCGGCGGCGATGGGCGCGGTCCTGGTGCCAGGACCGTATCGCTGGACAAGGCGGATGTCGACGACAACTGGCCGCTGATCCGCTACCTGCTCGACGACCCCGTCTACTATGCGCGCTATCTTGACTACCTTGCGGAGACCATAGCAGGGCCTTTCGACCCAGACCATATGGCCGAGACATATCGGACATGGGCGGAACTGATCGAGCCATATGCTACCGCAGACGTCGGCGCTGACGCCTTTGATGAAGCTTTACAGCAGTTGATCGAACATGCTTATCAACGCGCCGATGCGGTGAAAGAGTTCCTGTCCGCCTCAGGAGGGACTGACATACAGTGATGGACTATGTCGATGACGCGCTCGTCGAGACATTGTGGAAGGATCTGGATGGACAGGTATCCCGCCAGCAGATTGCCACAGCGGCAAGTCAGATAGCAGCCAAGTTTGAGAAGGTTACGGTGACAGCGTTCGTGCCCATCTTTATCCGGCGGCAAGCACTCGAATACCTGAAACCGGACAACATCAGCGGGAGCGATCCAGTAACGAACCGCGCCGCGACGGATGAAGGGAAACGACACGGGACAGGGCTTCCTGCTGGATAAGGCACTGGCCAGTTTGCGAGATCTGCATACTGAGCATTGGAGCAGAAAATACGAAGAACACAGATTAAGGAGAGAGCTAGAATGAAAAAGGTAACTGCACTGCTACTGTTCGCAGCAATTGTCTTCACAGTTGGCGCTTGCTCCACCACAGCGTCGGCCATGATAGAAGGCAACACAGTCTCTGGTGCGGAAACGGTAACCGAGCCTGCAGTAACCGGCTTGGACCAAGAGCAATCCCTTGAAACCGCTTCGGCTGCAACTGCAGCCGAGTACGATGTCGAGTACGATCAGGATGATCTAAAAGTCAGCACAGATGCCTCCGAGCTTTCCTACGTGACGCTAGAAGGCAACTCAATCGCCGTGGCGGGCAACGGCGCCATATTCGACGGCAGCACTGTAACGATCACAACCGCCGGAACCTACAGCATCAGCGGCACGCTGGATGATGGGCAGATCATCGTCGACACAGAGGATGAGGACACCGTATTCCTCATTCTCGATGGGGTAGAGATCACCTGTTCGACGAGCGCTCCCATCTATGTGAGCAACGCGGAAAAGGTGGTGCTCACCCTGGCAGAAGGCACCGAGAACTATGTCACCGATGGCGACTCCTACGTCTTTGAAGACGCCGAGTCAGACGAACCCAACGCCGCGGTGTTCAGCAAGGACGACCTGACCATCAACGGCAGCGGCTCGCTCACCGTCAATGCCAACTATAACAATGGCATTGCCAGCAAGGACGACCTAAAGATCACGGGCGGCACCATCATCGTGAAGGCTGTGAACGATGGTATCAAGGGCAGGGATTCCCTTGCGGTGCTGGATGGAGAGATCACGGTAAACGCCGGCGCGGACGGCATCCAGGCCAACAACGATGAGGATGCTGCGGAGGGTTATATCGTGATCGAAGGCGGCGTGTTGAGCATCACTGCCAGTCTGGACGGGATAGAGGCAGAGACCAACCTGATGGTCGGCGGCGGCGAGATCACCATCACTGCAGGGGGCGGCAGCGTTGCCAGCAGTGGCGGGGGCGCCTGGGGCGGCCGTGGAATGGAGGGCAACGCCAACCAGACCACCGACAGCGCCAAGGGACTAAAGGCCGGCGTGGACCTCACGATCACGGGCGGCACGATCCAGATCAGCTCCCTGGACGATGCCATTCACTCCAACGACAGCATCACGATCGACGGCGGCGACTTGACGCTGGCGTCCGGGGATGACGGCATCCATGCCGACACTGCCTTGACAATAAATGGCGGTGATCTGGAGATCACCGAGTGCTACGAGGGCCTGGAGAGCGTGGTCATTACGATCAACGACGGCACGATCCGGCTGACTGCAAGCGACGACGGGATCAACGCATCCAGCGGGAGTGGCGGCGACGCAGCCGGCGGGATGTTGATGGCCCCGCGTGGAGGGGGATTCGAGTCCGGTGACGGCTATGTGTACATCAACGGCGGATACCTCGCCGTCGATGCCGGCGGCGATGGCCTCGACTCCAATGGCCCGATCGAGATGACGGACGGTGTGGTTATCGTCAACGGGCCGACGAACAACGGGAATGGTGCGCTCGACTACCTGGGCTCGTTTAACATCAGCGGCGGCTACCTGGTTGCGGTGGGCAGTGTGGGCATGGCTCAGGCGCCCAGCACAACCTCAACTCAGTACTCGGTGATATTCAGCCTGGCTTCAGCGCAGTCTGCCGGCACGATGGTCCACGTCGAGTCCGAATCTGGTGAGGAGATTCTCAGCCTTGTGCCGACAAAGGCCTACCAGTCCGTAGTGCTGTCGTCGCCCGAACTGGAAAACGGCGAGACCTACGTGGTCTATGCTGGAGGAAGCTCGAGCGGAACCGTCAGCGACGGTCTGTACTTTGGAGGGAGCTATAGCGGCGGCACACAGGTGGCCAGCTTTACCATCTCAGGTACGGTCACCGGTTCTGGTTCCCAGATGGGCGGTTTCGCCCCGGGCAGCCGGCGCACCAGGCCGTAGGTACAACTTGGCCAAAGGAGAGATAATCCTGACCATACACAGACTATTGGTGCAGATGGAGGCAGACAGCGTGCTTATCCGCCATAGACATTGCAGAGCAGCCCTAGCTGCTCCCGGTCAAAGATCCGCTCCGCTGCCACCTTGACCCAATCGGTCACCAGGAACCAGGCCAGCGCATAGCCCCATACGAGCAGGGCCAGCTTCCAACCAATAGGCGCCATTAACAAACCGAACGCGGCGAGCAAGGTAGCCACAGCCTGGGTGCCCAACACCGCAGCGACCAAGATAGGTGCTGGCCGGATCGACCAAAAGTGGCCTCTGGTGCGCGTGAGAAAGATGGTTAGGTGGCCCGCCACTGATAGTTTCAAGTACATCAGCGACTGGATGGCTGCCCGATCGAGGTTCAGCACACGCTCCCCGATGTAGAACATGCCAAAGGAGGCGATCACACCGGTGATGCCTAATGTCGTAGCCACGCCCAGCACCCGGCGCATATCCCACGCTTCTGGTTGTTGAGAGTAATACACATGGTCATAGGCGATGGACAGGATAGCGCCATCGTTGAGCAGAGCCAGCAGGACAATCATGACAGCGGTGACCGGGTAAAAGTTGAACACCAGGATCGAAAGGGTCATGAAGAACAGCACGCGGACCGTCTCGGCTATGCGGTATATGCTGTAGCTTGTCATGCGCTGAAAGATCCTGCGGCTTTCCTTGACAGCGTCGATGATCACCGAGAGCCCCGGCGTCAGCAGCACGATGTCGGCAGCGCTGCGCGCCGCGTCGGTCGCCCCCGAGACGGCAATGCCAGCGTCGGCCTTTTTCAGGGCCGGGGCGTCGTTGACACCGTCGCCCGTCATGCCCACGATATGTCCCCGCTTCTGCAGGACGTCGACGATGTGATACTTGTGCTCGGGAAAGACCTGAGCAAAGCCGTCGCTGTCTTCAATGGCATCGTTGCTCGATCCAGCACTGTGATGCTCACCCTTGGAAAAGAGGCTAGCGTCCAGGATGTCGGTGCCTAGGCCCACCTGGCTGGCGATCTCTTTGGCGATGGCTACCTGGTCACCGGTGACCATCTTGACACGGACGCCCATCTGCTTTGCCGTGTCCAGGGTAGTGCGCGAATCCTCGCGGGGCGGATCGTACAGCGGGATCACCCCCAGAAACCGCCACGGGCCATCAGCATCACGGCGGGCCACACCCAGCGAGCGAAAGCCCCGTGCCGCAAAGGCGCCCACGGCCCCTTCTACCTGGGGTCGGAGGTTGGCAGCGTCGGGATCAAGTGCCAGAATGACCTGGGGCGCCCCTTTGCTAACCGTGAATGCCGTCCCATCAGACGACCTGACCGAGGCCTCTGTCCGTTTGCTCACTGGGTCGAAGGGCTGAAAGTGGGTGATGGCGTAACCTGTTGTCGACTGACCATCCTTCAGGCCGCTGAGCACAGCCAGGTCTATGGGGTCCTGGTCTTCGGCGCGCGAGGCCAGCGCTGCTCCAAGGAACACCTGCTCAGCTTCGATGCCCTTAACGGTGGACGGCTCGCCCAAGGTGAGTTTATTCTGGGTCAGCGTACCGGTCTTGTCCGAGCACAGCATGTCCATGCCAGCCATCTCCTCAATACTGGCCATTCGGCTGACGATGGCCTGCTTCTTGGCCAGCAGCCTGGCGCCGACGGCCATCGTCACCGACAGTACCGTTGGCATTGCCACAGGGATGGCAGCCACAGTGAGGATCAGGGCAAATTGGAGCGTCGTCAACATGTCGTCGCCCCGGAAGAGAGCTACACCCAAGATCAGGACTACCAGTGCCACCGCTAGCACGATGAGGTAATCCCCAATTTTCAGCACTGCCCGCTGGAAGTGGCTGGTGGTGTGCGCCTCTTCCACCAAGTGAGCGGTGCGGCCAAAGTAGGTATTCTCGCCGGTGGCATAGACCAGGGCATCGACCTCGCCCTGCTTGAGGATCGAACCAGAGTACACAGCATCACCACTCTCGTGTGTGACAGGCAGCGATTCGCCGGTGAGAGCCGACTGGTCTATCTGCACCGGATCGGCTTCCAGCAGGCGAGCATCAGCCGGTATGATGTCGCCTATGCGCACCCGGATGACGTCACCCGGCACCAGCTCGCGGGCAGGGATGGTCGACCATTGGCCATCACGCTTGACACGGGCGTTCGGGGCCAGCTTTGCCTGGAGGGCGTCGATCGTATTGCCGGCCTGGTACTCCTCCCAGAAGCCTACGACTGCGTTGACGATCAACAGGGCCAGGATGATAATCAGGTCAGCCCAGTGGCGGACTATGGCCGAAAGAATGGCCGCCACCTCAATCATCCACGGGATCGGGCCCCAGAAGTAGGAGAGAAACTTGAGCAGTGGATTCTCCTTTTCCTCTCCCAGCTCGTTGTAACCGTACTTTTCCAGGCGGCTCTTCGCCTCAGCCTGGTCAAGGCCTTGCGGCGATGTGTCCAGTTCGTGCTCCACGTCGCTCAAGGGCAGGGTCGCCAGTTTCGGTTTTTCGGTTGCTGCACTCTTTTTCGCCAATGGTATACCTTCCTTTTTCAGTGTCCGGAACCATTGCTCCGGAGATATGCCTCCATTTTGGGCATAAAGTACGGGATAATGAGAGGTAGCATCTTGGGCATCAGATTGTCCATCGCTGCCGGCATCAGATCAGGCATCTGCTCCTCCATATCGTGGGGCATATCGATGCGCTGCTCCACCGCAGCCAGCATGGCGGGCATCACTTTGGGCATCATCCCCGGCATCAACCGCGGGAAGAGCGAGGGCATCACCGGTCTCATCATCGCGATCATGGCCTCGCGCACCGGGCCTGGTGAGGATTGGACCATTCTCATCATGGCCGGGAAGGGACCCGGCATGGCCTCGAACACAGCCCACATGCTCCTCTCCTCCTCAGGTTCTCCGGCTCATTTGCCGTTCAGAACTGACATTCTCGCAGACATGCTGCTACGTTCGGTCCACCTTGTCCAGGTCATGACGCAAGCGATATCCGTCAAAGGGTAGACCGAAAAGCGGCGCAAAGACGCAGCGGTCAAAGAGGCCAGCAAGCAGCGGCACCAGGCCCACCATGGCCAGAATCCAGCCAACCACGCCCTGGATCAACCACAAGCCGATCACGATGAGAGCCAGACCCGCGATGACGCGGATCAGCCGTCCCACCGGACCTGCAATAAATCGAAAGAATTCATTCACCTTGTCACCTCCATCTTCCTTACCTGCTCAGATGCTCGCGCATCGCCTCGTAAACCTCGCGTGTGATCTCGCCGCTGGCGTATCGTCTCCGCAGGATTTCCATCGCTCCATCACCTGAATCTTCAGACTGACGCCTGCTAGAAGCAGTATTCCGTCCAACCAGCCAGATGCCGCCAATAACCAGGGCACCAAACACCAAGAGGACAACCAGCAGCATCACAATACCAACAACCCATCCTCCACCACCCATCATCATGACTCACCTCCATGTCTCTACTACTAATACGTCTCCATTATAGCGACATGGTGGCCTCGCCGTCCTTATATTCGATTCAAGCTCCCTTTAAGTTTGCTTTAAGTCCAGCGAGGGGGCGTAACGTGGAAAGCTTTGCTCACATGCGGGACAGGTGATACGAAAAAGGCGGGGATACAGCAGGACGCGTTCAGTCTTTTCTGGCTGTAACGATCTCAACGGGTAACCCCCACATCGACTGCAACTCTGAGTTTATAACCTGCAATCCGGCCTCTTTCAGCGCCTTCTGTGCAAAGATGGGCCGGCAGTCAATGTATTGGGGTAGCTTTTCGTGGGCCCATTCATACAAGCGGAGCATCAAGCCGTGATTGCCTTTCTTGGACATGGCAACCACACCCAGGCGCCCACCGCTGCGCAGTACTCGCCGGGTCTCTGCCAGCACGACCGAAATCTCAGGCGTGTCGAACAGGTCCAGGGTGAAACTCATAAAGACGCCGTCGAAACGAGAATCCTCGAAAGGCATCTGCGCTGCATCGCCGAGCCGTAGCTCTGCACGCTCTGCCAGCCCTGCCGCGTTCAGCTTCTCCTGGGCCACGCGCAGCATTCCCTCCGAAATGTCTATACCGTAGACCCTCCCCGAATCTCCGACAGCTTGGGCCAGTGCGACTAGCGCGTGCCCGGTTCCAAACCCGATCTCGAGAATGACCTCGCCCCGGGCTGCAGCCAGTTTCTCCAGGCCTAGCTGCACGAACTCCTGCTCACTGGAGCCAGCCAATTTGTCATACCAATGGCTGATCTTGTCGTACGTCTCTTTGGCTTCCGCCTTTGATCTTTTGACGCGGCTTATTTCGGTTCCCGTCCCTGGCATTTTCCTCTCTCCAGTACGCTGAGCCCCAACACAGCGCTCAGGCCAATCCTATCATGGCAAACGCTTCATAGCCACCGGCGCCCGGCCTGTTCGGCAGGCCGGGCGCCGGAGAGATGTCTCAAGACATGCTACAACTCAATCCTTATGGGGTTGCATTGCCTCCGCCGACCACTAGTGCACCGGCTTGGCAGGCAGCGCCTCGACTTTGCGCTTGTCTATCTTCAAGTGGACAATATCCTCTTCAATGCTATCTATTTCGGAGACGGGGATGCTCACATCCTTCTGCCCCCAAAGATGACCCTCTCGCAGGACAAGGTGGGTAATGCGATCATCTTCCGGATCCACCAACAGCTCGTCCACGCGCCCCACACGCCCGTCGGTGGCTTCCACTCGCGCACCCCGGAGCAGAGCAAGCTCATCGTCGGGGATCGCTTCATGCTTCACAGACATGATCTCAGGCCCGGCGTAGTCATAGGGCTCGAGCGAATATACCCCTCCCGCGTAGTGTGGGATGTGCACTTTGACGTATTCGGTCTCCATGAATCGCTGGAGCTCGTCCACCTTGTCCCGTGTGTAGGACAGATCGATCGAGTCAGGTGTGGTTGCCGTCACTGCTTGGACGGGTATCATGATCTCTTGGTGTGGTGCCTCTTTCTCCTTGACTATCAGATGGGTAACCACTTCAGTGCTGGGCTTTAGAACCACACCGGTCGATCGCCCACACTTGCCATCTACACAGAACACTTCGACATCTATGGGAATATCCATGCTTCTACCTCTTTCAGACCTAATTTTAGCCTACTAATGTAATGGACGCTATGCCTGATCTATATTGGCATTCCTTGCTAGCATCGAACGGGCTCGGCATCCGCCGATACCCCCTC
>Ga0207796_1000736_pt1 | contig 12253 bp, 6 predicted proteins | sample Pon1CUnioCityCA_6_FD_187274 | JGI IMG/M metagenome (GOLD analysis project Ga0207796, IMG submission 187274) | Marine sediment microbial community from Union City, CA, USA - Pond 1C Sediment 1 (SPAdes) | ecosystem: Environmental > Aquatic > Marine > Intertidal zone > Salt pond sediment ...
CCGATCATAGTGCTACGGACGTGGGAATGCCCGTTGTCATCGCCCCAGCGTAGGTGATGACGATAATCGCGGTCGGGCGGTGCGATCTCATCCAAGACCTGTTCGAGATCGTGCAGGGCACCGCTTTCATACTCGATGGTGGTCAGACCACCCGTCGACCCCGGACAGAAGACGGTTACCGTTCCATCCCGCAGCTTGCTCTCTTTCACGGCAGTGCTCACCTGGGATGTGACATCGAGGATGTCACAGTGTCCTTCGGTGTCTAGACGAATTTCCTTGGTGACAACCATAGGTTTCCTCCCTTGTGCCCCGCTGTTGATCACGCGAGATGACGATAGTTGCTAGGTCCGCAAGACGTGGGAGGCTACTTCGTTGACTCGACGCGCGTCCAGAGCCGGTCGAAGGGGCGCTTGAGCAGCCGTACCCTGATCAACACGAGTAGCCACAGGTGGAGCCGAGCGGCGAAGAGGAACACCGTCCAGAGGAACTCACGAGGATTCCGTGGGTACGCCAGTGCCATCCGCGCGCCCGTGATGAGTTCCAGCCAGGCCGAACGCATGCGGACCGAGGATTCACGCACGTACTCCTGAGCGTAGCCGCCCGCTGAACGAACCTTCTGGCGCAGCCAATCGCTGTAAGAGGTGGGATAGCGGACGTAGACGTGGGCCTCGGGAGCGTAGCGAATGCGACATGGACCTGAGCCGCACCTCTGCTGGGCAATGCGATGTGAGATGACAGCGTCTTCGGCCAATGCATCCTCGGGCACGCGCTCGATCAATCGGCGCCGGAAGGCGAAGAGGTAGCCGGAGCAGAGCAGGAAGCGTTCCTGACGGTCGCGCTTCAAGCGCATGCGGTGGATGGCATCCGTCAGTAGATGGGACCAATAGCCCATCATGGTGTCCCGAGGGTTGACGCTGATGGGGTGACCGCTGACGGCGCCGACCTGGTGATCGGCGAAGGGCGCCAGCAGAGGCTCGAGGGCATTCTCATCGACGAGCACATCGCCGTCACTGAGCACGACGAGCTCGCCGGTTGCTGCCTCCAGTCCTGCGTTCACGGCCGTTGGCTTACCTCGCTGAGGATCAGCGACGTGGCGCACGGCCGAAGACGCCTTGGTGGTGCGCTCGGCATAGCTGTCCACCACGACGGTGGTGTCTGGGTCCGGACAGACGACGATGAGTTCGGCCTGTTCGGGCAATTGCGCTAGGAAGGCTTCAATGGCCTGTCCAATAGTCGCCGCTTCCTGGAAGGCTGTGATGATAACGCTCAGCTTAGGTGCCATGTCGCACCATCCTTGGTAAGCTAAGCTGGGGAACTATACCGATAGCGTTTCCATCCTGGTTAGGTCCCAGAGCTCGAGGCCAGTGTCGGGGTCGTGGCGGCGACGGATGGTGGTCGGAGCTGTCTCAATGACGACCTCAACGGTGGGCCCGACGGCAGCCTCCACGACGTGGCCGCCGAGCGTGGTGTAGTCGGAGCGTCCGACGGTGACGTGAGCGTGCACAATGCGCTGCTCGTCCTCACCCTTGCTGATATTGCCAGTCATGTTTAGGACCTCGACGGGCTCTTTCAGCTCTTTATGCTGGTAGGACTTGGTGTCCGTGTTGTAGTAGCCGAGGGTGACGCGCTGGAAGGTCCCTATGGCTCGAAGGGCGCCGAAACCGATGCGATACGAGCTAGCAAAGCTCTTGAGACTGGCGATGACTTCCTCGCCTGTCTCAAGGCGGACAAGATAGGTGTCTCGCAGACGTTTTACCTGCAACGCTGTCCTCCTTTTTCTGTACTGGCAAGAGCGGGCGAGCCTCTGTGTTCGATGGCATATTAGCATGGTCTCGATGTTTTGGCAATAGCATTTGTGATGGATGGGCGCCGGTTTGTCTTTCGGGGGGGCTAGCTGGGAGATCCGTCGACCCGCAAGGCGATGATCTCTTGGGCTAACACGCTTATGGCCTTGCTACGTCTCTGCAGTTGTCCCCTGACTATGACAAAGGGCGAATGCAGAGCCTCCCGGCTTTCCTCGTACACCTTTGGACGGACCACGATGTTGATCAAACCATCTTCATCCTCTAACGCTAGGAAAGCTACGCCCTTGGCTGTGGGAGGGCGCTGCCGCGATACGATCATCCCACCCACCTGGACCCGACGTCCATCTCCCAATCCCGGCAGCTCCCCGCTGGGGGTCACATGCATGGCCCTCAGTTTTTCGCTCACCAAAGACGTCAGATGCTCTCTCGCGCTCATCCCTGTGTGGGCTACCTCGGTCCACAACCGCCCTCTCGGTGAGAGGAAGGCGAAGCGCGGGTGGCCTTCGGACGTGGGTATGGGGAGCTCTGGTGGTCCCTGGGCTGCCTCCAGGGCCATCTTCAACTCCCAGAGCAACTGCCGCCGTGGCACCCCCCACGTGTCGAAGGCCCCAGCCCAAATCAGGGGCTCTATCGCCTTCCTCCCCAGCTTTGTGCGCCGGCAGAAGTCGACTAATGAACGGAATGGACCGAAGCTCCGGGCCTCCACCACACTCTGACCGCCAGTCTCCCCTAACCCATTGACCACTGCCAACCCCAATCGCAGTGCCTGGTCCTCCACGGTGGCTCGCAGATCGGAGGTCTCCACATCCACTGGGCGTACCTCCACGCCACAGCGCCGGGCCTCAGACACGACGACGTGTGCCGGATAGAACCCCATAGGTTGATGGCGCAACAAAGCGGCAAAAAAGGCCAAGGGATGGTAGCGCCGCAGCCAGGCCGACTGATAGGTCAGCACGGCGAAGGCCGCTGCATGGCTCTTGGGGAAGGAGTAGCCGCCGAAGGCCTGTAGTTGCTCGAAAACCTGCCTCGCCGTCTCCGTTTCGACGCCTAGCTCTCGCGCGCCGTCAAGAAAGCGCTCTCTGAAGCTAGCGATCTTCCTGCCGGCACGCTTATGCGACAGGGCGCGCCGTAGGAGCTCGGCCTCCCCCGGTGTAAACCCAGCCAGGTCACGCGCTACCTTCAACACCTGCTCCTGGAAGATGATCACCCCCAGCGTCTCCTGGAGCGCGTCCTCTAGGCGTGGATGTGGGTAGCTGACCAGCTCGCGTCCCTCGCGGCGGCGCAGGTAGGGACGGACCATCTGAGCCTGAAGGGGGCCGGGGCGGATGAGGGAGATCTGGATGACCAGGTCGTCGAACGAGCGGGGCTGGAAGCGCGGGATCAAGGTGGCCTGCGCCCTCGATTCCACCTGGAAGACCCCGATCGTCCTGCCTCGACAGAGCATATCGTAGACCTCCGGATCGTCTTGGGAGAGCGACGCTAAGTCTGGCCGCTGCTCGGTCTGGCCTTCGACGATCGTTACGGCATCCTCAATGGTCGATAGCATTCTCAGACCCAACAGATCGATCTTTACTATTCCAGCGCTCTCCAAGCTATCCTTGTCCCATTGGGTGACGACCCGGCCTTCCATCGTCGCTGGCTCCAGCGGCACGACCTCACACAGTGGCGCCCCCGAGAGTACCATCCCACCGTTGTGGATTCCCAGGTGGCGCGGAATGCCGTCGAGTTGGGGCACCAAGCGTAGAAGGTTTTGGAACGGCTTGCCGGCCAGTTGCTGGGCATCAAACGCCTCCAGCATTCCCCGTGACTCCCTGACGCTCCTGGCGTCGTGGATGTCGAGTGATTTGGCAAGCCGCTCCGCCAGCGCCGGTGGGAAGCCGAGGACGCGGGCCACGTCCCGTACCGCCGATCGAGCGCGGAAGGTGACAAAGGTGCAGGCCATCGCCGCATGCTCTCGGCCGTAGCGTTCATAGACGTACTGAATCACCTCCTCACGTCGGTCGGCGGCGATATCGATGTCGATATCGGGTGGCGAGCCGCGCTCCGGCGAGAGGAAACGTTCGAAGACCAGGTCGCAGGCTACTGGATCAATAGGGCTGATATCCAGAAGATAGGCCACCAACGAGTTGGCTGCGCTTCCCCTGCCCTGACAGCGGATACCCGCCCGCTGAGCAACATGCACGATGTCCCAGACGATGAGGAAATAGTTGGCTAGCCCCATCCCTTGGATGACCGAAAGCTCCCGATCCAGTAAGGTCTGCGGTGGATTGACCGGGTAGCGACGATGAAGTGCCCGTTCGCACAACCATCGCAGCTTATGGTGAGCCTGATCGAATCGATCATCGTTGGCCCCATAGTCTCCATCGAGGGGACCCTGGGGAAGCGTCTGCATCCCGGCAGGTAGATAGTCGTAGGCTGGCGCACAACGCTCGGCAACGCGCAGGGTGTTCTCCAAGGCGATGGGGATATCGCTGAAGAGATGGGCCATCTCCCCTGGCGAGCGCAGAGTATACTCGTTGTTGGGACAGAGCAGTTTCTCAGCGTCCTCCAAGATAGTCTGATGGTGAATGCAACGCAGGACATCGTGTACCTGTCGCTGACGCGGATGAAGATAATGGACGTTCCCGGTGGCTACCACATCAAGTCCGACTCGATCGGCCAGCGTCGTCAGGCGTGCCAGAAGCCGACTATCTCCCCTCACATAGTGTCGCTGCAGCTCGATGAAGAAGCGATGAGGGCCAAAGACCCGGGCGTAGCCTTGGGCCACGCCCAAGGCATGTTCGCGTTTCTTGTTCGTCAACAGGCGAGGGATCTCCCCTTGGCGACATCCCGAGAGGGCGATTAGACCCCCGGCATGGGCAGCCAAGTCGCGCTTGTCGAGCCTAGCGATGCCCTTATCCTGATGCCGTCGCGCTAACGTGATCAGACGGCAGAGGTTAGCGTATCCCTCGGCCGTCTCTACCAGCAGGGTCAGGTGAGCGTCTTCCTCGCCCTGCGACCCGCGAAGCGTCATCTCGCTGCCCAGGATGGGCTTGATGCCCGCCTCCTGCGCAGCTTTCGTGAAGCGCACCGCCCCGTAGAGTGCGTCGCGATCGGTCAGAGCCAGCGCCGGGATCTTCAGGTCGGCTGCTCGAACCGCGAGCGCCTCCGGCGAGGACGTACCGTCAAGCAAGCTGTGAGTGGAGTGGGCGTGAAGCTCGGCGTACTCCGTCCCCCCGGAGGAGCGTCGATTCAGATATGCCGGCGTTCCATGTACCATCGGTCGGCCTGCACATCGTGGAAGACGACTTTCATCTGGCCGGGTGTCTGCCTCGACCTGCCCTCGATTTCCAGCCGGAAATAGTCGCGCTTGATGGGGCGCCTCCACCAGAGGCGGCGCTCCCGCCAGTGTTCGTGGATTGACTGCACTTCTCGGATACGCTCATGCCAAACGATGCTTCTCGGTATCCCCCTACAGTCGGTCGTGACCAGTATGGGGCGTGGCGCTGGGGCAACGACCAGGGAGGCGATGAGGATCGAGAGCTCTCCAAATCGGTCTCGCAGTCGCCGCAGTGTCTCGCGCAGTGTGTGACCAAAGGTGGCGCGGGAGGCAAGGGGAGAGAGGGCTGTCGAGTCGAACAACGTAAGCTGCGCGGCACCCAGGTGGAAGGATTGTAGAGGGTAGAGGATTAGGGAGAGTTTGTTCACCGGCCCGCCGATGGTCAGACTGCCGAGCATGCGAGCCCCCAGGCGAGAAAGACGGTCGGCGCTGGAGGAGGGAGGCTTGACCGGTTTGCCGACTGCACAGCTAAAGTGCTCAGCGACATGCCCAGTTCCTTGCCTGGCGACGATCCCCTTGTCGCTCTGTATCCCCTCGATCTCCAACAGCAGCCCTTCAGCCTGGTAGCCGCGGCGGACGATCTCCTTGGCCAAGTCATTCGCCATGCGGTTCACGTGGGCGAGCAGCGGCCTGCGATGGCTCACCGGATCGACAAAACTGTGCGATTGTGTAAGCCGAAGCGGCGGGGCGTCGGCCTGTAGGGGTTGATCATCCGTCCCACAAGCTAGGTCATAGGGGATACCGGCGGAGCTACCGAACTGGCGTAGCACGGCCAGGCGGGGGAGCTTGGCAAAGGCGCCCAACGTACGCACGCCCAGTAGATGCAGACGACGTTCCATTTCCGGGTCCAGGGGGAGGGTGGAGATATCCAGTGACGAGAGAAAGGCCTTTTCCTCCCCGATCGATACGACACAAGCTTCTCCGGGCTTGGCAGCTCGCGCCGCCTGATGGGCTACGAATTTGCCGCTAGCTATACCGATTTGAACATCCAGTGCTGCATCGTTGACGATCTCCTTGATCATCCGCCGCGCTGCGTCAGCGTTATGGTCAAACCGTCGCTTGAGGCCTGAGATGTCGGCGTACACGAGGCCGAGCTCATCGTTCTCCACGGTGGGGGTGAAGCGTCTGGCCCCCTCGATCAGCCTACGGTGAAGGGCATTGTAGGCCTCTTCGTCGGCCGGCAGAAAGCGGGCTGCGGGACAGAGAGCCTCGGCCTGGGAGATGCGCATCCCTGGCTCAACCCCGGCGGTGATGGCTTGGGGACAGCAGTCTAGCACCGCTCCCTGGTCCCAGCGCCGCCCGCCGATGATCACGGGCGCGTTGACCAGCGTCGGGTCACGCTGCCACTCCACGCGCACCGGAAGGTGCGGAATAAATAGACAAACCACCCACATCACGTCATTGCCATTCTCTTGGTATTGCTGTAGAACATATGTTCTATTATAAGGGCAAGCGACGCAGTTGTCAATGAGAGCATTGAGCTTGAGTATTGAAATCTGGGGAGGTTATGGTACAGTAGGGGAGCGGGGGAAGTCGCTGTACTGTCTACAGCAGTGGGCCCATGGTTCTTCCTGCATCGGGGGGACCACCTACACTTATCAAAGACCGGGAGACAGCCATGAGCTTCCAGAACCTTAGTCGCTGGGCAACCTTGATTCTACTCCTTATCGCCGTGGGATGTGCCCCTCAGGCCAAGCTTGAGCCAGACGCCAGCTCCATGCTGGAGCTTCCGACTTTCTTCGATTTGGTAGCACACATTGTGGCCAGGGCCATTGAAATCGTGGGGATCGTCATCATCGTGGTGGGTGCCATTCTGGCGAGTGTCGTCTTCCTGCGCGAGTGGATCCAGGAAGATCCGTTTCTCAATACCTACCGACGCTACCGTGAACGATTGGGGCAGGCCATTCTCCTCGGCCTGGAGTTCCTGGTGGCAGCAGACATCATCGGTACCGTGGCGGTCGACCCGACGTTCCGCAATGTCGGCATCCTCGGCGCGATCGTGTTCATCCGGACGTTCCTAAGCTTCGCGCTGGAGGTAGAGATCGAGGGCCACTGGCCTTGGAAGCTAGGGAAGGATGTTCCAGCTCATCGGCAGAAGTGAGCTGGACTACCGGTCTAAGGCCAACCGCGTTCGCACCGACATAGCCCTCGCGACTCTCAGCGTCGAAAAGCCAAAGACGGCGAGCGTGACATAGGCCACGAGGATGTCCGGCTCTTCGTCGAAGCGCCGCAGTCGTCTACCAACGATCCCGAATCTGGTGGGCGCGCCGGCGGACGTTGAGGAAGCAGAGCACGGGGCGGGGGCGCTCCCCCAAGAGGTGTTCAGCAGCCACCAGATAGCGCCTCACCTGTTCCACATAGTCCTCCCTCTCCAGCAGAGCTTCGAGGGCGGAGCGATCCTCAGCGTAATCGGTCTTGAACTCCACCAAGGTCCACCCGTGGTCGTCCTGGAACAGGGCATCGATGGCACCACTCTCCGGCACGCCATCGGCGTTGGTCACGGCGTAGCCAACTTCGTGGAGGCAGCGTCTCGCCGATGCCATCTCATCGTGGAGAGACGTGTCCCGAAAACGGTTCATCATCTTCGCTGTGCGTCTAACCGCATCTCCTACTTGGCCCTCATCGGTCAGCCCGTAGCTCCGCGCCTCGGCCGCAGCCCAAGCGTAGAAGTCCCTCTCCCTGTCGTCGGGAAAAAGCCAGTGCTCGAGAGCGAGGTGGACCAGCTGCCCTATCACCCAGGAAGGTGCCCAGGCTCCCTCGCTTCGAGGCACCACACGCCAGACGCGCCGCGGTGGGTCCCGGTCGGCGTCCTGCATTGCCTCATCGACAGTCAGATCCCTCGCACCTATGGGCATCAACAGGTCTAGACTCTTGGGCAGTATCAACGGAGGCTGCTCCCGTTCAGGGACTGTGGCCTGCGGAAGCTCGGCGTCGGGTTCATAGATGGTGCAGTGGACCGGCTGGTTGGCGAGGTCGAGCGTGAACCGGTGGACGGCATCGCCGGCTCCGTCACACGAGGGGGCATGCTCATCGAGCTGAAGCGCCTCATCGAGGCGGTCCAGCCACCCGTAGGTGCCGATGCTGCCGCTCTTGTAGGCGCTGGTCACGCCGCTGATGATCAGGAGCTCGCGTGCTCGCGTGGCGGCCACGTAGAGGAGGCGATCTGACTCGGCCCTGTCGAGGGCTTTCTCACAGTCTCGGGCCAGACGATAGGCGGCCGATGTCACCTTCTGCACCTCTCGCGCACCGTCTGGACCCCGGATCAGACGCTCATCCGTCAGCGGCGGCACGATGCCCAGCCTCTGATCAATCAGGACGCCGTGACCTCCTGGCGTCCGCCGTGAGGCATCGCCGATGACTACCACAGGGAACTCCAGTCCCTTGGCCTGATGAACGGTCATAATCTGGACGGCACCGGCGGCGATGGCTCGCGCCTCGCCCTCCCGCGGCGCTACGTCCCGCAGTTCGGTCACATACTCGACGAACTTGCTGACACCTACGATCTCGCTGGCGTGGGCGTCGGCTAACAGCTTGTCCACGTTGTTCACTGCTCGGCCCTGACCTACTCGTAGGAGCGCGGCACGGTAGGCGGTGGTGTCGAGGAAGGACTTAAGCACATCCGCAACGGCTGTACGTCCCACCATCTCGTGCAGCTCTTTGATCTCGATCCGGGCTTGGGCGGCTAGTTCTGCCTCCTCCTCCAGAAAGGCTAGGTTGGGTGATTGAGCTGCCCCGTGGCTGTCGAGGACGGTCCACAACGACGGTGCGACCGCAGCCTGCTGAGCCTGACGGAGACGATAGAGGGCTATATCGGAGAGGCCAAAGGCCGATGAGCGGAGCAATCCGGACAGAGCGAGGTCGTCGGTGGGGTCGGCCACCGCTTGGAGGGCGTTGAGCACGTCGCGCACCTCTGGACGATCGTAGAAGCCCCGTCCAGCGACGGTGAGGAAGGGGATGCCACTGGCCTCCAACGCGTTCTCATACGCAGCGAAGGAGCTGGAGGCCCGACAGAGGATGGCGATATCGCTGTAGTCGAGGGAGCGGACCTCGGCTCGAGTGCTGTTGTCACCATTCTTCTGGATGCCCTCACCTCCGTGCTGCACCAGCGCCGCCAGGCGAGCCGCCAGCGCCTGCGCAGCACGCTCCAGCGCGCCGGCGGACTTGCTGCCCACGGCCAGGTGGAGCTCGAGGTAGGGCGGCGTCAGGTCGAAGCCTGGTTTCTCACGATAGTGCTTCAGGACGGCGAAAGGCGCAGTGTAGGGATGCTCCGGGTCGCTCTCGCCCAGTACAGGTCGAAGAAGGGCGTTGAGCATCTCGACAAGGGCCCGATGGGCGCGGTAGGTGGTCGCCAGTTGGAAGCCCTGACCATTCTCGGCGATGGCCTCTTGCTCGTGGCGAAACACGGTCACGTCGGCGCCACGAAAGCGGTAGATTGACTGCTTGGCGTCGCCGACGATAAAGAGCTTGCTGCCGTCCCCGTTGAGGATGTCCAGTATGTCGCGCTGACGCGCGTTGGTGTCCTGAAACTCGTCCACCAACAGGGCCTCAATCTGTCGTTGCCAGTAGGTGCGAACGTCGGGCTGGTTGCGCAGCACATCCAGTGCCGCACCCTCCAGATCGTCGAAGTCGAGCGCCCGGAGAGGGGCCTGCAGACCGCCAGGCTGCTCAACCTGTCGGCGCTTGGCGCGTTGATAGTGCTGCACGGCTCGCTGGTAGACTCGAAGCAGCTCCGGGACGATGGCTTCAGCTAAGCGGCGGTCCAGGGCTAGGTCGATGCCCTCTCTAGCCATGGTTTCCACGCGCTCGTCGTACCGACCCTGAAGCCGGGCGATGACGGTCTTGGGCCTAGCTGGCGCCCAATTGGCCTTACGTCCCTTCTGCTTGAGCGCACTTCGGAGAGGGGCAAGATGGTGCGAGACGGCGGCCCAGTCGTTGGCCTGGCGCGCCAGCAGGATCTCCCTCCAATGGCCTAGAACGGCGCGTAGTTCGGGGGCCAGAGCGTCGCCAGCGGCCTCGGCCTGCGCCAGGGTGCCGTCGGTCTGCAGGGCGCTCAGCTCCTCGAAGTCCGTCCTGACGGCAGGGTCATCCACGAAAGCGGAGAGGGGCTCCACCAGGACGTCTTCCCACGCTGCCCACAGATCCTCTGGAAGCGCTGCAAGCGCCTCGTCCACGTCGAGACGGGTCTCGAGCAGGCGGGCGATGATGCGCCGCAGGTGGCCCTCACCGAAGGCATCGAAGAGGCGCGCCGCTTCGGTGTCCTCAGCTGCCCAACCCAGGGCCGTGGACACGGCCTGGGCCTGCAGCAGGGCCATCTGTCCCTCCTCCAGCATCTCGAAGCGGGGATCGAGCCCCATCTCAGCGGGGTGGTGCCGCAGGATCTCGGCGCAGAGGCTATGGATGGTGCCGATGCGAGCAGCGTCGAGCTGCGCGTAGACGCCGCGCCAGTAGGTCCGCTCGTCGTCGGGCAGGCCATCGGTCTCCACGTGACGGCGCACCGCGTCACGAACGCGGTTGCGCATCTCACGGGCTGCCTTCCTGGTGAAGGTGATGGCTATGATGGAGCGGAGCGGCAGGCGGTCGACCAGGAGCGAGAGGTAGCGGGCGACCAACGTGCGGGTCTTGCCGGCCCCTGCCCCGGCCGTGACCGCCACGTCTTGGTTCCGGGCCAGGATGGGCGGGGTCTGCTCTGGGCTAGGCTCCATCTGCTCCAAAATGGGGTGGAGGCTTTGGGACAAGGTCATCTCCTTCCGCTTACTCTTCCGTACGGCAGCATGTGCTCTTCAGGTCCCGCAGGGTCCGCTACCAGCGGCGCGGGGCGAAGTGCCAGCAGAAGGCCGCCGCCGGGCAGTAGCTCGGGCAACCGTCGTCGGGCACCTGCGGGACGAAACGCCCCCCACGCGCGCCGCGCGCCGCCTCCCAGGCATGGGCGACCGCTGTCTCCATCGCCTCCGCAGGACCGAATTCCGACAGCGTCAGTTTGCTCGGTTCCGCGTGTCGGACGTGCCAGTAGAAGCCCTCGGCCACCGCCCCCAACCTAAGGGCCTGTTCTGCTGCCAGGGCATAGAGGGCCAGCTGCAGCTTCTTCCCTTCTCGAAGGGCTTGGTCGGTGTAGCTGTAGGGTCCGGCGGTCTTGTAGTCGATGATGCGAACCGGTCCATCGCGGCTACGGTCCACCCGGTCGATGTAGCCGCGCAAGGAGAGGGCATCCGCGCCATCGTGGACCACCAGGGGCGGCCCGGGCCGGTCCGGGATGCCGAAGGTCTGCTCGGCGCGATAGAAAGTGAAGTCGTCGCTCCGGCTCTCCAGGGCCTCCAGCGAACGTACTACGTTGGCCTCGATCTCCTGCCGCGTCTGTTCCCACCAGGCGGTGGCGCGGAACTGCTCCCTGTGCGGCGCGGCGTCCAGGATCTCCCGCGCCACGTCCGGCAACGCCTCCAGAAGACTTTCCAGGTCGGCGCCATGCCCGACGGCTCGGTAGAGCTGCTCGAAGATATGGTGATAGATGTTTCCGAGTTGTCGTGCGTCGAGGCCCTCGATGGGTCGGGCGCGTGGCTCCAGGCTAAGCACGCTGCCCACAAAGAAGAAGAAGGGACAGGTATGGTACGCCTCCAGGCGGCTGGCACTCCAGGTGTGGCCGGGGCCGAAGACCCGCCGGAAGGTCTCCCCCCAGCGTGTCAGGTCGCCGTCGTAGGCTCCCCTGGCTGGTGTTGCAGCCTCGTCGCCCTGTTGCCGCGTCCGCTGAGCGAGGATCGTCACGGCCCGCTCGATGGTGTCGCAGGCCGCGGGACGGTGATCGGCGGCCCAAGCCCAGGCTACGTCGTCGTGGACATGGGTGCTAAGGGTCTGAAGGACCTCGGGCCAGGAGGCGGCCTTGTCTGGTGTGGGGCGATGCTGGGTGGTGAGACGCTGTGGCGTCACCTCGAGGCGCCGGCGCACCTCCTCCCAGTAGGGCGATGCCTGCCAGGGGGCGCCATTGTCCGCGATCCGCGGTCGAGTCAGCAGAAGCGCCTCCCGGGGGCGGGTGATGGCCTCGTAGAAGTACTCGGTCTCAGCCCCCTCGGTCGAGAGGTCGATCTGCAGGTCGAAATCCCTTCGCAGCCGGCATCGGTCGGCATCGCGCAGGAAAGGG
>Ga0207796_1000737_pt1 | contig 12230 bp, 10 predicted proteins | sample Pon1CUnioCityCA_6_FD_187274 | JGI IMG/M metagenome (GOLD analysis project Ga0207796, IMG submission 187274) | Marine sediment microbial community from Union City, CA, USA - Pond 1C Sediment 1 (SPAdes) | ecosystem: Environmental > Aquatic > Marine > Intertidal zone > Salt pond sediment ...
AACGGGGAGTGGAATGAGGAACCTGAACGGGTGATCCTTACACCGGGTATGAAGGTCCGGCATTTGCGCTCCAGTGAGGATGTGCATACTTTTGAATTGCTGGATTCAGAAGCAGTTTGATCTTTGGTTGGTTTAAATCAATACCAACCTACCAAACCTAAACCACGCTCGCTGCATACCTTAAAAAACTTACACAGCTCCAAGTGTTCAAAATGCGTTGGATACATTGAAGAAGCATCTTGTTCTGGCGACCGCTCATAAACTGCCATCGCGTGGTACATTTCGCGCACGGTTTCGGGCGGCAGCCAAATTTCGTATAGGCTCTCACCGGTGACCTCCTGGACATAATTTGCATATACCTTGCCTCGAAAACTGCCATCATTTCCACTGAAGAGCCCACCACACAAGGTAATGTTTGCTTCCTGAAAAGCCTGAATATCCTCTTCGGTGAGTTGGATATTGCCAGATGCATGTGACGCATAAGTGTCCAATCCCATAATTCATGACCTCCCATCTAGATCAAACATCACGACCACGCCACTAGCCCCAGCCCGCGCTCGCTGCAGACTTTGAAGAACTTACAAAGGTCTGAATGTTCGACATCCTCCGGTTCAACTTGCTTGTCATCCTCTTGCCATTTTGAGATTTCATAAGCTTTGAACGCCTGGTACATCTCAACCACGGTATCTGGCGGGATCCATTCCTGGTAAAGGCTGACTTCTGTTATTCGACGAACAACTGGCTCATACACCTTGCCCCGGAAACAGCCGTCGCTGCCATCGCCGCTGAAGATGCCCCAGACCAGTGTAATATCCGCATCCTTAAACGCTTGAAGGTCCTCCTCAGTCAGCTCAATGTCATCAGGTGTGTGCGCCGCAAACGTGTCCAATCCCATCAGTCATCTCCTGCTTCTAATACAGCGGATGGATTTCTTGATAGGTGATTCCTTAAAGGCGTCCATCCAGGCGAGCATGTCTTCAAAGTAGGTCAGGTAATCTCTCGGCTGGCTGGTATAACCCTGGTAGGAGATTATCGGCAGCACCAACCCGCAGCGTGTGACCCTTGGGGCGCGCATCAAGACATGTTTGCCGATGTCCAGGATGATTGCATCCCCTATGCCCAGCAGGTCGGATTTTTCCTCTATATGTCCGACGATAAACCCTTCCCGCAGTTCCAGCCATTCAGTGTACTTTTCATCGTAATCAAGTTCATGGTCGATATATTCTTCTTCATGGGCTGTGATCAGCATCCTCCGCATAATAGCTGGATAGATCGGCTTTTCCTTGAGTTGTTTGATCTCCTCCCAGATTCTTTCTCTATTTTTCTCGATCACCTGCTCTTGATCTTTTTGATCCATGGTTCTTCCTCACCAGCCTCGCTCTAGTTCTGATTCGATCTCTTCTGGCAGCAGATAATTACTTGAGAGGTGGACGTTCATATGCCTTCCTTTAAACCAAAACAGCTCACCATAATCGTTTTCCCAATCGAAAATGCCGATCAAGCCCTTATAACGCACCAATAAATTAATGAACGTCTTTCGAATCGAAGTGGAATCAGCAAATAGAAAACTCATATGCGTGCCTGTGGTATCAAAAGCAAACAAAACTAGGTCATTGGGTTTCCTAAACCCATAATGTTGTGAAAGATCCGTAAAAACCGTCAGGTAAATAAAACCGATTGAATAGGTCTTGACCTTCCCATCCTCAGGCGGACTGCGATCAAATTGATCGCCATCGCGGTCGCGTAAATAATCCAGGATGGCAGGGTCTTCCTCAAAATTCATTGAAAGGGCAAAATCGATTTCGGGTTGATCATAGGGAATCACATCTTTCTCACCCCATGAGGGCATCAGGGGGAGCACCAGGTCACGGTCCGGAAAGCGAATAATGGTATCTTTATCCCCGACTCTATTGCAATAATCACCCAAACCCTCCAGGACATCCCATAGGTCCTTTTTTTGAAAATAAAGTAAATATTTATAATTTAATCCCATGGAACCTCTAAATGGGGAGGCGCTGCCTTCCCTGGTAATGCTGCTTCGACCAGCTCATCGATAATAGGGCTTGTATCATTAATGGAAACCATCTCCCAGTCCAGTTCGATACCATAGCTTGAACTAAGGGCATCAAGCACGTTTTCTCGCCATAAATCTAAAGCAAAAATGACACCAGCTCGCATGTTACCATCAGCAGCGCCTATCGCCAGGCACTCCTCCAATCCTTCTGACCAGAACATGTCTGTGGTTGACGCTGATATCTTGATGATTTCAAGTAAGTCTTCGTCCACGCCGAGGAGCAGGTTTGGCCCTTGCCGGCAAAGTGCATTGTAAAACCTGGTCCAATTGTAGGGATGGTTTATGCTTTTTTCCATGTTTTCCTCACCAATCTAGCTTTATTCTCTCATATACTTCTTCGAAAATCAGAACAGGTGTATCGATCCTCTCAGGCACACCATTTCCAGTGGATTTCTTCTCAGACTATTTCTTTCTGCTCTTCCTCAATTTATCTTCAAGTTGGCTATCAAGAGCTTTCAACAATTCCTTCATGATTTCTGACTGTTGCATGAGGTTAATTTTCAATGTTCTTGGATCCTTTTTCTCCCTTAGAATTTTCTCCTGTTCTTTATAAAGCTTCAAAGCCCCTTTGAGATCACCCTGAGATTTTAGTTCTGCAGCTTGTTTTCCTAGATCATCTAGGGAGGAATTTTTCCTAGAATCACCTATTTGCTTACGCGATTTTTGTTGTTGAATTGGTTGATCTCTTGAAGGACCATTGGTTGATTCAGCTGGCTGAGGTGGGCTTTGCTTGAGTTCCATAGTTCTCAACTTGTTCTTTGCCAAATAATTGCCCTGATTGGCAGCTTTTCGGTACCAATGAATGGCATTTTCCTCATCACGAGGAACACCGTAGCCAGTGTCGTAGCGCATCCCTAGCGTATATTGTGCTCTTGCATCCCCACTCTGGGCACGCTCGATGAGGTTGTTTATCTCAGATTTTTCTGCCGGTGACGCCGCCTTTCTTGTTGGCTTTGACGAGGGCTTGGTAGGAGCGTAGGCTATCATATTTGCCTTAGTATTCACCACGAAAGGATTTAGTTTGATGCGTAAGCTGCAGCCAGGTGTTGGGCAGGTAAAATCATCGCCAAGCTGCCCTCTGTTTATCTGGTGATCCTGCTGGCAGGCAGGGCAGCAAATAAATAAACCTTGTTCTGTTTTATAGGCTGTAACGATGATTGGGCCATAATCCACGCCTTTCATGTCAACCCAATAGAGATGCCCACCCTGATCTCCAGAAACAAGAAGTGGAAGATAGGGATGAAGAACTAATGCTCTACCCGAACCCAGTACAGGTAGGTTCGCCTTTTCCGACCCATCAGTAATATCCCAAACTCGAATTGATTTGTCACCACTTATGGTTACGATGTATTGCCCATCTGGACTCCATGCACATTTATGGATTGGTCCAGTGTGACCACGAAACTTCAAGTACTCGACGCCAGTTTTTGTTTCATTTATTTTTAGCACAAAATTATCATCAACTGACACAAGAAAACGACCATCTGGGCTTATTTCCATTGCACGATTTAAATAAGTTATTCCCTTAATTGTTGCCAGTTCTTTGCCTGAGTTTGCATCCCACACCTTTATTGAATCGTCAAAACTGTGTGAAACAATCAAATTACCATCTGGACTAATCACACACCGATCAACAGATCTCTTATGACCACGAAGACAATGCAGTTCTTTTCCACTTCTTGAATCCCAAATCTTGAGTGTCTTATCATTGCTAGCGGATACACACCAAGTCATATCTGGACAAATTTTGCAAGAATTTACTTTGTCGGTATGGCCAGTGAGAGTACGTCGTTCAATACCAATTTCCGTATCCCAAATTTTGATGGTTTTATCCCAACTGACTGATAGTATCCAAGACCCATCAGCACTGATTGCACAATCAACAACAAAGGCGGTATGACCAATCAGAGTATGTTGTTCAACGCCAGTCGTTGTATCCCAGATTCTAAGGGTGTTGTCATAGCTAGCTGATACTATCCGTTTCCCATCTGGACTTATTGCACAAGTGTTTACTGTTGAAGTGTGACCAGCAAGAGTAAGTCTTTCATGACCTGTTTCCGGATCCCAAATCTTGAGAGTTGAGTCATCACTAGCTGAGACGATCTGACTTCCATCCCGGCTGATGGCCATATCTGTAACATAACTTAGGTGACCACTTGGGCTGGCAGGATCCGCTTCGGGATTAGAATTCCACAATTTGAGGGTGCCATCTGAGCTGGCTGAGGCAATGATATTGCCGTCGGGACTAATCGCACAGTCGTTTATGAAGGATGTATGTCCAAAAAGTTTGCATCTTTCGATCTGTAATGCAACGTCCCATACTCTTATACTCTTGTCATTTTTACTCAATGAGCTACCTGAAGTCGAGACGATCCACCGCGCATCTGGACTTACTTCACATGATGTGATGTGGCTATTATGACCGCTCAGCGTAGCTTGTTCCTTTCCTGTACGAGTATCCCATAACTTGAGGTTGTTATATAAATCACCTGATAAAATCCACTGCCCATCTGGGCTAAATGCACAGGATGTAAACCTTAAGGAGCCAAAGCGACCTTGACTGCGGAATATATGTTTCACTTCTCCCGTACCTATATCCCAAAGCCGGAGTGTTCCATCATTACTTGATGAGACCACCCAGCGACCATCCGGGCTAAAGTCGCAGCCGGTTACTGCTTCGGTATGACCGGTCAGTGTTGCTCGCTCAATGCCCGCAGGCAGTTCCCAGAGTTTGAGCGTACAGTCTTTACTCGCCGAGACGGCAAGGAATCCATCTGGACTGATTGCACAGGCCTTGATAGCGTCAGAATGACCGTATAATATCTTAATTTCCCTCCCTGTCAATGCATTCCAGATCCTAATTGTTTTGTCGAGACTTACAGAGACAATCCTCCTTCCGTCTGGACTGATAGCACATCCTTCTACTACACTCTCATGACCTGTCAGAGTAATCTTGACTTGTCCAAGATCCAAATCCCAGATCTTAAGAGTTTTATCCTCACTTGCAGAAATAACCCATTGGCCGTTTGGGTTAAATACGCAAGCATGAACCATCCCCTTGTGGCCAATGAGAGTTCGGATCAAATTCTTTGACTCAAAAAGAGGTGTGCGCGTGTGTAACCAGGGGGATTCCTGAGAACCGTCTATTTGTCCAAACTGATTTGAAAGATATCTAAAGGCAATTTTACTTTCCCACTGTAGGCGATTATATAACTGCTGCCACAGTAAGTTGGGTTGCTGTGCAAGCACATGTATCTCTCGATTAAAGGCTTTGGCAAAAGCCTGCAAGACTTCCCCTTGGTCACTAAGGCATAATTCTTTTTCTTCTGCCATCTCAACCTCCTATTTTATCTCGATCGTGAATGGATTGATTTTCAGCCGCAAGCCGCAGCTCGGTGTGGGGCAGGTTATCTCACTTCCAAGTTGACCCTGGCTGATTGGGTGCGACTGCTGGCAGGCTGGACAACGAATGATTAATTTCTTTTCCCACCGTTTTTTGCGCAAGTGTGCTGTCATATAAATTGGTTTTATCTTCCTGCCCTTTATTTCTAGGAGATAGACGGTGGCGCTTTGATCGCCGGCTGCCAGTTTCGTCCCCAGGGCATTGTAATCGACACAATTTATGCGTCCAAGGCAGGGAAAGCTAACCAAAGGTTCTCCTGATTGGGTGTTCCACAACCTGATGGTGTTATCCAGACTGGTGGAAATCAGAGTCTGTCCATCTGGGGAGAAAGCGCAATCAATGACAAAACCTGTGTGACCGGTTAGTTTGAAAATTTCTTTCCGCGTGTGGACATCCCACAGTCTTACGGTGTTATCGTTACTGGCGGAAGCGAGGATACGACCGTTGGGAGAGAAAAGGCAGGCGTTGACAGATTTTGTGTGACCGTTGAGGACGGTTATTTCCTCCCAGGTACGGGTATCCCATAATCTGACAGTATTATCCCGACTGGCAGAGGCAAGGATGTGCCCATCAGGGGAGAAGGCGCAATTGTTAACCCCAGAGAAGATGTTATTGTTTGTGTGACTTGTAAGTACCGCAATTTTCTTTCCCCTTCGAGTATCCCATAACCTTAAGGTTTTGTCTTGACTGGATGTTGCCAGGGTGCGCCCATCTGGAGAGAAGACACAGGAGGTGATTACTAATGTGTGGCCGGTCAGTACAGTGGGTTTCTTACGCTTACCTCCGCCTTTAAGTAATCTGCGCTTGATCTTTGCAAAGGGATTATTCTCCTTATCCTTATGGACGTTCCACAATCGCACGGTATCGTCATAACTGACTGTAGCAAGAGTCTTTCCATCGGGGGAGAAGACACAGTTTATGACAGTGTTGGTGTGACCCGTAAGGACATTCATTTCCTCTCCAGAGTGCGCGTCCCACAATCTAACAGTCTTATCCCCACTGCCGGAAGCGAGGATAGACCCATCAGGGGAAAAGGCGCAGGATTTGACATAACCTGTGTGTTTTGTGAGTAAAGCGATTTCGGCACTGCTGTGTGCATCCCATAATCTCAAGTTTTCGTCGACACTAGCTGAAGCGAGGATCCGCCCATCGGTGGAGAAGGCGCAGGCAGTGATCTCCCTGGTATGACCTGTGATAGCGGGTGCCTTCTCAGCAGTTTGTGGGTTCCATAGCCTGACAGTATTATCCCAACTGGCAGAAGCCAGGGTGCGCCCGTCGGGAGAGAAAGCACAGGCAGTGACTTTGTTTATGTGGCCGGTGAGGACAGTAATTTCCTCACCTGTTCGGGCATCCCACAGTCTAATGGTTTTATCATGACTGGCAGAAGCCAGGGTGCGCCCGTCAGGCGAGAAGGCGCAGGCATAAACCCAAAAGGTATGACCGGTTAGGACAGCAATTTCCTGCTCAGTGCGGATATCCCAAAGCCTGACCGTCTTATCCTCACTAACGGAAGCCAGGGTGCGCCCATCAGGGGAAAATGTACAGTCTCTAACATCACCAGTGTGACCGCTGAGTATGGCAGTTTTCCTCCTTGTACTTATATCCCAAATCCAGATATTTTCACCACCCGTGGTAGCAAGGATTTGCCCATTGGGGGAAAAGGCACAAGCGTTAGCATGGACAAGGCTGTGGAGTTCACCGATTTTCTTCCCCGTAGTGACATCCCATAACCTGATAATTTTCTCTCCAGTGGCGGAAGCCAGGGTACGCCCATCAGGGGAGAAAGCGCAGTCAAATACACCCAATAGGGCCTCTCGGAGATAATTGAATTCTTTACCTGTATTGACGTCCCACAGTCTGATAGTCCCGTCATCACTGGCGGAAGCCAGGATTCTTCCGTCGGGGGAGAAAGCAAGCGCATTGACATTATTGAAGTGACCGGTGAGCTTCGTAATTTCTGCACCTGTACCGATGTTCCATAACCTTATGGATTTATCATAACTGGCGGAGGCAAGGATCTGTCCTTGGGGAGAGAAGGCGCATGAAGTGACATAACCTTCATGTTTGGTGAGAATGCGCTGCGAGGACTCACTTTCTTGCAGATGACTTACCAATCGCAGCCAGGGTTTACGACCGGAGCGGCTTCGGGACTCCTTTTCCACAGTTACTATATCCTCCGTTGGTCCATCCGACCATTGCAAGCGGTTATAAAGCTGCTGCCAGAGAAGATCAGGACGTGAGATCAAGTTATGCTCTTCTTGCCTGATGGAATTCACAAACGCCTGGAGTACTTCAGCCTGTGACATAGCAATCATGGTTGCGCTTTCTTGATCCATCTCACCCGCCTAATCCATTTCGATGGTAAAAAGGTTCCCTGTCAATTGCTCTCGCTATCTTAAATTGTGAGTGCAGTATAGCTTCCCAACACATAAATCCTTAACGCAAATATAAACTGGGAGCAAACTTGCAAGCGGAACGTAAAGACATAACAAAGATCATGGACATTATTTTTATTTACCAGTCTGATAATATGTCCCTACAAAACTAACAACATCAGCAGGTCGCTCATTATTATTCTATCAATTGTTTCGAATTCTTGTTTATCAACTGGAAAATTTAGGTTTAGGATTGTTTTTCGAATTCTTCCCGGCAAAATTCGGCGATGATGCTGGGGGTGCTGGTATCAAAGCCCACCACATCCAACGAAAGCGGATCGGAAGGATCAGCAATCGTAAAGCCATTCGAGGTCATCCCAATTACAATCATTTTCGCCTTGGGATTAAACCTGGCGCGGTATTCCTGCAATGCTTGGGATGGATGGATTTCTCCTGCCCAGGTTTCACTGTCGGTGATGACCACAAACACATCTACATTAATCTGGCGCTTGAGCGCATCCAGGACTGGCAGGGCACAATCTGTCCTGCCAAAATTGTTCTGATAGACTTCAGAGAAAGCCTCAGCCAGGGTTGTATTGGCGGTGATTTGTAAATCACTCATCAGGTTTGTGCCCGATCGGTAACCTTCTGTGCTGGTAAACCCTTTGATGATGTGTTTCGATTCGGTCCGGGCAATCGTCATCGCCATCACCGCCGCGCCCTGTGCGCAAGTCATCAGGGGAACACCGGATAATCCAGAACGCATTGAGCCCGAAACATCAACCCCTATATAGTATGCATGATTAGTCGGTTCCACGAAATCAAAAGCCTGGTAGACCATGGCATCCAGGGCATCCACGACCTGGGGCACCGGCTCCCAGCGATTTTTCCCTCTAAAACCTTCTCCCTGGCGATAGGTCAGGTAAGCGAGAACCACATGGATGGGGTGAATGCGAGCGCGCTGGATTTCTTCACGATTTGAGAGGCGCGCCAATACCTGGTCAATCACCTCCCAATTCCCCGGCACCAGCAGGCCATAAGCGCTCATGTTGCCCAGGTTACGCAATAATGCGGTCAATCCCATTTCAGGCAACAGGGCTTCCCACACCTTCGCCTCGGTAAGAAATTTCGTCGGGACGGTTTCGCGCGGCAGTTTATACTCCCCGATCAGTTGGACAACCTCTTTGACACTTTCAGCATTTTGAAGCTGATGAAATGCCGCCACCAAAGATGGAATTTCTTCCGTCAGCTTAGATTGTGTTATCCAATGGTATAAGGCTTTATGCTGCGGGGTAGGGGGAATGGGATGCGCTTTACGTAAAGCGTCCCGATGGGACCAGCCGTCACGCTTTTGGTATTTAATCGCCTGGTATGCCAGTTTCTCAACGGGTTTTTGATTGTACCAATCTGCCACAGCCGTTCTCAGACCTCGTCCCCAACCGCGCAAACCCTTGCAAAATTCCAAAAAATGGAAAAGGTGCGTGCCGATTCTTGCCACCTGGGGAAGCGGACCTAAGGCAGCCCGCCTGGTTTCAATGTCCCCCAGGCTGGCACACAACGCCAGCACGAATAAGGCGGGATCATTTTTTGGCGCCCTGCCCGCATCGCTGATCGCCACCACACGGTCCACCACCCTGGCGCCATCGGCTTTGATACAGCGAATCACCGCTTCAGCATTTTCAAAGGTGAAACGTGTTTCGCCCACATAATAAGTGCCGCCCTCTGTCCCAAGAATCAGGAAACGGTCAAGCCGTTTCCAATCATCCAATGGATATACGTAACCACCGGCATCATTTTCAACCTGGTCTGAGCCAGGAATCGGTTCCGATTGTGGGGTTTTCTTTTTGGAGTATTGAGAATAGGTTTTGTAGGACATGCGGTCCTCCTAAAAAAAATCGGGCAAGTGTGTGCCATTGGGGGAATGCTCTTGCGAGCGGATTGATCAGGGAAGATCAAGATAACCCAACGACTTCGGCCCGAATGTCTCAGCGCTGGAATTGAACCAGCCAATGCAGCCTTTTGTTGCGAGCCACCCTATACTGCCTGAGAAGATGTGAAGATAGTATACCAAAAGCGTGCAGCCACGTCAAACAGCCATTGAAGTCATCAGTTGAAACCAACCAGGCTAAATCCCCCATTTTTCTACCTTACAACCCTGGGTTTTGATACAAACCAAATCATAAAGGGGTAGAGAACCAGGCAAAGTCCAAAAACCAAAACGCCAATGGTGAGACAGGCAATTTCATAAACGCCCAGCGCCCACCCCGTCACCATAAATGAAACCAGGGTCGTGCCCAGTACCCTGGCAAAAACACCCGGTATTGAATGATAGTAGATCCGCAAAGTTGAGCCTGGATGGGTCAGCTCCGCTTCCATCAGCGATCGATCCAAACGGTAAAGATCCTGATTTCCCTCATCTTCACCGTCAACCGTGCTCTGCCAGGATTGGCGTGCGTTTTCCGCCATCCCAGGTGGGGCTTTGGGCAGGAAGGTGCTAAGCAACCACAACAGCAACAACAGGGCCGCATTTCCAGCGATGGCATAGGCCAGAAATTTGATGAATATCATAGGCCTATCCGTTGAACCTTATCAACCATGATGGATCCATTGCGCTGATTTCATCCCATCTGTCTTATAGATTGGGTCTGGTGATCAATGAAAACAGTATTGTATTGACTTTTCTCAAGTCATTTCCTGCCGCGCATCGATCTGCTGGTCATAAAAGCTTGACTCATAACCTTCTTGGCTTCAGGGGAAGCACGCCTAAGGATATCAATATTGGCCTCAAGCTGACTCAAAAGCTTGCGTTTTTCGTCTTCTTCCAGCAGTTGGGCGTATTCCCGCAGCTTCATTTGCTCATTTTCCACTTTTTTTAGTTCCGAGGAATTCCCTATCTGGGCTGCCCTTGAATAATGAAGCACCTGGGCGGCTTGCATCTGTTCAGCAATGCGTGATGCAACCGGCTTGACCACGCCGCTTTCAAAGGTGAATTTTCCTTTCTTCACAAATCGAACCGTCACCTGGTTGAGATCGGTTTTCAAATTTGAGTTCCCTGGTGATCGATAAGTCACTTCACCCGAAATACTCAGGCGTGTGTCTGCTTTGCCTGAAAACAGTGTCAAGCGCAGGGGGATTTCCATCTCCAAATCGATCGGGATATCACCAACAGAAACAGTGGCTATGTTTTTGCTAAGTTCGCAGGGATAAAGGCTTGATAAGGGGATCAATGCCGCTCCTTTGGGTAGGCGGATGTGGATTTTGACATCTCGGGCGGCGACATTGGCCGCTTCCCCCAGTTCGGTCGATAAGCTGCTGATAATCTCTCCGGGTTCCTGGACATGGTAAAAACGCCCGCGTCCCTGGTTGGCAATCTCAGTCATCAACGCCTCGTTGTAATCCGTCCCAAGCCCCAGGGTTGAGATGATATGGGCCTGATCGGCTGCTATTTTTGCGGTCTGACCGACCACCTCCAGATTGGTCTCGCCAACGTTGGCCTGCCCATCGCTGAGTAACAAGATCAAATTGTTTTCTGACTGCATTTCGCGCGCCTGGGCAATCCCAAGTTTCAGACCAGCATCAAGGGCCGTCATCCCACCCGGCTCCAGTTCTTGCGTCAGGCTTTTCCACTTGGAAAGATTTTCATGGGTAACTTGCCCGGGTTTCATCACCAGATTCGCTTCCGAGGAGAAAACCACCATAGCCAACTGGTCGCCTTCACGCAGCATCTGGGCTGCCATATTTAAAGCCTTTTTGGTATTATCCATCTTCACCCCGCGCATGGAACCTGAGACATCCACGACAGCCGTGAAACTTAGCGGTGGACGACCGGTGGTGGAGGGTGCTCGATGTTCTTGGGGTACCTCGGCGGGTGTGCGCAGCGTAACCAATAAATGCCGATCGATGGTCTGGCTGGCCGGCGCGTTGATCTGATCGAGCTCCATTTGGACATCGAGATAAGATCCCTGCTGATCACGTTTTTCCGGCGATTCAAACGCCAATTCGCCCCCACATCTCAAGCAGGTCTTGGCGCCCTGTGGTTCGTCTTGAAGCAGGCCGCAGAATAAACACCTCATTAAATTAGCCATAACGCCCTCCATTCTTGTTGTTTAAGAAAAATCATCCATGAAATCTAAATCTGTAAAATAAGCTGTGATGCAAAACAAGATTTCACCCCATGGGACAAAACAATTGCCCTTATTAAATTATAAACCTGAATTCTGCACAAAAATCATCGGATCATATCAATCCCACAGCATTGGAAGTCCCCTGGTAGATCCATTGATACATTACTCATTGGCGAACTTGCAGTTACTTCAGATAATTTTGGAATTGCTGCCAGCGCAAGCGGGGGTTTGGGATTAAGTTGTGCACATCACGT
>Ga0207796_1000738_pt1 | contig 12223 bp, 15 predicted proteins | sample Pon1CUnioCityCA_6_FD_187274 | JGI IMG/M metagenome (GOLD analysis project Ga0207796, IMG submission 187274) | Marine sediment microbial community from Union City, CA, USA - Pond 1C Sediment 1 (SPAdes) | ecosystem: Environmental > Aquatic > Marine > Intertidal zone > Salt pond sediment ...
CTCGGGCCACATCGTTCACCCGTAACTGCACCAGATCGCAGCCCCTGAGCTTGCTGTCGACCGCCAGGTTTAACAGGGCGGGTTCTTTGGTTTTCCCGGCCATCTCGAGCCGGGTGCGCAGGACCCGGATCTCTCTGAGCTTGAGTGGTGGCTTGTGCCCGATGAGTTTGGCCTTGTTCCAGGGGGCGGCGCGGCAGACAACGGTCATTTCACTGTCGCTCATGGTCGGTCTCCTCGTTCCTGGTCGAGGAAACATGAGCATGGTCCGACTGGAGGGACGGTGTACGAAACTGAGCGGGCGGCCAATGGCGCAGCAAAGGCTCGCATGTCCGAAAGAGCCGCGGGCGCGGGCTGACCACGCTTTGCCGCGGAACTGACGCCGCGGCTACCCACTTGCCGGGAACTGGGTAGGCATCATCCGGCCGCTGCTCTGGACCGTCTCCACAGGCTGCTGCGCGGCCGATGCCTGCGCGAACCAGCCGGCCGTCATGATCACTGCACGGCACGGCGCTTCAAACTCGGTTTGTGAGACCCATCGGTCAAGGCGCATTTGCGAAGCCGTGGATGATTGGCATCTTGACCTGTCTACCGCTTCACTGTTTACGATCTCATCGGGCATCACGGTTTAGCCAGAGTCACCAGGACATCCATGTTCAACATCTCGGAGTTGGCGAAGAGTGTGGGGCTTTCTCGCTCGGCGCTGCTCTATTACGAGAAGCTCGGCCTGCTGAAGGGCCAGCGCCAGCGGAACGGTTATCGGGTCTATTCCGATGCGGACCGTCAGCGCTTGCTGTTACTGCAGCGACTGCAGGCCGGCGGCCTGAGCCTGAAGGAATGCCAGGAATGTCTCGACGGCAAGATCGACCGAGATGCATTGGCCAGGCGTCTGCAGACGCTCGAGGCTGAGATCGAAGCAAAGAACCGATCGCTGGCCCTGCTCACAGCGCTTCTCGGCAGAGACAGCCTGAAGGCATGGCACGAGGAGGTCGAGCGTGTGGCCCCCGACCTGCACCGGGACTGGCTGATGACACAGGGGTTCTCGAGCGAGGATGCCGCGCGGGTCGCGCTGCTGTCGAAAGACATGAACGACCACGACCGGTATATGGCGGCTTTCACCGAGATCTTTTCCGAGCTCGACTACTGGGGCCCCGGGTCGCAGCAGGCGACAGAGCGGGCGCTGGCGGCCCTGCCGTTTCAACCGGAGCGGGTGCTGGAGATCGGCTGTGGGAACGGTGTGGCGACGCTGATTCTGGCAGCGCAAACCCGTGCGCAGATCACCGCGATCGACGCGGACGAAGGCGCGCTCGTTCGTCTGCGCAAACGCGCGGCGTCGGCCGGTTGCACCGACCGCATCGACGCACGCCGCATGGACATGGCGCGCCTGGCGGTGCCGGATTTGCCTTATGATGTGATCTGGGCGGAGGGGAGTGCTTACATCATCGGCGTGGAACGCGCGCTTGCGGCCTGGCGGCCGATGCTGCGGCAGCGCGGGGTGCTGGTGTTCTCCGACATGGTCTGGTGCACCGATCAACCGAGCGAGGAAGTGCGGCAGTTCTGGGCCTCGGAATATCCCGCGATGACGACGGTATCGCAGCGGCTGCGGCAGGCAACCCGGGCCGGCTACGGGGTCCTGGCGCATTTCGACATGGGTCAGGCCGCTCTGGATACCTATTACGACCCCCTCGAGGCAAGGGTTCGGGACCTGGAAGCACGGATGGCGGGAACCCGTGTGCTGGACGACCTGCGCCGGGAGTTGCGTACCTACCACAAGGGCAGCGGACAGTTCGGTTACGAGATGTTCGTGCTGGAGCGCCGTTGACCCGACCGGCACTGCACGGGACGAGCCGTTGGGACCGTACGTGCCGTGTCATTCACGAGGTAAGGAAAGGATGGAGTTCTCGGCAGAATACAGGGGGCGGGAAGCGCAGATCATTGACCTCTTCACCGCGACCTTCACCGCATCCGAGGGCGAGGAAGAAGGTGCGCTGATCGGGGAACTGGTGCGCAACCTGTTGGGCGGCACGGCACCGGAGGATCTGTTCGTCTTCACCGCCGCGGAAGACGGCACGATCGTCGGCGGCATTGTCTTCTCGCGGCTGACGTACGAGCGGGACGAGCGGGCCGTTTTCGTTCTCGCCCCCGTCGCCGTGGCGACCGATCGGCAAGGCCAGGGGATCGGGCAACAGTTGCTGAACCACGGCCTGGCGGCGCTGCGCAACACCGGGATCGATATCGCCATGACTTACGGCGATCCGAACTACTATTCCAAGGTCGGCTTCATGCCGATCAACGAGGCGGATGCGGCCGCGCCCTTCACTCTGAACCACCCCGAAGGCTGGCTGGCACAGTCGCTGACCGACCGGCCGATGGCGCCGCTGAAAGGTCCGTGCCGGTGTGTCGGGGCATTGAACGATCCTGTGTTCTGGTAGAGACCTTCGGCATGGAACGTGGCGACGACCACCGGCACCACAGCGCGCACACCGGGTCTGACAATCGCGACCCAGCCCCGCTGGGGCGACTTGGCTGGGGACCCTTCTTTTGGCAACAGACGAGTGCGGACGCGATCGCCGACACGCCCCCAGTGCGCGTGGTGGCGGTGCATCGAAGCGGTCTGCAGGTGGTTGGCGACGGCATTGACGAGCTGATCCCGCCGCGCGCCGAAGCGACCGTGGGCGACTGGCTGCTGCTCGATCGGGCGCAGCCCCGGGCGAGCCGCGTCCTGTCCCGGAAAAGCCTGGTCAAGCGCCGCGCGCCCGGCACGAACCGGCAGTTGCAGCTGATCGCAGCGAACATCGACACGGTCTTCGTCGTCACGTCCTGCAATCAGGACTTCAACCTGGCCCGGCTGGAGCGCTATGTCGCGCTCGCCTTCGAGGCGGAGATCACGCCGGTCATCGTGCTGACCAAGGCCGACCTCGCTTCGGACCTGGAATCCTGGATCGACGCCGCCCGTACCGTCTCGGACCGGGTTCCGGTCGTTGCGCTCGACGCCCGGGGGGACGAGCCCCGTACGGTGTTGTCGCCCTGGTGCACGCTCGGGCAGACGGTCGCGTTCCTCGGGTCGTCGGGGGTCGGAAAATCCACCCTGACCAACGCGCTCGCCGGCAGCGATGCGATCGCGACGCAGACCATTCGCGAAGACGACGCGAAAGGCCGCCACACGACCACGCGCCGCGAGCTGCACCTGATCCCGGGAGGGTGCCTGGTTCTGGACACACCGGGCATGCGGGAACTGCAGTTGACCGATGCCGCGTCCGGCATCGCCGATACCTTCGAGGACATTGAGACCTTGTCCGCGCAATGCCGGTTTGGCAATTGCCAGCACGAGAGCGAACCCGGCTGCGCCGTCCGGGACGCGATCGAGAACGGCCGACTCGACCCCGCGCGTCTTCTCCGCTGGCGCAAGCTTCTGGCGGAGGACAGCTTCAATTCCGCTAGTCTCGCCGAGCGTCGGACAAGGGAGCGAGCGTTCGGCAAGATGGTCCGAAGGGTGATGAAAGAGTCCAAATCACGTCGGCGGCCTTGATCACCAAAGGGCTTCAAGGGGGTGCCCGGTCATCCCCCGTGTTGGAAGCGTCCTGGAAGCCGCCGACGAGCGAACGCAAGAAAAGGGGACGGACGGATTAAGAATATATCGCTCCGTCCCTTTCATCAGCGCGAACCCCGAAGTTCGGTGGGGCGGGGTGAACTTGCTGCGACACTCAAGCGACGGTGGGGCGGTCACGGCCACCCATCAGGACATGGCAGAGACGATCGCCTCTGCCCGCGAGGTGGTCAGCCGGACCCTGAAGTCCTTCGAGAAGCAAGGGCTCGTGCGGGTCGCGCGGGGTCGTCTGGAGATACTCGGCCGCGCGGCGCTCGCCGAGCGCTCCACCATGCCGACGGCATTCTCCGGCCCTCGGTGACAATGTCACTGAACTTCTGTCCTTCAGGATACATTCTCGCCCCATCCATCACACACGAAGGAGGAATACGAGATGAAGAATGTCGGTAACCTGGATCGGGCGCTGCGGGTCATCCTTGGACTCGGGCTCCTAAGCTTGGTATTCGTGGGTCCTCAGACTCTGTGGGGTCTGGTCGGCATCGTACCGCTTGCGACCGCCGCCATCGGGTTCTGCCCCGTTTACCGACTTTTCGGCATCCGCACCTGCCGGGTGGCGGCTGACTGAACCCGCCAGACAGGCATCGCCTGTCGTTGAAGGGGATCGCCCTTTCCCCGTCGCCTGGCTCGGGAACGAGTCTCCTGCATCGGTCCGCTCTCACCATGCGCCTTGTGCTGTCGCGATAGAATGGACACCCGCGTCCTTTACGGTTTGTCAGGAGCTCGATTTGCAGTTGCTAAGGCCCGGACCCCTTCCGATCCTGTCGGATCTGCAACTGATCGCTGAACGGCTTCCGGTCGATGGCGGGCGGTTGCTGGAACTTGGTTGCGGGCGCGCGCTGACCACCCGGCGCATCGCCGAGGAATTGCCCGTGCGCGAAGTGATCGCGACGGAGGTCGACCGGGTGCAGCATGAGAAAAACCTGAGGATCACCGATCTGCCAAAGGTGAGCTTCCGGTTGGGCGGTGCCGAAGCGATTGAACAGCCAGACGGATCGATCGATGCCGTGATCATGCTGAAGTCGCTGCACCATGTTCCACGCCATCTACTGGCCCCGGGCCTGAGGGAAATCCGCCGCGTTCTGCGGCCTGGCGGCATCGCCTACTTTTCCGAGCCGCTTTATGTCGGGGATTTCAACGAGATCATGCGTCTTTTCCACGATGAAAGAGTCGTACGCGAGGATGCGTTCGAGGCGCTGCGCGCCGCCGTCGAGGAAGGGTTGTTCCTGCTCGAGGACGAAGTCTTCTTCGACAGCATCAGTCGCTTCCAGGGTTTCGCGGAGTTTGAAGAGCGCATTCTCGGGGCGACGCACACCGAGTTCGCGATTGACGAGACGCTCTACGCCCGTATTCGCGATCGCTTCATGGAGCACGTGGGGCCGGATGGTGTGGCAGAATTCCGCAATTCCAATCGGGCCGACCTCTTACGCAAGCCCTCAGCCCTGACCTGAGCCAAGACTCAAACGGAGGCGGAATGACAACGACCCCCCACTGTCTGCTCTCGACTCGCAGAATCTGACCGAAGCCCTCGATGACGCCACCCTACCCAGAGGTCAAGGCCTTCGTGCAGGGACCGCTCGGGTGTTCATGCCCGGAAGAGGTGTTCGATCGGATCACGGTGGATACCGGCGCGGGGGTACTCTCCCATCGGATCCGGATTGGCGGACGACTTCTGGTGTACATCCTGGATGCCAGCCGCACGGCGGACGTTTCCGGGGCGATTGCGAGCGCGTTGCGAGCGGGCGTGCGCGAGCGGGATCGGGGTCATTTCAATCGACTGAGGCTCGTGGTCATCTCGCCCATCCCGGACCGAATCGCCGAGACCGCGCAAGCCGTCTTCTCGGTTAGTCCGGTCCGGGATGACAAGACTCACCTGCACGTCCTCGAAAGCTGCATCCTCGGGTTCACATGACTGGCTTCCGTTCCCCGCTCGATGAACCAGCGGTGGCACCGGAGCGGCCGTCCGGCTGCAGGCAGGGGGAGGGGCCGCGCATTCCAGTATTTCGTCAGCACAATTTCTGCGAAAAACGGAGGTTCCTGCATGAAGCCAAGGATCAGCATGATCACCCTGGGTGTCCGGGACCTCGAGGAGTCGGTTCGCTTCTACGAGCAGGGTCTTGGCCTGCCGAGAATGGACTCGCCGCCCGAGGTGGCGTTCTTTACGCTCCAAGGTACCTGGCTTGGGCTCTATGGCCGCGAGTCATTGGCCGAAGACGTAGGGGTACCTGCCGACGGCACCGGCTTCGCCGGCTTCACGATTGCGCACAACGTCGATTCCGAAGCGGCAGTCGACGCGCTCCTCGACCAGGCCATCTCGGCAGGCGCCAGACTGATGAAACCTGCGCAAAAGGTGTTCTGGGGTGGGTACTCCGGCTACTTCGCGGATCCAGACGGCTATCTGTGGGAAGTCGCGCACAACCCGCTCTTCCGGGTCGGCCCGCAAGACTGAAGATGGGGAACCCAACCATGCAGGCGACTCTCTAGCCGCGCACGGCCGAGGTTCGGCAGCAGGCAGTCGCCGAGGAGGGATCGGGGGTCGCAACCACGCGCAAAACCGACCGGTTCCCCTCAATCGGTGTCCGATGGCGTCCAGGGCGTCCACGGAAAAGGACGCTCATCGGACTCGCCGGTGAGGAAACGGGCCGTTACCGCCAGCCAATGTGCGAGGCCTTGGCCGAAGCGGGTGATACCTGCGTTCCGTTCCTGCGCGAACAGCATCCATAGGAACTGGAGGATCGCGCAGATCCCCAGCACGGTCTGGGCGAGATTCACCAGCAGCACCAGAACCAGCATGATCAGGCCATGCAGCCAAAGCTTTTCGGGGCGCGGCAGTACGCGGTCTCGGGTCGAATTCATCGGTTCTGCTCCTGGGCACGGTCGGCCGGGATGGGGCTCGCAGTATGCCAACAGTAGTCCAGCGGCGAGGTGATGTTCCAGGCACATCCGGTCCTGGGGTGGACAGCACATCCTCTTTCCTGGGTTGACCGTGGCTGTTGTCAGCCGCGAGCGAGGCGGCGGTTGAGGGCGTAGACGGACAGCGGGGCGAACACCAGTGCGATGCCCAGGGCCCAGAGCAGGGACCCCAACGCCGGGGTGGCGGCCGGACCGCCGTTCATCAGCGCGCGCGCCGCGTCCGCGAGCAACGACACCGGGTTGGCGTAGACGAATCCCTGCAGCCATTCGGGCATGGTCTCCACCGGCACGAACGCGGAGCTGACGAAGGTGAGGGGAAAGAGCGCCGTGAAGCCGAACAACTGCACGTGTTCGGGGTCGCGGGCCATCACCCCGACCAGCACCATCACCCAGGAGAAGGCGAGGGCGAACACCAGTACCAGCACGATCATGCCGAGCAGGTGCACGAAGGAGGTCGCCAGGCGAAAGCCGAGCAGGTAGCCCACGGCCAGCAGCAGCGCGATGCAAAGCGCCTGCTTGACCACATCCGCGAGAATCCTGCCGGCCAGCGGTGCCGAGCGCGGGATGGGCAGGGCGCGGAACCGGTCGAAGACGCCCCGGGTGAGGTCGGTGTTCAGGCCGTGGCCGACATAGACGGTGACGAACAGCATGTTCATCACGATCACCCCGGGCAGCACGAACTCCAGGTAATCGTCCGGAGAGCCGGCGATCGCTCCCCCGAAGACGTAGAGAAACAGCACCAGAAACAGGATCGGCTGGATGCTGTAGTCGCCCAACTCCCAGGGGTTGCGTCGCACCTGCACGAGGCTGCGCCAGGCCAGCGTCAGCGTCTGCCGCAGGCCGTTCACGCGACGTCCTCCGCTTCACCGGGCCTGGGGCGGCCGCAGTGGCCGGTCAGGGCGAGGAACACATCGTCCAGGCTGGCCCCGCGAAGGCCCAGCTCCGAGACCTCGATGCCGGCCTCGTCCAAGGCTCGCAGTACAACTGGAAGTAGCCCCGGGTCCTGCACCGGCGCGCTGATCTGCTCGCCGTCCACCTGCGCCTGCACGCCCGCGACCGTGGTGATCCGTTCGGCCGCGCGTGCCGCCAGGGCCGGGTCGGCCACGGTCACGTACAGGGTACGCGCGCCGATCCGTGCCTTCAGTTGGGCGGCGGTGCCTTCGGCAATCACGCGGCCCTGATCCAGCACCACAATGGAGTCGGCCAGGGCGTCCGCCTCCTCGAGGTACTGGGTGGTCAGGAGCACGGTCGTGCCGTCCGCCTGCAGCTGGCGGACGCGGTGCCAAAGGTCGCGCCGCGCCCGCGGGTCCAGCCCGGTGGAAGGTTCGTCCAGGAACAGGATGCGCGGGCGCCCGACCAGGCTGGCCGCCAGGTCCAGCCGTCGGCGCATCCCGCCCGAATAGGTTTTGGCCAGCCGGTGCCTGGCCTCGTCCAAGGCAAAATCCGCCAGCAGTGCGTCGGCGCGCCCCCTCGCTTGCGCGCGCTTCAGTCCCAGCAGACGGCCAATCAGGATCAGGTTCTCGCGTCCGGTCAGCTTTTCGTCGACCGACGCGTACTGGCCGGTCAGGCCGATGATCTCGCGCACCCGCGCGGCTTCGCGCACGACATCGAAGCCGCCGACCCAGGCCTGTCCAGCGGTGGGAGCCAACAGTGTGGCCAGGGTTCTGACCACGGTGGTCTTGCCGGCACCGTTCGGCCCCAGCAGGCCCAGCACCTGACCGGTGGGCACGGCCAGATTCACGCCGTCCAGCGCGCGCGTGCCGGCAAAGTCCCGCACCAGCCCCTGCACCTCGATTGCACGGCTCATCAGCACCCCTCGGTAGGTATCCACTGCCATTCAAACGACGGGGCCGCGCGAAGGCAAGCGCAGATGGCCGGGACACGGGAAGGGGCGCTGGACTGGCACCCGCAGGAAACACGCACAGACCCGCTGCGGGCGTGCAGTCTGGAATCGTCTGTCCTCGAGATCGGATCGGGTAGCGGATGCCGAACGTCATCGCGTTTCATCATCTGCGATTTAGCGCAGCCTCAGGATACGTCTTCGAGCAGCGTTCTCGCTTCGGTCCCGATCTCTGTGGGGTGGCCATCCAATCCGAGTGCGATCTCGCCTTTCGGTCCCGAAAACACCACAGCAACGGGCGAGAGAGACACCAGAAGATGAAAGTGAGCCGCTTCTTGATAGTGAAAGATCTCGAACGCCTCGATGAGCACGACGGTCCGGTCGGCGTCGCGATGCAGCATCGTGGCCTTGAGTCGACGCATCCGTCAGCCGCCAGCACGAACTGCACGCAACCCGCGCCAGACGGGCGGTGAAAACATCAGGCCGATTGCGATCGCAAGAACTTGGAGCGGGATCACTCGAAGCCGGCCGCTGCCGTCGAAATCGAACACAGCCTCGACGAATTCAGGTGTCACGCGAATCCGCCCGTCTTCGAGACTCTGGAGCATCCCGGAGATCGGCCCCAGCACCCCCCAGAGTTGACCCGTCTCCGCGGGGTCGCCGGTGCCGATGCGCAGGTCCAGTTGCAGGTTCTGCCGGTCGACGGCACGCCAGAGGTCCATGGCCAGGCGCAGCACACGTTGCCGGAACGGCCTATGACGCAGCGCGGCGAACAGGTTCGGCTTCGGACCATGCCTGCGCTTCGCCGCGCGCTTGGTAGCCCTGGCGTCCACATCAGCCTTTTCCACCGGCGGCCCGGAAGCTGGGGTCGGCAGACGAACGTTGACGAGGCCGAAGGCCCAGGTCAGGCGAAGCTGATTGCCGGCGGTCTCCGGCCACGCGAACCGAAACGTGAGCGTGACCGGTATCGCGAGAAGGGCAACCAACGCGGTTACGACAACCAGCAGAGCCGCCAGTATCGCGCCGGTCACGCGTCACTCCGACGGGCTCTTGCCCCCGTGCGCGGCGGCTGCCTTGCCCGCGCTCTCGATCACCTTTTCGAGCACGGTTGCAGCGCCCGATTTGATCGGTTCGACCCGCACGCCGTCCTTGTTGATCACGATCAGCGCCACCGGTTTCACGCCCCCGCCGCCGCCCGTGCCACCGCCGGAGCCCGTACCTTTCTGGGCCTCGCTGCCCTGGCCGGTGCCGACGCCGAAACCGAAGCCGACGTTGACCAGCGGAATCAGTGTGTTGCCCTCGATCGTGATCGGCTCTCCGACCACGGTCTTGGTGTTGAGCATGCGCTCAATCTCGTTCACCGCCTTGTCGAACAGACTGTCGATGTCGTTCATTCCGGCCTCCCTCGATTCCGAGCCCCATGGCTGAGGCGCTCACTGCATCTTGGGTTCATTCTGCGCGCTCTGCAGCCCGGAATGAAAGCGACCATTCCTCTGCACCGTTGATCCGCGTCTGTCCCGCGGGCTAACGAGCACTTGAGTTGCGCTGAGCCGATTGCGCTCTGCTGCGCCCAGAACGGTGATCCAGTTGCCGTGCTTTTTTGCTCATGAAGCCCGCACGACCTGGTCGATTGGCCTTCTGGGGGATGGCGGCAGCCGCTTCCGTGCGAACCCCAGTCGGATCAGCAGCAACGGTTGTTCTCCGTCGTCCAGGCACAGGTGAGTCGCAAGCCGCCTGCGAATCGGCTCAACTTCGCAGGGCATATTGACGTGTGCGTGTGCGATGCCCCGGGAGGTTGCGGTCAACGCGATGCGTTCGAAGCTGCGGCCGACGTCGACCCAATGTTGCCTGTCATTGCTTCGGGCAATGAAGAGCAGGAGCAGGGAAGAACTGCGGATCGCCTTCTCCTGCCGGGCCGCCTCGCCTCCTGGCTTCACCAGCGTCTGCATGATCCAGCGGCCGAGCCAGCGGGGCACTGCAGGGAAACCCAATGCCACGGCGGCGAGGCCGTCCTGCCGGTCGGACACCTCACGCCGGGTAAAACGGATCCACGACACGAGCTCCGCGACGAAGGCCGGATCATTGAACTGGGCGATGTTGCCCTCGCGGACGAAGCCGATGATCGGCTCGATGTCCGGATCGCCGACGCGGAATGCGCGTACCGTCACAGAATCGAGTGAGTTGGCGTCCATGAGCCGGGCAAGATCGGAATCAACGATCTCTTGGCCGTCGTAGGTCCCGCGGTTCGACTGCCGCTCGGGAATCGCCCGGAACAAGGCGTCCGTGTCCTCGTTGGCGGCTTCGGACAGCCGAACCCGCAGGCACTCCTCCGGTTCATCCGACGGGAAGTACTCGACGCTCGCCAAATAGCCTTGCTGCGCGGCAGCGACGACGAGGTTTTCCAGCGCGCAGCCGAGGCTGATGAACAGCGCGTGATCGTCGGGATCGACGACCGGCAGGCGCCGGGACAGATCGGGGTAGATCCGGATCATGTCCTGTTGCACCGAGAACTGCCACGGCTGGGTGTTGTGTCCAGACGGTGCGCGCGCCGCAAAGCGGATCAGTTGCTTGGTGATGGATTCCATGGTGCGCCTTCAATCGATGGAAACATGCAGCAATACAGTCGTAGCTTGGAGCGTCTGGCCGGATCGATTCAATGGGCTGGAATAAAAACGCCGCGGACAGCAGGATGGTTCCTTCGCCGGTTCTGTCTGCGCCGACTGTCGTGAGCGTGCCTGGAACGGGGGGGACGATTTGATGGCATTTGCACTGACCCTGTTGAAAACGGCCGTGTGGATTGTCCTGATCGCCGGTTTGGCGGGAATCGCGATGGGCCTGTGGACCAGCGCGCGCGATACCCGAAACACGCAGACGGTTTGGGAGGCGTTGCTGAGCCAGCGTGAGTGGACGCCCGCAACCTTCGATCCGGCCATGGTTGCCGATCTGCCCGAGATCGGGCAGCGCTATTTCGCGAATGCCATTGTGCCGGGCACACCATTACACAAGCTAGCTCGTCTGGAAATGGAAGGCTCGCTGATCCTGAACGGCCGCGAGTTCCCCATGCGTGCCGACCAGATCCTCGCCCCACCGCGTGGTTTCGTCTGGCGCGCACGCGCCGGCTCGGGGTTGATCCGGTTCTCCGGCTCGGATGGCTATTGGAGCGGATACACGAGCTGGACGCGCTTCCGATTGTGGGATGTGCTGCCGGTCGCCCGGATCGCGGACACCGAGGACCACGCCCGCGCCGCCGCTGCGCGCATGGTGATGGAGACCGTATGGGCACCGGCCGCGCTGTTGCCGCAGTCCGGGGCGGTTTGGACGCAGAAGGGCGCGGATCGCGCGGAGGTTCGTTTCCCGAAGGTGCCCGGCGTCGAGCCGATCCACCTGATCCTCGACGCTGCCGGTCGAGTCCTGGAGATGACCACGCTGCGCTGGTCCGACGCCAATCCGGATCGGATCTATCGTCTGCAGCCCTTCGGCGGACGGACGCTGGCCCATGCCACCCATCAGGGCTTCACCATTCCCACCGCGATGGAGATCGGTAATCTATACGGCACTCCCGAGTACGCACCGTTCTTTCGCGCGCGGGTCACCCGGGTTGAGTACTGATACAGCGGTGAGGTCCAGGCAGCCCCACGTGCGGCGGGAATTCATGCACGATGCGAGTCCGGAACTTCCAGCCATCCGTGGTTTCGGTGCTTGGGGTATCGAAATGGTGGGTATGCTTCCGGTGCCAGCCAGTCGATGACAAGGCCTCCCGGAAAGCAAAGGCCCCTCCTGATCCACATCAACGCTATCTCGCAATGGAAGAACCAGACTGGACGTTCCCGCCGCACGGATCCCTGGGAGACTTCCGATGCCAGTCGAGT
>Ga0207796_1000739_pt1 | contig 12211 bp, 11 predicted proteins | sample Pon1CUnioCityCA_6_FD_187274 | JGI IMG/M metagenome (GOLD analysis project Ga0207796, IMG submission 187274) | Marine sediment microbial community from Union City, CA, USA - Pond 1C Sediment 1 (SPAdes) | ecosystem: Environmental > Aquatic > Marine > Intertidal zone > Salt pond sediment ...
CGGCGATCCACTGTGCTTTCGGCGCCACGCCGATGGCGACGCCGTTTGTGTCTTGGCTGCCCACCGCAGTCCCTGTCACGTGCGTCCCATGGCCATACCCGTCGTAGGGATAAGGGTAGTCTTCATCGGTGGCACAGAACCAGTTTCCCTCGTGGACACTCACGCCGCCGGGCTTGTAACCGCGGTACTGGGTCTTGAGGGCAGGATGCTGCCAATCCACTCCGGTGTCCATAATACCTACGGTGACACCGCTGCCGGTGATGGCCAGATTATTCCAGGCCAGATCGGCGCGGATCTGGGTGATGTTCCACTGGGAGGCGGCATCACTTAGGGGATCGAGGCTCTGTTCAGCGAGCAAGGGTTCCACCCACTGCTGCCATCGATCCTCGCGGATGAGGCGGACTTCCGGCCGGGCGGCGATGGTGAGCATCGTGTCTGCATTGCCGGTGACGGCGATGCCGTTGAAGACCCAGAAGGATCTGTAGTGATGAACGTGTCCCTCGGCTTGCTGTGCTGCGAGGAAAGCCAGCAGACCCGCTTGGGCCTGGCGGGCGGCTAGCTGAAGCTCAGTTACAACACTGCTGCCCTGGGTCTGGCGGGCTGACTCACCGGCAAACGAGGGAAGATCGGCTTGTTGATCGAGCTCGACGATAAAGCGGATCTGTTTGTCGGAATTCCCATTCAATGCTATCTTCAGCAGCGATGGCTCCAGCTTGCGATCCAGCCAGTGGTATGTATCCGTGGGCTGCAATGCTGCTGTCGGACCAGCCGCAGTAGCTGCTGGAACGGTTCGCTCAGCTGGATCGATCGACAGTATTTGCTGCGGGCTTGCCGCCGATGCAGCCAGCAGAACGAGCGATAGGGCCAGTATGAGGATGATTCGCGGCCGTTTCATTTCTTGTTCACGGTTCTATCACGGGATGCTGAAGGCAGCTGGTGGTGCACAAGGCTCCCCATCGATCAAGGTCCCGCTCACGATCCGACAAGTTGTGCCAGGCCTTGCATCAAGGAAAGAGCGCAAGAGGCAGGAGAGAGCCCTGTTCACAGCGCTGCAGAAGACAGGCCCCTTAGGGTGAGGAAGGCAGCTCTGTGTATACGAGTTCGCCAAGGTCGGTGAGCTCGCCGCCAGCTACGTCAATCAGCATGTCGCTCCCGTCAGATGGCTGGCGTAGCACAACAGTGCTCGTGATCAAATCAACGAGAAGTGCATAGCGACCAGGCGGCACGTCTACGAATGAAAATTGGCCTGTCGAATCCGGCTGAGCACGTGGAGCTGTCTGCTTGTCTATAGCAGCCATGAGCGGAGCGCCGCTGTCTCCCACGTGCACCTCTCCAAGGTAGAGGATGGCCCAGTTGAGGGGCTGTGGCGGATCATCCGCCAGCAAAAAACCAGTTACCACTCCTACATCCTCGGAGGATGGAGCGGGCACAGTGACGACTGCCTCTGAGCTGGGTTCGGGCTGAGTTTCTTCCCCACCCAAGGTGGGCAAAGGAGAGACGAACTCAGTCGCGTCGGCGGGCACGGGTGTGGGCAACGAGTCATCCCCACAGCCAATCGTCAGGAACAAGAGCAGTGTTAAGATCAGCGGTGCTGCGAACCGGAATTTTCTCATGAGTCTGCCCCTTAGTAAATGTGTGCTCTGATTCTGACCCAAATCAGAAAGGGGGGCCAGTTGCTGACCCCCCTGACTTTTGTCAGCCGTCTAGAAAGGCTTAGGGTATTGCGTTGAAGGCCTCGTATACCAGGAAGGTATCGGCTGTCCCGCTAGACCGCAGGTAGTTGACCACGCCAATGATCTTGGCATCGGGCTCGACCGCAGCGCAGATGGCGGAGCCCACGTACGCGTTCTCCGAGTCGCCCAACACGTCCCACTGGGTGTCAGTGAGCGCCTCACCCGGCAGCAGCGTGTCGGATACGGTGCGAGTGCTGTTGAAGAAGGTGCACTCAACGTTCGCTTCAGTGGTTCCCACGTTCTGCACGTTGAACCCGGTGAAGTAGCCGTAGTTGTGATCCGTGATCAGCGGCATCACCACCTTGGAGGTAGCCAGATCCGGGTTGAAGGCCCCATAGGAGGCACCCTTGTTATTGCTGAAGTTGTGCTGGTTCACGATGGCGACCAAGGGCTGCGTGCCCGCGTCCGTGACGCGACCTGAGCCAATGAAGGTCTCACCGTTCACGCAGTCGTTGTCAGCATCGGCGTCGCCGGAATCCCACGCGCTCAGACCGAACGTCTCCGAGGCACCGCCTGCAATTGTCTTGGTCTCGTTACAGGCCGTACCCGCCAAGCTGGGCGTGTAGGTGACTGTGACATCCCTGGCCGTGGTGTCGGTATTTTGAATCTGGATGCCGATGGTGTAGCCCCAGTTATTGGCTATGACCAGGGGCATGACCGGGTTCGGATGGGCCGACGTGAAGCCGTTGTAGCCAAGGAGCATGCGCGGCCCGACCTCCATCACCGTGACGACAATGGGCTGGTCGCTCTCGACCCTGGCTGCAAAGACCGGCAGGGTGTGGCTTTCGTCGGCCTGGTCGAAGGTCATGGCCAGGTTGGGCTGGAGGACATTGTCCAGGCTCTCAGTCCCGTCCGCGTAGTAGACGTCGACATCAGCAGCCGCATCACCAACATTCTGGACGTTGAACCAGGAGTACCATCCCCAGTTGTTGTAGTGGAGCAAAGGTAGATTCACTGCCTGGGCTCCCTCGCTGAATCCTGTGTAGCTCGCGTTGTGGGCATTCCACGCGCCGCCGGTGACGTTTGCGAGAGCCACCACGGGCTGGTCAGCCAAGATCACCACCGACCCGTTGAACCCATCAGAGACCGCGCTGAGGGGGCAGAACGTCTTGGACCCATCCCCAGGAACCAAATCCGTAGGTTCTGCCACCGGGACGGTATTGCCCTGCGCATAGAATTGGAGCGCCACCGTAGCATCGGTGCTGCTCAGGTTCTGGACCTGGATGCACGTGTCGTAGGTGAGAATGGTCTGAGCCATCGATGGCGCCGCGGGCACCACCAGCAGGCTCAGCAGAAGTAGGACGCCGAAGACTGTGATTGACTTTCTCATGGTACTATTCCTCCTATGAATTTGGTTGTTGCGTCTAGTGCTAAACATCTCATCACCGGTGTCGAGAATTCGGTACCTCTGCCCCAGGGGAGCTGGAGCGTAATGCTGTTCCGACCATATCTTCAGGCACCATCATATCACCTCGCAGGCTCAGTGTCAATACCACCTTCGTAGTATCAAGCGAGCTATGATGTACCGAGCGTCTGCTTGGAGGGCAGTACTACCTTAGTATTAGTGGAAAAACAGCTTCGAGTACACCTGGGAAAGCAGAACCCACAGCACCTCGTAGAGTGTCAGCAGAAGGCGGATAATGATGGCGACCACGATGCCTAGACCGTCTGGTAGAAAGGAGGAAAGTAGTAAGCCCAAAGCCAGTTCTCGCAATCCCAGGCCGACGGGCAGGAATGCCGCTACCACAGACACCATCCCCGAGAGGCTCCAAGCCCCGATGGTTGGTAGGAGCTGGGTCAGCGACAGGGGATAGATAGCGATGATTACCGCATAGACGACGATGCCCCCTGCCAGCCAGCTACCACCGTACAGGAATAGCCAGCCAAGCACCTGGCGGTACCGGAGTCTTGGTCGGGGAAGGGTCTCCTCGGAAGCCCGCACCCATTGCAGCGGGACACCAAGCACCCGCGGGTGGATCAACGTGAGCCCCAGTAGAAGCCCGCCCACGATCCATACGGGCAGCACGCGCTCTGCTGCCATCGTGGGCCATGTCATCAACGCTAAGGCGATTCCTGATAGGGTCATTAGCACAAGCTCAAGTGCGCTTCCCACAGAGATGGCTGCCGGCGCGGCCTTCTCGTGGTCGTACAGCGCAATCCGGCCTACCACGTGCCAGAGAACCCCCGGCAGGCGACGAGCCAGGTTCGAGACGCAGTAGATGCGAATGTGCTCGCGCCAGGGGACGGATGTTCCCAGACTGATCATGATGCCACCCCAGGCGAGGATCGCGAACGCCAGGGCAAGGCTGTAGGCGAGAAAGGAGAGCAGCAAGGGGATTGGACGAATATGCCATTCAAACGCGCGGAGGGTGTCCCAATTGGCGCGCAGTAGGGCGACCATGCTGGCGACGGCGACCAGGGTTAGGGCAACGGTAATGGCCCGGCGCACCCCTGGATGTGCGGTCAGGTGCACTCCTCGTCGGAGTTGGCAGCGCGCCGATGACCAGAATCTCCGCAAGTGTGACGGGGCCCTCTGCTCATTGCCTGTCCTCATTGAGCACACTCGGTCACGTTATACAATGCACTGTCTCCCCATTTGGACAATTGCTCACCAAATCGAGACTCTGGATCAGGATTAGCGCCGCAAGAGACCACCCCACGGCCGGCAGCGCCCAGGCGACACTGGAATACAGCAGCCCAGCCCATCCAATGAGCATAGTCGCCCACGGCATAATATCCATACCGAGCACAAGGGAGAGATGCCACTTTTCCAGTGTGGCAGGTTTCTGATGCTCATCCTCTGTGTGGCTAAAACGTGCCACCAAGTGCAGGCCCAAGAGCCCCCAGCCCAGCGCGCCGCCCAGCAGATAGAGGAAAAGCAGGAGAGTGGAGAGGGCTTCCCAAACGATCAATTGGTCTTCCTCCTGCAGATGAACACGAACGAATTGGCGAGATTCGTTGGGAGGAAGGGAGTCAAGCATAGACGAATAAAGGCTTTCGGTCTCTTGAGGTATGTCCACAGATCTCTCAGCGACGTGGGGGGGGTGCTCTCCCACTTGTGGGTATGGATCACGGCCAGTCCGCCGGCTTCTAGAAGATCCTGCCACTCAAACCGGGCTGCATATCTCTGTATGGGTTGTCCGTCGTCCGCCGTACGTCCATTGTGCCAGGCGTATAGCATGTTGCCCAGCAGGCTGAAGGTGTTGGGTAAGAACACGCATGCCACACCGTCAGGAGCCAGAACCCGCACCATCTCACGGACACCCTCGGCCGGGTCTACATAATGTTCCAGGCTACCGATGTTGGTGAGGTAGTGAAATGTGCCGTCTGCATATGGCATTCGCTGCCCGTTTGCGGCGATCAGGTGCGCACCTTGTCGGCGGCCTGTGCATACCGCCTGGGCGGACAGGTCCATCCCGTGGGCTTCCACGCCTTCAAGGGCAGCGAGCTGAGCGAGTCGCCCCTGTCCGCAAGCAGCATCCAAGAGACGTTTGCCGGGTTCGGGACGCACAAGGTTGAGGATCCAACGATAGAATGAGTCGGAATGGAGGATGCCAGGGCCTGCATAGATCCGCTCGTATGCATGGCGTAGAGCCTGCCCATCCCGGACATGGTGAATTTCGATCACAAGCCGATTCCCTTCTGTGACATCCAGCGGAACGGCGACACCTGGTTGTGTTCCATGGAGGTTCGCATGTTGCCTCTGCTATGCATGAGCCGGTTCTTTACCTGGTTGGGCGGCTACGAGGAATGAGTTGCCCTCCTCAGCGTATTGTCTCGTATCCAGATAGCCAAGGGGAACCGCGATTGGGTAGGTGACCAGAGCCAAGATGTTGCGCAGCCAACGTGTTTTCCAGGCCAGCATGTTTAGCTCGAAAGAAATCTCGCCCCACCGGCCGAAGGTCTGATGCATTTCACTGATGCGATAGCCGGCGCGTGAGAAGAGGTGTAGCAATTCCTGTTCGTCGTACTCCTCACCAACGTGCCCCTCCACTTCATGCTCGCCAAAGGCGCTAAATAGACGCCACTGTGTGCGCCGCCGCTGGGGTACGTGAACCACAAGATAGCCGCCTGGCTTCAGAGCGTGCCGCATCTTCTGAAGCAAGCCGAGATCATCCTCGATGTGCTCGAGAGCGTCGACGCACAGGATGAGATCATAGGCTTCGCTGGCGTCAAGGTTCTCCGCAGCCCCTTCTTGGAAGGAAAGACTGTCCCATCCTCCTTGTCGGGCGGCCCGCTCCGACGTGGAAGCCATCTCGGCATCTAGATCGATGCCACTGAGTTGCCACTGGGGATGTTGCCGGGCGAGCAAGAACAACGCCATTCCCCTGCCGGAACCGAGCTCAAGAACCCGCGCCTCCGGCGGAAGTGACAGGCGCTTGATCAGGTTCAACACATGGGTGTTACGAATGCGAGCATGAGTATCTGGCGAGCCCAGGATCAAGAAGAACAGGGCCTTTGCCGCTGACTGCTCTCCCCGCCACTGGGGTCTGCCAAGGCTTACATAGTCCCAAAAGCTAACAGGCATTCCAATCCTCCCTGGTACGTTTATGCTGAGTATCTTGTCACCGGCCCGGTATCTGCCATCTGGTCAGTCTGCTCGATTGCGGATGGCAGATGAGTCTGAGCTCAAACTGGCGATCTGTAAGTAAAACTGCTCAAGGCGCTCTGCCATCAGCGACCAAGCCAGTTGGTTTTCGGCCACCTGACGGGCATTGCGCCCCAATTGCTCTCGCTCCTGCTCATTAGCTAACAATGCCAGGACAGCTTCAGCCAGTGGTCCCGGTTCATCCGGGGCCAGCCGGCCGATGCGTTCCCGGCGCAACAGCGCCCCCAGATCACCTACATCTGTAGCGACGACGGGCCGGCCGGCGGCCAAGAAGTCGCTCAGCTTCAAGGGAAAGCGACCCCGATTGGCCCCGCTGTTTCTCAATGGCAGCCAGCCCAAGTCTGAAGCTGCCAAGTGGTCGATCAGTACACGGTAACTCACCGGGCCCGTACGGATTACGGCCTCCGGCGCGCGCACGAGTTTCTCCAAAGCGATGTTGCAGTAACCGATCAACAGCAGCCGCGAGTCTGGGCGCTTTTTGTGTATCTTGTCGAATGTCTCTGCCATCAAGCGGGCATCGCGCTGGAAGATGGCTCCAGTGTATGCGATAAGGGGCGAGTCCAGGGACAGGCCCAAGCGCCGCCGCGCCTCGATTCGATCACCAGGCTGAATATCCAGGACATTCGCCCCATTGGGCAGCAGCAGCACGCGAGCTGGTTGCACGCCCAAGTCCCTAGCCTTCTTGTGCAACACGGTATTGATAACGGTGCTGCCATCGGCATGGCTGCGAAATGACTCCTCGAAGAAGGTCTCGACGGGTCTAAGTACGGTCCGGACGATGGGGTTTGGCCGCTCTTCGACCGAGCCACCCCGCCCGAACCAGTCACACCAATCCATCACAAGCGGTAATCCACGCCCTTTTTGCATGTACAGGGCCGGCAGCAATGTCACTGGGCGGCCTTCAAAGGCATGTACTAGGTCAAAGGTGCGCGATTGTAGCCAGGCAATCCGGCTTACTACATCCCACAGGTCCCAGCCGGAGCGCAGGCTTCCGGGCAGCAGGTCAGGTGTCTCTACTACCGTCACACCCTTTTCCGCGCGTACGTCAAACCCCCATCGAGCAGTAGGCGAGATTGCCAACAGCGTGACCGAATGTCCCCGGGCAACCAGGCCTTGTCCCAGGGCCAGTGCCCGCCAATAGGTACCCTTGCCCACAACATTGAAGACGAGCATCAAGATGCTCAGCATATTAGCTCGTTTTCCAGCCATCGCGCAACCCGCGCCAGTAACCTGCGGCAGCTTCGTGACGACCTCTCCGCCAGAGCCGGGCAGTGGTGCGAATGGCGCTGCCCGCTCGCCACGGTAGAATCGCCAGCCACTGCACACCACGTGCATGCTTGCGGAAGTAGATCACGCTCGAGCGCGCCATCCAATATCGCTCGGTCTGTGAGTCGCTTCCACCACTGGATAGGGCCACCTTGTGCCACATCTTGGCCGATGGCACAACCAGGATGCGGAATCCGGCTCGCCTGACCCTCACGCACAAGTCCGCATCCTCATAATACATGAAGAACCGTTCGTCAAACAGGCCGACCGTCTCTAGCATCTGCCGTGTCAGCAACATGCCGCAGCCTGTGACAAAGTCCCTGTCTTCCGCGAAAGTCTGTTCACTCTCATGGATCGTAGGCAGTTGATCATGGTACTTGTCCAGCGTCCAAGGGTGGATTCGCCCCCCAGCCGACCACACCCGATCCTGATTGTCAGCGTAGTAGATGACCGGCGCCAGAATTCCCACCCCAGTGCCTGCCTGTGCAACGAGGTGGGCTACTGCCTGCTGCTCGATCAATGTGTCGTTGTTAACCAGAAACATCAGCTCAGCGCCCTCTTCAAGAGCACGTCGCAGCCCCAGATTGGCTCCGGCGGCAAAGCCACGGTTCTTGGGAATCTGCACCAGTTCCACCTCGGGAAAACGGCTGCTGATTCGGGTGACTGAGTCGTCGCCGGAACCGTTGTCTACTACCAACACACGAAGGTTTGGATACGTCTGCTCTGCCATGGTTTCAAGGCATTCGATGGTGTCGCCGGGCTGGTTCCAGTTCAGAGTTACTGCATATACCAGAGGCCGATCCCTCATGACGGGTCTCCGTCGGCACGTGTCTCAAGAGCTGCAAGCCACTGAGTCCACGTCAACGCCTTGAGGTACGGATGTTCCAAATGATCAGAGCGCATCATACCCGGGGAAGTGCCTGGACTTGCCGACTCAAGGGCGTCCGGGCGGCCAGGTGGCACGAGGAGTTCCGTTCGACGGTGCACAACCCTGACACCGACCGGAAGGTCTGTTGTTGCCACATGTGGTCGGAAGGCACGTGTCGTTGAAGCAAAGCCGCTTCCTATCGCGTGGTAAGGAATCACCAGCACATCAGAGCCCGAGGAGCAGGCTGCCCTGTCCTCTGCAGTTGCTTTCATTCGTTGGCTCCCGCTGCAGGCAAACCGGGTTGCCAGGCAGAACATGCTAGATTGGGCTCCGGGGACTAGCTGCTGCTGCGAAAGCGCTCTCTGTTCGCAGATTGCACCAGGGATGCAGCACAACGCAAAGCGAGCCTTCAAGTCCACGAACTCGGTCGGGGAACACGGTACGTCACTCTCTCCCGACATCATTACTCCCGGCTGTGCCCTCGGCAACCTTCAATCTCGGCTCATCCTCCAGCACGGCGCACTACGAAAGGAAATACCCAACCTTCCCCTGAAGTGCAGAGAGGACCCTGTCCTGCGATCTGAAAGAAGAGTATAGCCTACAGAACCCCAGAAGTCAATTCGAGTGTGTTATAGGACTAGGGCGACCGCATTTATCCTGTGAGGACCTTGAGCCGATAGTCATCGTCCCACGCTGCCTGATTGCGTCTGGCCCTGAGGCTCAGTTTGGCAGAGGTCTCCCGTTTCAGCAGATTGAGGGCGATGTGACGCAGTACCACGAAGTTCTCTGCACCATTGCCCCGTCGGATTCGGCTGTCGTCTTTGCGGAAAGTCACATCTAGGATCCAGTGCACCCCGTTTTCAATGCCCCAATGGGAGCGCACCGCACGCAGCATCAACCTGGCGTTGCTGACTAGGCTAGAGATAAAGCAGCGACGTGCCGTTGTTGCCTGCTCACCAACCCGGCGTACGGCCTCGACCATAGCGATGGACTGCAAGCCCTGCCAATCAGCCAGGGTAGCAATGTACTCCAGGTACTCAGGGTCTGAGGTCGTCCAGCACACGCGGGTCTCAATACGGCCATGGCCCTCCTCTACGGTTCGGAAAGAGTCACACTGAACCCAGTGCATTTCCTCGGGATCGTTGAAGAGCCTTTGCAGCGCTTCAAGCAGCCGCGGCTGATTCTCTTTGGCCGGTAACACGTAGTCAGCACGTTTCTCTAGGATCGCCTCTACTGTCTCTGTTTGGCAATGAAGGGCATCTAAGGTAACAATGCAGCCCTCTATCTCCAGCATCTCCAATAGCTCGGGAACCGCTGGTATCTCATTGGACTTGTCATCGACCTTAAGCTGCCCCAGCACTACCCCATTGCCCGTGGCCCAGGCGCTCACCATATGCAGTGCTTCTTTACCCAGACTCCGGTCGTGAGAGCGACGCAGCGTCTTGCCATCAATCGCCACAACCTGCCCCTTCGTCACTTTCTCCACTGCCTGGATCCAGTCCACAAAACAGTCCTGGAAGTGCTCTGCATCCAGAACCGCAAACACTCGTCGGAATGTGTCGGCCGATGGAACCTCATGCGGTAACTCCAAACAGAGGGTCTCTCTCAACCATGCCACTTTCAACTTGCCGAAGTGTGCCACATCATTCCAACTATTGGCTCCCGATATCGCAGCACAGATGGCAATGACCAGGATGTCCCGCAGATAGTGCCGCCGATTGTACCGGCGGGGATCCTCCAGGTCTGAGAAGTACTCCACAACCAGCGCTGCGGACACCCTGTTCTCCATGAGGCTCCTCCCTGCTTCTGAGATAGCCTCACTATAATATTAGAACATAAATGCGTTTGCCCTAGGTATAGGACTAGGGCAAACGCGTCTATCCGGTCAGCGCCCGCTCGGTGCTCCAGCGACTTGATCTGGTATGCTCACGCTCGTTGTGTGAGCCAGAAGCCGAGGCTAGGGCTGCGATTTCGCGTGTGAGCAATCCATTTCAGTGCGGAAGTTGTCCCCAGATCTGCCACCCGGTGCTTGGCCCCCAATGCCAAGAGACAAATGGGTTTGCCCCGGGCCTAGGACACAGTCGACAAGACGAGGAGATAGGAGCAAAGGGTCCCTTCATCGCCTGGGCTGGTTACGTAGTCAACTGCTCAATCAACACTACCATCCTTGCCCAAGAAAAGCGATGCCTATCGGCCTGGATGTTGGCGCGTATCTCGGGTCCCTGCTGTTCTCGGAAGTAGCGCAATATTGCCGAAGCCAATGCCTGGCTGTCCCTGGGGCGGACCAGAAGCCCAGTGACGCCATCATGTACTGCTTCACCCAGCCCTCCCACAGTTGTGGTAAGCACCGGCACACCAAACCCGAATGCCATCTGGACGATGCCGCTCTGAGTCGCATCGACATAGGGTAGGGCCACCAAGTCGGCGGACGCGAAGTAAACGCCCACCTCTTCATTAGGGACATACTGGTCCACAAGGGTGACGTGATTCTCCAATTGCAGGGATTGGATCAGATCCAGATAGGTCTCTGCGCTGTCCCAGAATTCTCCCGCGATCAGCAGGTGCACCTCCAGTCTCTCCAACACCGTGGGCAAGGCTTCAATGAGGTAGTTCAGTCCTTTGTAGGGTCTCACGAAACCGAAAAACAAGATAACAGGAGTGTCATTGTCCAAATGCAACTCTTTTCGCGCCTGACTCGCCGTAGGAGCGTTCTCCGCGAAAACTCTGTAGGTGGGATGGTGAGTGACATGGACGTGGGCTCGGGGTAGCAAGTCGAGTAGCTTCTTACGATCCTGCTCAGAGTGGACGATAGCGACGTCACCTCGTCCCAGCACCCGCCGGGCTAGAAAGCGATCGAGCCATCCATCTTCGTGAGGAACGACGTTGTGGCAGATATACACCGTTTTGGTTGCGGCGAATCGCTGCAATAGCCACACAATGCTACTCCAAGCGAGGGCCCAGAAGGGGACCCACCATTGCAGGATGACGGCGTCTGGGCTGTATTCTCGGATTCTAGAGACGGTGGCAAGCCAGGTGATAGGATTCATGGAATCGAGCCAGTAATGTGCGTCCCCAGCTTCCAGTGGCTTCTGGCTTGGATCTCTATCGCTCTTTCCGGGGAACAGCCATTGGGGGTACTGGCGGCTGAAGGAGATCAGCAGCACCTCATGCCCTTGCTTCCGCAGTGCGCGGTACAGCGCAGTGGTATAGTGAGCGATTCCACCGCGATACGGATACACCGGCCCGATCAAAGCCAGACGCACGCGAGAAAACCTCCATCACAGTTTATGGTGTGGGCGCCTATCCGCCTTCTGGCAGCTGCAGGGCAAGATGCGCGTCACCCTGGATGATCTCGATCGTTTTCCAGTCGCTGTCAATGGCGATTTGCGCTCCCACCCATTCATCCGTCAAGAAAACAGTGACCGTCCGCAACTGCCCACCGGTGGGCGAGTAGTATATCATGTCCTGGATGCCCTCTCCAGCGGTTCCGGCGGGCGCATCCTGGTTGGTCCAAGCTTGAGCAGACCCATCCCTGTCCTGGCCGAGGAGGACAGCTTCCGCCGGCTCGCTACTGCTGACGAGCGCAATGCGTCCGTCAGATGCCGGGCTCGCCTTTTGCAGGTGCCATGCGAGTGCGGCGTGGCTGCCTGCTGGTCCGTCGGCGCTGTCCACTACCACCAGGGGCCCGTTGTGGTAGAAGTAGATCCACCGATCGTGCTGCCAGCCCTCCCAGTC
>Ga0207796_1000740_pt1 | contig 12179 bp, 9 predicted proteins | sample Pon1CUnioCityCA_6_FD_187274 | JGI IMG/M metagenome (GOLD analysis project Ga0207796, IMG submission 187274) | Marine sediment microbial community from Union City, CA, USA - Pond 1C Sediment 1 (SPAdes) | ecosystem: Environmental > Aquatic > Marine > Intertidal zone > Salt pond sediment ...
CGTATAGGGATAGACCTTGAAGGAGGTATGGTATGGCCAATGACGTGACTTTGACCTGCCGGATGAACAAGGCCAGCTTGCCGGTGATGAACACGCAGCAGTTGGCCTACGTGCTCATCCAGGCTGTGCCGGGCGAGGGCATGGCTCAGGTGCAGATGCCGTTGAATCTTAGTTTGGTGCTGGACAAGAGCGGCTCGATGTCGGGCAAAAAGATCCAGAACTTGCGCCAGGCCGCCAAGTTGGTCGTGGACCGGCTCGGCCCGGAGGATACGATTTCGATCGTGGCCTTTTCAGACCGCAAGTACTTGATTGCAGACAGCCAGCAGGTCGTCGACCAGGAGGACCTGAAGAAAAAGATCGACCGTATCCGGGATGGAGGCGGCACGGCCATCTCGGGCGGTATGGGACAGGGACTGGCCGAACTTGACAAAGCCCTATCTCCAGACCGGGTCAGCAGGATGCTATTGCTCACAGACGGTCAGACCTTTGGCGACGAGAAGCAATGCCTGAAGCTGGGCAAGAAGGCGGGCGAGAGCGGCGTCGTGGTCAATGCCCTGGGCCTGGGTGATGACTGGAACGAGGACCTGTTGGACGAAATTGCCGAAGCTAGCGGGGGTGTTGCCGATTTTATCGACTCGCCCGATAGCATCGTCTCCTTCTTCGAGCAGGCCGTCAAGTCGATGCAGGACACGGTTGTGCAGAACGCGCAGTTGATCCTGCGTCTTGCCAGCGGCGTCACGCCGCGTCAGGTTTGGCAGGTACTGCCCATGATCTCCAATCTGGGCTACCGGCCCCTGTCCGATAGGGATGTACAGGTGACGCTGGGCGAGCTGGAAAAGGGCCAGCCACGAAGCCTTCTGGTGGAACTGCTGATCAGTCCCAGGCCGGCAGGCACGTACCGGATCGCCCAGGCGGAGATCAGCTACGACGTGCCGGGCCTAAAGCTCGTGGGCGAGAAGGTCAAGACCGACATCATGCTCGATTTCTCCGCCGATGCTGTACGGGCAAAGCAGTACGATGCCGATGTGATGAATATCGTGGAGAAGGTGACGGCCTTCAAGCTGCAGACCCGGGCCCTGGAAGAGGCCAAGATGGGCAACGTGGCTGGGGCCAGCCAGAAACTCCGCGCAGCTGCCACCCGCCTGCTAGAAATGGGCGAGGACGAGTTGGCCCAGTCGGCGCTGGAGGAGGCCGACAACCTGGAACAGCGCGGGCAGATGTCCTCCCGCGGCACCAAGAAACTGCGCTACGAGACGCGCAAGCTGACGCAACGACTGAGCCCCTGAAGCAGGGGATAAGAGGAGTACCCGTCCCGGGCTCTTTATGCCCGCCGGACGCAAAGGAGGTATCGAATCATGGCAACTTGTCCCAATTGCGGGAGTACCACTGGCGAGGGCGCCATCTTCTGCGATCAGTGCGGTACGCGGCTTCCCCAGCCCGAGGCAGCTGCCCCGGAGGCAGCACCCGCACCGGCTGATGGCAGCGTGATCTGTCCCGCCTGCGGCGCTGGCAATGTGCCTGGCGAGGCGTTCTGCGATTTCTGCGGTACGCCCCTGGAGGCGCCAGCGCCCACTGCACAGGAGGTGCCCGAGTTGGAGCCCGTCTCCCGGGAAGCAGAGCTGGAGGTGGCGACAGAGCCAGCAGCGCCTCCGGCGGAGGAGCCCGCTGCACCTGAGGCTGAGGAACTCACCTGCCCAGGTTGCGGTGAGGCGGTGACTGCTGGCGAGGCCTTTTGCGCCAACTGCGGCGCCTCGTTAGTGCCTGCTCCGCCAGAGCCGGTCGTCGAGGAGGCACCGCCTGAGGTTGAGCCGGCGCCAGAACCAGTCGCAGAAGAGGCACCACCAGTCGAGCCGGAGCCAGCACCGGTCGCCGAAGAGGCTCCGCCAGAGCCTGAAACTGCGCCCGAGCCAGAGCCGGTCGCCGAGGAGGCTCCGCCTGAGCCGGAGCCTGCACCCGCACCGGCCGAGGAGCCGACCTGTCCTGCCTGTGGGTCCGAGATAGAGTCTGGCGATGCGTTTTGCAGCGCCTGTGGCTTTGCGCTCCAAGCTGCCCCTGCAGAGGCCCCACCTGCAGAAGCTCCGCCTGCTCCTGCACCGGCACCGACAGGTCTGCGCCTGGTGATCGTTGATTCAGGCGCCGAGATACCCTTGCCTGCCGGTGAAGAGATTATCGTCGGGCGGGAGGATCCGGTCAGCGGCATCTATCCCGATGTCGATCTGACCCCTCACGGCGGCGAGGACGGCGGCGTTTCGCGGCAGCACGCCCGGATCGTACTGGAGGGGGGGGGCTACTTTGTCGAAGACCTGGATTCCACCAACTTTACCTTCGTCAGCAAGCAAAAGCTCACACCCAAGGTCCGCCAGCAGGTGGATGATGGTGACGAGATCCGCTTTGGTCGGGTCGTGACGATCTTCAGAACCGGGTCCTGAACGACCTCGGTGCGGGCACCAGGGCGCTGGATCGAACCCCGGTAGGGTTCATCTTCCGGTGCCCTGGGCCTGGCATCTCTTTGCCAATATGCTACCCTGTTCGGATCCAGGCTGTGCGCACCTGAACCGGCCGAGCGCTCGTTTCTGCGAAAAGTGCGGACAGCCGCTTCGAGGACAAACCTGGTCGCCCCTTCCGGTGGGACACATGATGCGGAGTGGTGCCTATCGCATCGTGGGCGCCATCGGGCGGGGTGGGATGGGTGCCGTCTACCTGGCTGCCGACACCGGGGCATTTGATCGCAAGTGTGTGGTCAAGGAGCTGCTGGACTACTACGACCCTACCGATCCTGATGAGGCCCGCCAGGCCCAGGAGCGCTTTGAGACCGAGGCCCGTCTCCTGGCTGAGCTGAGCCACCCTGGCATCCCGCGCATCTACAGCTACTTTAGCGAAGCGGGTCGTCACTACATCGTGATGGAGTATATAGAGGGCGAGACGCTGGAGCAGGCTGTGGACCACGTCGACTCTCTGGGGCATCCGAGCCCGGCTCGCCCGTTGCCTGCGGAGGAGGTCGTGCGTCACGCTGTGCGTGTCTGCCGGGTACTCGAGTACCTGGGGGGCCAGCCCACGGCAGTGGTGCACCAGGATATCAAGCCGGCCAATCTGATCGTGGACCGCAACAGTGGCGAGGTGCGGCTGGTGGATTTCGGCACAGCGCGCACGCGCACCCGTTGGGCCACGCAGGTTCGCTTGCGTCAAGGGGCCTCGTCGTTATTCGGCACCGAGGGCTATGCTGCCCCCGAGCAATACCAGGGCCTGTCCGAGCCGCGCTCTGACGTCTACGCACTGGCTTCTACTACCTATCACCTGCTGACTGGAGACGACCCGGCCGATCACCCCTTCCAGTTTCCCGATCTGGCCACGCTGCCCAGTGCGCTGGCCGATGCCCTATCCAGGGCGCTCAGGCTGGAGGTCCAGCGTCGCAGCAGGGCTGCCGAGTTTCGTCATGCGCTGGGAGCGTGGCTCATTCCCGACGACAGGGGACAGCCGTTTGTGTTTCGCAGTGGTGCCGTGGCCCACACCACGGCAGAGATGGTGTCGCTCTGCGATCAGAACTGGGAAACGGCCCGCCGCCATCTGGTGGATGGTGATTTCGACCGCTGGTTTCGAGACCGGAACCGGCATGACCTGGTTGCCAAGGCGCAGTCGTCCAGGTTGGAGGCAGATGCCGACGCCGCGCTGGAGGCATTCCTCCGGCGGCTCGATCCGAGGCTTCCTCCACCCCGTCTGGTCGTAGAGCCACAGTCCCTGGACTTTGGGTGGGTGGCCCGATCCAGACACGACGCCGCATCAGGCGATTCTGTATGTTGTCAGTTTACTGTGCGCAACAAAGGCCGCGGATACGCTCAGGCGCGGTGTACCGCCTCGGTGCCCTGGCTCGTGATCGAACCGGAGGAGGTGGGCTGCCTGGTTGGCGACGAGGTCGAGGTGCAGGTCCAGATCGATGCGGCCGCCCTGCCGCTAAGGCGCGATCACCAGGCCGTCATCAACTGCTCGCCAGCGCGGGGCGCCCGCGTCTCCATACCCGTGACGGCCGAATTGAGCCTGGCACGAGAGGCTGCATGGCGCACCTGGGCCGGTCTGCGCGTTCTTCTCAAGCTAGCCGGGCACGGCTCGAGGCGTGGGCTCGCGCTCTGGACCCGAGCCTTTGGCAGCCTGGTCCGTTCGCGCAGCGGCCCATGGGTCCTGGTGGCAGAGACACTGCTTCTGGCAGTGGTCATGGTTGCCCTATGGTCTAACTGGACGGGTCTCCAGCGCGATCTTACTGGGCTGGCTTGGATTTTTATCCAGGCGCTGCCTCTGGCCCTGGTGGCGGTTTACCTGCTTCCGGCGCTGGGTTTTGTCGGTGGGGCGGTGGCCTGGGAGATAGCTCGCGCGCTCCTGTCGCGTGCCAGGGGTAGCAGGGGCGCGGGCGGCTCGAACTAGTCGAGGTTGTAACGTTGAATGTAGCCTGTCCCAATTGTGGCCGGTTGAACCGGCCTGGTGCCAGATACTGTGCCTCCTGCCAGACACCGCTGAGTGCGGCGGCTGCCCGCCTGCAGCCCGGCCAGCACCTGGATGGCGGTGCGTATCGCATCGTGCGACAGCTGGGCAAGGGCGGCATGGGGGCCGTGTGGCTGGTGGCTCAGACCAAAGCCTTTGACCGCCTGGCTGTGCTCAAGGAGGTCGTAGAGTACTACGATCCGCTCGATGCCCGCGAGCGGCAGCGGGCCATCGAGCGCTTTGAGGCCGAAGCTCGCACATTAGGAGATCTGAAACATCCTGGCATCCCCGACCTATACGCTTACTTCTCGGAAGGTAGACATAACTATCTGGTCATGGAGTATATCGAGGGGCCTGATCTGCGCAAGTGGTTGACCCGCCTCGACGAGCATACGGGCCAGCTCGTCGCCGCCACTCGTCTGCCCACCGACCAGGTCCTGTACTTCACCATTCAGATCTGCAAGGTGCTGGAATACCTGGCCAGCCGGCAGCCACCGGTGATTCACAACGACATCAAGCCCGGCAATATCATTGTGGATGAGCACAGCGCCCGTGCGGTCCTGGTAGACTTTGGGACTGCCAAGACCCGCTACCTTCGCGCCCGGGGCCAGCCGGACCAGGACAAAGATAGTCTGTACGGCACCGTCGGCTATGCGGCGCCAGAGCTATACCGGGGTCACTCGGTGCCTCGCTCTGACGTCTACTCCCTGGCTGCCACGGTGTATCATCTGCTCACCGACGACGATCCGCGCGATCACCCCGCCCAATATCCCCAGTTGGATCAGTTACCCGCCCGATTGGCCGTAATCCTGCGGGCAGCCCTGGCAGCCGAGATTGAGGACCGGCCCACGGCTGCCGAGCTCCGGGAGCAGCTGGAGGGTTTTGTCGGCGGGCAGACAGCGCGGCTGCGCGCGCTTACCTTCCCCGACGGGGATGCTGCGGACGAGCGGGACGAGCTGCTGTCGCTAGCGATCAAGCACTGGGACTATGCGGCTGGTATCCTGCACGACGGCACCATCGCACAATGGGTCCGGCATACGCTGCACGATCCGATCGCCGCTCGCGCAGCCGAGGAGGCGGTACAGCGATGGCCCGACAACCCTGATGCCGCGCTCGATGCCTTTATCGGGCAGCTCGATCCCGGTGCACTGCCCCCTGGCAAGATGGAACTGCGCGGGACCAGCATTCGCCTTTCGGCGCTGCCGTCCGGGCAGCGGGTCCCTGCAGAAATCGAGCTTGTCAACCGGGGCAAGGGGTACCTCCGCGGCGACACGCTGAGCACGCAACCCTGGCTCAAGGTGCAATCCGTCTTTGCCTGTCCGCCCGGGCATACCTGCAAGGTGCCTATCAACGTCGACACGACGGGCCTCACCGCGCGCCAGCCCCATCTGGGGGCTGTAACCCTGACGCCGGTCGGCGGCGCGCCCGAGGTGATTCCCGTGCAGGTTACGGTGGCAACGGCCAACAGCATGTCCTCGCCGGGGGCGCCAGCGTTCCCTACCATTGAGGTCAGCCCCAAGCAGGTTGATTTCGGCGTGGTGGACCGGGTGATGCTCAGCACGGCGCGTGTCAGCGTCGCGGTGTCCAACGTCAGCCAGGCGACCGCAGAGGTCAGCATCAAGGGTGTGCCGCGCTGGCTTTTGGTCAAGCCGGCGTCCTTTCAACTGGCGCCTGGTGAGAGGCAGGACGTCGAGCTCGTCGGACGTGTGGACAAGGTACCGGGACGTGGACAGAGGATACAGGTAATCTTTGCCGTGCGCGGTGGCAGGAACCGGGAAGTGCAGGTTCGCTTGCAGATCAAGCGCGGCGGGCTGTTTGGGTGGATGAAGAATGGCGGGTGAGTCCGAGATGACGCTCTGGCTTTCAGTGGCGGGGCTGACCGATGTTGGTCGGCTGCGCAAGCTGAACGAGGACCGCTACTACTACAAAGTCGTCCAGTCCTCCGACGAGGGACCACTGGGGCTGTTTCTCGTCGCTGATGGTATGGGCGGTCACCTGGCGGGCGAGGTCGCCAGCCAGTGGACTGTGAGGACTTTGAAGCGGGAGCTGGCTCCCCTCTTCCGTCCCCAAGATCCCTCTGTCACTCGCCGCCTCGATGCCGAGGCCTTGGTTGCGGTGGGCAGCGGCGTCACCGTCCGCCTGGACGAGACTGACCTGGCCCGCTTGCTGGAACATGCCGTGGAACGGGCCAACCAGGTGCTTCTCGGCTATGCGCGCAAGCATTCAGAAGAGGCAGCCGACATGGGCTCGACGCTGACGCTGGTCGTGGTGGAGGGCAATCGGGCTACGGTGGCGCATGTGGGCGACAGTCGTGCCTACCTCTGGCGCAATGGCTGGCTGCGTCAGTTGACCGAAGACCATTCGGTGCCAGGGGCCTTGCTCAAGCAGGGCAAGATCACGCCCGAGGAGGCGCGCGATCATCCCCACCGTAACATCCTCTATCGCGCCTTGGGCCTCAAGCCCGGTCTCGAGGTGGATATCTACCCATCGCTGGCGCTGCGACACGGCGACGCCTTGCTCCTCTGTTCCGATGGCCTGTGGGACATGGTCGCACCCGAAGAGGCGCTGGCCTCCTTTCTCACACCCGAGACCAGCCCGCTGGTCATCTGCCGGCGCATGGTTGAAGCGGCCAACGAGGCTGGCGGTGAGGATAATATTACCGCCGTGTTGGTTCGCGTGGAGCAGCGTGATGCCTGATTGCCCGCAGTGCGGGGCTCCCGCCAAACCCGGTGCGCATTTTTGCACCAAGTGCGGCGTGCGTCTGGCCTCAGCGGCCCCTGCTGAGCAGAGCATGACCCAGTCTCTCCCCGTGGGCACGCCGTTGCAGGGTGGTCGCTACCAGATCATCGGCCAATTGGGTCACGGGGGCATGGGCGCCGTCTACCTCGCCAAGGACATGGAGCTCTTCGGGCGCCTGTGCGTCGTCAAGCAAATGCGTCCCTTCTTTGCGACCCAAAGCGAGCGGCGAAAGGCTGAAGAGGATTTCAAGCGTGAGGCAGAAGTACTGGCCCGGCTCAACCAACCGGGCCATCCTCGCATCCCCGAGGTCTATGGCTACTTCGTCGAGGGCATGGATCAGTTCCTGGTGATGAAGTACATCGAGGGCGAGAGTCTGGAACGGAGGCTGGAGCGACTGGAACGCCCGCTGTCCGAGACGGAAGTCGTTCGCTGCGCCCAGGAGGCGGCCAACGCGCTGGTGTACCTTCACAGCCGCCGGCCCCAACCGGTGATCCACCGCGACATCAAGCCGGCGAATATCATCATCGACCCTGAGGACCGGGTGTGGTTGGTGGATTTTGGCCTGGCACGGGCGGCCGTAAGCGGCGGCGCGCGGGTGATGGTGGCTGGCGGCAAGACGGTGGCGGCAGGCACGCCTGGCTACACGCCCCTGGAACAGTGGCAGATGAACCCATCCCCCAAGTCGGACATCTATGCGCTGGGAGCCACCATGCATCACTTGCTGACTGCCAGCGACCCTCGGGACCGCTTTACATCCTTCCCAGAGCTGGACTTGGATCTGCTGCGGTCTTTTTCCGAGTTCCCACCCCTGGCAGAACTGCGGCCCGACGTCAGCCCGGCACTCTCCAACCTGGTGACCCGCTGCCTGGATCCTGAACCTGCACGCCGGCCCGATGCCCAGCAACTGGAGATTGAGTTGGGACGCCTGGCCCCAACCGGCAGCCGCGTTTTTGACACCGTCAAGCGCTGGAGCCCTACCCTTGGCGAGATGCTCGGTACCGCTCTGGCCACCTTTGTGCGGATGCTCTTTGGTCGGTCTGCCCCAGAGGAGGACAGGGGTTCTGGCGGGCGATACAGGGGAGGCGCGCTGTCCAAAGACAGCGCATCGACCTCGGTCAGCCGCAGGACTGATAGCCAGCGCCCGGCGATTCCCTGCCTCTACTGTCGCGGTCAGGGTGTGACCCGGGGCGGGCGCCCCTGTCCCATCTGCCGCGGAACCGGGTACTGGTAGGCGCAACGCGATCTGAAGGGGATCCTATTTGGCGTTATGCTTCGCGCCTGTCACGGGCAAGCCGCTCCGGTCCCCAGACGATGGTGACACCTATCGCCGCGACGATCCACAGCAGAATGTAGAATGTCTCGGCTCGGAGGGTCAGATCGAATAGCTCTCCGACCAGGTTGACCATGAAGTGAAACAAGATCGCTGACAGCGTGCTCCGCCGATTGTTGTTGTAGAGCCACGTCATCAGGATCGATTGCGGGACTTTGTCCAGCATATACAACCAGAATTGGGACGTCCCCAATCCCAATCCGTGTTGGTAGCTGCCCTCTATGAAGAACAGTGGCAGGTGCCACACGGTCCATGCCAACCCCAGGACTATGCTGGCGGTCAGCGCTTTCCACTTGATCTGGAGGCCGTCAAGGGCATAGCCACGCCAGGCCAATTCCTCTGGAATCGGACCAAAGACCAGAATGAACGCTGCAAACGGAACAAAGGCCCATGGCTCTTGGATAAAGCGTCCGGCGGCCTCCATCTGCAAGCCTTCCCCGCCGAGCAGCTTGTCCACCAGGGCTCCCATGGCTGTCAGGGCCGGAACGGTGAGGAGGATGACGCCGTACCACTTGATGCCGATCCGCTTGAAGTCGATGGCACGCCGCCAAAACTCCCGCCGAAAATCTGGGGTGTGTCGGCGGTAGAGCAGAGCGAGCGTCGCCACCAAAGGCCCAAGTCCACCGGCGTAGTGCAGGATCTGGGCTGGAAGTGCATTGTATTTGGTGCCAAGCAGCACCGCCAGTGCCCAAGCAGCCCACGACAGACTGAACGTCAGCAGGAAGAACAACCGGGTATTCAAGCAGTCTGGGTGCTTGTCGTCCAAGTCTTCTTCTCCAGTGAGCGGCCTTCCTGTCCACGCACATTTGACTCGTAGAGTGTCGCGGCTATGATACTGGGGGCTACAGAGGAGTCAGCCCATGAATAAGCGGGGCGCCAATAGCTGCTGGAGCAGCCGTTCACACCAGGGAACGGCTGTACACCCGGTGCTTCTTGTAGGGCTTGACTCCCACCGCCTCCAGCTCGCGCACCATGCGGGCGTTCGTCTCCTGGACCTGTACCAGGTCGCCGTACAGGAACTGCTTGTTGTCTATCAATGCGTGATACAGCTCGGCGTACAGCAACGCGTTGCCCCCCAGGCCGCGATACCGCTTGAGGATGGCGATGCCGTTGAGGTTGAGCCACTGGGTGCGCCTGAATTCGCGCAGCAGGTGAAACCATCCCAATAGCCACATCCGTCCCCGGCAGCGCTGGATCGCGGCGGAGAGATCGGGGTAGGTCAGCACAAAGCCGATGATCTCATCTCCCGCATCTTCCTCTTTTACCAGGACCTTGATCAGCCTGGGATCTGCGATGGCCAGGATGCGGTTGCCGATCGCCTCCGCCTCGGCTTCGGTGACGGGCACATAGCCCTGGACTTCGATGAAAGACCGATTGTACACCTCGGTCAGCTTGGGGACCAAGGCCCGTAACTCGGCCTTGCTTTTGAAGCTGACACTGCGCAGGCCACGGCGCTTTTTGATCTTCTCTGCCAGTTGGAGGAAACGCTCCGGCAGGCTGATCTTTCGGTCGATGTAGGCGGAGACAAACTCGAGTTGTCCCTCGAAACCGGCGTCCTTCAGCAGGCCGTCATAGTATGGATAGTTGTAGGGGATGCCCATCGCTGGACGGTGCTCGAACCCTTCGACCAGAACGCCCTGGCCATCGATGTGGATGAGCCCCTTGGGCCCCCAGATGCGCTCGAGCCCCCGGCCTCGCGCCCATTCGAAGGCGGCGTCGCACAGGGCGTGGCATACCGCCCGGTCTTCGACCACATCAAAGTGGTAGAAGAAGGCGATCGGCGGCATGTCCGGATTATGTTTGTTGTAGCGGGCGTTATCGAGCACGGAGAGCCGGCCCACCACTTCGTCCCCCTCCAGCGCTACGAAGAAGGCAGCCTCAGAATGCTGGTAGAAGGGGTGGCGGTTTGGGTCGAGCTGGCTGCGCACCTCGTCGACAAATGGCGGCACCCACAGCGGAGAATCCCGGTACAGGTGGAACGGGAACTGGATAAATCGGCCCACGTCGCGCCGGTCGGCGAGGTCCAACTGAGAGACGTGCATTTGACGCACCCCCTTCTGGTTGATTGGTGTGGCGGGCCTAGTATAAGCCAAGCTGTCGAGAAGTCAAGAGCAGGGGTTTGTGGCAGTGTAGGCACCTGCGTGTGTGGGAGGGGGTGGAGCTGCTTAGGCTCCGACTCAGGCGCAGACTAGCGGCTGTGATGATTCTCTTTACATTCCGAGTCATACGTCCGGGACATTTCCAGGTTGAGCTATGCGCCCCCATTTCCTTCAATCTCCGGCTTTCCAATTGCCTCCCCGGCCTTCCTGTAGTATAATTGCTGCTACCACCGATCGTCAATGCGGACGATCCTTGACCTCTAGCAACGATGCAAAAGGGGGATGATATGGATCTCAGATTAACAGAAGAACACAGGATGATCTTGGACATGGCGCGCGATTTTGCTCAGAAGGAGATTGCGCCGATCGCCGCCAGGCTGGACGAGGAAGCGCTCTTTCCCCACGAGACCGTGAGTAAGATGGGGGAGTTGGGCTTCATGGGCGTTGCCGTCCCCGAGGAATATGGCGGTGTTGGCATGGACACCCTGGCCTACGTGCTGGCCCTGATCGAGATCTCCAAGGCCTGCGCCTCCCACGGGGCGATCATGTCGGTGAACAACTCGCTGGTCTGCTATGGGTTGTTGCGCTATGGCACTGAGGAGCAAAAGGAGGCGTTCCTGGTGCCGCTGGCGAGCGGCGAAAAGCTGGGCGCCTACTCTCTGACTGAGCCTCAGGCGGGGTCGGATCCTGCCGAGATGCGTTGCTCCGCGGTCTATGATGCCGAGGCAGACGAGTACGTCATCAACGGTGTGAAGGCCTGGGTAACCAGCGGTCCCGTCGCCGATTATATCACCCTCTTTGCCATCACGGACAAGGGCCAGGGCTATCACGGCATCTCGGCCTTTATTGTGGACACTACCCTGCCCGGCTTTTCCCCGGGCAAAGTGGAACCTAAACTGGGTATCCGGGCGTCTCATACTTCAGAGTTGATCTTTGAGGACTATCGACTGCCGGCGTTTCACCGGCTGGGCAAGGAGGGTGAAGGGTTCAAGGTCGCCCTGTCGATCTTGGATGCAGGCAGGATCGGCATCGCAGCCCAATCTGTGGGCATCGCCGAGGCTGCCTACGAGGCGGCCCTGGAATATGCCAAGGAACGGGTGCAGTTTGGTAAGACTATTGCCAGCTTCCAGGCCATCCAGTGGATGCTGGCCGACATGAAGACGCGCATCGAGGCCGCCCGCTTGCTCACCTACCAGGCTGCTTTGGCCAAGGACGAGGCCAAGGTCTCTGGCGCTCGGTACTCGTTGGAGGCATCCATGGCCAAGCTCTTTGCCTCGGAGACAGCGATGTGGGTGGCAACAAAAGCCGTGCAGATCTTTGGGGGAAATGGCTACAGCAAAGAGTATCCGGTCGAGCGCTACTTCCGCGATGCCAAGATCACCGAGATATACGAGGGGACCAACGAGATCCAGCGCTTGGTCATCTCGCGAAGCATTCTTGCTTAAGATGGGCAATCCCGGTAGATATGGTTTCTGGCAGCAGGTAGAGGGAATGGGATAAGTGCTCGATCTGGGCATCGTAATCGTAAACTACAACGTCCG
>Ga0207796_1000741_pt1 | contig 12179 bp, 13 predicted proteins | sample Pon1CUnioCityCA_6_FD_187274 | JGI IMG/M metagenome (GOLD analysis project Ga0207796, IMG submission 187274) | Marine sediment microbial community from Union City, CA, USA - Pond 1C Sediment 1 (SPAdes) | ecosystem: Environmental > Aquatic > Marine > Intertidal zone > Salt pond sediment ...
ACCTGGAGATCCAGTTTCTTCTTCAGCAGCTGCAGGCCATAAAAGGTGAAAAAGACCTCGACGTTGTAGCCCAGGGCAGCCGCGGTAGAGGCCAGGATGAACGGAGGATAACCCCAGTCCAGACTGCCCTTGGTCGCGATGATCGCCAGCTTCTTTTGATCGTCCATCACATCACCTCTCAAAATCGATTGTTGAAACGAAGTGCTTACTTCTTCTTGATGAAGAATGTGTACTCACCACTACCTTCGGAGGAAGAGAGGAGCTCGTTGCCGGTTTGCTGGGCGAAGGCGGCGAAGTCCTTGACGGAGCCCGGATCGGTGGACGCCACCTTCAGCACTTGGCCGGAACTCATTTCGCTCAGGGTCTTCTTGCAACGCAGGATAGGCAGTGGGCAGTTGAGGCCCCGTGCGTCCAGGGTTTGGTTCGATTCCATGGGACTGCTCCTTTCAGGTTGGTTTAGCCCATACCGGGCCAATGAATAGACCGGTCGGTCGAGCCCGACGGCCAAAAAAAAGCGGGAATGGATTCCTCCCGCCACTTCATTGACTCAACTCGATCCGCAAGGTCTTGATGGCCGGCCCCAGAACCTGGATCAGGTCCGGGTTGTTGCGTGTCTTGGCCAGCAGGATGACGCCTTCCAAGTACGCCAGCATGGCGCTGGCGGTGGCCTCGGTGTTCATGGCAGCCAAAGCCCCCGCCGCCACTGCCTCATCGAGTGTTGCGCGGAACTGGTCGCGCGCCTTGTCGAACACGTAATTCAACTTGGCGCGCATCACGTCGTCCCGGGTGCTCATCTCCAACGCCAGGTTGCCAAACAGACAGCCGCGCATGCGGCCTTCCAGGTCGGTGGACGCCTTTTGCCAGTAGTAGGCGGCGTCGATCAGGTAATCCAGCCGCTCTACCGGCGGCAATTCGGCATCGAAAGCCTCGGCGACAAAGCCGTTGGCCCATTCGTCAGCCACGTCATCAATGACCGCCAGGGCCAGATCGCGCTTGGAAGGAAAGTGGTGGTAGAAGCTGCCCTTCTGGACCCGCGCCGCCAGACAGATCTCCTGAATGCCCACGTCGGCGTAGCTGCGACCGTGGAACATGTCGCGGGCGGTGGACAGGATGCGTGAGCGGGTATTGGTTTCGGGCGTCATGTCGCGCATTATATTAGACCGGTCGGTCTAGTCAAGGCAGCTTATGCATTGTCAAGAAAAGGGTCGTGCTCATATATTCGGGTTACCCATCGAGTTGGCTGATGTCCCCACAACCCGCATCGACCGAACGTCTGGAGTTGACCCCGAAGCTGCCCGGATACCCATTGGCGGCGAATGACAGCAATGGGCCGAGCACTGCCATTAGCTGCTTCCAGCCGCCCCAGGCTGTGTGACAGCCCGCCCTCAGCGAAGACCGTGGAGCAGAGCCGGGTCCCCTCTCGGGGACAATCCGCGGCTGAGGTGGCGGGAGGGTCCTGCGGGCGTGGTTTTTCCGCGAGTCGGGCGTGGCGCTGTCCCTGGCGGACACGGAGCCCGTGGGCTGCGACACAGCCCAAACCCTTTCCGGTCCTCCGCGCTCGAGTCGTGGGCGGTCGCTTGCCGGTCTACCTCGGTCGCGCGAATCTGCGCAGGTGCAAGCTGTACCAAACAAAAACCTCGGGGCAACGCGTGAGGTTGATCCGCTGTTTGGATACGATCCGAGGGCCCCGCCAGCCTTAGCGCTGAGGGGATCCCGAGCGCGACTGGAGAATCGTTTACGGGCTGATCAGCGTGTAGCCAGCCGCCGTCAGGTCCATGATGCGCACCACGCCCGCGCCGACGTGTTTGGCTCGGGGGTTCAGGTCAGGGGCCGTGCCGCGCATGCGGGTGACGGCAGCGATGGTGTTCTCACAGGCGGCGAAACGGACGCCCGAATCCACCGAGAGGCCATCGATGCGGCTCGCCTGGGGGCTGTCGGCAAACAGCAGGCTCAGGCCCGGACCGAAGGCCACGATCTCGACGTCGATCTTCTCCGGACCGTAGTGCCGGATGGCGTTGTTGGCGACATTCAGGACCAGATTCTGCCGGGCCGGGTCACTGTCGCTGATCTGGAGCACGAGCCGGTGTTCCGCGAAGGGCTTGTCATCGGTTAACTCGGCCTGGGCGCCCCCGGCCAGAAGCAGCAGGGGAAGGGCGATCAGGGCCGAACGCAGGTTCTTGAGAAACGGGTTCATGTTGTGGATCTCCTTTGGCCTTCCGTTGCCGGCCCCGAGAGGAACAGGTTCGGCAACGTCTTTGGTGGCATGGTTTTTGTGTTTTGGGGTAGCCAGGTTGCTGTGGTGTGACTCCGGGGCATCCGGGACATCAGCCGCCGCAGCCGCCGAGGGTGACCTTAACCTCCCGGGAAGCGCCGTACCAGGCGTCGCCGGATTTCACGGCCGCGACCACGTCGGAAGTTTCCGCCATCTTGACACGAATGGAAACCATCGGTTTGGCAGACACGCCCATCAGGAACGTGCCTGCTACGCCTGCAAGACCGAGCCGCCAGGATTCAGCAGCATCGGAAAGGCGCCCGGCACGGGGAGGGTCTTCAGGAAGTCCCGAATGGGTTCCACGGATTCGCCCAGGTTCACGCCGACCATCTCGAAGGCCTCGCCCTGGAAGTGCTTAACAGGCTGCACCAGCGCCGGCATTTCCTTCCGGCATCGGGGGCACCAGACGGCCCAGAGATTCACCAGGATCACCCGGCCCTCGTAATTCGCAAGACTGTGCCTAGCGCCGTCCAGGGCCACGAGTCCCAGTTCCGGGGCCGCCCGCGGCTGGCCGCCCCGGGATTTGGCACCCGGGGCCGTTCCCGATAGTCGCAGAGCAGTCGGCGAGCTTGGCCATAAACCACCGAGAGTATGCTTTACACTGCCGTCCCAGATTTCATCGACGTCGCAGGGTCGGCCCGCCATCTGGCGACGTCCCCACCACGGACTGAAGGCACATGCTCAATGCCATCAAAGATTTCTTCGAGCGCAATCTGAGCCCCGGGGGCGCGGAGCAGGGCGAGGCCCACCGGCTGCGCCTCGCCGTTGCCGCGTTGCTCCTGGAAATGGCGCGCATGGACGAGACCATGCGCGCCGATGAATGCGCGTGGGTAGAAGAGGCCGTGCGCGAACGCTTCGAGCTGACCCCCGAGGAGGCCCGGAAGCTGCTCGCCCTGGCCGAGGCCGAGCGCAGGGACGCGACGGACTACTTCCAATTCACCTCACTCATCAACCGCCACTACGGCCCCGAGGAACGGGTCGCGGTCGTGCGCGAGCTTTGGCGGATCGCCTATGGCGACGCGGCTTTGCACCGAGACGAGGAACACCTCGTGCGGAAGCTCGCCGATCTCCTGCACGTTCCCCACGGTCAGCTCTTGGCGGCCAAGCATCAGGTCCTCGGGAAAGGCTGAGGGACAACGGCGGCGATGCCGGGCACCGCTGTACGACCGCGAGCAAGAAGCGCTGGTGAGATTGGCTGCCAAAGGCACGTGAACGGTCAATGGCCAGACCCCTTCGGCCCAGTCAACAACACCGCCAGGTCTGCGCGTCCGTCGCTGAGTGGCTCGGGGCTCCTCTCGGGATCGTGCTGTCCCGAAGATCGCCATTTTGGCGTTGCACGTGGTGCACGAAGTGCCGGCCGAGTCGCGCCGAGCAGATTCTGGAAACATGGAGCCGGGGACCGGTGAGGATGACTGCGCTTTCCGAGGACAGTACACAAGGTGACTGGTTTCTCGGTTCAGGCCGCGCTTTGGGCCAACCAGCCCAGCATCAACAGCCCCACTGCGACGACCCAGCTGCCCGCGACCCGGATGGCTATCCGGGTCCAGAACGCCTGCAGCGGGACGAGTGCCGCCGACGCGAGCAGTACGAGCAACAGGGCTGCCAGGACAATCCCGAGCAGGCTCGGGACACCTGCATCCAGGGTGGCCAGGGTCGAACCGCTCAGCAGGCCGTGCAGCCCACCGTACACGCCGGCCAATGCGGCGACGACGACCGGCGCCAGTCGGGCATCCACCACCACCAGCATTCCCACCAACATGAAGGACGCGACGCTCACCCACGCCAGGTCCGGGGTGGCCTGAAGGGTCAGGCCGATCGTGCCCCCAACCAGCCAGGCGATCGGCAGAGCGATCAGCGCCGCTCTGGCTGCCGCGGTGCCGCGCAACCCGGCCAACAGCGCCAGTGCCAGGAGACCCAGCAGTTCATCCGGGGACAGCAGCAAGTGCAGGGCTCCGTCATAGAAGGGACCGAGTCCAGAGGTGACGAGGTGCGCCTGCGCCGCCGGCGGAAGAACCAGCAGAACCAGCGGAACCAGAAGCGCACCTTGCCTCACGCTGCGCTACCCCACGGCGCCGGCAAGAAAATAGACACCGCCCATCGCCACCGCTGCGCCCACGGCGCGCAGCATGACCGCTCCGGTCCGCCAATGGTTGATCAACCCGATAGCGATGCCGCAGGCATGCAGGAGACCCGTCGCGATCACGAAGCCCAGGCTGTACTCCAGTCCGCTCTGGCCTGCCGGCAGTTCCGTGCCATGGGCATGGCCGTGGAAGATCGCAAAAACGGACACCAGGACCAAGGCGACCCATAGAGGGGGCTTCACCGCGCCGAGGACCATGATCCCGAGGACGATGGCGGAGACGGCGATACCTACCTCCACTCCGGGCAGGGGTATGCCCAGCAGCCCGAGGAGTCCGCCCAACGCCATGACCAACGGGAATGCGACCGGCAGGACCCAGATCGCCGGCATGCGAAGCTGGGCACCCCACAGACCGACGGCAACCATGGCCAGCACGTGATCGAGACCGGAGATCGGGTGCAGCAGGCCAGTGACGAAGCCGCCGGCCTCGCCCGGTCCGACGTGGGCCCATGCGGCGATGGGCCAGAAGAGCACGATCGCACAGACGGCAACGGTTGCTGCCAGGGTTCGTTGATGGAGGTATGACTTGGACATGTTCGTTGATCTCCTTCAGGGTGCGTGAAGCGGGTTATCTCGTGACACCGTTCGGCGTCGGGCCGGTCTCGGGATTATCGGGAATCTCCAAGTCCGACGAAGAAGCCCGCGCGGCCGAGCGCAGATACAGCCCGAGCGCATCGACAGCGAGCGGGTGCTGTTTCGGGACGACCGAGCGTATGCCCCGGATCTGTTCGGCGAAATCCCAGCGGCGCCAGGCGATCAGATCCCGGGAGACATCGGGCGCCAGCGACGGGTGTACATCGAGCAGCGCGCGGTACGCAGCCGCCACCGGCTCCTGCAGGGACGCGTCGGCGGCCGCAACTACCGACAGGGCCGTGAGGATCTCCCGCAACTCCTTGAGCGAACGATCGGGTTGCGTCAGGTACCAGCGCTGGATTCGTTCGACGCCGCTCCCTCCTTCAATCGCGACGTAAGCGGTCGCCCAGGCGGCCAGGTTGAACGTGCTGCCGAGGCGCTGCTTGTCGTCGAAGGTCCTGCGTATCCGCTGCCAATCCGCCGGACGCCCGGACTCCGCCAGCATCAGGATCGCCAGGCTGCGCCATTCCAGGTAGCGGGGCTCGTCGAGCATGCCACGCACGGTCTCGATCGGCACCGTGGCGGCGATACGGCGGATCTCGGCATAGGGTGCGCGGCCGATCTCCAGGTAGGCGAGCTCATGCAGTCTGGAATCACGATGGCCCAGCAGCGGCACGAACTCGGCGAGGCGCTGGGAATTGTCGGTCTCCATGGGTCGCCAGGAGGTCGCGTGGTCGAGGATGCGACGCACGACCCGCTCGTAGTCGGCATCGGCAATACCGAGCGCCGACCAGCCGCCCGCCGGATCAGGGCGCGCCAACAGCATGTGGCGATGGGGAAACTGTGCGAGTACCCGCCGGTCCACGCTGGGCAGGAAGGCGTCGATGGGAGCATCGCCGGGATCGCCCTTGAGGGTCTCCACCACGGCGTAGTGGAACGGGCGCTGCGGATCCTCGCGCGCGAACACCAGCGCGTCGGCCTCGAGCAGCCGGTCGGCGAGGGTCTTGACCGGCATCGGCATGCAGACCTGGCAGGCATGGGCAGTTGGAGCGAGGAGGGCGGTCAGAAGAAGCAGAAGCCCCAGACCAGACAGCCAGGTGCTGTTCCGCCTCGTCGATCCGATCAGGACGCTGCACCGCCGGCTCATAACATCATCACCGTGCGCTGGATGGTCCAGTAGGCACCCAGCGAACCAACGGCGTACGCCGGCCCCAGTTCGGCCCAGCGTGGCCAGCGAAACTCCAGGGTCCGCAGCGCCCGGTACGAGAGCAGGATCAGGGCCACGAAGGCGAGTTGCCCCAGTTCGACCCCGACGTTGAACATCGCCAGCGCGAGGGGGATCTCGGCGCGCGGCATCCCCACCGTGGACAGCCCGCTGGCAAAGCCGAAACCGTGCAGCAGGCCGAAGCAGAATGCGACCACCCAGGGGTGACGCAGGGTGAAGCTGGTCTTCCCGCGCCAGGCCCGCACCATCTCCGGGCCGAGGAACAGGATCGACAGCGCGATGGCGGCATTGAGCGGCGGGCCGGGCACGCTGGCATAGCCCAGGGTGGCGAGAGCAAGGGTGATGCTGTGCGCGACCGTGAACGCGGTGATGGTCTCGACCAGCATGCGCGCCCCGCGCACGATGAACAGCAGCCCGAGAACGAACAGCAGGTGGTCGATGCCGAGCAGGATGTGGTGGAAGCCCAGTACCAGGTACTCCCCGGCCGTGACCTGCCACGGCCGCTCGCCGCGCAGCACTGCCTCCGGCCGGGTGGGGCGCACCACCTGGGACGCCTCGCTGCCGTCCAGACGGGACAGGCGCACGAACACGTCGGTGATGGTCTGCTCAAGCCCCGGGAAGCCGATGACGCTGCCGTTCAGCGTGCCCGGGGGGACCGTCACGATCTGGCGGTGCAGGTCCGCGCTGGCCAGGCGCTGCACGGTGGGTTCGCCGACCGGCTGCCAGTCGTCCGGCAGCACCAGTCTTGCGGGGTGCGACCTGCCGTAGTAGATCGGCGCCCGCCAGGCGACCTCCCAGCGCTCGGTGGTGAGCTGGCGGATCTCGAGCAGGCCCGGCTGGGATTCATGGGCCATGCCCGAGGCGGGCCAGAGGGCTGCCAGCAGCAGGAGCAGCGCGACGAGCTGGCCGAACGGCAGCCTCATGGCCGTTCCTTTGCCGCGCGGTCTGCCGACGGTGCAGGCGCGGCGACGATGGCGTCGGGTTCGTCAGGGTTTTCGGCATCGGCGGATGCCGCGGGTGTCTCGACGTCGGCCCCCGGCCCATCGGCTACGTCGGTCTCCATGACGATGTCGTAGCGCTCGCGCAACCGTTGGTAGGCCTGCTCCTTGGCTTCGCGGCGGCGCTGGTCGCGCCACTCGGCCAGCACCGCTTCGCGGATCTCCGCCAGCGCCGGCTGGCGGGCCGGCTGGTGCTGCGAGACCCGGACCAGGTGCAATCCGAAGGTTGAGCGGATCGGACCGACCCAGCCACCCGGCTCGAGCCCAAGCAGGGCCTCCGCGAACCCCTCACCGAACTGCCGCGCGATCTCGTCCTGGCTGGCCGCGTCCAGGCCGGGGATGAGCATCGAGACATCACCGAGCGCGCCCGGATCGCCGCCGTCGCGTAGCAGCCCGAGCAGGCGCTGCGCCTCGGCCGCCGGGTCCGCATGCTGCGCCGGGTTCAGGTACACCTGCCGGAACGACAGCCGTGCCGGCTCGGCGAAGCGCTCCCCGTTCGCCTCGAGGAAGGCTTCCAGCGCGGCGTCGCCCGGCTCGGCCTCCGCCGAAAGATCGTCGAACAGCACCTCCAGCTTCAGTGCCAGGCGGTTGCGCACGTAGGGGTCGTCCTGGCCGAGCCCCATCGCGAGGGCCTCGCGGTAGTAGATCTCGCTGCGCACGTAGCGCTCGACCAGGCCTTCCAGTTCACCCGGGGTGGGCGGACGCAACCAGGTACGCGAGAACTGGCCGGCCAGCTGTTCCACCTGGCCGGAGGTCACGACGATCCGCTGCTCCCCAGGCTGGTCCGTCTCACTGGTGAGGTCGAACACCAGGAAGAGGATCGCCCCCAGGATCAGGAAGTGGATCAATGGCTCACGCAGCAACCTCAGCATGAAACTGTTTGTCTTTATCCTCGTCTTCGTTGGGCCGGAGCCATGCCAGGTCAGGCCTTGTGCGGCGTGTACCAGATCGGCGAGGTGTAGGCGCGCTCCTGGTGGGTGGTCTCCGCTTCCTCCGGGATCTCCACCCCGAAGCGGAAGGCGTCGTAAACCACCCAGCGCGGCGTCGGGATCTCCAGGACACGGGCATAGTAAAAAGCAGATTGCGCAGGATCGAAGTCCGGATCTGTCCAGACAGTACCGAGCTCCGAGGCGCCAATGGTATTGGTCCAGTTGGCGTTATTCACATCCACCGTGTTGCCCACCGGCGGGAGTTCCCCTTTGCGATCGGGCTTGCGGCCGTCCGACCAGGCGACGTCGTAGACCTTCTCGTGGGTCTTGCCATCCTGGTCCAGCCAGCCCTTGACGATCTGCACACGGTCCAGGTTGGCGCCGATCGGGTCGCGCAGGGCGTAGACCATGAAGGTCGGCGCCTCTTTGCCCTTCACGGGTTTCAGGTCGCCGCCCATCGGTACGCCCTTTTCATAGCCCAGGAAGGCCGGCTGGCGGCTGTTGATATCTTCAGGCGTGTAGCCCCAACCGCCGAAGAAGCGCACGATCATACGCGGACCGGTGGTGGCGTAGATCTCCTTGCGCGCCATGGCGTCGTAGATCGCCTCGCGGGTGTTCTCCTCGGCCCAGACCCCGGTGTAGCCGGAAGCGACGAGCATATCCCCCCGGAACGCGCCGTTCTCGTTCTCGGCAAAGGGATGGCCCATGCGATCCGGAGCGGGCTCGGCGTTGGTGGCCTTGCCGAAGAAGTTCTCCTCCTCGACGGCGGCCAGCGCGGTGTGGCTGTCGGTGCCGCCGGCCAGGCCGAACTTGTACGGATTGGTGCCGTGGCGTTGCTCCAGCAGCAGCCCGTTCTTGAGCGCCTCGCGGGCGTATTCGTACTGCAGCATGCCCTGGGTCTTGACCTCGGAGAGGTCCAGGTTGCCGACGTCCCAGGTCTCGTAGTCGGCGAAGGCGTCATCCGGCGACAGGAAGGGGTGGGCCTCGCCGTCACCCTTGATCTGGGTGATCTCGTACATCGGTTCCCACTTGGCGCGCAGGCGGGCGTATTCCGCGTCGATCTTCCGGCCGGTGTACTGCGCGTCTACCGGGAACATGATCCCGTTGGACAGGTTGCCGTTGTGCGCCAGCGCCAGGGCGCTGCCGCCGGTGCTCTTCTCGTAGTTCTCCAGCCAGGCATACAGGTCCAGCGGATCGGTGGAGCCTATCGGCGCCTGGGTCGTGTAGGGCACGATCCGCCCCGCCTTGTCCGCCCCGTCGCGGAAGATCACGTTGCGGTGCAGGTTGGCGCCGGCGACCAGCGAGGTCCACTCGAAGCCGATCAGCGTGGTGAAGCGGCCGGGGTCGTTGTAGCGTTCGGCCGCATCGACGACGTCTTCCCAGATCGAGCTGTAGGTTTTGCCGCCGGGTGAGTACTCCGCGAACATCTCGGGGTCGATCTGCCCCTGTGCGAAAGTGCCGATCAGGTCGAGCGCGGCGGCGGCCGAGGCCTCGCCACCCTGCTGCAGACCCTCGTGCCAACGCTTGCCCTGGTCGAACGCGATGACGCCGGGCTTGCCCGCGGCGAGATCGGTGATGAAACCCATGCCGTCGGAGTGATCCGCGATGACCAGCCAGTCCAGCGGCCGTCCGAGCTTGGCCGGCTGACCGCTGGAGGCCATGACCTCCTCGCCGCGGGCGAAGCGGTAGGCCTCGTCCAGGCCGAGCCGGGCGCCGAACAGGCCGGCGTCCATCGACAGCGCGGTATGCAGATGGGTGTCCCCCCAGAAGACGCGGCTCGGGAAACTGCGCTGGGCATAGGGCGAGTAGGCCTTGCCGGGATAGACATCCGACAGCGACTCCTGGTCGCCCAGCGGCACGTACTGCGCCAGGGCTTGACCTGAAAGCAACAGGGGCACGGCGCTGAGCAGGGCCGCTGTCGCCAGCGAGGTGAACGGGTTTCGAGTGGTCATGGCGGATTTCCTCGAGTATTTCGCTTCTGTTTGTGCCTCAACCCTTACCCGGCGTGTACCAGTGCAGAGGCGCCTTCAACAGCAGATTGTTCGCTATTGTTCTATGGACTACCGCACAAATAGTCTTACGGTTTTACTTGATTCGCTTAACCGCCGGTGGTTTCCAGGTGCCGTCGAGCGCTTCAGGTTTTGGCCAATAAAGCCGCATATTCATGCTAAAACCGCCCGATTTTGGGGCTGGAAGCCAGTTGCTCTCTTTCGATTTACCAGGTGATTCTCGTTGGATATAGAGGGTAAGCGAGCCATCATCATTTAACGTGAGCGCATCACGATCACCAATCGCATAACGGTCGATCGGGTTGTCAGTAAAAAACTGGTCATCGTTGTACATGGTCAAAGACCAGAATGCCCTGACCGGTGGAATCTCGTCCTTTTCAAAATGCAATATGTATTTGTTGTCTGATGAAAAGGGCTTGCCATCCGAATCATTAAATGCTGTCGGATAGATTGCATCCTCAACCACATTGGCTCCAAGACCGCCATAGGCTACAAGAGCTCGTCGAAAATAATCGGTGCCGTATGTACCAATTGGTGACAGAACCATATTCCAGTTGTTCACTACGGTTCCGGCGTTTGCCAAGTCCTCCTGCAGTTTCTTAAGACCAAGAGAAACGCCACGCTCTAATGCCTTTTGGATTTCTGGTGATACCTTGGACATATCAAATGATTTGCCAGGTTCTATTCCTATCTGCTCCATCCGGTGGAGAATGGGGTAATCGTTTGCATGCGGCGCATTGATCTTCATCAGCTCGGCAAATCTTGCGAAAAATTGGGATGCGCTCATTTCAATCATTTGCATCACGGGAGCCTTGGCTGGAACATTCTGATCGACGGTTCCTTTAGGCGGGGTATAATCTTTGCCCCAATGTGAAAGTGGAGTTGCCGTTAAACCGGCTTGGAACTGGTGGACATTGCTATAATCCTCTTTACCATTCGTTTGTACGCGACCTATCATCCAACCCATTTGGGTTGGCGATCGAATCAGATCAACACCTTCAGGCAGCGTTCCTTGCCATTGCGGTGCGGCAAGGGCGAATACCTGCTCCTGATTCCCGGTTGTTCGGCTCCCGGGCACTGCGAACACATCACTCCACATATCGAGAAACGGTAAGAGGTAATATCGTCCGTCCGAATCAGGGACGTGGAAAACCAGAGGCTCCTCTGTTACATCGAAAAAAATCGTTGAATAAAGCGTATCTGCGTTGGCCCTCACCACATCTGTAAACGAAGCATCAGGGAATGCTTGTGCGTGAATAAATTGATTAATGGGGCCCACCATTTTCATGCCATCCGGAGTTTCAGCGTTTGTTGAGATTTCCCGTGTCACATCCGTAAGAACCATGGGAAAGCCGTAAAAGTACGCTTCCATGGCAATTTCGACCGCCTCGTCATCGCTGAGTCCGGTGGAGGCATTTGAAGAACTAAAAGATAGTAAGGTAAGCGTTAACAGTGAGACTAAAATAGTTGTTGCTGACCAACGTCTGAGAAGAAGGGAACGATTAAGAAGTTTTGACATGACAATCTCCAGTTATATTTTTTACTATAAAGCTAGCGGGCCAGTTCCAGAAGACTATGTGAGGTAGGTTTGGAGCACTAACCTTGAATCCTCACTGATCCCCGTTCCTGGCTTGTTGATGGCGCGTAATTGAACCGTCAAGGCTAAGATCCGCCAGTTTGCCGCATGTATGGCCACGGTCCCAGGTGGCATCGGGTAGCAGATCGTGCATGCTAAAGCACCGGCGCGGCCCCCAGAAAAAGCAGGATCAGGAGGCCGCTAAGCGCGATGAGAAACGATGTTTTCATAAGATCGATGTTGCCTTCACTGTTTGGACTCCACTACGGTGCATACCAGATCGGCGAGGTATAGGCGCGCTCCTGGGTGGTCATCGGTGCCTCGGGAGGCGGTTGCAGCCCAAAGTGCTTTGCGTCAGAAGCTGTCCAGCGTGGCGTCTGTCGTCATCACACAGGTTTTTGTTTTCACCAGTTTTCTTCTTAAGGAGCCTTTATCACGAAGGGGTGTACCAGTCATT
>Ga0207796_1000742_pt1 | contig 12173 bp, 10 predicted proteins | sample Pon1CUnioCityCA_6_FD_187274 | JGI IMG/M metagenome (GOLD analysis project Ga0207796, IMG submission 187274) | Marine sediment microbial community from Union City, CA, USA - Pond 1C Sediment 1 (SPAdes) | ecosystem: Environmental > Aquatic > Marine > Intertidal zone > Salt pond sediment ...
GCAGCCCTGGAAATTGTGGCAAAATACCGCTTCCCTGTGCATATCATCACCAAATCCGACCGTGTGTTGAAAGATTTGCCAACACTCAAGAAAATCAACCAAGTCAAAGCCCGGGTGAGTTTCACGATCACCACGACAGATGATGCACTGGCGAAGATTTTAGAACCCGAAGCTCCCTCGCCCAGCCGTCGGCTGGCTGCCATGCGTCAATTATCGGAGAATGGGATTGAAACAGGTGTGGTGATGATGCCGATTTTGCCGTTTATCGAAGATTCACCTGAAAATGTCCTGAATATTATAGATGCTGCAGCCCAACATGGGACTGACTATATTATCCCCGCCTTCGGGATGACGATCCGTGACGGTCAGCGAGAATACTTCTACAAAAAACTGGACCAGCACTTTTCCGGTTTGCGCAAACAATATGAAGAAACCTTTGGGGGCAGCTATCACTGTTCGGCTCGTCATGCCCAACAATTGTCAGACGTCTTTTATGCTCGTTGTGAAGAAATGGGGATAGAAACCCGGGTCACCCCTTACCCGCCTGTCAGCCAAATTGTACAATTACCCTTGTTCTAAGTAGTAAGTGTGGTTTGGTCCATACGTAATAAGATAGCGGCAGTCGTTACCAGCAAACCTGCTAAGAGAAAAGCACTGTTCAGGGAATACTCCGCGATGGCACCGATGATTAAACCCATGACAGCCGTATAACCTCCAGCGATCATGCTGATTGATGAAAGCATGGTTGCGCGATGATGTGAAGCGATCTGGCGATTATGGTAGGCAGCAAACAAGGGGTTTTGCAGCGCATTCAAACCGCGGAAAGAGATGATCGCAAGAACACCGATCCAAGGGAAGGGGTTGATGAACAATACTAAGTAAATTAATCCTGGTCCTAGGGTGGCAATCAGCAACGCCCACTTGGCACCGATTTTCTTTTCAAGTAGCTGAACATTATTGACTGCAAGAAATGCGGCAATACTTGCCAGCGCCATTGTGACGCCAAAGAAGGCGTTGGGGACGCCAATTTTTTGAAAATAGGGTTGGTATAGGCTGGCAAGATAATCCCAAAACCCAATCGTCAGGATGCTTAACAGGACCAGCCGACGCAAGGTTGCGTTCCTTTGAAGCAGTTTGATGCCTTCCTTAACGATGTGGATAGGTTGAGATGCTAGGGGAAGATCGGTGGGCAGTTTTTCTGGTTTGAGGGTAAGGGTGAGTAAAAATGCCAATCCAATGGCAATAGTGGTGATTAAGATGGCGTTGCGTATACTGGCTTGATTTGCTTGCTGGACGAGTATCCCGCTCAACCCGAAGGAGATAAAAAACCCCGATAGGTTGCACCATTGAGCCTTCCCATGACTTTTTTCATCTGGTCCTGTCGACCTTCTGCGCTGAGCTGGTCATAGACCAAAGCCTCGAGGGCACCTGAGCCAAAGGCAAAACCAAGACCCGCGATGACCGCATCAATGACCAAGACCCAGTACTCAGTGATGAAAAGAAAGAGGAATTCACCGACAAATTGAAGAAAGACCGCTGCTTGGATCGCTTTCCGCCGGCCAAAGCGGTCAGCAAATAGGCCGGTAGGAACTTCGGTGAGGAACATGGTCAGGACGACAATGCCCCACACTGAATTGATCTGGATGAAATTTAACCCGCGGTCAAGAAAATAGAGGGTCATGTAGGGTAAGTAGAAATACAGACCTGTCAAGAATTTGACAGCCAATAAAACATGGATGTTATCGTAATTCTTGATTCGCAACCTCATTGCCCATCACTTCTCACCTGGAATGACCCAACATTATTATAGGTGAGAAGTGATTTTCGATAGGAGGCAAACGCACTTGTTTTTAATCTATCAAGGACGAGGACACAAGCTCAACGGTGCTCTGAAAGCCGGCAGAGTCGTTGCTCATTTTCACCATGCCAACACCCTCTGCATACCAGGTGATGTAGGTGAATTCCACTCCCGAAACGGGTACATCCTGGCCATCTATTTCAACGGAGATGGCCATTGCACCATCACTGTCCACACGCATGGCTTCTGGAAATGTCCCCCCTGCCACAGAAACTTCCTCGAAGGCCTCAACATGGTGATCCAGGGCGACAATAATCTTGGTTTGTTGGATATCCCCGTCCACATTGACATTAGCAGATAATGTATAACTTGAGATCCAGAAAGCTCCGACCTCAAGTTGAGTGGGTTCGGGAAGGGTTTCCCCTGTCCATTCCAGGGTTTCGAATTCGATTTCTGGTTCACCCATCATACCTTCACCCTGGTCAATCAGATTAAGTTGGGTAAAGGAGCCGCGTAAAATTCCTTCTTCTGTGCAGAACCATTCCACAATCGCTTCAAATTGTTCGTCGGGAACGTCCTGGCGCATGATGAAACTATCATCCATCAATTCATCGATGGTGAGGATATAGCTGCTGCCATCTGAGGGTTGGTACGTCCATGTTGCGTTGTCGACAATCGGAAAATAGGGATGGTTACATAAGCTGGCTCCCATATTCTCGACGACCGGGTTTTCTTTGGGAAGTTCGGTTTCCTCAGGGGTTTCTATATTATCTTCCTCGGTATTTGGCTTTGTTTCTGCTGGCGCTTCTGTTTGGATTGATTCGATCGGGGAAGATGCTATCTCATCGACATTACCTTGGTTATCCCCGGTCCCAAACAGGGTACCGGTCAGCCTACAGGCAAACAGGAAGAAAGAACTCAATAACAAGAAAAGGGGGATAAATTTGTTTTTCATCGGTCATCTCCTTAAATCTTTATATTGTTTATCTTATTAGTCATAATTATACCGTATGAATGGGAAGGACTTAAAATGCAATATTCGTTGATTGTTGAGCGAAGGAATTAACCGAAAAAGGCTGGGAGTATTTCCCAGCCTTTTGAAACGCATAATTGTGATCAATCAGCTTGTCGAACCAACCGGGGATCAAGCCAGATTGCGAAATTCTCGCCGGTATCATCATAGGCAATGGCTGACAGTGTGATCTCAACCTCCTGACCGGCATATTCAGAAAGGTCCACATCTACGGGATAGAATAATCCTTCATTCACCTCGCGCCACTGACCTAACTTATCAAATCCTTCACCGGTGATCGCAACCCGCAAGGTATAGGTCACATTGCAATTTTCAGCGCCTTCTTGACAGGCGATAGATGCCTTAAAGCGGTCCCCATCCTGTATTTCAAGGCTGGGATACCGACCAACGACATAGCCGCCTCTGCCAGTGTCAGGGTAGGTGAGGATGGCTGGTTCATCATAGGTTGTGCCATTTTCAAGGGTCGGGGATTTTAAGAATTGAACGAAACCCCTTTCAACATCCACCTCGCCGGGGCAAGGCAAAACTTCTTCGACACTGGATTCCCACCCTGCTTCACAGGCGTTTTCAGCCAAGTTGTAGATGATAAATTCATCTTCTTCATTAACACGGATCCTTACCCAAAAGGGTGCATCCGCATCTTCACCAATGCCAAAGCGGTTCCGCTCTTCATCCATCAGCATCCAGTAACCGGTATAAATCCCGGGTGAATCCGGTGCGACCATATCCAATGAGATATCCACTGTATCACCAGGTTCAACTTCATCCGGTAAATCAAAAGTGTGGGGGGCGTCCATTTGATTGCCTGAATGGAATACGATTTGATATTGCGTTGTCCAGGTGCACTCGCCAATGTTTTCAAAGCGCCAAATTTTTGTAAAGGTTTCGTTTGGGTCGAGGATGGAGCGGTCTTCGATGGTGACATCTTCGACAAAGGACGCCCAATGGCAAGGCTTTGTTGTTTCCGGTTCGCTTTCATCGTGGACGACACGTGGGTCCAGCCACAGTGCAAAATTCTCGTCGCTGTCATCGGCGGCTATGACGGAAAGGACAAGCTCAATTTCCATCCCAGCATATTCAGAGAGATCAACGTCAATGGGATAGAATCGACCGTCGTAAACCTCTCGCCAGCGACCGAGGTTATGGAACCCTTCCCCTGTGATGGCAGCCCGTAGTGTGAAGGTGACGTCACAATTTTCAGCACCAGATTGGCAGCCAATTGTCGCACGGAAATGGTCGCCTTCTTCAATCGTGAGACCGGGATAGCGACCAACCATATAGCCGCCCCTATCGCTATCAGGATAGGTCAGGATGGTGGGTTCATCATAGGTTTTTCCATCTTCGAGTTGAGGCATCTCTACAGGTTGGACAAATCCGTCTTCTAGATCCTCCTCACTGGGGCAGGCAATATCTTCTTCAACACTTGACTCCCAACCAGCTTCACAAACATTCTCAGCCAGGTTGTAGATAAGCTCCTCTTCTTCTTCGGTCACACGGACACGAACCCAGAAAGGTGCGTCGTTATCATCACCCACACCGAAAACTTCTCCTTCTGCACTCATCAGCATCCAGTAACCAGTGTAAACACCGGGCGAATCAGGCGCGATCATGTCAATCGCGATATCCACTGTCTCCCCGGGTGTGACATCTTCAGGCAGGTCAATTGCACCGGGTGCACCCATTTGATACCCTGAGCTGAAGACAACCATGTAATCTTTATCCCATACACAATTACTGGCATTTTCCAAACGCCAAATTTTTGTGAAGGATTCATTTTGATCGACAAGTGATCGATCTTCAATGGTCACATCTTCGACAAAGCTTGCTTGAAGGCAATCTGAATCCGTGTTGTCTGAATCGGATTCAGAATTTGGGGTAGATGTTGGTTCCAGTGTGGGGGTCGCTGTTGGCAGGGCTGTGTTCGTCGGAAGAGCTTGTGCTGTCTGTGTTTGTGCAACCTGTGTCCCCTCTTGTTCGATCGCAGCCACAGCAGTCTGGGTCTGTAAAGCCCCCAAGGTTTGTGCAGCCGATGTCTGCAGGAGCTCTTCCTCAGGCGTTGGACCCCCCAGCGCCTGGCAGGCGGTCATTAATAGGGCAAAAACTGTCCCTAATGCCAACCATGAAAACAGTATTCCTTTTCTATGCTTCATTTTTCTCCTTATCTTTTTTCTCTTGTGTGTCATCGTTCATAATTCACGGTACTGGTACTGTGTTAACCTCTTATAAGAATGGAAAAATAATGATTGGCAGGGATGTGCTCAAGTCTTATCTAAAGAAGGCTTCCCTTGTATTTCTTTAATAGAATTGATTCCTAATCTGGGTGTAAACTTGGAATACGCCCGTTTTTCTTCGAAAATTTGCTTAATCTATTAAATGAGGAAATCCCGAGATTACGAACCGGGATTTCCTTGATATTTGATTGTGCTTTGAGTGGATTAGGATTTGATTTCGATCTTGGCTTGGTTACCCTTGATATAGGCGTCATAAATACGTTTGACCGTATCTACAATCAGTCCAAAGATTGCCAGGCCAAGGAGCACATCCAAACCAATATTCATCAAGCGAGTCAGTTCTTGGGCTGGGGTTGATAAATCAAGGTTTGATCCCTCAAGGGCAGTCTGTGAAAGGGTGATGATGGCTGGCCCGGTGAGGATTGCAAAATTAACCGCAATTTTGAAGATATTGATCAGGACTTTAAAGAGGGGCGCCAGTTTATCCCAAAACCCTTTCCGAATGAGGTAGAGATTCAGGGCAATGTCCAGGACAGCGCTAGCGGTAATCCAGGGGATGTACTGGTTAAAGTTCTCATTCAAGATCGGTATTGAGACCCAGCCGCTTTCTCCCAGGTAATAAATCCCGATTCGGTCGAGGAAGAAATTGAGCAAAACAATGAAAATCAAAGAGAGGGTTATTTCAATCGCCAACCCTGTGATGTTGACGTGCTCGTGATCCTCTTGCTCCTTTAGATCCTCTGGTGACCAGCGTTGTTCCAATTGAAACGTCCACTCCTCGGGTGTGGTTCGCTCTATACCCGCAAAAGACAGGGTGACAATCCCAAAGGCGGTGAAGAGGCTGCTGAATAAACCACCGATTACTTGCAAGATGGCTTCAAAAGTGCTGGTCTCCAGGGCAGGTTGGCTGATGATGGTCACGATCACCCCCACCAGGTTCAAACCAGCCACGATGATCAGGACGATTTTCAATACCTGCAGGTAGGTGGGAAAAAGTTGGGGACCAATCAGGTAATTATGCTTGCCATACTGCTTTGCGACATTGCGCGGTGAGCCAAACTCCTTTAGAACTTCTTTCACAATTGCCTCATCCGGTTCCTGTGCAGGGTTTGGATTGCGGTCTTCAACCATGTCCATTAAGGTTGATCGGATTTCACGGAGGATGTCATCCTTGTTTTTATTTGGCAGATGCTGCCCGATCTCATTTAGATATAGGTCAATCAGTTTCATTTTCATTCTCCTTATCATAAACTAATAATTTATCAACAGTTGTTTTTATACGTGACCATTCCTGGGTCATTTCTTTGAGGACTTTTTCTCCAAAATTGCTGAGGATGTAGTACCTGCGCGGCCTGGAGGTTTCCATGCGCCAGCTGCTCTCTAAAAGCTTTTGCTCTTCCAAACGGCGCAAGAGGGGATAAAGCGTGCCCTGGTCAATTTGCATGTCCTGTTCTTCCAAATGGGTCATCAGTGAATACCCATATTGTTCTTCATGGAGTTGACTCAGGACCGCCAGGACCAGCACGCCGCGCCGAAGCTCCTGGACGAGGTTTTGCGTTTGCGCTTGGAGGATATCACCTGTCATAATGTTTTGCCTTTCATAATGCGATAAACCTTACAATATGTAATATTATAGTATATGATGCACAGTATGTCAAGACCTAAAAGGGATTCAATTTTGTTTTTCTTGACTAATTTAAATGAATTTGGAATCACGATGATGGATTAAGTGTGATCAAATGTATAAGAAATTAATTTTAATAAGAACCTGTTGATATTGCTGGATGTTGACAACGGAGATCCAGTTATTTTTGGTGTTAAAATTGGTTTATGAATAATACGATCATTTTTGGAGATAACCTAAGGGTATTAGAAAATTTTGAAGATGAATCGGTAGATTTGATATATATCGATCCGCCTTTTAACACTGGCAAGCAGCAAAGTCGTAAACAAATCCAGGTAGAAAAGGATTCTTCGGGGGATAGGGTGGGCTTTGGGGGGAACCGTTATCAGACCACAGTGATTGGAGAAAGGGCTTATCGGGATTATTTTGATGATTACCTTGGGTTTTTAGAACCCCGACTTCTGGCAGCATACCGGGTGCTCAAACCAAACGGTAGTTTCTATTTCCATATTGATTACCGTGAAGTCCACTATTGCAAAATTCTCCTCGATGAAATTTTTGGGCGGGATTGTTTTTTAAATGAGATCATATGGGCCTATGATTTTGGCGGAAGATCCAAAACACGTTGGCCGGCGAAACATGACAATATTTTGTTTTATGTGAAAAACCCGGCAGCATACACCTTTAACAGGAAAGCTGTGGATCGAATTCCTTATATGGCACCCGGACTGGTAGGGAAAAAGAAAGCCGCCCGGGGCAAATTCCCTACAGACACCTGGTGGCACACCATTGTCCCCACAAACAGCAAAGAGAAAACAGGTTACCCCACGCAAAAACCTTTGGGTGTACTGCGTCGAATTGTTGCGGCATCATCTAATCCGGGTGATTTGGTTTTGGATTTTTTTGCTGGAAGCGGAACGATTGGTGAGGTTTGTTTGGAGTTGGGACGGAAATTTATCCTGGTCGATAATAATCCTCAGGCAATTGCTGTGATGAAAAAAAGATTTGCGGGGGAAGAATCCATTGACTGGGTTGAGGAGGACGCTCAATCAGCATCATAAAAAAGCGGATGCCGCCTGAGGCGCCAGGCAACCTCTTTATTCAGAGTAAATGTCCCGCCTTCAGGTTGATGGGGGATATCGCTTGTATCAATCCCGCTGAAGATAACTAATTCCTGTAAGATTGCATCAACCATGTCATAGAAGTTTGCTTGGTATTGTGACCAGTTCACGAGGATACAGGCGTGGGGAGAGGCTGATGAGAGGATCATCCCAGGAGAGCCGCTGCAGGCTGATCCGATTTCCATGCCTGCCGGCTGGGTGCCCTCGATGATCTGGTTGACCAAGCCGATATTGAGGGCGCGCTCATTTGTGATGGTTTCGGCGATCATATAGCTGCAGTCAGCCAGGTCCGTTTCCAGGTGGATGGATTCAAAACTCTCTAGTTCATCCGGCGCAGGATGGAAACACTCGATCTTGCCAGGCGTCAGGCTGAGGGGAGTCAGCCGTTGCTTTAGAGCTTGAAAAATCTCCGTTTCAAAATTTTCTAGGGACTCTCCATCCAATGGATGGGCATCGCCCATTGCTAACCAGAAGTTGAAATCAATTTTTTGCAGGTCAAGAGCTCGACCTGATCGAATGATGAATTGAATTTCCTGCAATGGTATGCTGCTATTGGTGGTGAATGAAAAGCGGTATGGACCGGGTGAAAGGATTTGTTGGTTGGTCCTTGGAAAGAAGAATCCAACCTCCCCGTGGTCACTGATCAATGGCTGGTCATAAATGGTGCTTGTAAAATCCTCCATCATTGGGTTGTAATAATAAAGTTGTTTTTCACTGGGAGCAATAATTTGCGTGATGATTATCTGCTCATCCATCGATTGGGACCTGGCTGCCAGCAGCAAAGAGACATCCCCCGGTTCAATTGTCACAATGAAATCTTCCTCTGGGGCAATGGATTCATGGGTTTCTATCGTCAGGTCAGGATGTTTTTCAATGTCACGATGGATGATATCAAGCATAAACTTTGGTTGAAATTGGATGGTCGATTTGATCGCCTGGTAAAGGGTCAAGCCCTGTTCCCTCCAGTAATCCGCATTGGCAATCACCAGGATAAAAAAGTACTGGTTGATGTGAGGTGAACAAATTAAGGCTCGACCCAGACCCTCTTCTTCAGGGTTTGAAAAGCGAATTTCATTCAAAAACCCCGTGACATCCTGGAGGGAATCTGTGCCGGAGGGGAACAAGTCGTAATCCCCGACATTTTCCATGATATCCGCTGCTAATTCGTCATTCAGTTCAGCGATCGATACATCATCTTCAAGCTCACCACCCAGCATATAAACCTCTATGTTCCCGCCATCTGAGTACATGTAAACAGAACCGTCGACCTCGAGTTCAAAACCGATGATGGGGCGGAAGGCGTAACCACATGCTTCCATTTCGAAGGTTTGACCGAATTCGAACTGATGAGAAGGAGGTTGAATTGGGTCTGTCATTAATGATCATATCCTGATTGGATGGTTTGCTGGCTGTTAATCCTCATTTTACACCAGAGTCCATTGCTTGACCAATTTGCGAAGATTTTGTTTATACTTGTTCTATGAATTAATAATGTTTTCATTATGATCTCAATTTTTATTCTAAACTCGTGGAGGATTTGTTTGATATGAAAACTGAAGACTACCCGATTCTTGAGTTTGATGCTACAGTCCAAGCCATCATTGAACCGACGGACCTGGTCCCACGCATGGATGTTCCCCAGCATTGTGTCATTTGTTTCTTTGCAGAAGTGATCGATTGGGTGATAGAAGATAAAGGAGCAAAGATCATTGCCCATTCGATCTCAGAGATCGGTCAGCACCCCCTCTATGAATGTGAATTTAATGGGAAGCGATTGGCTTTTTTCCACCCGGGAATCGGCGCGCCGTTGGCGGCAGCTCTTCTGGAGGAAATGATCGCCCGGGGCTGCCGAAAGTTTATCGCCTGCGGTGGGTGTGGGGTTCTGGACTCGGAGATTGCGGTTGGTCATCTATTGTTACCGGCAGCGGCGATCCGTGATGAGGGAACATCCTACCACTACCTTGAACCTTCGCGTGAGGTGCTGATGAATCAAGGCGCCCTTGAGGTGATCATGGCTGTGCTGAACCAGCATGGCATTGAATATTTGGTCACCAAAACCTGGACGACGGATGCTATTTATCGCGAGACACCGGAAAAAGCACAAGCCTATCGCCAGGAGGGCTGTTTAGCGGTGGAAATGGAAGCGGCTGCTTTCTTTGCCGTAGCCCAATTTCGCCAGGTCGATTTTGGACAGATTCTCTATGGTGGGGATGCGGTCATCCCGGGTGCCTGGGATGGACGCACATGGAATTCTAGGAAGGATATTCGCCGAAATTTATTTTGGCTGTCTGCAGAGGCAGTATTTGAGTTGTGACAATTGATTTGTCTGTTTCAGAGAGATTTATGAAAACTCCTGATTAATTGGGATATAGTAATATAAGGGACGCCATAATAAAGGAGAAACAGGCTATGACGGATCTTTCATCACAAATCCTACCGATTATTAAAGCGCATCAAATCGAATCCCTCCCTCTGGACCAGGATATGATCCTGCCATTTTATGAGGGCTTCTCCCTGGTCAACCTGCCGTGCACAATCACACGCTTACTGGGGGCGCCTGATTTTGGTAAGCCGCCCTTACAAGAAGAGGTCCTAGATCGGCTTGGGGGCACTTACGAGAAGGTGATCCTCCTGGTTGTGGATGCCATGGGTAAAGATCTCTTCGACCAGATGCTGTCACCAGATAAGGATCTGGTTTGGGAAAGGATGAAGGATCAAGCTTTTTATGCTCCAATCACAAGTATTTGCCCGAGCACAACAGCGTCGGCTTTGACGACCTTGTGGACAGGAGAAGCGCCTGCCGCCCATGGCATTATCGGTTATGAGATGTGGTCCAAGGAATTTGGGATGGTGATCAACAATATCCATCACTCAGCCGCCAGCAGCAGAGGGGATACGGGCGGACTTTCTCGTTCTGGTTTTGACCCCCATGCCTTTCTCAGCAGACCGCTCCTGGGGACGCACCTGGTGAAGCATGGGATTAACCCTACGACGTTTATTCATTCCTCGATCGCGCACTCCGGACTATCCGTGATGCAAATGGAAGATGTGGATATTCAGACCTTTGTCGATGAGGCGGATTTATGCGTCAGCCTAGCTGAGTATCTCAACAGTCGACATGGCATTCGGGAATATGTCTATGTGTATTACAGTGATGTGGATACATTGATGCACCGCTATAATGCTGGAAACCCACGAGTCTCTCTGCAATTTGAAGCTTTTTCCCATCTGTTTGAGAAGGCTTTTCTGGGTGGTCTATCCACACCGGTTGCCAAAGATACCCTCCTGATTTTGGTTGCAGATCACGGGTCAAAAATCACGCCCAAGTATCCTGATTACGATTTGAGCCGTCATCCAGAATTAATGGGTCATCTGGTCATGCAGCCAACCTGTGAAAATCGATTGGCTTTTCTCTATATTAAACCAGGCAGGATGCAAGCCGTTCAGGATTATATTCTGAAGACCTGGCCGGGCGATTTTCTCCTGGTTGACCCGAATACTGCCCTTGACGATGGCTTATTTGGCAAGGGACCGTTGAAGGAGAATGTCCGGGAACGGTTGGGTGATCTGATTGTTATTGCCAGAGGAGATAAATATTTATGGTGGGCACCCAAACCCAATCCCATGGCTGGTCGGCATGGTGGATTGAGTGCATCTGAGATGCTGGTTCCATTATTTGCCCTACCATTAGGATGATCCAATAGTCTGCGAAAAAGCCAAAGATCCCGGGGATTTCTAAAATCCTCGGGATCTTAAAGTGAGTGCAAAGACTGGACTGGCAGAATTATGCAGTTTTCAAGTAGCGGGATAATTCCCAATCTGTTACACGGGTGCGGAATTCATCCCATTCCGCCTGACGTGCTTTGGTGAAGGCATCAGTCAGACTTTCACCAAGGGCGTTTTGGAGTACTTTATCCGCTGAAAATGCATGCAAAGCTTCATAAAGCGAACCAGGGAGCATTTCGATGCCCAGTTCCTGGCGTGTGTCCGGCGTCAGATCGTAGACATTCAACTGGTTTAAGGGGTCAGGGCAAACCAAATCGCTGTCTATCCCATCCAACCCTGAAGCCAACATGGCATTGAAAGCGAGATAAGGATTCGATGAGGGATCTGGGAAACGAAGTTCAAGGCGAACGGTGTTTTTCTCATCTGAGGTTGGCTGTGGAATGCGAATCAGGGCGGAGCGATTGACCTGTGCCCATCCAATATAAACCGGTGCTTCGTAACCCGGGACCAATCGCTTATAGGAATTCACGGTTGGTGCCACCACTGCTGAAAGCGCCCTGGCATGCAGGAGTTGCCCGGCAATAAACTTATAGGCAAGCGATGAAAGTTTAAAGGGGTTGTCTTCGTTGAAGAATAAATT
>Ga0207796_1000743_pt1 | contig 12144 bp, 9 predicted proteins | sample Pon1CUnioCityCA_6_FD_187274 | JGI IMG/M metagenome (GOLD analysis project Ga0207796, IMG submission 187274) | Marine sediment microbial community from Union City, CA, USA - Pond 1C Sediment 1 (SPAdes) | ecosystem: Environmental > Aquatic > Marine > Intertidal zone > Salt pond sediment ...
GGTCTTCGACACGCACGCCAGCTGGACGGAGCCCGAGGTTACCGAGCCTGCCGTCCAGTAGGTGCCTGGGTTTGCCGGGTCGGCGCACACGGCCCCCGCCGAGGCGTAATGCTGATCGACGCTGGTCCAGGAAGCTCCACCGTCGGTGGTGCGGTAAAGCTTGGACGGGGGGTAGACCGCCGAAGTCAGAGCGAAGACCTCCATTTCCGTGTCGGAATTCGCTGCCAGGGCGCATACCTCCCCTGCATAGAAAGGTGAGGTGGTGGCGGACCAGTTTGCACCGCTGTCGGTGGACTTCCAGACGCCCATGCCGTTGAGTGCCTGATAGACGGTCTGGGGCTGCGATGGTGAGAGGGCCATGGCCCGGGACTGGCCGATGAGCAGCCCGTCGTTGGACAACGTCCAGTTCACACCGGCGTTGGTGCTGCGGAAGAACCCGGCGCTGCTTGTTGTATAGAAGGTGTTCTGGTCGCTGCAGCTCGGCACTGCAGTGAGGAAAGTCCACCCGGAAAGGCCGCTGGAGCTGGAGTTCCATGTCTGCCCCGCGTCGGTGCTGCGGTGGACCGACAGGTCACTGGACGCGAAGGCGTAGTTGCTGTTCGCCGGCGAGAAGCTCACGTCGTAGTAGATATTGCCGCTGCTGCCGCCGGCGGTGCTCCAGCTGGCGCCGAGATCGTCGGTCCGAAGAATGCCGCTGTATGTGCCGACCAGAATGGTCTCGGTGTCCCCCGGCATGCCGTCGATGGAGGTGGGGCACCAGGCGGAGCTGGGGGAGATGTTATAGCCCGTCAGCCAGGAGCCTGCGAATACGGTGCACTTTTCTGATATATCGGAAGCGTACATGCACGAGTAGTTGAAACCGGGGTCGGTCCTGGAGAATGCGACCCCGTATCCGTAGAACTCGGACATGGAGGCCAGGTACGGCTGGTCCGTCCAGGAATCCCCGCCATCCTCGGACCAGTAGAACATTACGTCATGCCAACTGCCTGTGAGGGTGTCTCCGATGGCTATCACCCTTGACGGCATCATGACATTGCTCTCGATGTCACGGATCACGCAGGAGGGACAGCTGGTTTTCGTCCAGGACGAACCGCCGTCGGTGGACTTCCAGATATTCGCCACACCGGCAGCGAAGACATTGCCGTTCGATGAGACCTCGATGCAGTTGACGGTGCCGTCTATAGTGGAGATCCGGTTCCAGCTGAGGCCCCCGTCGGTGGACCTCATCACATCCACGGGGTCGTTGTTGCTTATCAAGTAGAGTTCCGAGGGAGAGGAAGGAGACTGGGATAGGTCCAGGATCGGTCCTCCCGCAGGGCCCGTGTTCTCCCATTCGGCAGCAATGGGCGGGACCAGAAGTAGGAGAAGCATCATAGGAATCACAAATCGAACCATTGCATCACCTCCATTATTCCTGCGTGAACAAGCAATAGGAAACTGGATTTCACATCTGTAGTAAATGTCTTTTTACCAAGCTAAAATACCCCATATATTTATTAATTTGCACAAATCTCGGTTCTTGATTTGAGAATACAGTAACGGAAACGACCGGTCAAGCAGAGATGAACCCTATATTATCCATAACCATGCTGCAGAAGTATATCTATCAACTTGGGGTTGAGATACATGATTCATCCAACCTCTACCTCCGGGACGCTGCCCCACCTGTTGCTGCCGTTTCTGAAGGAAACTGCCAAGCTCATACTATTGGATGAGCCCTAATTCGCTAGAATCAGCCGTAGTCCGCGCAAGGTACACAGACGAGTTCCAGCTGCAGTGGCGATGGAATCCCCGGTTCCGGGTGATAACGAGCCCCCGCAGTTGGGACACTCAACCGAAATGGCCATTCATGCAGGTCCTTCCTTCAGGTGATGGTTTCATGAGTGAACGATAGCTCAGATCAATCCGGAGGGTCCATGTCCGGGTTCAGCTGGTAGGCCCTCTCTATATCAGCCGCCGCCTCCTCTTCCATTCCCATTCTCTCAAGTGTCCTTCCTCTGTAGTAATAGCCCCTGGCCTGGGTGGAGTCTATCTGGACCACCATGTCGAAGCACTCCAGAGCCGAGTCCCAATCCTCCAGCTCATTGTAGACCTTGCCCTTGAAGAACCAGGCTTCAGTATCCTGGGGATCAAGCTCTATCACGCTGTCGTAATCCGACAAGGCTGACTGAAGATCGTCCATATACTCGTATGCCAGAGCCCTGTGCCAGTAGTAGCTTCGAGACTGGGGGTCCAGTTCGATGGCCCGCGTGAGATCGTCCAGGACGCCTGAGTAGTCCTCCATGAACCCCCGTGCCATTCCCCGGTAGAACCATCCATCTGCATAATCGGGAACAAGCTCCAGAGCTATGTTAAGATCGGAAACAGACTTTTCATGTTCCCCTTTGCCCAGGTAGACAATTCCCCTGTTGAACCAGGCTTCTCCGTACTCCGGATTGAGTTCCAGGGCCCTGGACAGGTCACTCTCCGCATCCGCAAGGTACCCGATCTCGAAGTAGCAGGTGCTCCTCTCGTTGTAGTACATCTCGTTGTTGGGATTCAGGAATATTGCCCTGGTCAGATCGGTCAGGGCCAGCTGATAGTTACCCGTCCTGGAGTAGAACAGACCCCTTGCATACAGTACGTCCGGATCCTCAGGGCTCAGTGTGACGGCCCGGTTCAGCATGGTGAGCGCCTCATCCAGACTCCCCTGTTCCATAAACATAGCAGCCTGTTCGATCAGCTGGGCAGTCTGTCCAGCGGCCAGGGTCAGCAATGCGGTGAAAAGGACTGATAACAGAGATATCCTCATATCGATACCCTCCTAATAAGCTTCGCGAAAAGACTTTATCCATGAAACTAATTCTCAATGAAAAGGCTTTTAAGATAGAATAATAAGAAGGAGCAATGGAAAACTGGATCGCACACCTCCCGTGAGTTGCTCCGTCATCATGCTTCGTGATCGTATTCTGCCCCATTTTGAGCGATTTCGTTGCTTGATTGCAGAATACGGAAACAGAAACTACCGGTCAAGCATCATAATCAGTGAAATTGAATTAAATACGGATCACAGAGCACGGTCACTGAACGGTTCATAGACGATGTGAGATCCAGTTTCCTATTGCGCCTTGAACTTCCCGTGCATAGATGACAGGATTGCGGTAGAGTTTCCTGGCGAATTTGTATAGCCGATGTAATCGAACAGACCTTGACATTTACTCATAGTGTTGAGATATTTTACTCAATACAATGAGAGGAATATTGTGTATCGTCGTCAACAGGTAGAACTGCTCAAGGCGAGGCTTCTTCAGGGAGAATCTCGGATTCAGATTCTGTCAGGTCCCAGACAGACAGGAAAGACCACCATTGCCACTCAGGTCATGGAAGACCTTGGGACTCGAGACATCAGCTGCACTTTCGCCTCAGCCGATTCAGCAATTCCACATGAAGCAGACTGGATCCTGGGGAAATGGATCGAAGCTAGGCTGCAGGAAGAGGGGTCCGGAAGAGCAGTGCTTTTCCTGGATGAAATTCAGAAGGTCCGCGGCTGGGCAGAGCAGGTGAAGCTGCTTTGGGACGAGGACCGTAGACAGGGACGGAAACTCGGTGTTGTCCTCCTGGGATCATCGAGGCTCCTTATGATGAGAGGCACATCAGAGAGCCTGATGGGGAGATTTGAAGTGATTCCGGTCTTTCACTGGTCCTATCACGAGATGCATGAAGCCTTCGACATTGATGTGGAGACATACGTTGTCCAGGGAGGTTATCCAGGCTCTGTCGATCTCATGGAGGATTTTACACGTTGGCGAGGGTACATTCTGGATGCCATTGTGGAGCCTGTGCTGACCAGGGACCTCCTCCTGTCCTTCAGGGTGGACAAGCCGGCACTTCTAAGGAGTCTCTTTGTGTTGGGTTGCAGGTACGCTTCGCAGATCTTGAGCTACAACCGTATGGTCGGTCAACTCCAGGATGCGGGTAATACTACAACCCTGGCGCACTACCTTGAACTCCTCGAGGGAGCGGGTCTAATGACGGGACTTCAGAAATTCTCCGGTTCAGAGGTGCGCATCCGGGCTTCAAGCCCAAAGCTACTTCCTCTGAATAATGCTCTTGTTACAGCGGTCGTAGGCCTTTCGCCTGGCGATGTTGCTCAGGATCCTGTATGGAGGGGAAGACTTGTCGAGAATTCTGTAGGATGTTCTTTCTATGAGCAACTCGTGAATCGGAGAAAGGGACGTCTCGAGTATTGGAGACAGGGAGGTGATGAGCTAGACTTCGTCCTTCGGACAGAAGAAGACAGCCTGGGCATAGAAGTTGCCTCCGGAAGTGGGCACGGACGCAGGGGGATCCGTGCATTCTCACAAAGGTATCCAGGAACCCCGGTGCTGATGGTCGGCGGGGATAGCCTGCCGCTTGAAAGTATCCTGAAGCAGGATCCAGTACAGCTTGTCAAACTTGCCAAGTCATAGAGTCTCTCAGCTCCGACATGACACCAGTTCTCATCCTTGGCTGGAGTTCTGTAGCCGGAGAATTGAGTTATTCTATAAAGTCGTTATCCACTCAACTCCAAGGGCATCAATGTTCGGGGAATACCATTCCCCTCTCCATACATCTTCATCTATCTGCTCGTAGACGATAACACCTATCGGCGAAAAGGCGGCGACTATGGTTCCGTCATCAAGCATGACTCCGCCTCCCCGCCTTTGATCTCCGTCATCACCAACAAGGATCATCGCGCCGCCGGCCCCCATGGGCTGCGTGTGAAGAACGCCGGTGTAATCACTTCCATCCGGATTGGTTCCGGATACTTCAAAAACCGGAGATCCCGGCCAAGGCTGGAGCACGGCAATATCGGAAGGTTCAGGCAGTGGCTGGTCGCTGTATCCCTCCGAGATTATCTCCACGCCAAGTTCATCAGCTCCATTGAAGAAGAAACCCGTGAAACCGACATCCGTTTTTCTGCAGATCTCAACTACAGGACCCTCTGAACCGATGGCCACGAGACCATCTCCGAAGTCCATTCCCACTCCCTGCTGAACAACCTCGGGACCTTCGCACCAATCGATCAGGTAGGTATTCTCCAAATCGGTAGTTTCGATGGTAATTGCACCAGAAAAGGATTCACCTGAAGCGGACAGTCCGCGGGTCTGATAGCCGTAGTCTTCATCTGGAGTTTCAACCGGATCAAATTGCTCATCCGAAGAACCGTCTTCCGCTGGGTTTTCGGTCTCAGCCGATTCATCAGGGGTGCTGTTCGCGTCAGCCGCATCCTGGCCAACTCCGCAGGCCAGCAGAATAAGGAGAAATCCTGCCAGCAGTATGATATACTTTCTCATAACTATCCCTTCCTTGAAACTCCTCGTGTATTGAATACTGAAAAGTGATCCGAGCCCCAACGCAAAATACTGATTTAAAATGCTGGAGGTCAATACCAGTGCTTCGCAAATTCCATGTACATATCACTTCTGCAATAGAACTGATTTATCGACCAACAGTATAACCGCACCAGGAATCCCTTCTCTGTCTTCAAGTAACTCACATCCAGGCAATCACCTCTGGACAAGAAATCCCATGTGTCGACCTGGTTCGATGGGTTTCTCTGGGGCCTGTGTGTTCCGCAGGGAAGCCCTCTTCACAAACTCCCTGAGAAGCCTCTACACTGCGCCATACTTCCCGGCTCCGGCCTACAGGAGTGCTATGCGGGGGAAAAGCTGGGCTTCGCAAAGTGGGCCAGAAGAAGGAAATCGCCCTGGATCGGTCCTCTCAGTTCATCTGATTACTGGTTTTTCTTACTCCCGGTCCGGGTCTTCCGGACGGTGGCGTTGGCCTGGTCTATTATTCTTTTCTCCGGGACGATACTATCCGCTATGTATTTTCACGAGGAATCATTTCGCTTGAGAAGTTTTCCAACATTCTTCTGGTGGTGTTCGCGACCCTGGCGGCCTTCTACTTCATCTTTCAGGACCGTCCATTCATGGAGCCGGTGCGAAATCATCTGCAGCGGGGCGGGTCGGACAGGATCGCCATTTACTTCTGGGCCGCGGTGCTGCTGCTGGTACTGCCACAGATGATACAGTCCATAACCAGGAAGGGCAGGGACTTGATCAGCACGGTGAAGTCCGTAACCGATCACGGCGTTGAGGGCTGGGCCAATGTGAGGAAGGTGTATCGAAGGTTGAAGACACTTGACAGGAATGAGTTGTACTTCTTCGACACTGACGTGTCCGACCAGAGGGGAGAGGAGTATTCAATAACCGTTCCGCACTCCGTTCGGCGGAAGGAACTGGGATCTTTCATACCGGGCTCCCGTATTCCAGTAAAGACCGCCCTGGAGAACAGGTCAATGATGATCTCTCCCCAGCTGGATTACAGAAGGATGGGGAGTTTTATTTTCCTGGACGAGAACAGCGACACATGGGCTGAGGCCATGAAGACCAGGGAGGAGATAACACTGACTCCGGTGGGGAGCGTGCCGGACTTCCAGTGGAGGGGATTCATTTCGGAGCTTAAGAAGGCATGAGTTATGAGAATGGATCATGGCCGGAGTACTGAGAGGCGATGTAATCCGGGTAGACCTGAATTCGACCGTCAGGCGTGAGCAATCGGGTGGGAGACCAGTCCTGATCCTGAGTAGCGATGTCTTCAACCACAGATCAGGAACGGTGGTTGCCGTTGCCATCGCAAGTCGGGAACCACGAGCAGGCTTTCCGCTGACCTTGAGTCTGGCACTGAGGAATAACCAAAGAAATCAACTGAAGCCGCTGTGCTTCCAGGACCGCATCTTCTCAAGGAGCTCCTCCGAGATCATGCATTCCTCAAGAAGCAGCCTGAAAACTGATGCTGCAAAGAGTTCTTCAATAACCTTGAGATTGGCTAAGGTCGGGGGCACAAGGATACCGCCAGGGAAGAAATCCTTGCGTTCATAGGATTCATGCAGGAATAGTGTCAGTGACTTCCAGGCGCATCCGCAGAGTTTTGGCGGGAGCTTCCCGTAGTGATGTAATAAAACTGTCTATGGACTGTCATTACCACGCTCAAAACAGAATGCCTGGGCGCAACCGGTCAGGGACCCGGGCGTCCGCGTACAGAAGGCCGGCCGTCTTCACATCAGGACGACGATACGACCGACCGCGCTTTCCCCGGCGGGTTCCACCCTTGCCAGATATACTCCTGGAGGTAGGTCGACCCCCAGCGCCAGATGATGGGTACCTGCCTGCAGAGGTGAATCGAAAAGTGTTATGAGCCTTCTCCCCGCCATGTCGAACATGCTTATCCTTACATTGCCCGGCCTCGCCAGGGTAATATCAAGCGCCACCCTTTCCCGGGAGGGGTTCGGGTAGGGGCCCAGCACGGAGACGTCCCCTTCCGGTGTCACCTCTTCAAGTCCCATGTAAGACTCCCACGTGTAGGTAATCCGGTTGGAGTTCTCCCATGAGCCGCCCGACCAGGTCATGCTCAGTATCATGGTATTGTTGCCGTGGGCATCGTAAGTGTAGTCCTGGTGGAGGTAGTTCTGCCAGGCTCCGCCCTCCCAGCTCTGGTAGAGTATCTCGGAGAGAAGGACGCCTGCGTAGGTGTGGTTCGCAAGAGAGCTGTTCGCCCATGTACCCCCTGTCCATGTACTCGTCTGTATCTGGTGTATCAGGTTTCCTGTGTAAGTGTATTCGTACAGGGTGCTGTTGACCCATGACCCGCTCGACCAGTTCTGCGCGAGTATTTCCCTCACAAGGCCGCTCTCGTAGGAATAGGTATAGAGGAAACTGTTCTCCCAGGTGTTGCCGGACCAGCTCTGGTAGAGTATCTGGTGGACCTGTCCGGACTGATATGTATAGGTGGAAAGCGTGTAATTCGTCCAGCCGGACCCTGACCATGTCTGGGTAAGCGCTTCAAGCAGCTGTTCGCCGCCGTATGTGTTAAGGGTCAGCTGGTGGTTCTTCCATGAACCATCCCACTGTTCGATGAGGACCTGTGTATTCCTGCCCTGCGTGTCGTAGGAGTAGGTGTAGCGCATGTAGTTCGACCAGGAAGCTCCGCTCCATGTCTGGTATACGATCCTGTGCAGAAGGTCATCATCGTTGTACGAATAATCCGCATACGTTCCATTCTGCCATCCTCCGGAAGCCCAGTTCTCGTAGAGGGCGGTAGTGGTGCGCCACAGCGTATCTGCCGCCTGCGGCAGAGGAATGGGATGATACATCTCATCATGCTCTGGAGTCAGGCATATTTCAGCGGATACAGCGGCAGCGGCCAGAAGAAGCAGTACTGCTACCTTCCTCATTGATTGACTCCTTCCCGGTCGATGAGCATCACTCTCTGAGCCATGCCGGCGTCCTCGTGGACGGCCGCGAAGTCACGGCAGTGAGGGCTGAAGTGGAATCTGAGGAACTCATCCTGAGATATCTCCATGGGAAGCACGGCCCGGTAGAGAAGCTCGTCCTCTGAAACTGACCAGACATCAATAGTGGGCACTTCCTCCGTACCCAGAAAGACCCAGAGGTTGCCGTCCCCGCAAACCCACAGACCCGCAACGGGCTCCCGGAAGGAGTCTGGTTCGTAGACCCACTGCATCACGTATGTGGTTCCCATCCCCAGCAGCATGTCCTCGATGTACTCCTTCTCCAGGCGTATTTCCTCATCCGTCTTCGCTACCGGGTCAAGGTCCCCGCGGAACTCACAGGTGAGCAATAGGAAACTGGATTTCACACCTTCCGTGAGTTGCTTCGTCACCATGCTTCGCGATCGCATTTTCACCCTATTTTTAACGATCTCGGTGCTTGATCGCAGAATACAGAAACGGAAACTACCGGTCAAGCAGAGATCAATCCCAATATTATCCATAACCATGCTGCAGACGTATACCTATCCCCTTGGGGTTGAGATACCGGATTGACCACAGGAGCTTACTGTGACCGAAGCGGGGTAGCCTCAGGCTTGGGACTGTGCGGTGTTGCTGCGGGTAATCGGAAATCCCAACCGCGAATTGCCAGGGACGAACTCAGATGACCTGTATTCGCAGGTATTTAAATGTTCTTCTGAAATTACCAGCTGCTGTGACTGACACTAATCCCTTACTATGCCGTTGATCCTGTCCGATTCCTTCTGGTAGAGTTCACGGAATTTCATGGCCAGCACGGGATCGAATTCGGGAAACTCGTCAGATCCCACCCGAGGAGTCCAGTATCCTTCCATTTCAAGCCACTCGGCATGGGTGAATCCATTTTCCTTTATAACTACCATGTGGTCAAGTTTTCTGGAGGGGTTTTCGGGATCCTTTCTGAGAGTCATTTCAGCGTGAACTTTAGCGTACATCTCAAGGCTGCCCGGTTCACCTCCGCCACGAATACGTGATTGAGCTGCCTGAAAAAGCGGCATGAATGCCATGGCAGTTTTCCCCATATCCGAAGGATCCTGCATCAGTGCGGTGTAGTAATCCTTGGCTTGCTTCCAGTCGTCTGCGCTGACCCCTTCGGACTGCGCTATGCTGTACTCCTTCTCGATATCCCCACCGGTATCCGCCATCAAGGCGCAGAGTTCAGCGTACTTCTCAAGAGTAACGTTTGCTTCATCCATGACATTCCCCTCTCGAAATTTAGAAAATTCCATTACCAATCAAATATGCAATAATCTTCAGGCAAGGATCACGAACGTCACTCGTCAGAACCCTCCCCAAAATTCTCGGAACCGAGGTAACCTCTCTCCGTACCGGCAGTCACCTGAACAATGCCTTGATGGCACCGAAGGTGGTTGTTTCCAGTGCGCCGGGAGTTGAGTAGTCGATCTCCAGGTGCGGTCTGTCGGTTGGGTACTGGTACTCCCTTGAGTAGAAGTACTGGTACGATCCGGCTCCTCCCGTACCGTAGAACACGACGCCGAAATTGTCGTACGTTGCGTCAATCCACTCCTGAACGAGCTGAGTGATATCGAAAGTGCACCATCCGTTCCCCGTTATCACGAACTGATCGTACGGATTCCCGGCGTCATGTGCCACAGAGTCCACCAGAGAGGGTTCCTCCCAGTACTCGGTTATCCTGAAGATATCACATTCAAGCGAACCATCGCCGTCGTACCTGTAAACGTTCAGTATCGCAGAATTCACCGTTGAGCCCGCAGGGATCGTGGAGAGGTCGAAAGTGAGTTCTACCGCCTGGTTGAAGGCGGTGAACTTGTTCGTTCTCAGCTGAGTGCTTGACCCGTAGGGTCCGTTTCCGGTCCAGGTCCAGGTGTCGGCCACCGGTTCTTCACAGTAGAGATCGGCGATGAGCGGACATGCGACCACTACAAGCGCCAGAACAGACATGCAGATTGCTTTCATGGTTTCCTCCAGGTTCAGTGTGTTCATAACTTCGTCCCTCGTCATCAGTATCGGTAACTGTCAGCCCCCGAATCATGCGCCGTCACTCCTTTCAGTGTCGGTTCCACCTCCGGCAGAGTTGCCTGATGCCACCACATCGAGCGGGGTACCGCACCCGTAGCAGAACTTCGCAAAAACAACCCGTATGGGTGCCCCGCAGGTCGGGCACTCTGATATCAGCTTCACTCCGCAGTACGGACAGCTGGCGTCGCCACCCCTTCCGGAATAGTTGCACCTGGGGCAGATCTTTTTCGTGTCGGTATCCATGCGTTGAAAATACGCGACGGCGTTAAATATTCGTTAAACTACAGGTGGGGTTATGTTTACAGGAGGCTCAACCTGCCTGGACCAGGGTTTGGTAGAGTGCTTTTGTCTCGGCGCTCGGCTGTGCGTTGAATTCGGAGGAGAGGCTCGTTCTCAACCGCATGTACTGCCTTATCGCGCCCGCCCTGTCACCGCAGGCGGCTAGTCCTCGCATTATCAGTCGGCAGGCATGTTCACTGCACGGGTCCATCGCCAGGAGTCTGCTGGCGTACCTCACCGCTTCCCTGTATTCCACCCTGTCCATACTCAAGTCGGCCATCCAGAGAAGCAGTTCTCTCATCAGGCTGAGAAGCAGGAACTGCTCATCCACCAGGAGCAGGCTGTAGAACCCGGGAAGGAAATCCCCGCGGTACAGTTCCATTGCTCTCAGGGCTTTGTGCTCAGCGGTATGGGTCAATACCTCAACGGACGGTTAATTGAACGAAATAGGTGAGCTTGTACACCGGCCTTTGGTCCAGTCGAACTCATTACAAACAAACATATACTGTTACTATCAAATGAAATAAGTTGTCTGAGGAGAAGCTGAAGGAGATCGAGGCTCTGGGGGATCATTGGGATAGGCAGGTAATGACGGAGAGGAAGCTGAGAGAACTAAGACGAAACATGCTTTATTGATCACTCTCCCAGCAGCGTCACCGTAGTAGATACATCACCACATGATACTCTGTATACACCACATGGCAGCCGTTCTCCCGAAGCGTCCTTCCCGTCCCAGAAGGCGGCGGCATTGCTGCTGACAGGAACAGTTACTACGAGTCGCCCGGAGAGGTCGTAGACTTCAAGTTCATTCGGGGAAACACCGGTGATCGTAAAACTGACGCTGCCCGTGACTGGATTGCAGGATGAACATATGGAAGGAGGATTCACATTCGTTTCTATCTCCTCCTCTCCTATCGCCAGCCAGTTGTGGTCGAACCAGCCCATGACTATGTAGTATGCGTTGGGATGCACTTCCGGATAGTATGCGTTCCATATGGCGAAGATGTCTCCCTGCTCATTGATGGTCGCCTCAAGTACAAAGATGTTCTGCTCCTCTTCATCGGAATAGTCATAGGCAGGATAGGGCTCCTCTATGAAATCCCCGTTTGTATCGATCACGGCGAAATAGACCCAGTAATTGAAGTTACCGTCATCAGCGATCCACATGAGGTAGAGTTTTTCTTCAGCAGGATCCGGAAGGATGGTCGGGTAATTCTTGCTCGCACCCGGTGTTACAACCTCCTGGTCGCTTATAAGCACCTCCCCAGTTTCTCCATCAACCTTGAAGAGTGTGATATAGTTGTAACTGCGAGTAGCCGGGGTGAAGTACCACATGTCGCCATTCACGTCCACCGTAGTCGAGAAGAGAGGGTAAAGCTCAAGCAATCCCGTGGTTAGGGTGACAGCAGGTATTGTAATACTCCCATCTAAATCATATTGGACGTACATGGGTGTTGCGTAACCCTCGCGATAGATGATGTGCACCCGGTTCCCGTCCACTTGTATCCCAG
>Ga0207796_1000744_pt1 | contig 12140 bp, 12 predicted proteins | sample Pon1CUnioCityCA_6_FD_187274 | JGI IMG/M metagenome (GOLD analysis project Ga0207796, IMG submission 187274) | Marine sediment microbial community from Union City, CA, USA - Pond 1C Sediment 1 (SPAdes) | ecosystem: Environmental > Aquatic > Marine > Intertidal zone > Salt pond sediment ...
GGGCGAAAAATCAGGGCTGCGAAACTTATGACATGTGGGGTGCCCCGGATCATTTTGACAAATCGGATTCCCTCTGGGGGGTGTACCGCTTCAAACGAGGGTTTGGAGGACAAGTCTCACTGACTATTGGGGCTTGGGATTACCCGGCCAGATCACTTCTTTATACTCTCTACAGCCGCTGGCTGCCGAGGATCCTCAGCCTATTGCGCTGGTTTGGAAAAATACGTACCAATCGAGTTACCAGATCTGAGGAATAAGCTGAAAGGAGTTAATATGCCCCCCCGTGAGAAATTCGCTCATTTGCCAACCCCCATCGATCCTCTACCCAGATTATCCAGATCCCTGGGAGGTCCTGAATTGTTTATCAAGCGCGATGATCAGACAGGGCTTGCTTTTGGAGGCAATAAAACCCGCAAGCTGGAATACCTGCTGGGGGACGCGCTCTCGAAAAATGCTGATCTGGTGCTGAGCACAGGGGCTGCCCAATCCAACCACTGCCGCCAAACAGCTGCAGCAGCAGCCCGGGTTGGGTTGGATTGCACCCTGGTTCTTGTGGGACCGAAACCTGATCGGCCATCAGCTAATTATTTTCTGGATACCCTGTTGGGTGCAAAGATAGTCTGGACAGATAAAAGCCAACGGGACCAAACACTAGAGGAGACATTTCTTGCCGAAAAAGAAGCTGGAGCCAATCCTTATTTGATCCCCTATGGAGGATCGAATGCGTTAGGAGCTTATGCTTATTACCAGGCCTACCAGGAATTAGTAGAACAGCTCGCTGGTGAAGTGCTGGATTGGATCGTGTTTGCATCCTCGTCAGGAGGGACGCAGGCGGGATTGTACCTTGCCAGCCGGGTGTTTGAGGGTCCCCGGGTGCTAGGCATCAGCGTGGATGAACCGGAAGATCGTTTGCGGGATACTATCACCAGGATTGCAATCGATCTCAAGGGCGAGGCAGGTCTGGATCTAGAGATCATTCCTGAGGAGATCCTTGTAGATGCGAATTACACCGGTGAAGGCTACGGGATCATGAATGAACGAGATCGGAAGGCTATCCACCTGTTTGCTGAGACAGAAGGGATCCTGCTCGATCCTGTTTATACCGGCCGGGCAGCGGGCGGACTGCTCGACCTGATTCGTAAAGGGTTCTTCTCCAAGGATCAAAAAGTATTGTTCTGGCATACAGGGGGAACACCAGGATTATTTGCTGATCGCTATCTGATCGATCTCTAAATTTTCAGCTATCCAGTGCAGCCTGCTGGGTTTGATCTCTGGGATCATTGATTCCGATTTTTGATCTTAAAGAGAGGAATTTGGTTTGAAACTAATCAATTTACCTGATGAGTATTATGGTAAAATCTTCATTTGATGCGAAGATTCTTAATCAAGAAAAAAGCTAAGTTTCCGAGCAAGGAGAAACCATGCAGTCTTACTGGATTTATATTGGAATTTTCCTCGTTGTAGCCGTAGCAGTACCGATTATCGCAGTCGCCCTTCCGGTGTTGATCGCCCCTAATAAGCCTAACCGCAGAAAAGAAGAAGTCTATGAATGCGGTATTGAAACCACCGGAAATATTCGGGTTCAGTTCAAATCCCAATACTATATTTACACCCTGATCTTTCTGGTCTTTGACATAGAGACGGTTTTTCTTTTTCCTTGGGCGGTTTCCCTGGGAAAACTTCCCCTTTTTGCCGTTATTGAAGGTGTGATATTCATCGCCATTCTGTTTGGTGGTTTGATCTACGCCATGCGTAAAGGTGCTTTGGCCTGGTATTAAAATCCCGTTACAGACAAGCAGGAGTTATTCATGGCCGATTTGATTAACCTGATTGAAGATTGGATCGCAAATCTGCTGTTAGGGTGGGGGGCATCGGAGGAGCTGACACTATTTCTCCTCCAAACTCTGGGCAGTGTCCTGGTAATCATTATTTGTTTTGTGATTGTCATCGCCCTGATCTGGGTCGAGCGCAAGTTGGCAGGCAGGATCCAGGATCGTTTTGGTCCTAACCGGGCTGGTCCCTTTGGGATATTCCAATCCTTTGCGGATATGATCAAAATATTCACTAAAGAGTACGTCACACCTGAAGGCGCTGAAAAAGGAGCATTTAATATCGCACCAGTGCTGGCGATGGCTTCTGTGCTGGCCATCTGGGCAGTTTTCCCCTTTGCGGTCAATGTCATTGGGGCGGATATCCATGTCGGGGTGCTCTATATTGTGGCAGTTGGCGCCTTTGGCATCCTGGCCATATTGATGGCTGGCTGGTCATCTAACAATCGTTATGCCTTGCTGGGTGCATCTCGATCTGTTGCCATGCTGATCTCTTACGAGATTCCTATGGTGGTTTCACTGCTTGTACCTGTGCTGCTGGCAGGGTCCACGAAATTATCTGTGATCGTTGAAGCTCAGCAGCCCTGGTGGTTCTTGCTGTCTGCTCCCACAGCAGCCTTGATCTACCTGATCTCCTCCATGGCAGAGATCGGCAAAGCGCCCTTTGACCTCTTGGAAGCAGAGTCGGAACTGGTTGCCGGCTATCATACGGAATATTCCGGTATGAAATTCGGCATGTTCTATGTGGCTGAGTTCCTCCACCAGTATACGGTTGGGGCGCTGGTCACGATCTTTTTCCTGGGGGGTTGGGGCGGCCCCTTGGCTGTGCGCTGGCCGATCCTGGGAGTGGTGTATTTTTATGGCAAATCATTCTTGATCTATTTGATGATTTCCTGGATTCGCCTATCCCTGCCCCGCATCCGGATCGATGAGATGCTGAACTTGAACTGGAAATTCCTGATCCCGGTTTCGTTTATCAATTTGGTCGCGGTCGCCAGTGTTGACCGGATCCTGTTGGACCTTGCTCTCCCCATCTGGATCGATGTCGGCGTGTTGTTTGCTGTCAATCTCTTGATCTTGCTGGCTGCTTTATACCTGGCAGGAAAGAGTAAACCAGCTCTTGAACGAAAGGAATTCCCGCCCCGTCCTGTTGCAGTCCCACCAGGTACGGAACGATAATCAGTGCCTTAAAGGACAGTTTTATGCTACTACCTGCACTTGTTTTTGCATTTGTCAGCTTGGTCACACTTGGAGCAGCTATCGCGGTAGTGACCAACAAGAATATTCTTCACAGCGCCTACTATTTGATCCTCACTTTCGTGGGTGTGGCTGCGGTCTATGTCATGCTGCAAGCCCCCTTCATTGCTGTGGTCCAGGTGCTGGTCTATGTTGGTGCCATCGCTATCCTGATTATCTTTGCGATCATGCTCACCCGAAGGCTGATGAGCAAGGAAATGGAACAGCACAATGCCCAATGGGTCCCCTCCGTGGTGGGCGCCCTGGCTTTGTTTGTGGTTTTGGCCTGGATCGTCTACACAGCAGGATGGCCAGTTCAGGAAGGAACACCACCCCTGGACCCGATCAGCCAGTTGGGGCAGGACTTGCTGACCACCTACCTGGTTCCATTTGAGATCGCCTCTGTGTTATTGCTGGCAGCCCTTGTGGGGGCGATCCTGATCGGCCACGAAAAAGGGATGAGGAGGGAAGAATGACTATTCCGCTGAATTGGTTTCTGGTCCTTGCTGCTGGTTTGTTCTGCATTGGGCTGTTTGGCGTTCTTTCCCGCCGTAATGCAATTGGGATCCTGATGGGCATCGAGCTGATGCTCAACGCGGTCAACATCAATCTGGTTGCCTTCTGGCGTTATCTTGATCCTGCGAATCTCACCGGGCAGGTCTTTGCTATCTTTGTGTTTGCGGTGGCAGCGGCTGAGGTTGCAGTTGGTTTGGCTCTGGTGATCGCCATCTACCGCAACCGCGATACTGTTGTGGTAGAAGAGATCGACTTACTGAAGCAATAAGCGAGAGAAAAATGATACAAGAATTTTTCTTCAACATAACCTGGCTAATCCCGGTTTTCCCCTTCCTGGCTTTTGTCATTATACTCATTTTTACCCAGGATAATCCGAAACTGAGTCATAGTCTGAGCATCGGGGCGATCGCCCTTTCCTGGTTGATTGGCTGGGGTGTGGTTTTCAGTGCCATCGCTACCCCTCACCTGGGAGAACATCCCATCAGTAAGACAGTGGGTTGGTTTGAGACCGGTGCAATGACCTTTAATATCGGCTACTGGATCGATCCTTTGATGGCTGTAGCCTTGTTCATGGTCCCCTTTGTCTGCTTGATGATCTTCATCTACTCAGTGGGCTACATGGGTTATGGAACTGAAGAACAGGATCCTAATTATTCCCGCTTTTTTGCTTATATCGCTCTGTTTGCCACGGGCATGCTGGGGCTGGTTATTTCTGAGAACCTGCTCACTTTGTTCATGTCCTGGGAGATCATGGGATTATGTTCCTACCTGCTGATCGGGTTCTGGTTCCAGAAGAATTATCCAGATCCGAATCAGATCACTCCCCGCCAGGCTGGCTTGAAAGCATTCCTGGTCACCAAAGTAGGGGACCTGTTCCTGATGTTGGGGATCATTTACCTGTATTCACAGGCTGGATCACTGAGTTATGCGGATACGCTCTTCAACCAGGAATTCCTGGTTCGTCTGGCAGAAACTCCTGCTTTGCCGATTTTCGGTGGCTGGTCCGCTGCTTCCGCCATAGCTGCCTTGTTCTTTGGTGGTGCAGTAGGCAAATCAGCTCAGTTCCCGCTGCATGTCTGGCTGCCGGATGCGATGGAAGGCCCGACACCGGTCAGCGCTTTGATCCATGCGGCGACCATGGTTTCTGCAGGCGTGTTCCTGGTTGCCCGGATTTTCCCGTTATTGAATGTTGTGGTCGAGTTGGAGCATCATAATCCGACCATGGGTTTGATCGCCTTCATTGGAGCCTTTACGGCGATCTTCTCGTCCATCATTGCCGTTGCCCAGGATGATATCAAGGGAGTGCTGGCATTTTCAACCGTCAGCCAATTAGGTTATATGATCGCTGCTCTGGGCATTGGTGCTTATGTGGCAGCGACCTTCCATCTGATCACCCACGCTTTCTTTAAAGCCCTGCTCTTCATGGGATCAGGCTCAGTGATCATAGGCTGCCATCACGAACAGGACATGATGGAAATGGGTGGACTCAGAAAAAAGATGCCTAAAACCTTCTGGACCTTCCTGGCAGGTGGGCTGGCACTCTCAGGATTCCCTCTCATCACAGCTGGTTTTTGGAGTAAGGATGAGATCCTGGCTCATGCCTGGGAGGAGTTCATGCACTATGGGACCGCCTCCTGGCCCTTCTTCGTCTGGCTGCTGCTGACCATCGCAGCCTTCCTGACCGCGTTCTATACAGCCAGGCAGATCTCCCTGACTTTCCTGGGCAAACCCCGCGGTCATCACGCTGAGCATGCCCATGAGACACCCAATACCATGACCATCCCGCTGATCCTGCTGGCATTCTTTGCAGTTACTCTGGGATGGTTGGGCATCCCCGAAGAGATCTCCGGCTATGGTAATAATTTCTGGCACCATTTTGTGGGCCATGAATTCCCTTCCACCCCCTTGAGCCTACCGGTGATGCTGCTTTCCTCTGGATTGGCGCTGGGAGGCCTGGGCCTGGGTTGGTTGGTCTACGGACGGAAACCGCTGGTGCAAGGTCAGATGGACCCGCTTGAGAAAAGTATGAAGAGCATCCGGCTGGGTTGGTTGTACAAAGCCATGGAGAACCGGTTCTATTTTGATGAGCTCTACCGGGCGACCTTCATTAATGGGGCCGTAAAACTGGCAGATGTCTTCTACAACTTTGATTACCACTGGGTTGTGGATCCGATCGTGAATCTGGTAGCACGGATCGCCAGGGGAATATCAGATTTCTTCAGTAAATTTGATGAAAAAATCATTGACGGCTTGGTCAACCTGACAGGGCTTTCCGGTGTCAAGCTTTCCGATCTGGGAGGTATCACAGACCTTAAGGTTGTGGATGGAATTGTCAATGGGATTGCGGATCTAACAGCCTGGATAGGCGATAATGTGCTGCGGCCGATCCAGACTGGTAAACTGCAGAATTATCTACTGATTTTGTTAATTTCCATGCTTGCAATTATTGGCATTTACCTGGTCTACTAGACCAAATTGTAATCCGAGGAGAATATGATGAATTTTCCAATTTTAAGCCTGGTCACCTTTTTCCCCCTCCTGATTTCTCTGATCGTTCTGGTCATGCCGAAATCAAAAAGGAATTGGATCCGCTGGACCGCTACCATTCTCAGTTTGATTCCACTGGGGCTGGCGGTCTATATCTATATCATTGTCAGGGCTGATCCTGGCATTATGCATTTCATGGAAGAATATTCCTGGATCCCTGCCATCGATGTCTTCTACCGTATGGGTGTGGATGGCCTCAGCGCAGTGATGCTGGTATTGACCGCGCTGCTGTCTACCCTGTGTTATTACTACTCGATCTACACCATCGAAGAGCGCGTCAAGGAATACTATTTCCTTTTCCTGCTTCTTCAGGTAGGCATGACTGGTGTCTTTGTTTCCCTGGATTTCATTTTCTTCTATGTCTTCTGGGAAATTGGACTGGTCCCCATGTACCTGCTGATCGGTGTTTGGGGAGGAGAGCGAAGGATCTACGCCTCCATCAAATTCTTCCTCTACACCCTGGCAGGCAGCATGGCGATGCTGCTGGCGATCATTGGCGTTTACCTCAACACGGGAACTTTTGACATCCTGGAAGCAGCGGTCCTGCAGCCATTTGCTGGTAATTTTGCCCTTGCTGCAGCAGCCTTCTGGGCTTTCTTTATCGCTTTCGCCATCAAGGTGCCTATCTTCCCCTTCCATACCTGGCTTCCAGATGCGCACACAGAAGCGCCAACCACTGGCAGTGTCATCCTGGCTGGCGTGCTGCTTAAGCTGGGGGCTTACGGTTTGATCCGGATCGTTTTGCCGCTCTTCCCGGAACCCTTCGCTTTTTACTCGTTTGATGTGCCTATCATCCCTATCCTGGCGGTGATCAGCATTGTCTACGGCGCTCTGGTCTGCATGGCTCAGTGGGACCTGAAGAGGTTGATCGCTTATTCCTCAGTGAGCCATATGGGTTATGTTACCCTGGGCATCAGCGCTGCAGCGGCCAGTCTGGCAGCAGGGGGAGGAAAGGAAACCAGCGCGATCATCGGTTTGAACGGCGCCTCCTTGCAGCTGTTTACCCACGGCATCATCACCGGCGGCTTGTTTTTCCTGGTCGGGATGATCTATGACCGGGCCCACACCCGCCAAATCAAGGATTTTGGAGGCCTGGGAGCAAAAGTCCCTTATTACTACGGCATTATGCTGGTAACAGGATTTGCCTCGCTGGGCTTGCCGGGTCTGGCAGGATTTTGGAGTGAGTTCTTTGTCTTCCGGGGTGCCTTTGCAATCATCCCCATCTTTGCCATAATTGGTGTATTGGGGATCGTATTCACAGCTGCCTATATTCTCTGGAAGGTTGTTCAATTTGTTTTCCTGGGAGAATTCGACCAGGAAAAATGGGATGCTGCCACACACCACGCGGAATTAACCGACATGACGACTTTCGAGAAAGTCACCATGTGGCCGTTAGTGATCTTAATGGTTCTGATTGGGCTCTATCCTTCCCTGATCGTTCGTTTGCTTAACGCTGTTTCTACAACTTTGATGAGCAACTTCTAAACGCGATAGAAAGAGAGGCTACAAACGTGCAAATTTTCATTTTTCTTCTCCCACAGTTGATCCTTTTCCTGGGTGCAGTGCTGGTCTTCAGCCTCGACCTGGTGGGATCCAAAGAGAAAAAATGGCTGCCGTATCTGGCCTTGGCTGGAGCGCTCATTTCTCTCGCTGTGTCACTCTATCTCTTTGGATGGGCGGAGATTGAGGAGGAAACGGTCCTGGGCGGCATGTTGGCGCTGGATTCCTTTTCCCTTTTCTTCCAAATTTTCGCTGCTGTGGTAGCCAGCCTGGTGATCTTACTCTCCATGGCCTACCTGGATTTAAAATCCCCCCACCAAGGCGAATATTACACCTTTATCCTCTTGGCTTGTTTCGCGATAGCCCTGCTGGCTCTTTCCTCTGACCTGGTGATGATCTTTATCGCTTTTGAGCTATTGAGCATCTCCTCCTATATATTGACCGGGTTTTTGCGGGAGGATCCCAGGAGCAGTGAAGCCGCTATGAAGTATTTCTTGTACGGTTCCATGGCTTCGGGAATGATGCTGTATGGGATGTCGTTGCTTTACGGGGCTACTTCTTCTACCAACCTGGTAAAAATTGCCCAGGGACTTTCCACGGTAGATCAAGGGTTGCAATGGGTGGTCTATCCGGCTATTGTCTTACTGGTTGTGGGCTTTGGCTATAAGACTGCCAGCGCCCCCTTCCATCAATGGTCCCCGGACGCCTATGAAGGTGCGCCTACCCCGGTAACAGCTTTCCTGGCAGTGGGTTCGATTGGAGCAGGGTTTGCCATCTTTCTGCGGGTGATGCTCACAGCCCTGCCTGATTTCCAGATCAACTGGGTTGGGCTGCTCACCGGCCTGTCGATCGTCAGCATGACCCTGGGGAATTATGTGGCGCTCAGTCAGAAGAATATCAAGCGCATGCTGGCTTACTCAGGCATAGCCCATGCCGGTTATATCCTGATCGGCCTGGTCTCCTGGGAGAGCGGGGTGTTTGGTACGGTGTTTGACGGCATCAGCGGTGTGCTGGTGTACTTGCTGGTGTATCTGGCTGCTAATCTGGGCGCTTTTGCTGTGGTTGTGGCATTTGAGAACAAGACCGGATCCAATCAGATCGAGGATTATGCTGGTCTGATCCAGCGTTCGCCGCTGCTGGCTGGCACAATGGTGGTATTTCTATTATCCCTGATTGGCATTCCTGGCACAGGTGGCTTTATTGGAAAACTGCTGGTTTTTGGGGCAGCACTGCGGGTTGAATATTATTTCCTGGCCCTAGTAGCTATCATCAACAGTGTAGTGGCAGGATTTTATTATTTGAACGTCATTCGCCACATGTTCTTCCAGCCCCTGGATGAACCTCAGCGTGAGAAGATCCAATTACCAGCTTCACTGTCCACTGCTGTGATCATAGCCTGTGTGTTCACATTGCTGATGGGCATACTGGCACAGCCGTTCATCCATTTTGTGCAGTCATCGCTGGGCATGGTTATTTCCTGAGTCCGCGGGATCAGAATTCGGACCGGGAAGGAAAATATTACCAGAGAATTCACTCTGGTTGACAGTAATTTGCCTAGTGAGTAAAATACAGCAGATGCAGGTTTTCCTTGAGGAGCAGTAATTGAATAAAGAAAAAGACGAGACCAACCAGAATTCACAGTGGCCTGAGAGAATCTGGATAATGGCCGTGGCTGGCCAAGCCGGTCTGTATATTGCGTTACCAGTCATCGCCGGTTTTGGTTTGGGATTGTTTTTGGACCGCCAACTTAATACCATCATTTTATTTGCTGTGCTCTTTGCCATGTTGGGGTTTGGTGGAGGGGCATACCTGGTTTACAACTGGGTCAAAAATACCGTAGCCAAACGAATGGAAGAACAGAAAAAGGAAGCAGAATAGGTTATGGAAGAAAAGAAGAAAAAAGGTGGAGGCTGCCTGCTAAAGCTGGTCATTGGTATAGCTATTTTAGCCCTGATTTATATTGGATTTACAATACCTGGGAAAGAATTACCTGTTATCAGCCTGGCGGCAGAGATGATCCCGGTCCATTTACCTATTCCAGGGTTTGAGCATGGGATCCCTAATACCCTGCCCACGGCGCTGCTTACCTCATTGTTTTTAATCCTGATTGCCTTATTCTACAATCGCGCGATCAAAAAGGCAGAGAAGACAGGGAAAGAAAGCCGCTTCTTGATCACCATTGATGCTATTTATGAGGCTGTTTTCTCTTTCGTGGAAACTACCATCGGCAGCAAAGAAAAAGCAGCTGAGTTCTTCCCACTCGTCGGATCCTTTTTCTTCTTCATATTATTCGCCAACTGGTCTGGTTTGCTTCCCGGCATGGGGTCGATAGGTATCTATGGGGAGCATCATGGACATCTGGAACTGATCCCCATCTTTCGCGGTCCAACAGCGGATCTCAGCACAACGATTGGTTTAGCGATTATCACCCAGGTAGCAGCCCAGTATTATGGATTCAAATACCAGGGCAGGAAATATTTGAAAAAGTTCTTTAATTTCAGCGCTCCCCCGGACAGCGGCGGGTTAGCGCCTGTGGTCTCATTTGCCAATGGGTTTGCTGGCATCCTGGAGTTTATGGGTGAGTTGATCAAGGTGCTGTCCTTTGGCTTCCGGTTGTTTGGCAATGTCTTTGCCGGGGAGGTGCTCTTGATCGTGATCAGCTTCCTGACAGGGTTTGTGATCGTAGACATTTTCATGGCTTTGGAATTATTTGTCGGTGCCATCCAGGCATTGATCTTTTCCATCTTATCGTTGATCTTTTACCAGATGGCGACGCACCATCATTAGCAATTAAGATTGAGTCTTATTAAAGGAGAAATTTGCATGTCGTATGAAGCCGCAACTCAAATAGCAGCCGCACTGGCAATCGCAGTCGGGTCCCTTGGGCCCGGAATTGGGATTGGCATGCTGGCAGCCAAAGCCATGGAGGCAGTCGGAAGGAATCCAGAGGCCTCTGGCGATGTGCTGACCAACATGATCCTGGCCATCGCCTTTGCTGAAGCAATCGCGATCTACGCCCTGGTGGTAGCATTGGCGATTAAATTCGTGCCTGTCACTCCTTTGGCAGGATAACAAGGAGGATACTGTGGGTGAAGCATTAGGAGAAATGGGAATTAATGGTCCATTTTTGTTATTCCAGGTCGTTAATTTCCTCATATTGTTTGGCTTGTTAACTATCTTTCTCTGGAAACCTGCCAAGCAGCGGCTGGACGAGCGCCAGGCTATGCTGCAACAGCAGGTTGAGGATGCAGAAGCTGCCGCCCAGGAGAGGGAAAAGATCGGGCAGGAAAGGCAAGCGATCCTGGCAGAAGCCAAGAATGAGGCTGATAAGATCACAGCCCAGGCTCAAGAACGAGTAGAGTCCATTATTGCTGGTGCTGAGGAGGACGCCAAAGAGATCATTCAGGAAGCCCGGGAAGACGCCAAACAGGAAAAGCTCAGCCTGCTCAAAGATGTACGTGATCAGGTAGGCGTGCTGGCGATCGCGGCTACACAAAAATTGCTGGGTGCCGCGCTGGATGAATCCAGGCAGAAAGCCCTGGTGGATGAGTTTTTCTCAGGTGTGAAATCCGGGAAGATCGTTGTCCTGGAAGGGGAAGAATTTAAGGGAGATGCAGCGGTGGTCACCAGTGCTTTGCCTTTGAGCAAGGGAGAAAAAGAAGTCATTGAGAAGGATATTCTCAAACGGGCTTCTGGGGATCTCAAGGTAACCTTTGAAGTCGATCCTCATTTACTGGGAGGTCTGACAATCCGGGTAGGCGATAGGATGGTCGATCATTCGGTATTAGCCCAGCTAACTGACATGCGAACGCTCTTTAGTTAAACTGCAGCGAGTCTTAGTGGTGTACAATAAAAAACGCCCAGGATGGTTTTCCGGGCGTTTTTTCTCATCGGGTACCTTCAGGAGTTCCAATTGGAGTTAAAAGTTCTCTTCCAGGAAATTAAGCTTCTCAACTCCCTGCCTGAATCGGAGGTCCATATTTCAGGGCTCCGGATCGATTCCCGGCAAATAGAAAAGGGGGATCTCTACCTGGCTTTGCGGGGAACCCGGGTGGACAGCCATGAGTATATTGATGAGGCGGTGGCAGCCGGAGCGGCTGCCGTGCTGGGCACTCAGCCCTGGCAGGAATACCCTGAGCTGGGCGTACCCTATTTACAGGTAGAAGACGGCCGGATGGCACTTGCGTCTGCAGCTGCAGCCTGGCATGGATATCCTGCCCGGCAGCTTGTCATCATCGGTGTCACCGGCACAGATGGGAAAACCACCACCGCCAACCTGATCTATCAGATCCTGAAAGCTGCTGATCTGAAAGCTGGCTTGATCTCCACTGTGAATGCTGTGATTGGGGACCGCGTCCTGGATACCGGCTTTCACGTCACAACCCCGGAAGCCATGGACGTTCAGTATTATTTATCCGAAATGGTCAAAGCCGGGATCAGCCATGTTGTCCTGGAAGCCACCTCTCATGGATTGGCGCAAAAGCGGGTAGCTGCCTGCGAATTTGATCTTGG
>Ga0207796_1000745_pt1 | contig 12135 bp, 11 predicted proteins | sample Pon1CUnioCityCA_6_FD_187274 | JGI IMG/M metagenome (GOLD analysis project Ga0207796, IMG submission 187274) | Marine sediment microbial community from Union City, CA, USA - Pond 1C Sediment 1 (SPAdes) | ecosystem: Environmental > Aquatic > Marine > Intertidal zone > Salt pond sediment ...
CGTGCCCCTTATTTCGGGTATGGGGGCGTTCTACGTGTAGTGTAGAGTTTGTGTTGCAGCCTTCTCAAAGAGATCCCAACGGCCCCTATCGCAGTGTTTCAAAAATCTAAATTGATACAAAAAAAGATATCTCAGAAGGCGGGACCAATTCTTAGGGCATAGGTCGATGGGGATACTACTCCACGGCCACCAAGTGCTCAATCAGTCGGTGCTATCGAGCCTCGCTCAGCTCCTGTATTTTCGCCAGCCAATCCTTCATGACGAAAATCATTTTTTCTTTTCGTGTGTGGAGGATTTCGTCGGCGTTTCCCCGGGATGGAAATGCATCTTCATTCAAGGCCTTTAATTCCGCAAGACGCTCCCGGGAGGCTTCGTCTTCAGGCTTTTCTAGCAACACTTTTTCATAGGTGCTGACGGCCTCATTGATCAGACCTTGATGAAAATAGATCTCTGCGAGTTCCGGCGTCGCCAACTCGCCGAACTCATCTCCCTCTCTGTCTTCGAGTGTATCAGGTGTGTGTGTGATTTCCGCAACTGAAAGTTCTTCGATCTCTTCTTCGAGAGATCTCTCGATATCTTTGGGGAAATCCGCGGATTCCAGGATAGATTCCGCTTCAAAAACCTGTTCGGCGGCTCTCATGAGCTCCTCAGGGATTTCCGGAGACTCGAGCACATGCGCGGCTTCCAAATCATCTTCCATGGCCGCAGGCATGGCCCCGCCAAGTTCGGGTGATTCCGAAAGTGGTTTTTCATCAGTTTCTTCCGCGGCAGACTTCGTCTCATTTTCAAAGCCCCCGGCGAATCCGAAGGTTTGTTTTTCATCGAGGCCCGGCTCTGGGGCCGAAGGCGGCAGGGCGGTCTCCGGTTCTTCTGAAAGTACTTCTTCGGTGCGTTGGCGCATTTTCTGCAACAAGTCAAGGGCGTTTCGGTCATCCGGCTTGTGGGCAAGATAACGCTTAAGCGCTTCGAACGCCTCGTCGACCCTCTGCTGTTGGTTGAAAATCTCGGCCTGGAGCTTGTAGACCGATATCAGATCACCCAGGCTTTTCGTAACGGCGGTAAGTTCGGTTTCTGCAAGACCGATGAAGCCGAGCGCAAGGTAGGATTCCGCCAACAGCGTGCGCAGACGGAGGTCATCCGGGTAGATGCTTAGCGCCTTTCGACATTCCTGGACCACTTCATTGAACCGACTTTCATCTCTCATTTTGGAAAGAACCAGAAAAAGCGTGCTTTGGGACGGTCCGTGCCTCAGGATTTCTCCGAAGAGATCATTTGTTTTTTCCATTACGCTTTACCTCCGTTTCGAGTCTTCCATTTGGATCGTTGGTGTCAGGTTCCGTTCGCTCGTTTTGTCGGCATCATGCTGTTTTTTTTCATCATTGAAGCGATATATAAGCTCGTTGGGTTTAACGAGATTAAGCTCATTTCTGGCCACAGCCTCCACATAACTCAAATCCGTGCGCAAGCGATGTATCTCTTCCAGCATCTTTTGGTTTTCTTCAGCCAACCTGCGAATCTTCTCTACAAACGCTTGTCTTTCAATTTCTTTGCGGTAGAGTTGGATAAGGCCTTGATCGCCAAAGCCCAACCAAGCCAAAAGCGGGCCAACAAAACAAAGGACAAGCAGAAGAACTTTCCAGGATGTTGCTTTTTTTTGGGGCACGTTAAAACACTTTCTCCGGTTCCCAGTTGGCAGCAATGATGACCGAGAGTACCCCGGCTTTTTTTGCGAGGTCCATGACTTGAACGACCTTTCCATGGGTTACATCTTTATCCGCCTGCAGAAGCAAATGGACGAGACCTTCTTCTTCAACCGTGTTTTTGAGTCTCTGAACGAGGTCCTTAAGCTCCACCTTCTCTCCCTTGAAGTATGTTCGACCTTCTTTGTCGATCATGAGCGTAATCTTTTCACCTTCTTTCTTGAGGGACTTTTGCGTCACTTTGGGGAGTTTGATGGAAACCCCTGAAGCGACGTGGAAATGGGAGGTAAGCATGAAAAATATGAGGAGCAAAAAAACGATATCAATGAGGGGTGTTATCCCCAAACCGGGTTCTTCATCTCTCACTTTTCTAAAACGCATGGGGTACCCTATTTGGGCTTGCTGAAGTTATCCATAAGCTCCACCAGCCTGATGGAGTTTTCTTCCATTTCAAAGATGAGTTTACTCGCCTTGTCCTTCAGAAATCTATAACACACAAGCGTTGGTATAGCGATACAGAGGCCGGTTGCAGTGGTAATCAGGGCCTCTGCAATTCCGCCGGCCAGAGGGGCCGGGTTTCCGATGCCATGAACGGATATGGCATTGAAAGTCTTAATCATACCTGAAACCGTACCCAGAAGTCCAAGCAAAGGTGTCAAATTGGCAATGGTCGATAAGATTCCCACATTTTTTTCCAGAGTTGTGGCTTCCCGGCTTCCTCTTTCCTCAATGGCTTCCTTTACGAGCCACATGCCCTTTTGTGTGCTTCTCAACCCGGCCAGAAATATCTTTGCGATGGATGACATATCACTCTGGCACAAAAAAATCGCCTCTGATATTTTCTGTTTTTTAAGCAGGTCTTCCACATTGCGGATAAAGTCTTCAGGAATGATGTGCCTTCGTCTCAAAACCCACAGACGCTCAAAGAATACCGCCAATGCGACAATGGAACAAAAAATAATAGGGTACATAAAAATGCCACCCTTTACGATCAGATCAAACATAGTACCTCCCAATGATCCGAGTTTGCCGCTAATTCATAGCACATCTTTAGATGCATAAGAAAGTCAAAAATGATAGAAGGATATACGGTGAGGCTTGGACTTGACAAACATGCACCTGCTTCCAATAACATGAGCCGCGGTTCATGTATTTCAGTTTCGCTTGGGGAAAAAATTTTGGATACGCAAGACGGAAAACAAATTCGGAAAATTAGAGAACGAAAATCGGTCATCCCGTCTCATCGTTTTCTTTTGAAAACGCTTTATCGGCTTTCCGGAAAAGACGCTTTAAATCGAATCCTTGAGCAAGCCCGACCCCGCCGATTGATCCGACAGATGCCCCATGAGGATTTTTTTTGGCTCATCAAAAAGGTGGGAGATGATGACTGTTTGCCGCTGCTGACCTTAGCATCCGAAGTTCAGTGGCAGTACATTTTGGATCTTGAGTCTTGGCATAAAGATCGTCTGGATTTCAAGCGGAGTTTTCAATGGATCAGAAGACTTCAGTCGGCGGATTGCAAAAGGCTGGTCAAATGGTTTTTTGGCGAGGGGCGGTCGGTTGCGTACTACCATCTTTTTCGCGCCATTCACGTGGAGGTAAGAAGTGAGGATGCGTGTGATGATACTTCGGACGGATTTTTCAGCACCGATGGAGTTTATTATATAAAGGCCCGCTTTGAAGAGCAAAAAGAGACAATCATGGAAATTCTTCGCATGATGGCCGAGGAGGATTTGGAGAATTACCAGTCGCTTCTTTTGGGGCTTTCGGGGGTCCTTCCTGCGGAGTTGGAGGAGGGCATGTACCGCATGAGAAACGTGCGGTTGGCCGAACACGGCTTTTTCCCCACAGAGGAGGCACTGATGGTTTATGCACCTCTGAATCCTGAGCATCTCGTATCCGATGCGGCACGGGAAACGGGGAACATGTCACTGACGGATGCAGAAATTCATGCGTTGGCGCCAAGTTTCCCACTTATTCATGCGCCCGGGCAAACCCTGTTGACGGCAGCCGTAGCCGGAATGTCCGACAGGCTCCAAGCCGATAGGATTCAACTGGAATTTGCAGGTCTGTGTAATCAAGTGTTTTCAGCAGATGGCACCTGGGACAATGAGCTGGATGCCTTGGTCAAAACATGCCGAAAGGCCGCAGGGTTTTTGAATCTGGCCCTTGAAAAGCTGTGTGGCTCAAATCTTTCTCTGGCCGAGAAATTTATCAGAAACAATTCTCTTGTGTCTATTTTCAGAGTGGGTTTCGGATTGGTCCTGGAACTCAAGTGGGAGACTGTGCGATGGGTCCAAACAAGTTGGTTTCATAGTCAAGACTTGGATTTGACCTTCTGGGGGGGGACTTGGGGTGATACCCTCGCAGGACTCATGGAAGACAAACCGCGTCTCTATGTCGAGTTCAAGGGGGGGGATGAATACAAGGACTTTGAGAGTCTTTCAGAATTGGAGGACTGCCAAGAGCTTCTGGATCGAGTGAAAACCCTGGACATGCTGCTCAAGCGGGTAACAGAACTCCATCAGTCAAGTATCGAATGGATGAAAGATCCCCTGCGGACATTTCATCCGCTCTTATTCAATCTGTTCGCATGTAAGGTGCTGCGCCTTGAACCTCGTCTTTCCGTCATTTCTCCGGACCAGATGAGAGCGTTCTTCGATTATCTCAGGGTTGGAGATCGCAAGGCGCCCTTCGAGATGCATGGATTTGAAGGATTCTTTGTGAAGACTTTGAAGGCCTATGCCGCCGAATCAGGCTCAGGGTCCATTACAGCCCTCAAAGATGCCTTGCGCTTCATCTGGCAGGAGTTTCGAGAGGAATACAAATGGGTGGACGCAAATGCCGTCGATGAGAGATACACCCAATTTCTTTGCGTCAGGCCATCTCCTGGAATTCCTGAACCGTAAAACAGGCCGTACTTGTTTTCCCCCACAACGAAAAGGTCTTTTCCTCTTTGTAAGGCCTTACGGAAACATATCCCTGTTTCATGAGACGCCTCAGCGCGGTCACAGGGATGAAAACCCCCTCAAATTCCACCGCATCATTGTCATTTTTCCCGGAAATCAGCGTTTCTATTTTCATGTGCGCAACCTCCTCTTCGTTTTTAGTTCGATCGCTTAATTGCAGGATCCGGGAGGACGATACCCCTGAATTGAGCGTGAAAATACCGCGGCTTTGAGAAAAATATCCGGGAGTTGTCGCGTTCAACATCTGTGCGTGCGATAGGTTCACCCGGGGGACTCAGCGCCGCGTGTCCAGCCCTACCGGCAATCATCCGGTTACATCCGGATTTCCTGCAGCATAAATACCAGATAGGAAATGGCAAAACAAATCAGCGTGATGGCAATAAGCGTTGTCACATGCGGAAAAACGATGAGGATACTCTGCCCCAATCTGAGCGGATTTTGGAAACGGGATGCCAAGAGCTCCTCCATAGGATTTAACAACACCGAACGGGTGGTCTTTCGCATGGGATCGATAATCGTTGCCGTGGCTTCGGTGTACAGAACCATCGGCGATGTGAGGGATATCATTTCCTTTATTCGCACATTCTTCATAATGATTTCCGGCTCCGTCTCGGTCCGGCTCTTGACAGGTGCAAAGGTGTTGGCAATCACGTCTGCTCCAAGGGAGATGAAAAAAGATAGAAATATCCACAATGCCACTGAGGCCAGGGCGGAGGTGGCGATCCCTTTAAAAGCGATGGAAAAGAGGATGGAGATTCCCAGCCAAAAGGAAATGTAAAAAATACTGATGATAAGGTAGATAAAAAGACGCCAGATTTCTTCACTTCCCGGGACAATCCCTACAAGGGCAAGGCCGAAGCCGGAAATGACCAGCACAATGGACAACAGCATAATGGCAATCGTGGCCCCGCCCGCCAGGAATTTTCCGTTGATTACCGCGTCCCGATAGATGGGTTGAGATACGATTTTGACCAAAGTTCCGTGCGCTCTTTCTCGGTTTATGGAATCAAATCCCAGGACGATGCCGATCAATGGACCAAAAAATGCGACGAATTGTACCATGGAAAAAAGAGCTCCGGTTGCACTGAAGAGCATGAGAAAGGGAAATCTTGTATTGGCGAGAGCTTCCAGATTCTCTTTGAGGTGGATGGCGGCCATGTAAGTCGTAATAAAGCTGACCATGGCAATCAGCGCAAAGAGAATCACAAATCGGTAACTGCTGAAATGATCACAAAGCTCTTTTTTGAAGACGGCGTAAAGCCCTTGCATACTTAGACCTCCTGGAAATATTCCATATAGATTTCTTCCAACGCATATCGCTTCTCACCGATCCCGAATTTTTCATTTGCCAGGGTTTCAATGGAGCCCTCAGCAACCATCTTCCCGCTTATCATGATTCCCACACGATGGGATATCTTTTGAACTTGGTGAAGATGATGGGAAGACAGAAGCACGGTGATATTGCGGTCTCGATTGAGCGATTGGACGAGGTCGATCAATCGAATAGCACCATCCGGATCCAGTCCAAGGGTGGGTTCGTCAAGAAAAAGCACCTTCGGGTCTTTGATGAGGACCTCTGCGATCCCGAGACGTTGTTTCATTCCCCGCGAATAATTACCGACCTTTTTGTTCGCATCCTTTTTAAGCCCGATCAATTGCAGCAGTTCCTCGATTTTCTCAGATGCATTGTCTCGCTCAATGCCGTTCAGATCAGCTACATATTCCAGGCTTTGAACGGCATTCAGATCCGAATAGAAGCCGACATTCTCAGGAAGGTAGCCCACCAGACGCTTCACCTCCAGGGGATTTCTCAACGGGTTCAGTCCGCAGACCTTTGCGAACCCGCCCGATGGTCTGCTCAAGCCCAGAAGCATCAACAGCGTGGTGGTTTTACCCGCGCCGTTTGGACCGAGAAAGCCGAAAATTTCACCTTCCTTGACTGTGAAGCTGAGACTGTCCACCGCTGTTTGGTGCTGGTAGTTCCGCGTGAGATTGACTGTTTCGATAATGGCATTCGCTTCCATTCTAGCGCCTTCCCAGTCGAACAAAAAGGACCACCAGTCCGACCATCACCAGCACGATAATCCCAATGCCGATCCAGCCCCAGGCAGTGGAGGCCATAACCGTCACCCGAAGTTCCATGTTCTTTGACAGTTTCCCGGCATGTGCCCGGATGCCCACCGAGTAATCTCCAACCAGTGCCTGCTCCGCCGGCGTGATGGACACCTCGACTTGTTTCAATTCCCCGGGGGGCAAAGTTTCGATTTTCTCAGGGCTAAACTCCACCTTCCAGTTCTCAGGCTTGACCGACATGAAATCCACGCTGTTCAATACAGCGGAACCACTGTTTTTGACATAAACAGACAAGTTGCCTTCCTTTCCGCGGACCGCGTTCAGGCTTAGTAGGCCCGTCGCCGTGCCTGTATCCAGCTTGTAAGTGCCTGTGAGCACGACGGTCAGTTCCACCTCTCCTTTCGCCTCCGGTGAACTTACTTTGACCCGGATGGGGCACTCGCCGGGTTTTGCCAATGGAAAGGGTTTTACCGCGACCGCCATGCTCTGGCTCTGATCTGCTTTGAGCCGCAGACTGGAGATGAATTTGTCTTCATATGCCGGTTTGAAGTTGATCTCCCAGTTTTCTGGACCTTGAGAAGCCAGGTTGTAGACAGTGTCTTCGTCGAGCTTGTTATCAACCTCGAGGGAGAACTCGACCTCAGCGTCAGTGGGTCCCCGAAGGACGGGATATTGATGACCGTCAGATACCTAGTTACTCTGGATAATTGACATCATATCAGTCGAACCTTTCCCAAGCCTTTCAGCAACATTACAATTTGGAAAGGTTGTTTAAGGAGGCAAGATTAATCGCAGGGGGGTCTATGCAGTATTCAGCTGATCTAGCCGAATCGAAGCGCATCGGTTATCTGATTCCGGTACCAGAACGTGTGGGGCCCTAGCAGGCGGAATCAGCAGAAGGTCTTGGAGTCTTTTTAAAAATGCTTCGATTTTCTTACGACTCGAAATTGGGGTTTCTCTTGTCTGCCGTGAGATGAGCGGCGGTGAAAAGCGCCGCCTGGTTAGAAAAAAAGTTGCAACTGGCGGATGAATCATGGCCCTGACAGGTTCCTCTTTTTGAAGTCAGTATCTTTATAATATATCGAATTGAAAATAAGGAAAAGCATTTCAAGTTGATTCACGACAGCCGTAATAAATATATTATTTTCGTCGGAAAGCTCTGCCTTTGGGATGATACAGAATGTCTTTATGTAAAAGTTCTCGTGTCCCGAACTCACGGTTGCAGACTCCGTTAATTTCTTCTTTGATACGAGGATCTTGTTGCTGATTTTGCACTTGGGGGGTTCTGAATCCCCTCTTGTTTCGATGTGTTCCCCAAGGGTATCCAGATTCTTAGTATTAATTATTCTAAAGAGCACCCAATCAGAATTTACCATATTGAGAGTCCTGCCTGCCAGGAAGTGCAGAATGTGACCAAAATCTTTCTTATTTTCGGGAAACTTTCGTATTTCCGAGAAAACAGTTTTGATTTCCTGTATTTGTATATTTACGGCTCCAATGTACTTAAAAGCCTCCGTGAGCCGATTTTCTAAGGCACCTTTATCTTGCTTCAACCTATTGAGTTTGCTGATATTTCTTGCCACTTCTTTTCGATATAAAGATAACACAGCATACCCAACAATAAATAATAAAACAATAGTAGCGCCCTCGACAAGTTGCTCCTCAATCACTGTAAAGTCTGACTGGATAATGTATGGCGTAAGGACGATGAGGAGGAATATGGTCACCAAAATCAAGAGCCACATTCGTTCAAGGAACCTTATTTTCTTATTTGTGAATCTCAACTATCACAGTCCTCACTTACCTTCATTCAAGAGGCCTCGCATACCCTGGTTCTCAAAAAAGTCTTTCAATAAAAACCAATGCTAGATTCTGGAGAGTGAACGGTAAACCAACCGGTCTCTGCCAGCAATGATTCACCAGGAAAATCTTGAATTCCTTAACAGCTTGCCGTGGTCCTGCCAGCCATGGCCGCTTATTTAAAAGGAGGCGTGCATACAACCTTGCACACACAAATGCACGCTGTTGTTCTAAGTTGATTCATGACGCAAGTAGGTCATGCTGGCCACGGTCAACTGGTTGGTGACACTCATAACGCCTTCGGTGAGAGATGCTAGACGCGCTGCCTCCTTATACTCTGCCCACGTGTCAACGTCGCCGGTGAGTGTGGCAATGCCGTTTTTCACCTTCACCGTGATCCGCTCAGATACCCAACGAGTTTCTATATTTGATGCCAAGCGCCGTTTGATCCGATCCCGCAGCTCGGTGTCTGTGTGGTTGAGCACCCACCTTACCTTGATGGTATTCACGACGTCCCTGACCCCCCGAACTCGGGAAGCCACCTCTGCCGCGTGCATCTTCTGACAAAAATTGTCTACGTCTCCCGATAGCGTTACGATACCATCTTTTACGTGGATAATGATAACCTGGCTATTGAGAGGGTAATCAATGTCTATCTCAAACTGCACGTCATCCTGGATCGCTGCGTCTTCACGCCAATCGGTTTTGACAGTCAGGAGATTGCTTACCCATGAGACGCCGACCACCTCTCCAGCATCCCGTCCGGCGAGTCGCTTCTGGTAATATGAAGGAACTGGGCCGCGAAGTGTGACATTCCCATCTGCTACCTCAACCACGATTTCAAACGGTTTGGCAACACGCCAGTCTTGGACGAGCTCATCACGGACATTTTTCTTGAGTTGCTCGTTAGAGGGTACTGGGAGATGTCTGCGGACACCTTTGTTTTCCCACCACCCAACATCAATCAGATTCTCAACCCTTTTCACATTGTCTACCAACAGGGAATGACTCCAAGCCCGCTCCTTTTGGTATGCATTGGCTACAGAATCTTTAAGGGTGACCACACCTTTTTTTACCGATACTCTTATGGGCAAAGCGCTGAGATAGACATCACGGTCAATCGTGGCGATTATATCTTTTTGGATTTCATCGTCAGGCCGCTTTGTCTTGTGCAGAACTTGCAAATTGCTCGCTACAGACTTAACACCGTGCACCTCGGTGGCCAACAGCTCAGCCTCCTGTCGTTCTGACCACGATGCTACTTGGCCGTTCAGTGTAACCTGTCCGTCGACCACTTCGGCCGAAATGCCGCAGGACTTCAAACCAGCGATGTTGAGAAACTTCCTCAAAATGTCTTTGGTAATATCACTGTCTGAACGGGGCTTCGTCCATACGACAATTTCATTGATAACACCTCGTACGCCCTGAATCTTTTTCGTTTCCAGATCCGCATATTTTTTTGCAGCTAGATTTTTCACGATTCCGGTGAGAGTGACAAGGTCTGAATCAGTCTCTACATTTACCTCCGACGCATCTATCCTAGGGTCCTCATGGAGTGCTTCCTTGATCCAGAGGGTGATCGTCTCGTCGCTGGGTCGATCGGCAGTCCACGATCGCGAAGACAAGCCCACGCAAAGGATGGCAAAGATGAGGATAATCAAATTTCTTTTACGTAGTTTCATGGAATACCTCCGTATGTAGGCGTGTGAGTTATCCCCCTGAAAGATACCCGTACCGGGCGCGAATCATACGATCTCTCTTACTAGCTTCCCAGCGATGGTTTTGAATTCGCACTGCCTCATTATAATGTCGTATCGTTTTGTCAAAGCTATTCTTGACTTTCACCTTTCAGGCGTTGGCGTCTTCAAATAGGTTTTAGTCATTTTGTCTCCGAGATATTCTAACAAATCAGACGTCAACATAGATCTTTTGCCCCCTCACTTTTCCCCATGTTCATCGTGGAGTTCAGCGAGGGATCTCGTGGTGCACCGAAATTTCCCTCGTGCTGCGAGCTGCATGCGGAGTAATATGCTGTCGCGCTGTCCTGAGAAACGTCTGATGCCGCTGAGTCTGCAAAGCAAAATGGCGATAAACCCGTACCTTGGCCAAGTCGGTGACGAAGGACCAGAGGATAGAATAGCCCCAGACCAAAGCGATTTCCGGCCAACTGATCGGCGTAATAAGGCCAAACCCATAAGCTGCCAAAATGGTCGCTAGGAGCTTGGTGGCGATGGCCGACCAAATCATCACTGGGGCAGGATAAGGTTTACTTAGGTAAAACCCTTTGCTGCGGGCGACAAACAAGGTCAAATGCCCAGCAACGGCCATTTTCAGGAAGATGTAGGTCTGGACCTGTGGGATGGTTAAATGCAGCCACTCAATGGCCAGGTAAAGCATCAGGAAACTGCCGGCAACTCCGGTTAAGCCCATGACCGTCGAAACGGCAATCACGCGATGCATGTTCCAGCGGACAGGTTTTGGATCGAGCCAGGTTCTGTCGAAAGCGATCGTCATGATAGGCACGTCGTTGAGGAAGGCCAGCAGGATAATCATGATGGCAGTGATGGGATAGAAATTGAAGATGATCATCGCCGCTACCACGAAGATCATGATGCGAATCGTTTCCGTGATGCGGTAGATCGCGTAGCTGTTCATCCGCTCGAAAATCCGGCGCGCCGCTTCTACCGCATTGATTATCACCGATAGCCCTGGAGCGGTGAGCACCAGGGCTGCCGCTGCGCGGGCCGCGTCGGTAGCCCCGCTGACAGCGATGCCCACATCAGCCTGCTTTAAAGCAGGGGCGTCATTTACCCCGTCGCCTGTCATGCCGACAATGTGGCCACGGGCTTGCAACGCCTTGACAATGGCGTATTTGTGCTCAGGGAAGACCTGTGCAAAGCCGTCAGCTTTTTCGACCTGTTCCGCCGCGTCGGTGGCCATTTGTCCTATTTCCTTGCCGGTTTTCAGCAGTTTGTCCGCAGCATAAACGTGCTTCCCCAGTCCCAGCTCCCCGGCAATCTCACGCCCGATGGCGAGGTTGTCTCCCGTCACCATTTTTACCTCAATACCATGTGCTTGGGCCTGGGAGATCGTTTCGGCCGAGTCCTCCCGAGGCGGATCATAGAGAGGCAGGATCCCCAGGAACTTCCAGGGACCGTGGTCCTCGGCCCGTGCTACCCCCAGCGTGCGGTAGCCTTTAGCGGCAAAATCGTTGATGGTGTGTTCGGCCCTGCTTTTGGTATCTTCGTCGACATGAGCTAGCCCGAGAATCACTTGAGGCGCGCCTTTGGTGACCTTTAAGGTCTGGTCATTGCTGTCTTTGACAGTGGCCTCGGTGCGCTTGCCCACCGGGTCAAAGGGGACGAACTTGAGCTGCTGGTAGCCCTCAAGCACGCTCGGATCGTGGACTCCGCCAATCACCGCCATGTCGATGGCATCCTGATCCTCGGCCTTCGAAGCAAGGGCTGCCGCTAGGATGAGCTCTTGCTCATTTCCAGACCCAAAGATCACTGGATCGCCCAGCGTTAGCTTATTCTGTGTCAGGGTCCCGGTCTTATCTGAACAGAGAATATCAATACCTGCCATTTCCTCAA